>Ga0105047_10011322_pt1 | contig 14483 bp, 13 predicted proteins | sample MAT04_FD_78384 | JGI IMG/M metagenome (GOLD analysis project Ga0105047, IMG submission 78384) | Freshwater microbial communities from Lake Fryxell liftoff mats and glacier meltwater in Antarctica - MAT-04 (megahit assembly) | ecosystem: Environmental > Aquatic > Freshwater > Ice > Liftoff... | reverse complement strand
CGGGCTCGGCACCGGCGTTGGCACCGGCGTTGGCACCGCGGTCGGGCTCGGCACGGCGGACGAGGTCGGCACCGGCGTTGGCACCGCGGTCGGGCTCGGCACGGCGGACGAGGTCGGCACCGGCGTTGGCACCGCGGTCGGGCTCGGCACGGCGGACGAGCTCGGCACCACCGAAGGCGCGACACTCACCGACGGTGCTGGGCTGAGCGTGCTGACCGCAGCGGAGGCGACCGCGGTCGCGATCGGGGACGCCGATGGCCTCGGTGCCGCGGATGGGGAGTTCGAGGGTTCCAGCGAGGCGGTGGGCGTCGGCGTCGGGCCGGGCGTCAGCAGACCCCCGTGACCAAACAGCAGCGCGTAGCCAAAGATGACGCCGAACACGCCGACCATGGCACCGACCCACCACTTGGACACCTTGTCGTCGATGTACGGGTGGTCGTCCGGTACGACCGGACCACCCTTGCCGCCGGTGGCGCCACGTGCGGCTCCCTTGGACGCGGCAGCAAGGGGCTGTGCCACGACCCCGGCCGCAGCGGCCGCACCAACCGCAGGATCGACCGTCGTCGCCTCGGTGGCTGGCGCCTCGACGTCCTCGAGCGGCTCGACAGGCCCTGGGTCGGGCAGGGCAGCGTCGACCGCGCCCGTCTCCGTGTCATCCGGTCTCACCGGATCCAGCCCAGGGTCAGTGCTCATCGACTACCTCCACAGGAAGGCGACCTGGGCCGCCTTGCTCACCAATCCCGCAAGTCGGATGACCCTGGCCATGCGGCCGTGTGTCATCCCTTCGATACCCGCTCGCTGCGCCTGCAACGACTTCGTCAGCCTGATCATGTCGTCGTCGAGCGACGCCCCGTTCGCACGCATCCGTTCCAGTGCCCTGGTCGTCCGGTCCAACTGGTCCCGGAGATCCGCCGCGTCGCGGCTGGTGCGGACCGTGGCACGACCGAATGTCTCACGACGTCGCACCATGACCGACCCGCTCCTGGACGCCACACGGATGACCACCACCGCGGTGACTGCCGCGAGGACAGCACAGGACGCGATGATGACGGCCACGAGGAGGGCTGTCTCGGGTCTCACCGGTCCGCGAGCATAGCCTGACCCGCGCTCACGCGTCACGAACCGCCGGCAGCAACGCACCGACCAGCCCTGCGCCGATGGTCAGGAGCCCGGTCGTCGCGATGATGACGCCTGCGGGCACCCAGTTGGAGAGGACCGCGCAGACCGCCATGGACCCGGTCATGGCCCCGAACACGAGGCTGGAGCGGATGGCGATCACTCGCCCCAGATAGCCCGTGGGTGTCAGCTCGCCGAAGATGGTCTGTGTCGGTACGACATACAGCAGGTTGGCGATGCCGATGACACCGGCCGCCAGGAGTGCCAGGGGGAGCTCCGTCGAGAGGCCCAGGATGACCGTTGCGATGCCCATCGACAGGAAGCCCGCCACGACCATACGGCCCTTCCGGAAGCGGACCCCGATAAGCCCGACCGCGAGGCCGCCGATGAGGTTGCCCACGCCGATCATCGCCTCCAGGGCGGCCCAGTTCTGTTCCTTGCCAAGGTAGCGCGCACCAAAGGCCTGATCGGCATACACGAGCGTCAAGGCGATGGTGGACCCGATGCACAGCTGGGCGACGGCGCTGATGAGCGTGTTCTGGAGCAGCGCCGGATGCTCGCGCATGACGTGCCAGCCCTCGCGCAGCTCGGCCATGAATGCGTGCACTGCGCCACCCAGCCGGGGCGTCACGGAACGCACGATGGGCGGCACGACCAGGGAGCTGATGAGCGCCGCGCTCAGGATGTAGGTCGCGGAGTCGACCCAGAACGCGAGGGCGACCTCGGTGCCCAGGAACGCCACGAACAGCGCCGCGATGGGGAAGCCCAGGATGTCCGCGACGCTCTCCGCGGTCCACAGCGCGCTGTTGGCCGCGAGCAGGTCCTCCTGGCGCACGATGCGGGGCACGATGGCCACACGCGCGGGCCGGAAGAAGAGGCTCACGGTCGTGACCATGAACACCAGCGGATAGACCAGCACGACGTCGATCTCGATGGCGACCGGCATGAGCAGCACCAGCCCGGCCCGGATAAGGTCGCTCGCGATCATCACCCGCTTATGCTCCCAGCGGTCCACGAAGGTGCCCGCGATAGGTCCCAGGACGAGGTTCGGCAGGGTCGCTGCGAAGAACACGAGGCCCGTCGCGACCGCCGACCCGGTGAGCGTCAGGACCATGGCGCCGAGGGCGATCTGGTGCAGCCGGTCGCCGAACATGCTGATGGCCTGGCCGAGCCAGAAGGCGCTGAAGCGGGCGTCCTCCAGGAGTCGCACATACGGGTGTTGGCGAAACCGCTCGCGGACCGATCGGTTCCCCTCGGGCGTGGCGATCCCCAGGGCGCCCGACTCGACGTCCGGTTCGGGTGCCTGGAGACCCGGGCCGCGGCCACCACCCAGGAGCACCGGCCGACCGTCGAGGCGACCCAGCTGGACGACCTCGCCCTGGTCGGTCGACGGGCCGCGCCAGAGGGAGATGCCACCCGCCTCCGGCTGGGGGTCGCCGCGCAACAGGGTCGCGAGCACGAACCAGCCGAGGCCGATGGAGATGGCCACGTCGCCGATGCTCACGACGTTGGCAAGGATGGGCGCCGCGAACGGGATGATGTCGCCCAGCGGTCCGGCATGCAGCAGGAACGACAGGCCCAGCTCCTGGGGCAGCGCCACGTGGTAGGTCGCGGACAGGTCCGCCTGCGACAGCCCCGCGACCTCGAGCGCCGGCAGGAACACCGGCATCCAGCCACCGTTGACGACGACCGCGATGCCGTTCGAGATGACACCCACCAACACCAGCAGCAGACCTGGTCGTGCCCGGTTCAGCCACAGCACGATGGCCACGAGCAGGAACGAGGCCGCATACAGCGGCAGTCGCAACAGGTCCACCACGGCCACGCCCTGTGCGATGAGGATCTGGGTCCCGAAGCGCAGGAAGAGCGCGCCGATGAGCAGCGCCAGGTAGCGCAGCCGGACGTACAGCAGCGCGTCCAGCCGCCCGCCCGCAAGCAGCCCCACGACCAGACCCAGGACGGCGCCGATCAGGAGCATGGCGGCTGCGAGCCCGGGGACTCCCTCATCGGTGCGAGCCTAGCAGGGGATACCGCGCCGCCGGCAGCCTGCAGGACTACCTACCCGAGGGCGGCAGATAGCCGGTCAACTCCACGTACGCCTCGCCTGCGACCGGCAGGCCGTCGCGCGTGGCGCTCACGATCTGCGATCCCTCCCAGTACACGACGCCGGTCGTGTCCCGGGTGTCCAGCTCCTGGTCTGCCACGCTCGGTGCCAGGTCGATGACCAGCGACTCGTCCGGAACGGAGATGTGCCAGCCGGCCGGGTACATGGCGCGAGTCCTGGGCGACTCCCATGTCTTCGTCACGGTCACCTCGAAGTCGTCACGCGTCAGATGCCGCGTCGCGCCATCGGCATCCACCAGCGTGCCGTAGACCAGCGGGTAGCCGCCTGCAGCGTCGCGCACCATGGACAGCGTCAGGTCCGTGTCGTCCGCGAGGTTGACCGCGAACCAGTCCCAGCCACCCGCACCGACCGCGATGAAATCACCCCACTGGTGGTCGAACCAGGCGTCGCCGGTCACCGGGATCGTCTCGCCGTCGAGGGTCACCGAGCCCGTGGCGCCCATGCGTGTCCGGGAGTAGTAGTAGGAGCCGCCGGCCGCACCGAAGTCGATGTAGCCATCCGTGTCGTGCAGTGCCGGCGGCAGGCCGTTGGCATCGAGCGACAGGTCCAGGCCGAACGGCAGGCCCTCGACCGACGTGCCCTGACCGGTCAGGTGATCGATGCCCGAGGCACCGACCATGGTCCACGGGCTCGCCGCGAGGTCCGGGATGCCTGGCGAAAGGTCGCCCTGGATGGACAGGTCGAAGCCGCTGCTGGACACGGATCGATCGACCCGGGCACCGACCTCCGAGCGCTGGTCGTACAGGAACCGCTGCCCGTGCTCGTCGGTGATAGCCAGGTGTGATGCCCAGGCCACTGGGAAGTCGCCTCGTTCGCCCCGGAAGATGACCATCTCGAAGCCGAAGCGGCGGCCGTCGTCGGCGACCAGGTGGCCCGTGTCATACCACCACTCGGTGAGCCGATCGTGGGGCGCGTCATCCCGTGGCAGCACCACCTGCTGCGGATCGGGCGCCCGCGACGGCGCCGGGGTCGGACGCACGATGGGTGCCTCGCTGGGCAGCGGGTTGGCCAGGATCGGGCCGCTACAACCGACCAGGACCGTGCCCAGGAGGACGAGCGAGAACGGCCGCAGCGCACGCCGCAGAACGGTCAGGTTCATGCCTCCACCACGGGCAGCCGGGAGCCGAGCCAGCGACGCATCCGCTCAGGCATCCACCAGTTCCAGTGGCCCAGGAGCCGCATCGTCGAGGGCACCAGGAGTGCCCGCACCACGGTCGCATCGAGCGCCACGGCAAGCGCGACGCCAATGCCCAGGGCCTTGATGAGCACCACGTCCGCGAACGCGAACGAGCCAGCCACGAGGACCACGATGGCTGCCGCGCTGGTCACGATGCGCCCGCTGCGCTCCAGGCCACTGGCCACGGCCTCCCGGTTGTCAGCGGTGCGGTCCCAGGTCTCCTTCATGCGACTGAGCAGGAACACCTCGTAGTCCATGGACAGCCCGAACAGGACGCAGAACAGGATCACAGGCATGGTCGTCTCGACATAGCCCGGTGGCGTGAAGCCGAGCGGCCCCGACAGGTTGCCGTCCTGGAAGATCCAGACCAAGGCACCAAAGCTGGCCAGGATCGAGAGCGTGTTCATGACCAGCGCCTTGGCCGGCAAGATCACGGAGCGCAGCAGGAGCAGGAGGATGACGTAGGTCGTGACGAGGATGAAGAGGGCGGTGCGCGGGAAGTCGGCGCCGACCTGGTCCACGACGTCCACGACGTCCGCGGCACCACCACCCACCAGTACCGTCATGCCGGGTGGCGGCGCCAGCGCGGATGCCGGGTCACGCAGTTCACGCACCAGTGCCCGCGCCTCCGCGTCGTTGGCGCCATACCACGTGACCACACTGAAAGCGGTCAGGTCGCCGTCCGTCGTGCGTGCCAGGGAGTCCGCCACGAATCGGTCGGCAGGACCAGCCGGGTTGGACAGGATGAGCTGGTACTGGGCCTTGCTGAGTCGCGGGTCGACGTCCACGATGCTGTCCACCCGCTCCACCCGCGGGTCGGCGGCGATGCGCCGCGAGTAGTCGTAGAGCAGGGCGACGTTGCCCGGGTCGATCACGTGGCCATCGGTCTCGATGGCCAGCGCAAGCGGCCCGAAGTCACCGATGGGGAACTCGGCGACGAGCGAGTCATAGGCCACCCTGGAGGGCACGAACGGGGGCAGGATGCTGGCATCCGGTGCGTTGAAGCGGACGTGCAGGAACGGCAGCCCAAGGGTCACCAGGAACAGCAACGTGAGCACGAACACGGGCACCGGCCGGTCCATGACCCACTGGGCCAATCGCCACCAGGCTCCGTGCTCCAGCGCTTCCGTGGTGTCGACCAGTGTCACCTGCGCGTCGACTGGCGCCGACGTGCTGGCTCTTCGGCGTCGGATGCGGACCGGTGCGGCATCGATCCGGGGACCCAGCACGGCCAGGGTCGCGGGCAGCAGCGTCAGCGCAGCGGCCACGGCCAGGCCGACGACCATGGCGCCCGCGACGCCCACCGAGCGCAGCACCATGAAGTCGAACAGCAGCAACCCGGACAGGCCCACGAGCACCGTCACACCGCTGAAGAAGACTGCTCGGCCAGCGGTCGCGACGGTCGCCGCCACAGCCTCCGTGACCGCGTCCCGATCCATGACCCCATCCGGCAGCCGACCACCGCCCCGCCGCCGAAGCTCCTCCCGAAACCGGCTGACCATCAGCAGCGCATAGTCGACACCCAGGCCAAAACCCAGCAGGGTCGCCAGGTTGAGCACGAAGATGCTCATCGGCGTGAGCGAGGCCACGACCACGATGGCGGCCAGGGCGACCAGCACCGCGATGCCCCCGACGATCACCGGCACGCCCGCCGCGATGACGCTGCCGAACACGAACAGCAGCGCCAGCGCCGCCAGCGGCAGGCTGATGAGCTCGCTCCGTCGGAGGTCGTCCTCGGACACCTTCTGGATGTCGCCATAGAACGCCGGTCCACCGGCAAGCGCGATGTCCAACCCCGGCTGGGCCACGATGGCCGCTTCCACGGGCTCCAGCGCATCCGGTGACCGGTCGGGCGACAGGTCGAGCGACACGACCTCGTACACGGTCCTGCCGTCCGCACTGACCTGGTGGGGAGCCAGGGTGTGGGGCAGGATACCCGTCACGTGTGCCGCGGTCGCGACTCCCGCCAGGGCACGGCCGACTGCCAGGTCGAAGGCAGGGTCGCCGGCACGCGACTCGTTGGTGGACCGGACCACGATGACCAGCGCTGACGGTGGCAGATGAAGCCGCTCCTCCAGCAGGCGCCGTGCACGGGCCGCCTCCAGGTTCTCAGCCGTGAAACCGCCTGGCTGGAGGACCCCCGGAGCCTGGGGAGCAAGGGGCAATGCGCAGAGCGCGACCAGCAGCCAGGCGCCGATGACCCACCAGCGTCGTCGGGCCATGGCCCGACCGAGTCGTTCGAAGGATCCCATGTCCGGGGCGGCGGGGCCGACGCGTCGAGGCTAGTTGCTGGGTGCGTCCGGGGACGCATCGATGAGCAGGTCCGGGTCGTCAACCGGCGGCGCGTGCTCCACGATCTCGATCTCCGCCGTGACGGTAGCGATGCCCCGGATGGTCGCGACCACGGAGCAGTAGCGGTCGACCGCCAGGTCGATGGCCCGTCGGAGGCCCGCTGCGTCCAGGTTCCGACCCTGGACCGTGAATCGCAGCACGACCGTGTGGAACGCCCAGGGCGCCTCAGTGTGCTGCTCGCCCTCGACCGAGACCGACAAGCCCGTCACGTCCTGGCGTTGCTTGCGCGCGATCTCCACCACATCCCACGCGGCGCAGGACCCGGCGGCTGCCAGCAGCAGCTCGGATGCGGAGTAGCCTGACGGACCGTGGCGTCCTTCGCCATCGGGCAGCACGTGGGGGGCGTTGATGTCGATGCGCCGGCCGCGGATCGTGCCCTCGGACACGAATCGCTCGCCGACAGGATCCCAGTCGATGGTGACGGTCTTCACGCCACCATCATGCCCCAGGGAGGCGGTACAGCCTCTGGACGCTACCTGTCCGTCAGAGCTGACCGGCGATGGTCGACAGGATGGAGCTGATCTGGTCGCCCATCAGCAGCAGGGCGATGACCGAGAAGATGACGATGAGGGACAGGATGAGGGCGTACTCCGCGAGTCCCTGACCTGCATCCCGGCGGCGTACCGCGCGGTCGCGCCATGGCATGCCGTCACTCGCCGATGACGGACCAGATGAACCCCATGAAGATGAAGATGCCCGCGAACATGCCGATGAGCGCCAGGCCACCCTCCTCGGTCGCCGGCAGGCCCATGGTCATGAGCAGACCCATAATGACCACCCAGACGACGATCAGTCCACCGAACAGGTAGCGCGTGTTGACGCTCGTGATCGCCTTGACCCAGCCGGTCTGGCGGCGGTCGACCGAGAGTATGATCACCGCCAGCAGCGAGACCATCGCCGCACCCATCAGGATGCCGCCCAGGAACGCGACCCAATTGCCACCCTCGATGGCCGACCTGAAAGCCCCGTAGAGCGAGAACAGCATGATCCCTGTCAGCCCGAAGGCGAGCAGGAAGCCGAGGTTGCGCAGGCGATCCATGGTCATTTCCGCACGATACTAGCAGAGGGCCCCAGCCTGTTGCGGGCCTGTCGAAAGCACCCGGCAGCGTAGGTTCGACTCGACTTGTCGCGTGTCTCGGCTCGCTGGGGAGTCCCGCGTCCCGCCCAGCGCGTCTCCCCCGAACCCCGGGGCCCGAACCCCGGGGCCCGAACCCCGGGCCCCGAGCCCCGCGTCCCGCCCAGCGGGCGATGAAGCCAGGGAACGACCGCAAGTCAGGCTTCCGTGGCCGGGTCTCCCGGGTGGCGGGCTAGTCGGCCAACGAACACCCCGGATCGGTCGACGTCCAGTGCCCTATTGGCTTGATCGCCCTTCCAGCGGGACGCCAACGCACCCAGCGGGACGCTGGGACTGCACGCGCCTGACAGACTAAGACGGCGGCGTCAGCTTACGTAAGGCCGGGGTAGATCCCTGACGCCATCCTCGCTACATCATGACAAGCCGTGAACGCAGGTACGACCGTGCGACAGCCCGTGCCGCGAAGGTCATGGCCGTGGTCTGCGCCGAACTCCGGGAGGCACGACTGTCCTCTGGACGGAGCCAGCGGGACATCGCAATGGCGGCGCGGATCTCGCCGTCACAGTTGGCGCGCATCGAGCTCGGACAGAACCGTTCGGTCCCGCTGCGGACGCTGGTCTTGCTGGGTTCGATGCTCGGTCTCGACGTGATGGTCAGGTCCTACCCGGGCGGGCGCATCCTGCGGGACGCGCCGCAACTTGGTGTGCTCTCTCGATTCCGAGATCGGTTGGGCGGGGAGTGGCGCTGGCGCCAGGAGGTGCTCGTGGCACATGACGAGCAGCGCGCCTGGGATGCATACATCAAACACGCGGGCACCCGCGCCGAGTTCGTGGTCGAGGCCGAGACGCGTATCCACGATGTGCAGGCGCTGCTCCGTCGGATCGCACGCAAGCGCGAGGCCTCAGGCAACGTTCGGGTCGTGCTGCTGGTTGCCGGCACGCACAACAACCGTCAGGCGATCGAGTTCGCGCGGGACGCGTTCGCCCCTGAGTTCCCCGGCAGCATGCGATCGTGCATGCGAGCACTCGCCGATGGGCGTGTTCCCGAGCAGGACACCGTGGTCATCCTTGGCCCAGGGCAGGCACTATCGCCTAGCCTGTCTCGCTCAGCGGGCGATGAAGCCAACGATCACTCGTGATGACGGCGTCCGTGGCCGGGTCTCCCGGCTGGCGGGCCAGTCGGCCAAGGAACACCCCGAATCGATCGACGTCCAGTGCCTCATTGGCCTGATCGCCCGCGCGGCGGGAGGCGGTGGATCGGAAATGGGTACGCATCGTAGAACGGTGCATCGATATCAGTCAACTGCCCTTGACCGGGTGCATCAGGCGCCCTTCACCGTGCCTCTGGCGTCGTCGCGCCCCTGGTGGGTGGGCAAGATCACCTCGATGTATCATCCCGCTTCTATACAGTCTGCATGATCTGTATTCACTGCAGCTGACGAGTGGGACGCCGCTCGAGAACGCCAGGAGCCGACCGTGGATACCGCCGTCACCGCAGTCCCGACCGAAACGACCTGGGTCAACCCACGCGATCCATCACGCGCCCTTGGCCCGGACGGAGCACCTGCCCGGAGCCACCGTGCCAAGTTGTGGTCGGATGTCCCGGACGAGCAGTGGGATGACTGGCGCTGGCAACTGTCCCATCGGGTCAACGAGCTCGCCGAGATCGAGCAGATCCTGCACCTCACGGACGAGGAGCGCGACGGTCTCTCCGCACCCGACAAGTTCCGGGTGGACGTGACGCCCTACTTCATCAGTCTCATCGACCCGGACGACCCGGACGACCCCATCCGGCGCCAGGTCATCCCGCTTGGCAGGGAGCAGCAGGCGTTCACGGCGATGATGGAGGACTCGCTGGCCGAGGATCGCCATTCGCCGGTGCCGGGGCTGGTGCACCGGTATCCAGATCGGGTACTGATGCTCATCACCACGCAGTGCGCCAGCTACTGCCGGTATTGCACCCGCTCCCGGATCGTGGGTGACCCGACCCAGAACTTCAATCGTCGTGACCACGAGGCCCAGCTGGAGTACCTGCGTCGGACGCCCCAGGTGCGCGACGTGCTCATCAGCGGGGGCGACGGCCTGACGCTCGCGCCCAAGTTGCTCGAGTCCATCCTGCGCGGCCTGCGCGAGATCCCCCACATCGAGATCGTGCGTATCGGCTCCCGGGTGCCCGTGTTCCTGCCCCAACGCATCGACGACGAGCTGTGCGAGATGCTGGGTCAGTACCACCCGCTGTGGATGAACCTGCACTTCAATCACCCTAACGAGATCACGCCCGAGGTGTCGCGCGCGGTCGATCGGCTGACGCGCGCGGGCGTGCCCGTGGGCAACCAGTCGGTGCTCCTGGCCGGCGTGAATGACTGCGTCCACATCCAGCGGGCGCTGGTCCACAAGCTGGTCGAGAACCGCATCCGCCCCTACTACCTGTACCAGTGCGACCTGGTGGAGGGCTCGGGTCACTTCCGGACGCCGGTGGGCAAGGGCCTCGAGATCATCGAGGGTCTGCGTGGCCACACCAGCGGCTACGCGGTGCCCACGTTCGTCATCGATGCCCCCGGTGGTGGCGGCAAGATCCCCGTGATGCCCAATTACCTCATCAGCTACTCCGACCACAAGGTGGTGCTGCGCAACTACGAGGGCTACATCACGACCTACGAGGAGCCCGAGACGTATCAGCGCCACGACACCGGCGCGTGCACGTATTGCCAGCACCAGCGCACCGAGCCCGGCCAAGGCGGTGTCCACGGGCTGCTCCAGGGCGACCGGATGTGGATCGAGCCGCGCGGCTTCCAGGAGATCCACACCCGTGGCAACGTCGATGCGCACCGGCTCCAGGACCCGTCCAAGTGGGTGCCCTACGGCGTGGGCGCCATCGAGGGCCAGGCGAACGGCGGCGCACGGGCGGCGCTGCCGGTCCTTGATGCAGGAGCCGTCGCCATCGGGTCGGCTCCGACCGCCGTGGCGGCAAACGGCGCAGTTGGCGTCGAGGCCAACAGATCCGCCTACGGCCCGGGCGAGGAGCCCCGGCCTCGCGAGGGCGAGCCCACCGCCTCCGTCCACGGCGAGCTGCTGTAGCGCCTCGCCCAGGGATGTCCACCTGGAGCCGATGGTGGTGGCCTCCATCGAGCGCTTCGCCCCGGTGGTGGCGGCCTTCCAGGGCGTCTGACCGGCCGGTCGTCCGCACTGGCCGTCGCTCCTGATATCGTCGGCCCGTGGCGGTGGATGAGCAGCAGGTGAACACGTCCACCGGCATGACGGCGGTGGCCGTGGGCCTGGATGATGCGGAGCTGGCGGGGGTCGTCGCCGCAGCCGCAGTCGCGCTGTCCGGGCCCGTACCCCCAGGCTCGGACCTGCGCCACAACCGCGAGTTCCGCGTCGTGCTCATCGGACAGACGGTGTCCGCCTTCGGCGACGCCATCTCGCTCACGGTGCTGCCGCTGCTGGTCGTGGCACTCACTGGGTCCGGTATCGCGATGGGCATCGTGGGTGTGCTCCAGCTGCTGCCCGACCTGTTGCTCGGGCTGCCCGCGGGCGCTCTTGCCGACCGCTGGGACCGGCGCCGGATGATCATCGTGGCGGACCTGGGCCGGGCCCTGCTGACCGCCCTCATCCCGTTGTCGGTGATGCTCGGTTGGCCGACGATGGGCGTCATCCTGCTGGTGACCTTCCCTGTCAATGCGCTGCGGGTGCTGTTCCTGGCGGCCTGGACGGCGGCCATCCCGTCGGTGGTCGACCGGGTCCAGGTCGGCCGGGCCAGCGGCTACGCGGAGGCCATCTTCAGTGCCTCGTATGTCATCGGGCCCGCCATCGCGGGTCTGCTCGTCGCGATCCTGGGTCCCGGCCCGACACTGTTCCTCGATGCCTGCACGTTCGTGGTGTCCGCGGCCAGCATGTTGCTCATCCGGCGGCCGCTGCGCGCCGACCGGACCGGGGACGAGTCGCACCTCCTGGCGGACATCCGCGAGGGTGTCGCATACATCGTCCGGCAGCCAGTGCTGCGGGTGATGATCCCGTTCTGGACCGTCATCAGCGTCGCCACGGCGCCCATCGCACCGGTCGCCATCTTCTTCCTGACCGTGGACCGGGCCGAAGGGCCGGGTGTGGTTGGGCTCATCCTGAGCGCGTACGGCCTGGGCTCGCTGCTGGGCGCGCTGCTCGCGACACGATTCAGCCGGGCACGACTTGGCCGGATGATGCTCGTGGCCAATGTCGGGGCTGCGGCGGCGTTCCTCGCCTTCGCGCTCAGTGCGCAACCGATGATCCAGGCCCTGTTCGCGCTCACGGCGGGCATCTGCGGCGCGCTCGTGTTCGTGCCGTACATCACGCTTCGCTCGACCATCCCACCCAACCGACTGCTGGGCCGCGTCGGCAGCTCGGCGCGCACCATCTCGGTGGGCCTGGCGCCCATCGGGACGTTGACAGCAGGTCTGCTGCTGGATGCCGTCGGCGGTCAGGTCACGCTGGCCATCATCGCGAGCGTCATGATCTGCGCCAGCATCGGGTTCTCGTTCTCGCACGTGTTGCGGGCCGCCGTGGCGAGCGCAGCTGGGTCACCTGCGCGCGATGGGTCGGTCGCGCCCGCATCGGTCACCTGACGCCAGACGGCCGATCCACCTACGATCGCCGCCCATGCGATCACGCAAGCTTCGACCCAAGCCACTGATGCCTCCCGCGTCGACGCGCCCGGCGGACACGAATGCGAGCACGGATCCGGACGCCGACCCATCGGAGCCATCAGCGGCAGACTTCTTGGGACCTGCGACAGCGCCCATGAAGTCGAACGGGTTCCAGCAGATGGGTGGCGCCATCGGTGGCGCCATCGCGGGCATCGAGCAGCAGGTCTTTGGTCGCCCGCCCCCAGGCCCGGTGCTCGTCCGATATGCGACGCCCAGCGGCGTCAAAGGTCCAGACGGCATCGACTACGTCATCGACTTCCCGGACGACGCCCCTGGGCCTCCGCCACCGACCAAGACCGGGAGTACCCGGACAGGCGGTTGATGGCGCTGCGCGACGGCTGCGGCCACGGCGCCTGTGCTAGCCTCGTGCCGTCCCAACCCACTGACGCACCCTGATGCTGACCCTCAACCAGGTGCCCGGATTGCCGGCCGCCGACCTCCAGCCACCGACCATCGCGGAAGCGGGCGACCCGTTCGCCGAGCTGCGTGTCGTGCATCTCGTGGCACGCCTCGATCGCGCCACGCCCGTGCGCATCCGGGACATGGTCGATCGGCTCAACGCCGACTTCGTCGACTGGTCGTTCACGCGCGGTGTCGTGGTCGCGGCTGTGGTCCAGCTGCAGTCGAACTGGCGATTCGACTTCCGGACCACATCCGGCATCGAGGTCCGGGACGGCGTGGCTGGGCCGGAGCTCATCATCGAGGACACGCCGCGTGTCGGACCGTGGCTGGTGCGCCAGGTGACCCGCCTGTCGGCCGCGTGTACCGAGCGTCTCCGGGTCTTCGCGTTGGAGGAAGGGGCGATCCCTTGACCATCCGGACCGCTGACCCGGCAGACGCACCACTCCGCAGGTATCCATCCCCGCAGGTCGCGCGCATCGACGCGACCCGGACCGCGACCACGACCGGAGACATGACATGACCGACTATGCGACCGAGGGCGCTCTTGTCAGCGCCGACTGGGCACAGGAGCATCTGCACGATGCCGCCGTGCGCTTCGTGGAGGTAGACGTGGACACGTCTGCCTACGAGCAGAGCCACATCCCGGGCGCCGTCGCCTGGAACTGGACCAGCCAGCTATCCGACGGTATCCGCCGCGACATCATCAGCAAGGCGGACCTGGAGGCCCTGCTGTCCAGCTCCGGCATCGGCCAGGACACGCACATCGTGCTCTACGGCGACAACAACAACTGGTTCGCCGCATGGGCTTACTGGCAGCTCAAGCTGCACGGCTGGACCAACCTCAGCATCCTCAATGGCGGCCGCCGCTTCTGGGTCGACAACGGCCTGCCGGTGACCGTGGATGTACCGACGTACCCCGCCACCAGTGTCACGGTCGGTGAGCCCGACCGCACTCTTCGCGCGTTCCGCGACGATGTCCTGACCCGCCTCGGCGACCCGGGACTCGCCCTCGTCGATGTCCGGTCGCCCGCCGAGTTCAACGGCGAGATCATCGCCCCGCCAGGCATGTCAGAGACCGCCCAGCGGGCGGGACGCATCCCGGGAGCCACCTCGGCACCCTGGGGCCAGACGGTCAACGAGGACGGCACCTTCAAGGATGCGGATGCACTGGCCGCGCACTACGCCGGCAAGGGCGTGACGGCGGACAAGGACGTCATCGCCTACTGCCGCATCGGTGAGCGCTCGAGTCACTCCTGGTTCGTGCTCCACGAGCTGCTCGGCTACCAGCACGTCAAGAACTACGACGGCTCCTGGACCGAATACGGCTCACTCATCAACGTGCCCATCGAGAAGGGCGCTCCCGCCTGACTCGCTCCTGACCACGCCGCTCGAAGCCGGGTCCCTGTGGGCCCGGCTTCTTCGTGTTCGGTGCGGGGTGGTACCGGCCGCGTCAGTCGTCCCACATGCCCGACCTGCCCGGCCGTGCCACATGCCGGACCTGCCCGGTCATCCCGCTGAGCGGGCGACCAAGCCAACGGCGGACGAGCGCCGCGCCGCG
>Ga0105047_10011320_pt1 | contig 14485 bp, 7 predicted proteins | sample MAT04_FD_78384 | JGI IMG/M metagenome (GOLD analysis project Ga0105047, IMG submission 78384) | Freshwater microbial communities from Lake Fryxell liftoff mats and glacier meltwater in Antarctica - MAT-04 (megahit assembly) | ecosystem: Environmental > Aquatic > Freshwater > Ice > Liftoff... | reverse complement strand
GAAGGCGAAGAAGGACGCGGTTCAGACGCTCACGCAGCCGGACAAGTTCAAGAACAACCCGTTCGAGAAAGCCCGGCTCGAAGATCTCGCGAAGGGTCCGATCCCCGAGTACGTCGCAGCCGCGACCTTCCACGCGGCCAGCCTCAACTACGAAGGCGGCAAGTTCGCCGAGGCGCTTGCGAAGTTCCAGGCCTTCGCCACGGCGTTTCCCACCTCGCCCCTTCAACCGGACGCGGCGCTGCGGGTGGGGTTCTGCCTCGTGCAGTTGAAGCAGTTCGACGAGGCGGCCAAAGTGCTGGCCCCGCTCGAAGCGAAGACGCCGCGGCTCGCGGATCAATCGCTCTTCTGGCTCGGCAAAGCCCAACTCGGCCTTGCCGCAGCGGCGGACCCGAACAACGTGGCGGACCGCGATGCGAAGGTGCGGGTCGCCCTCGACACGCTGCGGAAGTCCGTCGATCGAGCCGCACAACAAGCCCAGCAGAACGACGCGGAAGCGAAGGCCCGCCGACCGGAAATGCTCTTCGAATACGCGGACGCGATGCAGTCCGCGAAGATGTTCAAAGAAGCCGGGGCGATCTACGACCAACTCTGGAACGAACAAGCGTTGATGACTCGCCGCGACGAACTGCTCCAGCGAATGACCGCCGCGTGGGGCGGGGCCGCAGAGTACGACCGCTCCAATCAGCGGGGCGAAGAGTTCCGCAAGATGTTCCCGCAGAGCGTGCTCGCGCCCGCGGTGCTGTTCCGCATCGCGGAGAACAGCTTCGCCAAAGCGGTGGATCTGGCCAAGGTGAAGGGCACGAAGCCGGACCTCATCAAGCAGAAATACGACGACGCCGCTTCGAAGTACAAGGATCTGGCGGACAAGTACCCCGAATTTGAGCGGGTGAACTTCGCCCGCTTCGGCGCGGGGGTTTGCTACGCCCAACTCGGCGACCTCGATAGCGCCGTGAAGGCGCTGGACGCGATCCCCGCCCCCGAACGCAACGGCGATCTCGCCCAGGCGAACTACTTGCTCGCGGATTGCCTCATCCGGCAAGCCCCGACCAAAGCGGACGACGCGCTCCAAGAAAACCAGATGCGCGAGAAACTGACCGCCGCGCAGCAACTGCTCGAAGGGTTCCTCGCCAGCAGCCCCAAGTCCGCGGAGGCACCCGCGGCCCTGCTCAAGCTCGGCCATTGCCGCAAGCGCTTGGGCGCGACCCTCGCGGACCCCGCGGCCCGCAACCAAACGCTGACCACGGCCCGCGAAGCGTTCGAGAAACTCGCCAAGGAGTACCCCAAAGACCCGCTCGCGGGCCAGGGGCTCTTGGAACGGGCCAAGGTCGTCGCGCTCATGGGCGACCGCGGCGGTGCGATGAACGACCTCCGCCAGTTCAGTACGAACGAGCAACTCAAGCAGTCTCCCGCGGCTCCGCTCGCGGCATTGCACCTCGCCACGCTGCACCGCGAGCAGAACCAGGCCGCGGAGTCGGTGAAGGTGCTGGCCGAAGCTCGCCAGCGCTACGAGGGAGCGCTGGCCGCCGACCCCGAACGGGCGGACTGGGCGCTTTTGCTCAAGTACCACCACGGCATCGCACTGTTCGAGACGGCCAAAATCACCGAAGCGCACGTGCTCTTCGAAGAAGTGCTCAAGGTCGCTCTGGCGAAGCCCATCGGCATGGAGGCGAGCCTGCGGTCGAGCCAATGCCGCCTCGCGGAAGCGCGCGGCGTGATCGAGACGAGCATTCAAGCTCGCAACCAGGCGGGCAACGACAAAGCGAAGATCGACGCGGCGAACGTCCGGATTCAACGCGGCCGAGCGATGCTCGTGGAAGCGGCCGACCAACTCGTCCGCCGCGGCGAAGTGTTCCGCGCCGCGTTCCCGACCGCGGACGCCCGCGCCCGCATGTTCTACGACGCCGCGTGGGCGTGGCGGTGGCTCGCCGACGAGGAAGTGCAACTGGCCCGCGTGGAGTTGCGAAAGCAAGCCCACGCCAAGCTCGTCGCCGAAGCGATCAAGAAACTTCCGCCGAACAGCCCGCCGCCGAACGTGCCGATGCCCGAGATCGAACGCTCGAAGGTTCCCGTGCAGTCCCACGAACAGCGGGCGTACGATGCGTACAAGCGGGCCATCGATGAGTTCGCGGAAAGCGCTTCGAGCGTGGACGCCGGGTTCGAGCTCGCCGAACTCCACGCGGACCGAGCGAACCACGACGAAGCGATCAAACTGCTCAAAGCGGCTCTCGACAAAGAACCCAGCGACAAGCCGGTGACGCTGGACACGAGCGAACGCATTCGATTGCGATTGGGCGCGAGCCTGTTCGCGAAGAAGGAGTTCGCCGCCGCGGCGAGCCAGTTCGACGCGGTTGCGGGGAACCCGAAGTCCCCGTACCTCGGGCAGGCGATGTACCGCTCGGGCGAGAGCCACTTCGCTCAAGGGGACTTCGCCAAAGCGACGGAAAAGCTCGCGGTTTTTCGCGATAAGCAAGAGTTCCACAACCGCGACGGCATAAGCGACCGAGCGATGCTCTGCTTGGGCCGCTCGCTCGCGGGGGCCAAGCAGTGGGATCCGAGCCGGCAGGCGTTCGAAGTCCTCCTCCAGCGGTTCGGCCCGAACAACCCCTTCGCCGCCGAGGCCCGCTACGGCATCGCTTGGGCGATGCAGAACCAGGGCAAGTTCGACGAGGCGATCGCCTCCTACCAGCAAGTGATCGCCGCCACGGTCGCGGAAGTCGCGGCCCGTTCGCAGATTCAGATCGGCTTGTGCAAGCTCGCCCAGAAGAAGAACGGCGAGGCCGTCGCCGCGTTCCTCGCGGTGCCCGCGGCGTACAATTACCCCGAGTTGGGCTTCGCCGCGACCCTCGAAGCCGCCCGAGCGTACGTCGCGGACGGCAAACCCGCGGAAGCTGATAAGCTGCTGCAAAAAGTGTTGAGCGATTCGCCGAAAGACAGCGAATGGGCCAAGGCGGCGCAAGAGCGGTTGAAGGAACTCAAAAAGTAACTCATTCAAAGCCCACCCTTGGCCAAGGGTGGGCTTTCGCGACACAGCAGGAGAAAGACCATGCGTTTCAAACTCCCCCTCGCCGCCCTCGCGGTCGTACTGCTCACTCGCTCCGCCCCCGCGTACGTGGAGGCGCCACTTTCGCTCGGGGCGGTGATCGCGCAGTCGGTCGTGGTCTGTTCGATGGTCGTCACCAAGGTGGATAAGCAGAACAACCTGATCATCTTTCAGAAGGTCGCGGACATCAAAGGCAAGCACCCGCAGGACGTGATCAAGCACAACATCGGCCGCGGCGGTCTGCGGCCGGGCGAGTGGGAAGAGATCATGAAGTGGGCCGAAGTGGGCAAGCCCGCGGTCTTCTTCCACAACGGCGGGGCCAGCGAAACCTACATCGGCACGACGTGGTATCAGGCGTACCCCAACGGCGAATGGTGGGGCATGTCCCACGGCGAGCCGTTCCTGCTGCGGTCTTACGCGGGCAAGGTGGATAAGCTCCCCGCCGCCGTCGCGGAGATCGTCGCGGGCAAGGAAGTGATCGTGCCCTGCATGGTGGACGGGGACAAGGAAGCCATCCACAAGAAGACGGCCAAGATTCAACGGCTCAAAGCCAGCCTCAAGATTCAGGACTACAACCCCAAGCGGGACTTCGCGGGTTGGGGCGGCGAAGACATCCGCCGCCTCGCGGGGATGCCGGGGTTCGATCGCTTCGGCGCGCTCGGCAACCTCGGGGCCGATGCGCAATCCGTCACCGCGGTCGATTTCGACGGCGACGGCAAACCGGACATCTGTTTGACCAGCGCGAACAAGGTGCTGCTGTTGCAAAACGGCGGCGATGCGTTCAGCGAAGTGACCTTGCCCAACCTCGTCGGCGGGGCCCGCGCCGCGGTCTGGGCGGACCACAATGGGGATGGCCAATCGGACCTTTTCCTCGCCACCACGTCCGGCCCGAAGCTCTACACGAACCGCGGCAAAGGGCAGTTCCGGGACGACACCCGGCTATTGCCGAAGGAAGCCGCGTACAACCTCACCGCCGCCGCGTGGGGCGACTTCGACGGCGACGGCAAGCCGGACCTCCTCCTCGCCAACGGCTTCCACGGCCTGCGGATGTACCGCAACATGCGCACGACCGACGTCGCGGTGAAAGTCGTGCCGCCCAAGTTCGGCCCCTGGCACGCCGTCGGCCCGTTCCGGCACAAAGACGGCCCGCAACTCAACTTCAACCACGCCTTCTCACCCGAGACTGAACCGGGCGGCGCGATCGACCTCGGCAAAGTCCACAAGGGCAAGCGGGACATGGACGTGGCGTGGAAGCCCAAGCCCTACGTGGACAACGCGGCGAACGACCTGAACGAATTCGGCGCGAACGGCGCGACGTACCTCTTCCGCGAAATCGAAGCGAGCACGGCGGGCTTGCTGCCGATCTCCTTCGGCAACAACGGCACCTATCAAGTCTGGCTCGACGGCGAAAAGGTCCACTCGGACTCCACGCCGCACACCGCGGGGCCGGACCAATCGTCGTTTGCATTGAAGCTCAAACCGGGCAAGAACCGCCTGCTCGTGAAGGTCTGCAACGCCGATCAACCGCAGGCGTTCTTCTTCGGCATGGCCGACCCGAGCTCGAACCCCGGTCCGTCCTTCGAGGACGTTTCCGCCGCCTGGGGTTTGGGCGAGAACGGCCTCGCGGGGGCCCTCAAGGGAGACTCGCTCGCGGTCGCCGACTTCGACAACGACGGCAAAGCGGACGTTCTCTTCGGCAGCGGCACCGGACTGATGCTCAAGAACGTCGGCGGCAGATTCGCCATTGTCGACTCGGGCCTCGTGTTCGCCTCCGGCAAGGTCGGCCCCGCTCTCGGCGACTTCGACGGCGACGGCTTCGTCGACATCCTCGTTCCCCAGGGGGACAAAGGCGTGCGCCTCTTCCGCAACGACGGGACCGGCAAGTTCGCGGACGTGACCGCCAAGGCCGGCGACCTCGCCGCGCCGTTCGGCAAAGCGGTGAGCGCCGCCTGGGGAGACTTCGACAACGACGGCAAACCGGACGTGCTCATCACCTGTTTGAGAGGCCCCAACCGCTACTTCAAGAACGTGGGCGATGGCACCTTCGCGGACAAGTCCGCGGCCGTGGGCGTGTCGCAAAAGGTCTTCAACTCCCAAGCCGCGTCGTGGGCGGATCTCAACAACGATGGCCGTCTCGACCTGATCCTCGCGAACGAAGGCCAGGACAGCGCCGTGCTCTTCGGCGGCCCCGGCGACGCGAGCAAGTGGACCCCCGTCGTCGTCCACGCCCCCGGCGGCGGCACCGTCACCGTCAAGGGCACCGATGGCAAGCGCATCGCCTCCGCCGAAGTCTTCGGCGGCGACGGCCGCGGCGGCCAACCCGGCTTCAACCCCCGCTTCGTCCTCCCACCGGGGAACTACACCCTCGCCGTGAAGGGCACCGACGGGAAGTTGAAAGAGAAGCCGCTTACGGTCGCTGCGAATCCGATGAGCGTGAGGGTGGATTGAACTCGTTGTCTGAGCCCGAACGCCAGTGAGGTCTTCGTTGAAAAACTCGTAGCATCTGAGCCCGAACGCTAGTGAGATTCCGGATTGAAGACCTCGCCGGCGTTCGGGCTCAGACGATCGAAACTTTAACCCATTTCTCCGCATTCTCCGCCGATTCGCCTTCAAGTCATCCGGTCCCAGCGGTCGATTCAATTCGATGTGCGCTGTCCCCTGTTCTTCGCCGTTCTCACCTTGAGCGGGGCGGGTTGTGCCTCCTCGAAGGTGTTTCACGCACCGCCGCCCGCGGAGGGGCCGGTGGGCGAGGCATTCTACCGCCTCGGCTGCGGAGACGTGCTCGAAGTCACCTTCGCCGAACACCCGCGGTGGGATAGCCTCACGTCCGTTGATGTGGACGGGCGGTTGCCCCTGTCCGAACTCGGCCGGCCGCGGATTGAAGGTTTGACGGTCGCGGAGGCGAAAGCGAAACTCTCGGGCCTACTCGAATGCGACCCGGCCGCGGTGAACGTCAAACTCGCGGACGCACGGGCGGGGCGAATTTACATCGTGGGGCCGGAAGCGATCCAGCAACGGTCCGTGCCCTATCGCGGGCCGGAGCGGGTGGTCGAGTTCCTTTATCGCGTGGGAGCGCTCAAGCCCGGTAGCTCGGATTACAACCAAGTCCACGTCCTTCGCGCGAACGTCGCCGCGGGGGGCGAACCGCAGTACTTCCGCATCGACCTCGAAGCGATCCTGCTCGACCGCGACGACGCCACGAACATGGTGCTCCGCGCCTCGGACCAAGTGAGCGTAGGCGAGTCGCACCGTTCGCGGTTTTGCCGCCGGTTGCCCGATTGGGTGCGGCCAACATATCGGGCCTTACTGGGGATGCTGCCTTAAACCGAGCCGCGACCGTAAGGGAGCGGTACGCCCCAAACGCTCCCTCACGGTCTCGGCTCGGATTTTTTCACCGACCCCGTCACACCCACACTTCTCGCCGGTAATGGGTTCAATTCAAAGAACCCATTTACGAGGGCGATCATGACCACTCGCACCAAATCCTGCTTTTCCCTGCTCGGTTTACTCCTCCTCGCCGTGCCGCTCTTCGGGCAGGTCGGCGGCGAGTCAGTGAAGAAAAACGCCACCGACGGTTGGGGCCCGACGTGGTGGACGGGACTTCCCCCCGGCGGGTTTCAGCGCGATAAGCCCTTGAAAGAAGACCGCTACGAATTCTTCGTCACGGACAAAGGCAAGGGCGACGGCGTGACCATCGGGCTCTGGTGCGACGTGGCGGACAAGAACCTGAAAGCGGGCGATACCTACCAACTCATGTACCAGTTGCGGTTGCTCGGCGCGAAGGGCGAGCCCGGCTTGCTCCTCGCCACGAAGGACTTCCCGAACGGCATCGCGCTGGGCGTCTCGCAGAAGGTTTCGGACGGCAAGGAAGCGGAACTCGAAGCCCGCTGCCACATCACCAAGAAGCTGTTGAAGGAGTTCACGAACCTGCCGTTGGCCCCGTGGGTCGCGGTGCGGTTCGAGCCGCAATTGCGGAACGTGACGACGGGCAAGTACCTCTTGCCGGCGAAGACGAAAGCGATCGTATTGGTCCTCGACATGTACCCCGACGGGACCGTCACAAAAGTGGAAACGCTCGGCAAATGGATCTACGCGATCCACCCGGAGCGGGTCGGCATCGCCGAAGACGTGCTCGCTCGATTGGACGACTACAGCCCGGGGCTCAGCGGCCTGTCCGTGAACTTGCTCATGGTTCTCGAAAAGGAAGATGGAAAGCTCTCGCAGCAGGAGCGAGCCAAGTTGATCCCATTCATTCCGAACGACGCGTTGACCGGGAACTTTTCCGATCTCAAAAATCTGCTGGAGAAGTTCGCCGCGGGGGACGACGAGCACCTCAAAGCGGCGGCCGAGAAGAAACTGGCGATTGCGAAAGCGGAGGCGAAGAAATAGCGATTCCGTCCGAGCCGCGACCGTAAGGGAGCGGATGCCCCAAACGCTCCCTCACGGTCGCGGCTCGGACGATCACTCCCCGTTCGCCTTCAACTTCTGCGGGAACGCCTTTTGCAACTTGTCGAGTTTCGGGCGGATCACGGTGCGGCAGTAACCCGCCTTGGAGTTCGAGGCGTAGTAGTTGTGGTGGTAGGCCTCCGCGGGATAGAACTCGACGGTGGGCACGATCTCGGTGACGACGGGCGACTCGAAGGCGTGCGCGTCCTCGATCTTCTGCTTGTACTTCTCGGCCAGCTCCTTCTGCTTCGGCGTGTGGTAGAAGATCGCGGAGCGGTACTGCGTGCCCACGTCGTTCCCCTGACGGTTGAGCGTGGTGGGGTCGTGGGACCGCCAGAACACTTCCAGCAGTTCGGCGTAGGAAATCACCGTGGGATCATAAGTGATTTGAATCGCCTCGGCGTGGCCGGTTTTGCCGGTGCAAATGTCCTTGTACGTTGGGTTCGGCATCGCCCCGCCCGTGTAGCCGGGCACGACTTTTTGAACGCCTTTCAGCTGAAGGAACACGGCCTCGGTACACCAGAAGCAGCCGGTACCGAAGGTTGCGGTTTGCAGTCCTTCGCCCTCCGGGCCATCCGCTTCAAACGCGGGAAAGTCGTCGGGTAAGGACTTTTCTTGGCGATTGAAAAACGTGAAAGCCACGCCCGCAACGGCGAGGAGGGCGACGAGTCCGAGGATTTTTGCGCGCATCGAAGGCCTCGATTGGAGTGCGTCACCGTCGGGTGGGTCGGCGCAGAGCCTCGACCCACCCAACCCGATCAAATCCAATCCGCGGCGACGCCGTGGGATCGGAGTTTGGCCCGCAGGCGGCTCAAGCGAACCCTGAGTACGTCCGCGTTCTGCGAGAGCATTTTCGCGATCTCGACCGTGCGGTAGCCCTGGGACGAGAGTTCCAACAGCCGGCGATCGTCGTCGTCGAGTCCGCCGCAGAGCTTCTCCACGGCATCGCGGGACTCGACCGCCGCGGTCGGGGGCGGAGCACTATCCTGCATCGCGAGGAGCAAGTCCGGGAGCGAGCCGCCGTCGCCCGGGGCAACGGAGCGCACTTGCCGGCGGGCCTTCTGCCACTGCCGGGCCGCCTTGCGGCGGACGATGGTGAGTGCGAGGGCGACGAGTTGTTCCGGTCCCGCGAACACGAACTTGTTTTGGCGCAAACCCAGCATCAGACTTCGATGGACGGATTGCACGAGGTCGAACGTATCGATGTAAGGCCTCAGTGCCGGGCCCAGCCGTACGCGGGCGACGGCCCGGACTTCGGGCTCGTACTGCCGGGCGAGGTCCATCAGCGCCGCCTCGTCCCCGGTTCGGGCGCGGGCCAGGAGAACGTCGAAGGGTTCCGACTCGTCTTTCATCGCCGGCCCGAAGAGTATGCTGAGCGGAGGCCACGCCTATTGTAACGTCCGCGGATGGGCGAATCCCGTTTCGTTTTGCAGGGGTCGCGGCATAGGACGAGTTGAAGCCCCCCGCGCCGGAGTTCCGCCATGACCGAAAACCGCCTGGTGAACGACCCGAGCCAGGCCCGGTTTCGGCAAGCGTGCGCGGACCTCGACCGCCGGCTGCGGGCCGGGGAGAGTGCGGCCGCCGAAGACTGGGTCGCCGCCGGCGGTTCGCTCGCGGACGACGAAGACCTCGCCGTCGAACTCATCTTCACCGAGTACGTCACTCGCGAGGAACTCGGCCAAGCCCCCGATCACGGCGAATACTACCGCCGCTTCCCCGCTCACGAAGGCCGCCTCCGCCGCCTCTTCGGCGTGGACCGGCTCTTCCACGATTCCGCGGACCGACGAGCGGAAACGCCGCGGCCCTTCGACGACCGCACGCCGTCGCTCGGCCCCCCCGGCCGGTTGACGGCCCCGGAGCGAGTCGGCCCCTACGAGATCCGCGGCACCATCGGCGCGGGCGGCATGGGCGTGGTCTACCGCGGCTGGCACCCAACTCTGAAGCGCGACGTGGCGGTCAAGGTGTTGAGGTCGGGGGACTTTGCAACACCCGCGGAAATCGCGCGATTGAAGACCGAGGCCGAAGCAGTCGCTCGGCAGAACCACCCGAACGTCGTGCAGATTTTCGACGTGGGCGAGGCGGACGGCCGACCCTACTTGGTGCTCGAATACGTGCCCGGGCCGAACCTTCGCGAGCACCTCGGCGACCGAACGCTGCCCTCCCGCGAGGCGGCCGAGTTGGTAGCGACGCTCGCTCGGGCCGTTCACCACGCGCACGAGCGCGGCGTCGTGCATCGCGATTTGAAACCCGCAAACGTCCTACTCGCTCCGGAAACGCTCGCCCCGAAGATCACCGACTTCGGCCTGGCGGCAATGACGGACCTGCGGGCCACCGCGACGACGACGGGCCAACTGATCGGCACGGCGGCGTACATGCCCCCGGAGCAAGCCGAGGGCCGCCCCGGCTGGGTGACGCCGGCCGTGGACGTGTATTCGCTCGGCGCGATCCTCTACGAACTGATCACGGGCCGACCGCCGCTCGTGGCCGATACCCCGCTCGAAACCCTCCGCCGCGTGCTGGCGGACGACCCGGTCCCGCCCCGGCAACTCGTCCCGTCGCTGCCGAAGGATTTGGAAACGATCGCGCTGAAGTGCTTGCAGAAAGCCCCCGCTCGCCGCTACGCCTCCGCCGCAGACTTGGCGGATGACCTGGAACGCTTCCTCGCGGGGCGCGCGATTCGGGCCCGCCCCGCGACCGCGACCGAGCGGGCGATCCACTGGGCGAAGCGGCGGCCCACGACCGCGGCGGCGGTGGGCGTAGCGCTGCTGGGTGCGCTCGTCGCGTTCGCCATCGGCGCGGCCTACACGGTCCGGTTGCGGGAGGAGCGCAACGCGAAGGAGTTCCAGCGGTCCGAAACGCATCTTCAAAAAGCGGAAGCTGAGAAGCAGAAAGCCGAGGCGGAGATTCAGAAAGCCGAGGCCGTGACGGAGCGGTTGCGGGCGGAGTCGCACCACGCCGCGACGCGGGATCTGTGGTATGCGTCGCAGGTCCAACGGGCGGCCGCACTCGCGCGGAGCGACCCGCTCCAGTCGAACGCCGTGCTGAATCAGACCGACGTTTGCCCCGCGGATCGCCGGGAGTTCGCGTGGAAGTACCTGGATGCCCTGACGCGGCCCGCTCTCTTCGACTTGCCCCACGCTCGCCCGAGCGGCGTGGCCGCGGGCGGCAAGCACATCGTTTCGGTCGGGGCTAGCGGGGATCTGCGCGTTTGGGACTCAGCGACCGGCGCTCCGCTCGCGGCGATTCCGAATGCCCATGCGAAAGGGGTACTTTCGCTGGCGGTGACTTCCGACGGCACTAAGGCCGTGACCGGCGGCGCGGATGGCAAAGTGCTGCTTTGGGATCTTCCCAAAGGCGAACTCCGCGGGACGATTGCGGCGTTGACGGCCCCGGCTTTTTGCGTGGCAATCTCCGCCGACGGCAAGCGCGTCGCCGCGGGCGGTGCCACGATTGCAGTCTGGGAGGCGGAGACGGGCACCAAGCTGCTCGAGTTACCTCGGCCGGGCTCGCTGCCGCGGGGCGTGGCGTTCTCGCCGGACGGCACTCGGCTAGCGGTCGGCTATGCGGTTGCGCAGCTCGAATGCGAAGTCGTGCTCTGGAACGTTGCCGAGAAGAAACCTGCGTTCGTGCAGCGGTTTCCGAACGGGCTCGTTCCGGCGCTCGCGTTTTCCCGCGACGGCAAAGCCTTGGCGGTCGGCGGCCTGTCGCGCAGCGGGTCGATCCTCCAGCCGACGCTCAAGCTCCTCGCCGCGGCCGACGGTGCCGTACTCGCCACCATGCCGTCGGCGAACGGAACCTGGGCGGTTGCCTTCTCGGCCGACGACAAGCAACTCGCCGCCGCTCATCACCGGGGCGGCGTCTCGCTTTGGGACGTGCGCACGGGCGATCGCGTGGCCAGCCTGCCGGGGCACCCGATCGCGGCTCGGCCCTCGAACCGCCTCGCCCTCTACACCTCCCGCATCGTTCCGGCGGACGAACCGACCACTGCCGCGGCCATCGCCTTCACCCCAGACGGCCGACTGGTCTCGGGTGGCAACGACGATAAACTCCGCGTTTGGGCCATCGACCCGGACCGATTCCGCCGCACCCTGCCCGCGGGTGGCCCGCCGGTTTCGGCGATCTTGCCCCTCGGCAAAACGGTTCTGGTCGGAACCTCCGACGGGCAGCTTCGCCGGTGGAACCCGGCGTCCGGCGAGGTCGTACCGCTGGGGGAATCGCTCGGCGGGCGCATCGCGGAATTGGCCCTTTCGCCCGACGGCCGCACGGTGGCCGTCGCCGCGGGCGAATCCGTGCGATTGCGCGATTTGGCGACCGGGAGGGATTTGCACGTTCTCGCCCACGGCGGCTCCGTCGCGCATCTTGCGTTCGCGCCGGACGGGGCCATTTACGCGGTCGGTAGCGATCGGCTGAATGGCTGGGAGCCCGTCGGTGGGAAAGCGACGCTGGCCGTCGTCCTCGCGGCGAAAGCGAAGACCGTCCACGCCCTCGGAGTGTCCGCGAAGTCGATCCGGTTGATCCAGCGCGAAGCGACGCTGATCTGGGACCGCGCGACGGGCGAAGCGCTGCCGAGCGAAGCGGCGAGTGTGCCCATCGACGGGGCAGCGATAGGAACCGATGGGGCCGTGGCGACGCTGAGTTACGACAAGACCGCCCGAGCGTACCTCGGAACGATTTCTTCGGCGGATGGCTCCGTTCGCCGACTGGAACCGCCGCCCGTCGGGTTTCTCACGCCCGCATTTTCACCGGACGGCCGGACGCTCGCCGCGCTTTCGAGCGGCACGAAACTCCGCCTTTGGCACGTGGCGACGGGACAGGCACTCGCAGAAGTGGATTACGGCAGCGGCGGGCCAGCCTCATATCGGTTCGCAGCGGACGGGACCGGCCTCGCCGTGATGACCCGCGGACCGGGAACCTCGCCGGTCCGCGTCCACTACTGGTTCGTGGGATCTCGCTGAACTTGGGGCACGTTTTTAACGGGCCCTAACCCGATGGCACGTTGGAAACGGGTCCCACATTCATTTCAAGATTCGACCCGAGAAGCGGGTTCGGCGGCAACGGTGTGCGAACGAGATCGAACGCGCCATTCGGCCCGCGGATCGAAGTGGAAGGAGGCGTACAGCGCCTGCAGGAAGTGCCGCAGCGAAACCGCGACCGCAAACGACAAGCCCGCGGCGAACGCCAAAGCCAGCGGGACCGAATCGCCGAACAGGCGCAGCGCGAAGTGTAGGCAGAGCCCGTGCACGAGGAACCATTCGTAGGAATAGCGGGCGAGCGCGTGCCCGAGCTTCCATTCGAAGCTCCACCGCCCCGCGAGGGCCGTCAGCACCAGTGCGGCGAACCCGTAAGCGACGTTCGGCTCGAACGCCACCAGAAGAGCTTGCACTGCGCTGAGGCCCAAAACCCACGATGCCTTCCAGCGACCGAAGCGCGAGAAAGCGTAGGCGATCAGGAACGTCAGCGCGTGGCCCGGCACCACCGCGTGCTTGGACGGCAGCGCGAGCGCCAAGGCGATGGCCGCGGCGATGGCCAAGCCGATGACCGCCGCTTCGCGACTCCGGCGCGCCAGATACACGATCAGGTAGAGGACCAGGATCAGCGAGACGAACCAGGTGACGATGTTGATGAGATTCGCATGGTGCGTGAATAGTCCGATCCCTGCGAATTGGCAGACGACCTGCCAGCAATCGAACGACTTGTATCCCGTCCACCACGCCCCGAAGAAACTGACGGCGAGCACGATCCAGAACGCGGGGTAAATTTTCCGCAGCCGGTGCCAGAGCCAGGTCTCGGGCGAGTGGCGCGTGCCCGCTGCCATGCAGCCGCTCAGGGCGAAGAAGATCGCCGTTCCGAGCCGACCCAAACCCATCCCGTTGACGGCGAGGTAGTCGTCGTTTTGAGTCAGCGAGCAGGAGTGGTTGACGAGCACGATCGCCGCGGCGATCACCCGCAGCACGTCGAAACCGCCCAGGCGCTCCGATTTCCACAGACGTTCCATTCCGCCAGACCTTGGCCCGGGAGATCGATCCATCGCAAGCAAAATCTAGTGCGCAAATCGGAGATTACGAACCCGTTTCGGCGAAACCGTCGCGGGGAAGCCTCCGCCGGAGTGCCTTTTGAATTCGGCCTCGAGCGGCGTCTCGTCTTCGTCCCCCTCTCCGGTATCGGCTGGGGCCAGGAGTTCCGCGAACGGTCCGACTCGTTCGGCTCGCCAGCGGGCTCCGGTGCGTTTGAGTCGCAGGTTCGCGCGCTTCCTCCAGCAACCCTGCCGCGTTCTCCACTTCCCCTACCCCCACTGTCGCGCCGTCGCTAGAATGGCCTCTTCGGAACTTCCCAGCTTTGCGGGCCAGTGTCGGTCCGCGGGGGAGCCGTAACCCTTTTTAGCCGCCTTTGGACCGGTCCTGGGGTCCGCCGCGGGCAATTCTTCCCTTATGGTCAACCGCAATCTCCTCGCGCAGTTCGCCGACGACGAAGCCGAAGTCCAAGCGATCTTCGACAACAATTCGGACTTCTACGAAGGCGGCTGGCTCACCGAAGAGCTCCAGGCCTTCGAATCGAACAAGATCGTCCAGGGCCGGGTGCTCGAAATCCGCGGCGAAGACGTCGTGATCGACATCGGCTACAAGTCCGAAGGCATCATCAAGATCGAAGAGTGGCGGGACGAGGCGGGGGACATCGTCAACCCGCCCAAAGCCGGCGACTCCATCGAAGTGCTTTTGGAAACGGCCGAAGACGAAGACGGCACGATCGCCCTCTCCTACCGCAAGGCGAAGCGGCAGAAGGAATGGGAAGCGATCCTCGCCAAGCACAAGGAAGGCGACGTCGTCACCGGCGGGGTCACCAAGAAGATCAAGGGCGGCTTGCTCGTCAACATCGGCGTCAACGTCTTCCTGCCCGCATCGCAAGTCGATATTCGCCGTCCGCCGGACATCGGCGAGTACATCGGCCAGACCATCCAGTGCATGATCCTCAAGATCGACGAACAGCGCCGCAACATCGTCG
>Ga0105047_10011319_pt1 | contig 14488 bp, 11 predicted proteins | sample MAT04_FD_78384 | JGI IMG/M metagenome (GOLD analysis project Ga0105047, IMG submission 78384) | Freshwater microbial communities from Lake Fryxell liftoff mats and glacier meltwater in Antarctica - MAT-04 (megahit assembly) | ecosystem: Environmental > Aquatic > Freshwater > Ice > Liftoff... | reverse complement strand
GGAACATGGATGGGGGAGTACAAACAGCGGGGAACTTCCGCTGGTCGATTGAAGAATGGCTGAAGGGCGATGTCGTCGATGAAGTCTGCCTTTCCTCGCCCGCAGCTGAGCCGGTGATCGCGAGCCTCATGAAAAAAATTCACGAGCAGCAATCTCCGTTGAAACTGACCGTCTTTCGCAGTCGGGGTGAATTGCCCCCAAAAACTCCTCGTGTCATGTACCTCGGTCGCGAAATCGAGAGCGGTTATCCCTCTGAGGCGTGGATCGACTACCCCGATGAACAACTGACCCCGGAACCGGTGGACAGCCTGAACAGTCCAGACATCTACGCCCGCCGGCGAGTGTTGACTCTGGCATTGAAAGGCATCCAGCCTCTCTCCCCCGAACAATATTCAAAAGCCGTCAGCGATTCCGACCTGTACGTTCGCCGGACAGCGTTAAGGGCCATTGCCAAGCACAAAGTCCAGGGGGTCACAGCTGCGGTGATTCCAGCACTGCATGATCCTGAGAACACGGTGACCTGTCTCGCAGCCGTCGCTCTGGCCGAGATCGACGATCCGCAGGGGCTGGAGCCGCTGGTCGCTGCGGCATTTGATCCGAAGAGCACATTCCAACTTCAATCTCGTGCGATTCCAGAGGCCTTCAAGAAACTCGCCGCGGTCGAACCGAGCGGCACTGCATTGAAGAAGCGGCTCGTCCCCGAACTGTGTGCCCCGCTGTCGAAAACGCGGGAGTTAGCGCTGTATTATTTCACTTTGATCGGAGCTCCCGCCACTCCCGAGGTGGAAAAATCGCTGTCGCAGATCGTGCTGCATGACGAAAACGAATACTCCCGCGAACTCGCCTTGGTGAATTTGCGGAGCAGCTTCGGAGCGACCGCAGCTGTGACGCAAACCATTCGAACGGTCATGCAAAAAGATCCGTCCCACGCCGTCCAGGTCCGTGCCGTGACTGCGTTCTCGATGATGCATGCCCGGTTGGCCGCCGAAGATCCTGTTCGGAAACAGGCTCTGGAAGAAGCCGTGACGTATTTCCGTCAGTATGGCGACGGCTGCCAGCGAACCGACCGCGAATGGGGTTGGCGACTACTGGGAAATTCTCTGCTGGAGTTTGGCCCAGCAGGCGAAGACGCCTTGAAAGCTCTGATGACTGAGGCGAGCAATCGAGATCTCTCCGATCGGGCTTGGCGTATTCTCTATCTGAAGCAAGGGGACCAGTTCTACCCCGTGACAGAGGCCGAAGACTCGGTCGCACATCAACAGCATCCTTGGAAAAAGTAGGCTATATCGTGTGGGGCGAATGTGAGTACGACTCCGACCGTTCCAGCTTCAGTGCAGACCTTCGAGACGGAGTGTTCACCTTCGACGACCAGAATCTCCACCAAGGGCCATTCTGATGGGCAATCATTTCCGCGAGTTTGACCTTCGGTAACACATCAGCCGTCTGAAGTCCGCCGCTCCGGCATGGGTGGCAGTTGCCCGGTTGGGAGGTAGGTTTGGGTGGCGGAGAGGATGGTTTTGAGGGGGTCGTGGCCGCGTTGTGTGAGGGTGCGGAACAGGGACATCAGGACGGCTGGGCGGTCGGCACCGTGGTCGCTGCGGTTGCCGTCGCTGTTTTTGCGGATGATGACGGCGTTTGCAGCGGATTCGGCATTCTCGGTCGGTGCCAGTTCTCGAAGTCGAGCCAGGCCACAGACTTGGCAGCTGACCTCGCTGTCTGTCACTTTCGCGGCGCAGTTGTGGCATCGATCCGGTGAGGGAATGACTGATCCTGGAGGGAAAATGTCCAGCGAAAGGGATCAGCACTGAGTGCATCTCCAGGCCACTCTGTAATTGATTTCCTCGTTCGCCGACAGGGGCGCAACCCGCCGATAGGGGCGCAATCCGTTCAAACTCACAGGGGATCTAGCAGTCGCGACAACTCAATGGGGCATCTGACATGGGGCTGCCTCGACTCTGTGTCAACGTCTCGCGAAAGACATTTATGGGCGATGGGTTCCGCTGGTACAACACTCTGTTCATCCGCTGAACTCACACTATGGCAATTCACTGGCGATTTGTTGTTGCTCCCGGGTGTCGTCTCTATCCATCGAGAGTCTTGAGTCACACTCAAGAAGTCACGCCCCTTGGTCGGCCCAAGTGGGACCAAAACTTTGAGACAGGATGAAGAGGATTCTACTGATGAAGTTCAAGCATCCTGTAAATCCTGTCCATCCTGTCAGAATCTTCGAGGCCCTGACTTGATGCGGCTCGTCCCAGAGTGACACCGATTGGTCTCCGATTCCGCAATCCCTGTTTCCGCTGCGCCCCCAGACTGCTACCATTTGATGTGCAGCGATCCCGATGGAGTGGATCGCCCGATCCATTTCGCCCCGAAGGCAACATCTCACCATGTGGTTTCAGTACTCGGCCATTTGGGCCTTCCTCTTGGGACTCACGATGTCGACTCAACCCGCAGCTGCGGAGGATCTGGCCCCAGTCGCCTCGGTGGAAGGAATTACCGAGTTTCGACTGGAAAACGGGATGCGAGTTTTGCTCTTTCCCGATCAGAGCAAGCCGCAGGTGACGGTCAACCTCACGGTCTTTGTTGGGTCGCGACACGAAGGTTACGGCGAGGCAGGGATGGCCCACTTGCTGGAGCACATGGTCTTCAAAGGGACACCCGATCATCCCGAAGTGCCGCGCGTGCTGAAGGAGCACGGTGCCGATTTCAATGGCACGACCTGGCTCGACCGCACCAACTACTATGAGACGCTTCCGGCCAGTGATGAGAATCTGGAGTTCGCCCTGCGCCTCGAAGCCGACCGCATGGTGAACAGCTACATCAGGGGTGAAGACCTAGCCAAGGAAATGTCAGTCGTCCGCAACGAGTTCGAGCGGGGCGAGAATTCTCCGTCGCGGATTCTCGATCAACGCATGTGGGCGTCTGCGTTCGAATGGCACAATTACGGCAAGTCGACGATTGGGAACCGGGCGGACATCGAGCGAGTGCCCGTGGATAACCTGCGTCGGTTCTACAAAAAGTATTACCAACCTGACAACGCGATGGTGATCCTGGCCGGGCAGTTCGACCCCGCCAAAGCTCTGGAATTGGTGCAGAAGTATTTTGGTGCGCTGCCCAAACCCGACCGCATACTCGAAAACACCTACACCGAAGAGCCAGCTCAGGATGGCGAACGGCGCGTGACCTTGCGACGGGTCGGAGATGTGCCGCTCGTGGGTGCGATGTACCACATCACTTCCGGGGCGCATCCCGACTACGTGCCGCTCGACACGTTGGAACACATTCTGACTTCCTCCCCCAGCGGCCGGCTCTACAAGGCGCTGGTCGAAACTCGCCGGGCGGCGAGCGTCAGTGGGGGAGCATACGCGCTCCACGACCCCGGTGTCTTTAAGCTCACAGCTGAGGTCGCTGTCGGGAATGAGCCTCTCGAAGTCCTGGGCACGCTGAACGAGATCGCCGAATCGATCCATGAGAAGGGCGTCACGGAGGAAGAAGTCAACCGGGCGAAGACCTATTGGCTGAAGTCGTGGGAGTTGTCGCTGAACGACAGTCAGCAAGTGGCGATCAGCCTCAGCGATTGGGCCGCCCAAGGCGACTGGCGGTTGATGTTCCTGTATCGCGATCGACTCGAACAAGTGACCCCCGAAACGGTGAATGCCGTCGCGAAAAAGTACCTGCAACGCAACAACCGCACTGTCGGAGTCTTCTTGCCGTCGAAGGAAGCGGAGCGTGTCTCGGTTCCCCCGACGCCAAATCTGGCCGAGATGATTGGCGACTACAAGGGACGCGAAGAGCTGGCTCAAGGGGAGGCGTTCGAGGTCAACCCGGAAAACATTCAGAAACGGACGATCTGGACCAAGCTGTCCAGTGGCCTCAAGGTCGCGATGCTCCCGAAGAAGACGCGTGGGAACTCGGTGACCTTTCGTTTGAACCTGCGGTATGGCAATGCTCAGACCCTCGCGGGAAAAGCGGCAGCCGCTGAATTGTTGCCGTCGTTGATGATGCGCGGCACGACGAAGATGACCCGCCAGCAGATTCAAGATACGCTCGACCAGAATCGCGGTCGGCTCAGCCCCTCGGGTGGAGTGGGTGAAGTTTCGTTCTCGGGTGTGACACGGCGTCAGACGCTCCCCATCGTACTCGATGTTCTCCATCAAGTGTTGCGAGAGCCCCTGCTCCCCGCAGATGAATTGGAGATCATCCGCACGCGGAAGCTGGGTGGGTTGCAGCAGCAGTTATCCGATCCCCAGTCGCTGGCCCGCATCGCTCTCTCCCGAAGTTTGAGCCCCTATCCGGCGACCGATGTTCGGTACGTCCCGACGACCGAAGAAGAGATCGCCCGCTGGAAGGATGTCAAAGTTGAAGAAGTGGCCCAGCTCTATCGCGACTTTGTCGGCGGACAACACGGCGAGCTTGTCGTCGTGGGCGACTTCTCTCCCGATGAACTTCTGCCTCAGCTGGAAGCTCTGGTCTCAGGCTGGAAGGCGAAGCAGCCTTACGCTCGCATCGAGCGACCCGCGTCGAAGACGACGAACGTGCGCGAAGTGATCGAGACTCCGGACAAGGAGAACGCGGTGTACCTGGCGGCAACGATCATGCCGCTCAGCGACACCGCAGAGGAGTACCCCGCGCTGGTCATCGGGAATTTCGTAATGGGCGGAAGTACGCTGGCCTCGCGATTGGGGGACCGTGTGCGTCAGAAGGAGGGGTTGTCGTACGGTGTGGGATCGTTCCTGAGGGCGTCGTCGCTCGATGATCGCACTTCGTTCTACATGTATGCGATTACGAACCCGGTCAACATGCCCAAGGTCGAAACGGCTCTCGCAGAAGAACTCGCCAAGGCACTCAAAGATGGCCTGACCTCCGGCGAAGTCGAGTCGGCCAAAACGGGTTACCTCGAACAGCAAAAGGTCGAGTGGAACACCGATGAATCGCTCGCAGCTCGCTTGGCAGAGCTGCTCTACACCGATCGCGACATGAGCTACTACAGTCGGCAGATCAAAGCGATGCAAGACCTCACCCACGAGTCTGTCAATGCGGCGATGAAGAAACGAATCGACCCCAGCACGATCAGTGTTGTGGTGTCGGGTGACTTTGCGAAGGCTGCGAAGGCCGCCCCCGCAGAGGAGCCGAAGAAGTAATCCGATCGCTACGGGCCAAGTGTGATTGACCTCGCGAGAGGACGCTCTCAGCATGGCCCTCGCTTCGGGTGCCATGACATCAATGATCCCCTGTCGCACAATCTTCAACCTCCTTTCTTCCCTTGGAGTTCAGCAATCATGGATCGGATGACTGTTGGACGTCCGATGGAATTATTGCTGGTCGAGGACAGCCTCGTCGCCGGTCGATTGGCCTCGGGTGCGATCCGGCAATGCGGCTTTGAGCACCGCTTAACGTGGCTGCGCGATGGCCAGGATGCTGTCGACTTCTTGTCACAGGCGGGGCGGTTTTCGAAAGCCCCCCGACCCGACTTGGTCTTGCTCGATTTGGTCTTGCCGTCTCGCTCAGGTCGCGAGGTTCTAGAGCTGATCCGGCAATCCGCGTCGCCTGCAACTCTCCCAGTGGTCGTGATGACGGGGGAGGCCGGAGAAGAAGACGAAGCTGCGTGCCGGTCGCTCGAGGTCGAAGCCTATCTTCAAAAGCCGCTCGATGTGCCCAAATTCATGCACATGCTGGAAGAGCTCCGCCATCACTGGCAGGCCGACATGATTATGCCAGGTCGGCCCGCGTCAACGCCTGGGTGAGCTTCTGGACTGTGGGGACGACCACAATTCAGGACTAGAGCTTCAGGCAAGCCAAGGCCGCCAGAGCCGCTTCTCGCACCTGCGAGTTATCAGAACTGGCAATCCGCTGGAGTTCCGGCTTCGCGGCAGCCGCGTCCCGGCCCAGTCCCCCTAAACTCAGGGCTGCGGCACTTCGCACCTCGGGATCATGGTCCTTCAGAGCTGCGGTCAGAGCGCCGACCGATTCACCCGATTGATCGCCCCGACAGCGGCCCAACGCCACAGCTGCGATCCAACGTTCTTCGCCATCTTTGGACTTGAGAGCAGTAGTTAACACCAGTAGCGATTTCTCATCGAGTCCCCGAATGCGAATGAGCGCCTCCGCAGCCTGGACCTTCATCGTCCCCTCTGCGTGATCTCGAAGAAGCACGAGACCATCGACAGCGGAGTCGGCAGGAGCACCAATATCTCCCAACATGTAGCAAGCGAGCTCGACCACATCTGCGTTTGAATTGTCCAGCAAAGATGTCAGCGTCCCAATGCTGTCCCAGGGGTCATTCCCAATTTGCCAGAGAGCCCAAGCGGCGTGGGCCTGCACGAGTGGGTTGGTGTCTTGAAGGGCCTTCCGCACAGCTGTTCCCGCAGGGCGAGCGGTCTGGCCCATTTCGGCCAGGTGGTTCAACCCTTCTTTTCGAACTTCGGCGTGGGGAGACTCAAGCTTCATCACCTGAGCATAGATCCAAGGTTCGCAGTCCTTGCACTGAAGTGCCAGCGTCGAGCCCTGATCGATCTTGGTCTGGCGAGCAGACTCCATGGAATCGCCCAGCTCTGCCTCCGCGTCCGGGAATTCCGAGGGGTGTTCCCCGCTGGCAATGGGGGGGGCGAACTCATCTCGATGCGCGAGCTCCGACTGGCCTGCTTCGGTGAAAGCCGCTTCCTCGACTGGAGCCTCACTCGTCGTGGGAGACTGCCAATCCTGGTCAGGGATTTCAGACTCGACGATGGGCGATCCCATCGCGTCGGCCTCGGCGAGTGCATCGATATCGACCAGCGGGCTCTCCGAGGCCTCGGCTTCTCCGGGTTCAGTGGAGTTCGGGTCAACCTCGCTCGCTGCCGTAGCGGTCTCGGACGACTTCGATTCGTCACCCCAGTCGATTTTTCCGTCATCTAAGTCGAGCAGATCCTCAAGGGCCTCCGGAGAGATCCCACTGGAACTCTCCGTCGACTCACTGGAAGCGAGAGCCATCTCCGGGGCTTCCGGCGATTCCTCAGTGGAATCCGAATCGATCGCAATTTTCTTCTGTGACTTTGAAGAGGATGAGGCAACAGAATCAGAAGAATCATTCGCCCATGGATCTTCCGCCGTCCCGGGGACCTGAGCGGAAAGAGCCTCTTCAGTCTCGGATTCCTCGGGCCGGCGTTTCTTCGCCTTCGCGGCTAACAGTGACCCCACATCAGATCGCGTTTCGTCGCTGGTCTCGCTTTGGCCATCGGAGTTTTGGGGATTTGATTTCTGTTTGGCTTTGGCGACTGTCTGAGTAGATGTTCGGCGATCGGCTTCGACGGGCTTCCCGTCCCCATCCAAATACTCTCGATACGTGCGAGCGGCTTTTGGAAAATCGCCCGCCTTTTCATAAGCGCGAGCCTGTGCCAGAAGATCAGTCGTGTCTTCGGCGCCCGGTTTCGTGTCCTGCTTCACGACCGCAGAACTCCGGTCTCTGCGCCCCGGCAATTTGAGTCCCGAGACGAGCGACTTGGTGGAGTTGCACCCCGAGAATTCCATGGCGGTGCAACACAGCAAGGCTGCACATCCAAGCCACCGGAAAGTTCTGCGCATGATCAATTTCCTCGCGGTCCGTCCGTGGATTGGTCGGACCGAATTCCTGCCCAGTGGCGCTTCATTCAAGCGGACTTGAATACGCACCGTCCCGGCGCACCGACTATTTCATCGGCGGAGCGGAAGTTGCCGATGAAGTCAAAAAGTGGACTTGTGCGAGAAATTCCAGAGGATGACCAGTATTTCGAACAACTTCTTCGATTTCTCAGGAATCAATGGATTCGGATTCGGGGCGCGTGGCCTAACTAATTCAAGTTGGAAGTCACACTTGACCAGACACGCTGCCTCGGTCGTTCCAAATGTGGCCAGAGTTTTGAGACTGGATGAACGGGATTCAAAGGATGAAGTTCCAGAATCCAGTAAATCCCGCCATCCTGGCGAACTCTTCGAGTTCCATCTCGATGCTCTACTCTCAGCAGCGAATTCCTGCCGTCTACTCAACGCATTTTGTGATTTCGTTTAGCTCTCGAATTCCCCTGACGATCCTGATCCACAAAAGCCGGATAGGCAATCTTGCCTGTCCCATTTCGGCAGTCGAAGCGGTGAGCGAATCGTGAGTCCCGAGTGCAGCTGGAATCGCAAACACAGGATTGACCGCCCTAATCTTGGAGGCTCTCTCGGCCCACCGCGACTCGCACTCGGACCGCTCTGGTCGACCATTCGGGAGCGACCTTTGCCTTCGATTTCGTTACAACGCGATCAAGCAGGCAGTCTGAGGTGACATCCGCCCACCACCACCTCATGAACCCGAGGAGACTGCTTTCTGGGTGTGCTGCTGGCGAAATCCTCCTCTGTTCGAAGCTGAGATGTCGTTTCTGGAAGAAGTTGATCGCTGGCGAAACTCACAGGAGCTGCCCTCCCTGCTTGAGGCGCAAGCCTATTGTGCCGCGCTCGCGACCACCCACTACGAAAACTTTCCGGTCGTCTCCTGGCTCCTTCCGAAGCGATTGCACCAGGACTTCTACAACGTGTATGCCTTCTGCCGGTGGGCCGACGATCTGGCGGATGAAGTCGGCGATCCCGTTCGCTCGCTGGAACTGCTGGCGTGGTGGAGGAGCGAACTCGGCGATTGCTACGCCGGTCGAGTCCGGCATCCCGTCTTTATCGCGCTCCGTCACACGATCCTGAAATTCGACATTCCTCCTCAGCCGTTTACCGATCTGATTTCGGCCTTCGAGCAAGACCAGACCGTTCAGGAGTTTATGACCTTCGACCAGCTCGAAGACTACTGTCGCCGGAGTGCAAACCCGGTGGGCCGGTTGGTTCTACGGCTGGCCGAATGCGACACACCGGAGAATATCAGGTGGTCCGATTCCGTCTGCACGGGGTTACAACTCGCCAATTTCTGGCAAGATGTCGCCCGCGATGCGGGGATCGGGAGGACGTATCTGCCACGAGAAGACCGCGAGCGTTTTGGATACACCGATCTCCAGTTGCAGCTGCGCCGATCGACCCCTGAGTTCGCGTCCCTAATACAGTTCGAAGTCGACCGGGCGCGAGGGTGTTTGCAGGCCGGTGTGCCACTCGTTAAGGCTGTCCCGCTGTGGCTGCAAGTGGAAATTGATTTGTTTATTCAAGGCGGATTGCGGATCTTGAAGGAAATTGAGAACATCCATGGAGATGTGTGGGAGATTCGCCCCACCGTGTCCAAGTGGGTCATGGCTCGCTTGATCACGGCTAGCATCGTTCGTTGGTGTGGGCGGCGAATGAGCGGGTCGTAAAGACACGGACAGTCATTCGGAGTACTGACTGTCGCCCATAGTGCAGGGAGGATGTTCGTTGAAGCTGCCTTACTTGCTGATTCGTACCAGTCGTGCATCCAGCTCGCTCGTCGGACGGGGAAGAATTTCTACTATTCGTTTTTGACGCTCCCCAAACGCCTTGCGGAGGATATGTGCGTCTTGTACGCCTTCATGCGCTGGACGGACGACCTGGCGGATGCCGAGGATTTGCCGGTCGAAATTCGTGAAGTGGCGATTCAGCAATGGAGAGAACATGTCCGTGCCGCACTTCAGAGTCCACTCCGTGTCCCTCTTCTGTCTTCTTCGACACAGACTGTCTTCGACCCCTTGAGCCCGCTTTCCACTCGACTGATCGATACGCACATTCTTTCCGCAGTGGTGGATGTCGTTCGACGTTACCAGATTCCCGAGAAGTATTTGTTCGACGTGATTGATGGCGTGGAGAGTGATCTCGCAGTTCGCAGCATTCAGAAGTTCGCCCAACTTGAGGACTACTGTTATCACGTCGCGGGCGCCGTCGGGCTGTGCTGTATTCGGATCTGGGGGTTCCAAGATCCGCGCGCGGAGCAGTTGGCCATTGATTGTGGGACCGCGTTTCAATTGACGAATGTCCTGCGGGATCTGTCCGAGGATGCCAGTCGAGGACGAGTCTACCTGCCCCAAGAAGACCTCGAACGCTTTGGATACAGCGTTTCTGAACTCCGAGCCGGAACCCGGAACTCTGCGTTCGAAGCGTTGATGAAGTTCCAAGTGGCGCGGGCTCGGGAATACTATGATCGCTCAGCGGGACTGACGGAATGTTTAAGCCCCCCTGGTCGCCGGATCTATGCGGCGATGCGCGATATCTACGGGGGCTTGTTGAGCGAAATTGAACGCCGAAAATACGATGTCTTTTCGAAACGGGTCCAACTGTCGAAATTCCAGAAGCTGAAGTCTGCGCTCTTGGCTTACATGCGCCACTAAATGATCTTGATCATTAGCCCCCATCCTCCCTCAAAATAATTTACGGCTGTCAATCAGCAGTGTCACCGGGCCATCGTTGACCAGCGACACTTGCATGTCGGCTTGAAACCGACCGGTTTCGACCGAGATTCCCTGCCCTCGAACTTCCGCGATGAACTCCTGGTAGAGCACATTAGCCAGTTCGGGAGGGGCTGCGGCCACAAAGCTCGGTCGCCGTCCGGTTCGGCAATCTCCCAGCAGTGTGAATTGACTGACGACCAGCACCGTCCCGCCCACATCGGCCAGAGAAAGGTTCATTTTCCCGCCCTCGTCTTCAAAGACCCGCAGGCCCACGATCTTCGTCGCCGTGGCGATGACATCCGCACGCTGGTCGTCTGCGGCAACACCCAGCAGCACCAGAAACCCGCGTTCGATGCGCCCAACTCGCTCGCCATCGACAGTGACCTCCGCCCGACTCACTCGCTGGATAACGGCTCTCATGGGATTCCTTTGGGCGGTTGCCTCATCCATTAATCGATGTCGATTGTGATCGCAACGGATTGGTACCGCGTCAAGTATCATCCAGTCAAGAGGTTCTACGCAAACTGGTCGGCGCCACGGAAGTGTCTATCATTCGATTTGTGTTTGGCTTGCGTTCTGGAGGATGTCTCGATGCGATTCCTGCTTGTGTGCGTCTGTCTATTCAGTGGACTCTCCCACTTGGCCGGGGCCGAACCCGCGACCTGGTCGCAATGGAGAGGACCGAATCGCGATGGCACGGTTCAAGCACCCGCCTGGCCCTCGAAGATTGACGAAGCCACACTAATACCCAAGTGGCAAGTTGAGCTGCAACCGAGCTACTCCGGTCCGATCGTCACAGCTGACCGGATCTACACGACGGAGACTCGTGACCGCGAACAAGAATTTGTCTCGGCCTATGATCGGGCAACTGGCGAAAAGTCGTGGGAAGTCGGCTGGCCAGGAGAGATGAGTGTTCCGTTCTTCGCGAAGGAGAACGGCAGCTGGATTCGGGCGACCCCGGCCTATGACGGAGAGTCCCTTTATGTCGCAGGCATTCGGGACGTGCTGGTTTGCCTGGATGCGAAGACGGGGAGCGTGAATTGGCGTGTCGATTTCATGGAGGTCTTGAAGTCTGATCTGCCGGCATTCGGCATGGTTTGCTCGCCCTTAGTCGTCGGAGATTTTGTCTACATCCAAGCCGGTTCGTGCTTTGTCAAACTGAACAAAAAGACGGGCGACATTATTTGGAAGAGCCTCAAAGACGAGGGAGGAATGATGGGCAGCGCCTTTTCCTCTCCGATGCAGGCCACGATCGGCGGCGTGCCCCAACTGCTCGTGCAAACCCGCACCCGGCTCGTCGGAGTCGATCCCGAGACCGGAAACGAGCTGTGGGGCCAGGAGATCGAGGCCTTTCGCGGAATGAATATTCTCACTCCCGTGGTGTTCAACGAGCAAATCTTTACGTCGGCCTATGGCGGGCAATCGCTCATGTTTCAACTCACCAAAGACGGTGCCAGCTGGGCAGCTAAGGAAGCTTGGCGGACGAAACAGCAAGGGTACATGTCCACCCCTGTCGTGATTGATGGGCATGCCTACATGCATCTCAAGAATCAACGCTTTGCGTGCATCGATTTGAAGACGGGAGAAGAACGCTGGACCACCAAGCCTTACGGAAAATACTGGAGCCTGGTCGCGAACGGGAACAAGATTCTGGCTCTGGACGAGACGGGCAAGCTCCGGCTGATTGAGGCGAATCCCAAAGAGTTCACACAATTGGATGAGCGTGAAGTGGCCAGCGAATCGGCTTGGGCCCATCTGGCGGTGTGCGATTCCGATGTCTGCATCCGCAGCTTACGCAAGCTGACCGTCATGCAGTGGGGCACCAAGGCCGGGAAGTCACCCCAGTGAGTTTTTCCGATTGAAAAACATCCGACTCGAAGGAATGCAGACCGGCAAAACTAGCTGGAAGAGCGGCTGGTTAGGTGAGGGAATTGCGATCCCGATTGACAGCGAAGTCTGATGCGAAGATACCGACCTTGAATCGGTGAATGGCGCTGCTAGCGGCGCCCCGGCTGTCTCTTCTCGATCGACTCGGGCTGACCCATGCGCGCTCTCTATTGTCTTCCAGCCCTGCTGGCCCTGATTGTTTGCGGGGGCTCATCCCAGACTTCGTTCGGGCAGGACTTCGAGTTCAACGAGTCCATTCCCAGCCCGGTCGCCCCGACACAGCGTGTCGAACGGGTCTTCAACGCCCCCCCCCCGTCTGACCACACGGGACTTCTGGGCAAGATGTACATGCAGCAGCGTTATCTGCGGGTGGGTATCGATGATCCCGATGTCCGCCAGCTCGACGATACGCTGCAAGGATTTGACACGCTGTTCAACCTCCCCGCGATTACCCTGGATTTACCGACGCCGCTCGATCTGGATGTGTTCTTCGGCTACACGAATGTGGGAATCAAGGGGTCAGCCAACAGTGGCCCACCGCTCGACCTAATGGTGAGCGTCAACGGCAAGAGCGAGGTCTACTCTGTCGGAACGACGATCTATCTCACCGAAGCAGAACGCTGGCGTCCCTTCGTGCAGGTGGGTGCGGAGTTCAGTCGATTCGATGTCGATTTCGCGATCGGCAATGGGCTAAATTCGTTAGCGGCCAATGTCGTCGACAATGACACGGACCTGTTGTTGAACGCGGGTTTTGAATTTGATCTGCTTGACTCATTGGGGTATCGCACGACCGTGGACATCGAGACGAGTGACCGTTTTCGAGACTCGACGATAACGAATGAACTGATCCTCTGGCTGCACGAACGGGTCTTCGTGCGGGGCGGAATGGTGACATCATTGGATGGGGGCGGACTCGGCTTTGCGATTGGCGGCGGACTGGCGCTTTAGTGGCAGCAGTGGGATCAGCGATGACCTGAATCGGAGATGGCAGCGCATAACGGCATGACTCGCGACTCAGAGATCGGTTTTCGATCGGCAATTCTGGCTGGGGGATCGGGTCACTCCGCATCTGGGTCACGATTTCAATTGACAGCGAAGCGAATCGCGGGGATATCGCCGCATTGTCCGAAGTCTGCGACGGGTCGCGGTTTGGAGTGGACGATGTGCTTCCAGTGATGGGGCTCGCCGATGCGGATCATGCTGGCATACACAGGGCTGTGGGCTGTCCTGAGCGGAGGCACGTCCGGGAGGGAGCTGCGTGCTCAGAATGTCATCCCTGCGGATACGGCCTCGCTGCCCGTTGAGTCGCCCATCGAGCGGCTGGGCGCGGTCTTCAATGCCCCCGACCCGTCGGAACATGCGGGTCTGCTGGGCAAGATCTACTTGCAAAACCGCGACCGGCAACAGGACATCGACCACTGGAGAGTCGGCGAAACTTGGAAGGGATTTGACACGCATCTCAACTTGCCTGCGATGACGATTGATACACCGTTGCCGCTCGACATCGATGTATGTGCCGGGTACGTGAATGTCACATCGAGTCAGAATCGGTAGTTTCAACCCAATATTAAAAGCGAGGCATTCAATGTCGGTGCATCGATCTATCCAACGCTGAGTACGCATTGGCGTCCGTTCGTGCGGGTTGGCGCGAGGTTGAGTTGAACGGAGCAATGGCAACCTTTACTCAACGTCGACCAAACGCTCCTATTCGGTGGCAATGGCTACGGCTTGCTCGCTACGGATGCACATTTCACGCGACACGTTCAGCGAGTCAACCACGATACCCGCCGGCTCCTCAATACAGGCTTCGAATACGACTTTTTCGACTCACTGGCCGATCGCATGACACTGTTCGCCGAGACCAAGGACAGGTTCCAGGACTCCTTCATCTCGCACGATTTCATTCTGTGGCCCGTCGACCGAATCTCTCTCCGAGGAGGGGTCTCCTCAGACCTCAACGGCGATCGCCTGGGCTTCACCATCGGGGGTGGATTGGCGTTTTAGAGCAGATTCAGAAATCGTCTTCAGTGAGAACAGCAGACAGGAATGTCCGCTCTCCTGAAGTCGGACAGACATTCTTGTCTGTCCCGACTGAAGACAGATTCCGGATCTGCTCCAGGGGAGTTGTCAGTGATCAGTGATCAGTAGTCAGTCGTCAGTCGGAAGTTTTGGGCAGGTTCATGGCTTCCGAAGTCTGTTTCGCGAACTCGCTACTTCTTCTTTTTCTTCTTCGGAGCGGGCTCCTCTTCTTCCTCGATTGCATCATCGTCCTC
>Ga0105047_10011318_pt1 | contig 14488 bp, 15 predicted proteins | sample MAT04_FD_78384 | JGI IMG/M metagenome (GOLD analysis project Ga0105047, IMG submission 78384) | Freshwater microbial communities from Lake Fryxell liftoff mats and glacier meltwater in Antarctica - MAT-04 (megahit assembly) | ecosystem: Environmental > Aquatic > Freshwater > Ice > Liftoff... | reverse complement strand
GCGGCCACTGAGCGTGATCCGCTTCCGTGCGTCGGCGGCAACCGCCGCGGCCAGTGGGGTCTGCCTGTCCGCGCCGGGCATCGCCGCGGCTATCTCGGCGCGCACCTCGGTGTCGTCGGAGGTGGGGGAGTCCAGGCGGACCTCTCGGGTGCCGGTGGCGACCGGCTTGGTGGTGCTGTCGCCTGAAACCGCCCCCTCTGGCGCCTCGGCGAGCTCAACGGCTCCGATGTCCTCGCCGGATGCCGGGTCCGGCTCGCGCGTGCTGGGTGTCCTGCGAGGAACGTTGTCGGGGCCGGGCCATCCCAGCGGGCTCGTCGGGGGGCCGGGAAGCTGGGGAAAGCCCAGGCCGGGAGCCGCCACGCGTGTTTCGGCGGCCTCGATCACTGACGTCACTCCATCACCTTCGTCGTGGAACAGGGGCGCGCCAATCCAACCTCACGGGGCCTCGACACGCCAAAGCACGACGTCGGCCGAGATGACGGGGCGGCGCACCGCCCTGCCGTGGACGGCAGGGTCGGCATCGGCCCCCGTTTCACGTGAAACATCGCACCCTTCCCGCCGTCATCCTGCTCTGGTCGCCCGATGCCCTCGCCGGGGGGCGCGCGCCGCGGCGCAGCCCCGTCGCGGCGATCCCACCAGATCTGAGCGGCCTCCTGATCGCGGGTCGGCCACCGGGTCTGACCCGCCGGGCTGGCTGACTCGAGGCAATCCTCTGGTGCAGGAGGCCCGGGGTTCACCTCGACCCGGATCGACCCCCCCCTGATTCGAGTGATGTTTCGGCCTGCGACACCACCGTTTCACCTCGACCCGGATCGACCCCCAACTGATTCGAGGTGATTCCCTGGCCTGCGACACCACCGTTTCACCTCGAATGCGGTCACGGCGCAGCGCGGGCCTTTGCGGCGCCATCGCCGGTCGACGTGGAGACGCCCTCGACGTCGAGCGCCAGGCCCGTCAAGGCCAGATCGACCACGGGCTTCCCCCCACGCCACACGGGGTGGCCGCCATCGCCCGCATAGAGGACTGCACGGTGCCGACGTTGCACGACCCACGACTGCACGGTGCCACCCCGAGCCAACCCACCCGGGCCCGAGGTGCTGGGGTGCTGCTGGCGATGTTTCACGTGAAACATCGCGCCCTCACCTTCGCCCTGCCGCCATTGCCCCGGCGCTTCCCCTTGGCCGTCGCCGGGCGCGATGCTCTGCACCGGCGACTCTCGGGCCACTCGCACCCCGACGGTCTTCGCCACCCCAACACCGGGGCCCAGTGCCCATCAAGCCACCACATCGCACGGCACTGCTGCCCGGGAAGACACGGGCGAATTCAACGCGCGTAGCGAGCCGTCCGCAACGTTTCACGTGAAACATCAGGCCTCAGCCGGCTCAGCGCGGAGCCCGACCGCTCGATCCCAGCGTGCGCTTGGCCCGTGGGGACCGCCTAGCCGCCGTTGGTCGGAAGTGCAGGTCGATGGTGAGCACCGGCTCGTCGAGCAGGTCGGCTCCGTGTTCGCTCACGGTGGCCGCGACCAACCCTAGGCGCTCGAGCGCCCTGCGGTCCTGCGACAGCTCCTGCGCTGCCGAGCGCCCCTTCATTGCAATGAGGGCGCCGCCAGGCTCCAGCAACGGCACACACCAGCGCGCCAGCTTGTCCAGACGCGCCACGGCCCGCGCCGTGACGAAGGGTGCGGCGAGCGTTCCAGCCAGCTCCTCGGCCCGACCCCGATGCACGGTCACCGAGTCGAGGCCGAGCTCCTCGACCACCCCGGTGAGCCACTGGGCGCGACGCAGCATCGGCTCGACGAGGTGCACCTCGAGGTCGGGCCGCACGATGGCCAGGGCGACGCCCGGCAACCCCGCCCCCGATCCCACGTCGACCACCCGTGCAGATGCGGGGAAGGCGTCGCCGACGACCGCGCAGTTGAGCACGTGCCGCTCCCACAGTCGGGGTACCTCGCGGGGGCCGATCAGCCCGTGGCTGACGCCGGTGTCGGCGAGGATCTCGGCGAACCGGACGGCGAGAGGCATCCGGTCACCGAACAGACCAGCCGCACTTGGGGGTGCGGCTGGTGCTGGCAACGGGGGCTCCGGACGGTCGTCCGGCCCGTCATGTTTCACGTGAAACGTGGCCTCACGCCGGGAGGATGACGACGAAGCGGCGCGGTTCGGCGCCCTCTGACTCCGAGACCAGTCCAGCCGCGAGCACCTCGTCGTGCACGACCTTGCGCTCGAACGCCGTCATCGGGCTGAGCGGCTTGCGCTCCCCAGTCCTCCGCACCTCGTCGATGACCTCCTTGGCCAAGGTCACCAGGGTCGCGCGACGCTCGGCTCGGTGGCCCGCGACATCGAGCATCAGCCGGCTGCGCTCGCCGGTGGCGGACTGCACGGCCAGCCGGGTGAGCTCCTGCAGGGCGTCGAGCACCTGGCCGTTCTGGCCGACCAGGCGCCGGGGCACCCGACCGTCCTCGGAGTCGACGACCGAGACCGCCGCACGGTCTCCGTCGATGTCGACGTCGATGTCACCGTCGAGGTCGCAGATGTCGAGCAGGGTCTCGAGGAAGTCCGCCGCCACCTCGCCCTCGCGCTCGAGCTGGCCGCGCCGATTGCTCGGTGCCCGCGCTGCCGGGACGCCGCCGGAGGGCATGTCGTCGACGTCGGACACATCGTCCACGTCGTCGACGTCGGACACATCGTCGACGCCACTGCCATCAGCGTCACCATCATCATCAGTGTCACCGTCATCGGTGTCACCGTCATCAGTGTCGCGGTCGTCGTCGATACTCCGGTCATCTGGCTCGCTGACCTGGGCAGACGTGGGGTGATGGACCGTACCGGCCTCCTCGGCATCCGCCGCCGGTTCGGTGCTCACGTGGTCCTGGGTGAGGTTTTCGCTCATGGTTTCTCCTGCGATCAGGGGGATCAGGTCGTGGGGGGCTTGGCCGCGTCGCCGGTGTTCTTCCCGGCCGCCTTGGGGCCGCCCGGCTTCTGGCCGTTCGGCCCGGTCGGCTTCGCTCCGGCCTGCCCAGTCGGCTTCGCACCGGTCTGCCCGGTCGGCTTCGCACCGGTCTGCCCGGTCGGCTTCGCACCGGTCTGCCCAGTCGGCTTCGGGCCGGCAGGCTTGTTCTTCTTGCGCTTCTTGGAGGCCGGCTGCTGTCGCTGGCCGGACTGCCGAGCCTCCTCGGCGGCCTCCGCCGCCTCTGCTTCGGCCTTGGCCTTGGCTGCGTCGAACCCCGGGATCGGCTTGCCCTTGCGCTCCAGGCGCGCGTGGTAGGCCTTCTCCGCGGCCGAGCCGGGTGCCGGCATCCGCCGGATCACGTAGAACTGCTGGCACATCGACCACACGTTGGTGGTGAACCAGTAGATGAGCACACCGATCGGGAAGTTGACACCCGACACCGCGAAGACCACCGGCAGCACGTACAGGAGCAGCTTCTGCTGCTTGGCGAAGGGGTTGTCCAGGGCCGAGGCCGGCATGTTCTTGGTCATCAGCTGGCGCTGGGTCAGGAACGTCGTGGCCGACATCAGCACGATCAGCACGCTGGTGACGATCTTGACGTTGAGCGCATCCGACCCCAGGAATGTCGCGGACAGCGACGCGCCGAAGAGGGTCGCGGACTCGAACTGCTCGGCCACCGGCTGGGTGATCGGCCCGATCGTCGCGGTGTCCCCCTTGGCGACCTCGTCGAGGCCGTTGAGCACTCGGAACAGGCCGAAGAAGAACGGCGACTGCACCAGGATCGGCAGACAGGAGCTGAAGGGGTTGGTCCCCTCCTTCTTGTAGAGCTGCATCGTCTCTTGGGTCATCGCCTGGCGGGACTCGGGGTCGCTCTTGCCCTTGTACTTCTTCTGGATCTTCTGCAGCTCGGGCTGGATCATCTGCATCTTGCGCGACGCCATGATCTGCTTGACGAACAGCGGGATCATCGCCGCACGCATGACCAGGACGAGACCGACGATCGACAACGCCCAGGTCCACCCCGAGGCGGGGTCCATCCCGATCGTGGTGAAGGCTTGGTGGAAGCCGAACATGATCCACGCCACGAGCCACTCGATCGGGGCCATGATCGTGTTGAACAAGTCGCCCATGTCGTCCTTAAGGCTGTGCCGGCCGGAGCCGGCGGGTTGAAGTCACGGTCGTGACGGGGTCAGGGGATGTCGTGCGGGCCGGCGCCCGCGGGATGCCGGTGCGCCGGGTCGTCGCCGACACCGCGGGGTCCGGTGGTGCCGGGCATCGGCCGACCGGTCTCAGGGTCGCGCAGCGGTACGTGGTCGACCCCACCGGGGGTCCACGGGTGGCAGCGACCGAGCCTGCGGGCCGCCATCCACGATCCCCGTAGGACGCCGTAGCGCTCGAGCGCGGTCACGGCGTACGCCGAGCACGACGGGTAGTAGCGGCAGGTGGGGGGACGCATCGGGGAGATGAGCCGTTGGTAGCCCCGTATCAGCAGGATCAGGGGCGCCGCCATCATCCGACCGATGCTCACGCCACCCCCCCCCAACGGGCAATAACCTTGTGCAACAACGGATCCAGAGCAACTGCGAGTTCCCCGAACGTCGCCGCAGCAGCCGGCGGGTTGGCTCGCACGACCAGGTCGAGCCCATCGGGGATGCCGGGGAGCCGGGCGGCGACCAGGGCCCGGAGCCGGCGCTTGGTGCGGTTGCGGACCACGGCCCCACCGACGGCCTTCGACACGACGAAACCGACCCGCGGCGGATGACCTGCACGCGCGTCGGTCGAGGTGGCGTGGACCACGAGCAGCCTGGAGCCGGCTCGGCAACCCCCGGAGGAGCGCACCGCCGACGTGAAGTCCGCCCGCTCGCGCAGTCGGTTCGGCGCCGGCAGCACCGCCGACCTCAGGCGGAGAGCTCGGAGCGGCCCTTGCGGCGACGGGCGGCGAGGATGCTGCGACCCGCGCGGGTGCGCATCCGCAGACGGAAGCCGTGGGTCTTGGCCCGACGGCGGTTGTTGGGCTGGAAGGTCCGCTTGCTCACGATGTTCTCTCATCTGCGCTGGTGGGCCCGAAGGCCCGGTGGTCGGGGAGCCGGTGGCTGTCGGCTGCCATCGGAAACCCATGACCTTCGCGGGGAAGCAGCGCCGTCGCGGGCGCGGGTCACGGGCATGCGAAAACAGCCGAACCACAGGCCCGTTAACGGTACGCGAGAGCGGCCACGGGGGTCAAACCAGCGCAAGCGGTACCCCGGCCCGGGAAAACGCCTTAGGATCGCACGGAGCACGGCCCGCCACCCCGCACGACACACCCCGGCGCCAGCACGGCCTACCCACAACCTGTGGACAACCATGTGGACGGGACTGAAGTCCCGGAGGCTGGGCACCGAGGACACACCCGGTGGGCATCGAAAGGGATGGGGACGCGAGTGGCGGACGCGACGATGACCCAGTTGTGGCGCACGACCCTCGACGTGCTCGACTCCGACGGGATCCCGGTGCAGCAGCGGGCGTTCCTGTCGCTGGCCCGGCTGGTCGGTCTGCTCGACGACACCGCCCTGATCGCCGTGCCCAACGACTTCACCAAGGACATCGTCGAGACCCGGCTGCGCGACCGGGTCACCGCGACCCTGGGCGGCCAGCTCGGGCGTGACGTGCGGCTCGCCGTCACCGTCGACCCCTCCCTGGCCGAGGCACCACCGCTCGACGAGGACGAGGAGCACGACCTGCGGGCCGCCGACCGGCGCCGCCAGATCGACGACCTCGACATCGGCGAGGACGAGGTCGACGGAACCGAGACCTCCGCGTTCGCCCGCAACGTTGCACACCACGGCGCGGCCGACGCCTACCGCGGACCGAAGCGCAACGGCATCCCCGGGCTGGTCGAGGTGCCAGGGGCACGCCGCCCCCGCCCCAACAGCCAGCAGCCCGAGCAGGTCGAGCTGACCCGGCTCAACCCGAAGTACACGTTCGACACCTTCGTCATCGGGGCGAGCAACCGGTTCGCCCACGCGGCGGCGGTCGCGGTCGCCGAGGCACCGGCCAAGGCGTACAACCCGCTGTTCATCTACGGCGACTCGGGCCTGGGCAAGACCCACCTGCTGCACGCCATCGGGCACTACGCCCGCAACCTCTTCCCGCACGTCAAGGTGCGATACGTGAACTCCGAGGAGTTCACCAACGACTTCATCAACAGCATCCGCGACGACAAGGCGGCCAACTTCCAGCGCCGCTACCGCGACGTCGACGTGCTGCTCATCGACGACATCCAGTTCCTCCAGGGCAAGGTGCAGACGCAGGAGGAGTTCTTCCACACCTTCAACACGCTGCACAACGCGAACAAGCAGGTCGTCATCACCAGCGACGTGCCGCCCAAGCTGCTCAGCGGGTTCGAGGCCCGCATGCGCAGCCGCTTCGAGATGGGCCTGCTCACCGACGTGCAGCCCCCCGACCTCGAGACGCGGATCGCGATCCTGCGCAAGAAGGCCATCCAGGAGCGCCTGTCGGTGCCCGACGACGTGCTCGAGTTCATCGCCTCACGGATCTCGACCAACATCCGCGAGCTCGAGGGTGCGCTGATCAGGGTCACCGCCTTCGCGAGCCTGAACCGCCAACCCGTCGACATGAGCCTGGCCGAGATCGTGCTGCGCGACCTGATCCCCGACGACGCCTCGAGCCAGGTGACTCCGGCCACGATCATGGCCCAGACCGCCGCCTACTTCGGTCTCACCCTCGACGACCTGCAGGGGCAGTCGCGCTCCCGGGTGCTCGTCACCGCCCGCCAGATCGCGATGTACCTGTGCCGCGAGCTCACCGACCTCTCGCTGCCCAAGATCGGCCAGCAGTTCGGGGGCCGCGACCACACCACGGTGATGCACGCCGACAAGAAGATCCGCCAGCTGATGGCCGAGCGGCGCGCGATCTACAACCAGGTGACCGAGCTGACGAACCGGATCAAGCAGCAGTCGCACTGAGGCCGACCGCGCGGCGCTCCCCCGGTTGTCCACAGGCTGTCCACACGCTGCGTCATGACTTTGTCGAACCTGCGTTCCGCCCACACGGGCACCGGACCCGGCGGATGCCGGACCCGCCCGTGTTTCGAGGAGGTAACGCAGGCGTCCACCTCCTGTGGGGAACCCTGTGGACAACTCCCCCGGCAACCAGGTGTCACACGTGTCCCGACCGGGGTTGTCCACAGCTCCTGTGGACGACTGTGGAGAAGCAGCGTGTCGGGGTGGACGCCGCGGGACCTCGAGGTGGACGGCCTGTGAACGCCGGCCGGCCGTCAACACCCCTCGCCAGCCGTCCACGGACTCGTCCACCGCTCGTCCACACCCGGGATCGCCGCGGCGACCTGCACCGACGTTGCCGCGTCCACAGGATCCACAGCTCCTACCCCTACGACGAGATCCCTCCACCTCTGATCCGGCCCCGAGAACGACCCGAACGACACGACCTCCGGCCCGGTGCCCGACCTGCGGCGGATCAGGTACCGCGGGAACAGGGCGTGCACTAGTGTCATGACCCCGCCTGCGTCGGCGCGCTCCGAGCGCGCTCGACACCGCATCGGGGTCACAGGTGTGCACGAGCAGGGCGCGACATCCTCGCGCCGGACGAAGGTGGTAAGTCGTGAAGTTCCGCGTCGAGCGCGACGTCCTGGCCGAGGCGGTCACCTGGGTGGCGCGTGGCCTGCCCGCCCGCCCCCCGGTGCCGGTGCTCGCCGGCATCCTCCTCAAGGCCGACGACGACGGCACGCTGACCCTGTCGGCCTTCGACTACGAGGTCTCGGCCAAGATCACCGTTGCCGCCGAGGTCGCCGAACCCGGCACCGTGCTCGTGCTCGGACGGCTGCTCGCCGACATCTCGCGCAACCTGCCCGACCGACCGATCGACGTGGCCACCGACGGCTCGAAGGTGCAGGTCACCTGCGGGTCCTCGCGGTTCAGCCTGCTGCTGATGCCGGCCGACGACTACCCCACCCTGCCGTCCTCCCCCGAACCCAGCGGCTCGATCGACGGGCACCTGTTCACCCAGGCCGTGGCCCAGGTGTCGGTGGCCGCCGACCGTGGCGACACCCTGCCGATCCTCACCGGGGTGCGGGTCGAGATCGAGGGCGACACCATGACGCTGCTCGCCACCGACCGCTACCGCCTCGCCATGCGCGAGCTGCACTGGAACCCCACGTCGACCGACGCCAGCCATGTCGTGCTCATCCCGGCGCGCACGCTGTCCGACACCGCTCGCTCGCTCGGTGCCAGCGGCTCCATCGACGTCGCCCTCGGCACTGCGGCGGGCGGCGACGGGCTGGTCGGCTTCGAGGCCGGTCAGCGCCGCACCACCACCCGCCTGCTCGACGGCGAGTACCCCAAGGTCTCCTCGATCTTCCCCACGACCTCCGAGACCGAGTCGGTCATCAGGACCGCCGACCTGGTCGAGGCGGTCAAGCGCGTCGCCCTGGTCGCCGAGCGCAACACGCCGGTGCGGCTGCGGTTCAGCGAGGGCCAGGTGGCCATCGAGGCCGGCGCCGGCGACGACGCCCAGGCCTCCGAGGCCGTCGAGGCCGTGCTGACCGGTCCCGAGATCGAGATCGCCTTCAACCCCACCTACCTGCTCGACGGCCTCGGTGCCGTGGGCACGCCCTACAGCCGCATCTCGTTCACCCAGGCCTCGCGGCCCGCGGTGCTCTCGGGCCAGGCGCAGGAGGACGGCGAGGCGGACACCTCGTACCGCTACGTGCTCATGCCCGTTCGTTTCGCGTCCTGACCGGCCATTTCCGGATGCCGCGGGCGTAGCGTTCGCTGCGAACCGCCACAGTCCGCTTGCCGCACCACACACCACGAGGAGTCTTCGAGATGCAGCTGGGTCTGGTCGGTCTGGGAAAGATGGGCGGCAACATGCGCGAGCGGCTGCGCCGCGCGGGGCACGAGGTCGTCGGTTTCGACCGCAACAAGGCCGTCTCGGATGCTCGCTCGCTCAGCGACATGGTGTCAAAGCTGCAGGGTCCGCGGGTGGTGTGGATCATGGTCCCGCACGGCGCGCCGACCCGTGACACGGTGCTCAAGCTCGCCGACCTGCTCGACAGGGGCGACCTGGTCATCGACGGTGGCAACAGCAAGTTCACCGACGACATCGAGAACGAGAAGCTGCTCAAGGCCAAGGGCATCGGCTACCTCGACTGCGGTGTCTCCGGCGGCATCTGGGGCCTCGACAACGGCTACGGCCTCATGGTCGGCGGGACGGCCGCCAACGTGAAGAAGGCGATGCCGGTCTTCGATGCGCTGCGCCCGCAGGGCCCGCGCGACGAGGGCTTCGTGCACGCCGGCAAGGTCGGCGCCGGGCACTACACGAAGATGGTGCACAACGGCATCGAGTACGGCCTGATGCAGGCCTACGCCGAGGGCTACGAGCTGCTGCAGAAGAAGGACATCGTCGAGAACGTGCCCGGGGCCTTCAAGGCGTGGAGCCGGGGCACCGTGGTGCGGTCCTGGCTGCTCGACCTGATGGTCAAGGCGCTCGAGGAGAACCCCGCGCTCGACGACGTCTCGGACTACACCGTCGACTCGGGCGAGGGCCGGTGGACCGTCGAGGAGGCGCTGAACCTGTCGGTGCCGATGCCGGTCATCTCGGCCTCGCTGTTCGCCCGGTTCGCCTCACGCCAACAGAGCTCGCCGACGATGCAGGCCGTGGCCGCGCTGCGGGGGGAGTTCGGCGGGCACCAGGTCATGTCGATCGCCGAGGGCGAGACGCTGCGCAGCGAGGCCACCGCCGGCCCCGCGTCGGCGGCCGCCACGAAGAGCAAGGCCGCGCGCAAGGAGAAGCCGCCGAAGTCACCGGCGACCGCGGCGGCCAAGGGTCGCAAGGCCGCCCACGCCGGGCCGTCGTCGGGTGCCGGCTCGACGACGTCGGGCGGCACCGGTGCGTCATCCGCCGGGCCGACCTCGGGTACGGGCTCGACGCGGAAGCGCGCCGCCGGGAAGAGCTGAGCGCCGGGTGCACGTCCGGCACCTCACGGTCGTCGACTTCCGCAGCTACACCAGTGCGGAGCTGCCGCTCGACCCGGGAGTGACCACCATCGTGGGGCTCAACGGCCAGGGGAAGACCAACCTGGTCGAGGCGCTGGGCTACCTCGCGTCGCTCTCGAGCCACCGGGTCGCGACCGACGCCCCGCTCGTGCGGTTCGGCGCGAGCCAGGCCGTGGTACGTGGTCTGGTGGTGCGTGACGGGCGCGAGACGCTCCTCGAGCTCGAGATCACTCCGGGCCGCGCCAACCGGGCCCGGATCAACCGCTCGCCGCTGCCGCGTCCGCGCGACGTGCTCGGCACCCTGCGCACCGTGCTCTTCGCCCCCGAGGACCTCGCACTCGTCAAGGGTGACCCCGGCGAGCGCCGTCGCTTCCTCGACGAGCTGCTCGTCGCCCGGCAGCCGCGGTGGTCCGGGGTGCGCGCCGACTACGACAAGATCCTCAAGCAGCGGGGGGCGCTGCTGAAGTCGGCTGCGCCGGTCCTCCGGCGAGGCGGGCGCCGAGGTGCGCGGCCGGCATCCGCCGAAGGCAGTGACGTTGCGGCAGAACGTGACTCGGCGTTGCACACGCTGGATGTCTGGGACTCGCACCTCGCCGAGGTGGGGTCGCAGCTGTTGTACGCGCGGCTGCGCCTGCTGCGCGACCTCGCGCCGTACCTCGGCAAGGCCTACGACGAGGTGAGCGCCGGCCAGTCCGATGCCCGGGTGGCCTACAAGTCCTCGCTTCGTGAGGAGACGGCCGCCCGCATCGCGGCCGGGGAGGTGCCCGAGGTCGACGAGCTGCGCACCGAGATCCTCACCTCGCTGGCGGAGGTGCGTGGTCAGGAGGTCGAGCGCGGCGTGTGCCTGGTCGGGCCACACCGCGACGACGTGGTGCTCACCCTCGGTGAGCTGCCGGCCAAGGGGTACGCCAGCCACGGGGAGTGCTGGTCCTTCGCGCTCGGGCTGAAGATCGCCGCCTACCAGCTGCTGCGTCACGACCTCGGTGACGACCCGGTGCTGGTACTCGACGACGTCTTCGCCGAGCTCGACTCCGGGCGACGCGGGCGGCTGGCCGCGATGATCGGCGACTGCGAGCAGGTGATCATCACCGCTGCGGTGCCCGAGGACGTGCCGGCCGAGCTCACCGGCCGCACGTATGCCGTGAGCCGGGGGGCGGTGGTCGAGCGTGCCTGACGAGGTGCTCCCGGTCGGCGATCCCGAGGACGGTTCCGGCACGAGCGACCCCACCGACGCCGCGCTGCCGGGGATCGGTGATGCCGGCGAGGCCGCGGCGGCAGCCCTCGCCCGGGCCCGCGCTGCGGCCAAGGCCAAGGGCCTGCGTCCAGGGCTGCGCCCGCGTCGGCGCACCAAGGACGTGCCGATCGGTGACCGGTCGGTGACCGGTCGCGACCCGAAGCTGCTCGGTGACCAGCTCGACCAGTTCGTGACCGAGCGCGGGTGGGCCGTCGACGTCGCCGTCGGGGCCGTCATCGGGCGCTGGTCGCAGATCGTCGGCGCCGAGATCGCCCGGCACTGTGCGCCGGTCGACTTCGTCGACGGCGTGCTCACCGTGCGGGCCGACTCCACCGCCTGGGCGACCCAGCTGCGCCTGCTCTCCTCCAGCCTGCTGGCCCGGCTCGCGCAGGATGTCGGCGAGGGCACGGTGGCCGAGCTGCGGGTCGTCGGCCCGGGCGCGCCCAGCTGGTCGCGCGGGCTTCGCCGGGTGCAGGACGGCCGGGGCCCGCGCGACACCTACGGCTGACCGGCCCGACCCGCCGCGCAGCCCAACCACCCCGCAGCCCAACCACCCCGCAGCCCAACCACCCGCGAAGTCAGGAGCACTTCGCTGAGTCAGGGCCGTATACGACCCTGATCCCGCGAAGTGCTCCTGACTTCGCGGAACGGGGCCTCGACGAGACGGGTCGAGGGCGGCAGGATGCCGGGCATGACTGCGACGCCGGATGCCGTGGACCGCTACCTCGAGACCGCCCCCGAGACCGGGCGGGTCTACTACCTGGCCCTGCGCGACCTCGTGCTCCAGCACGCGCCCGGGGCCACCGAGACACTGTCGTACACCATGCCGACGTTCGTGGTCGACGGCCACCGCCTGCTGCACGCCTCGGCGTGGAAGGAGCACCTGGCCATCTACCCGCCGCCGCCGGCGCAGGACCTCGACGCCGAGACGACCGCCGCGCTCGACGCACACAGCTCGGGGGCCAGCACGCTCAAGCTGCTCTATCGCGAAGAGTGGCCGGCCGCGCTGGTCGACGCCGTCGTGCGCGCCCACGTCGCCCGGGTGGCCGCTGGCCGCTGACCCACCCACGTCTTTTCCGCGGAGTCAGGAGCACTTCGCCGAGTCAGGGCCGTATACGACCCTGATCCTGCGAAGTGCTCCTGACTTCGCGAGAGTCACCGGAGGTCGAGGCCTCCGCGAAGCACGTCGAGCGCCATCCGAACCTGCTGTTCATAGGCCTGGCGCGGGTCACGGAAGGTGTCGGCGCCATACTGGCCGAACACCTCCAGGCTGGTGGCTCCGACGAGCGTGGCCCACACCAGGAGCGTCCTCGAGAGCACCGCCGGGTGGGCGTCCAGCCCGACCTCGGCGCCGATGACACGCAGGTCACCGGCGAGCGGCTCGGGCGGGTCGTGCGGTGCGGGCCGGTCGGGCACGTCGCCGCGGGACACCCCCTCGGCCACCAGGGCGAGCAGGATGCCGACCACGCGCGTCCCCGGCTCGGTGGTCACCTCGGGCGGCGCCGCGTAGCCGGGCACCGGGCTGCCGTAGAGCAGCGCGTACCGGCTGGGCTCGGCGACGGCCCACGCCCGGAAGGCGTGCGCCGCGGCGAGCAGCCGGTCGGGCCAGCGCTGGTCAGCGGCCTCCGTGACCGCCGCCGCAACGGCATCCGCCTGGGCGTCGTAGGCGTCGACGAGCAGCAGGGTGAGCAGCTCGTCGCGGTTGGCGACATAACGGTAGACCGCCGACGACACCATGCCGAGGTCGCGCGTGACCGCCCGCAGCGACAGCCCGGCCGCGCCGTGCTGGGCCAGGTGCTGCCGGCCGATCTCCAGGACGCGGGTGGTGACGTCCTCCCGGCGGCGGATACGGGTGGTGGGCATGACGGCATCCTGCCACAAAAGCGAGAGCACTGCTCTTGACAGATGAGGGCGGGCGCATCACAGTTGGAAGCAGCGAAACGAGAGCGCTGCTCTCACAAAACCCAGGGAGAACGCCATGACTCAGCCGACGAACGACTCCACCACTTCCGCACCCCTCGACCCGGCGCGCTACGTCGCCCCCGGAGGGCGGATGGACGCCTGGTCCGCGGCTGCGGTGCGGTGGCTGACGGCCCACTGCATCAGCGCGTACGGCTCGCGGGTGCTGGTGGTGCGCGGCCGGACGTCCGGCGAGCGGCGCAGCACGGCGGTCAACCTCCTCGAGCTCGAGGGCGAGCGCTACCTCGTGGCCCCGCGCGGCAACACGCAGTGGGTGCGCAACGCCCGGGCCGCGGGCACCGCTGAGCTGCACCTGGGCAGGCGAGCCGAGGTCGTCGAGCTCGTCGAGCTGCCGGCCGACCGGCGCGTGCCGGTGCTGCGGGTCTACCTCGCCCGGTGGGGCTGGGAGGTCGGCCGGTTCGTCGAGGGCCTGTCGAAGACGTCGACCGACGCCGAGATCGCGGCCGTGGCCCCCGGGATGCCGGTCTTCTCGGTTCGTGCGACGGCGTGACGCCCGAGTTGGGTGCTCAGGTGGCGGCCCGGGCAGCCACCTGGGCACCCAACTCGAGGTGAAGTGGCTAGGGTCGGGCCCGTGAGCGACGCACTGGTGCACCGGGCCGACGACGACCGCATCGCGGTGCTCACCCTGGACTCGCCCGGCAACCGCAACGCGCTCTCCCGCCGCCTGGTCGCCGACCTCACCGAGCAGCTGGCCGAGGCCGGGGCCGACGAGTCGCTGCACGGCGTGCTGCTGCGCTCGTCGCACCGGGTCTTCTGTGCCGGCGCCGACCTCAAGGAGGCTGCGACCGTCGACATGGTCGAGGCGGCTCGCGGCATCGTCGCGCTCCAGCGCGCCATCGCCGACCTTCCGGTGCCGGTCGTGTGCCGGCTCGACGGCCCGGTGCGCGCCGGCGGTCTGGGGCTGGTGGCGTCCGCCGACCTCGTCGTCTGCCGCGACGACGGAACCTTCGCCCTCACCGAGGTGCGGCTCGGCCTCGCGGCCGCCACCATCTCCATCCCGTTGCGGGCCCGGCTGAGCCCGCGCGGGGCATCCGACTGGTTCCTCACCGGCCGCGCAGTGGGGGCGCACGAGGCGCGCGAGGCAGGGCTGGTGACCCACGTGGTACCGGCCGAGGAGGTGGATGCCGCGGTCGGTCGCGTGCTCGACGACCTGCGCGCCGGCGCACGGCAGGGCCTGGTCGAGGCCAAGCGACTGCTCAACACCGACCTGGTCGCGGCGCTCGACGAGCACGGCGACGAGATGGCCCGCCTCAGCGGGTTGCTCTTCCACTCGGCCGTGGCCCAGGAGCGGATGGCGGCAGCGCTGCGC
>Ga0105047_10011316_pt1 | contig 14488 bp, 11 predicted proteins | sample MAT04_FD_78384 | JGI IMG/M metagenome (GOLD analysis project Ga0105047, IMG submission 78384) | Freshwater microbial communities from Lake Fryxell liftoff mats and glacier meltwater in Antarctica - MAT-04 (megahit assembly) | ecosystem: Environmental > Aquatic > Freshwater > Ice > Liftoff... | reverse complement strand
CTTCGTCGCCCTCGTCGCCCTCGTCGTCACCCTCTTCCTCGTCTTCTTCGCCCGCAAGTTCTTCTTCGCCGGCTTCGTCGTGCTCGCTGTCCTCCTCTTCCTCTTCCTCCTCGTCGTCGTCGTCGTCGTCGGACTCATCCTCGTGCTCGTCGCCGCCCTCGCCCGGCTGCGGCACGAACGGGTTGGGCAGATCGGCACGCAAGGTGACGAGGTAAGGCCGCATTCCCCACGGAAAACCTAAATCAAACTGCAAGGCATCGTTCACCGGGTTGAACTCGCGGTAGGAAAGGAAATAGAGGTACTTCCCTTCTGGATCAAAGGCGGGGCCCACATCGTGTAACACCGGCTGTGTGATCGCCACGGGATTCTGCAAGTGCGGTTTTTCTGCTTCGCTGTCGCCAGTCTCCCCCTCGATGATCGGCTCCGGCAGGTGGTAGAGCCGGATCTCCGTCGTACTGATGGTGGTGGCGAAGCCGTAGGCAAGCCAGCGCCCATCCGGCGACCAATCGAAACCCGCAATTGGGCGCCACGCACTACGATCGACCACAGTAAGCGCCGCCGTCGCCATATCGATGATCAGGAGTTCATTGCGATGATTGCTCAGCGCGATCTGGTCTTCGGTCGGCGAAATGCGCAAGGCAACCGCGCGCCCGATATCGAGACCGGCCAGGCGACGCGGCTCCTCGTCGGGGTCGGCGCTGTAGATGACCAATTCCTCCTCGCCGGCGGCATCGTCGAGCAACACAATGCGCTGCCCGTCATTCAGCCAGTCGGGCAGCCGATAGCGCACGCCGTCGCGCTTGCCGATCTGTAACACCGGCCCTTCATGGTTGTAGAAGGCAAAGGCCTTGCCGCGCGTCGTCACGGTCAGTGCGTCGCCGGGTGGGTGGAGTCGCGCATGATCCAGGTAGGCAGTCGCCGACACGAATTTACGGTTGCGCTGGACGCGCGGGCTGCGCCCGTCCACGGCTACCGCTTCGCTGCGACCGAGCACCGGGTCGTACACGTACAGGTCGGCGCCAGCATGATAAACGATGCGCCGGCCGTCTGTGCTCGGGTTGCGCGTGTAGAAATCTTCGTGGTCGGTGCTGCGGCGCAGATCGCTGCCGTCGGGTTGGCAATTGTAGAGATTGCCGATGCCCTCATGGTCACTCACGAAGAAAATTCGCGGCCCAGCGCTGGTTTCCAGCCACATTGGTGCGGCAATATTGCCCGTGAGGCCGGCCAGAAACCGCTCAAATTGCCCGTCGCCGCTACGGTCGATCCAGAGATTGCCAGCTGTACCGCCCCGGTAGCGTTTCCAGCGCGCCGGATCGCCAATCGAGCGGCCAATCACGACCTGTCCTTGCGGCCCAAATGCAATCGACCGGGCCGGACCCACAGGAACCGGCGTCACAGCGCCATTGCGCGTCGCCAGGTCGATGCGCAAAATGCCAAAGCTACCCTGATAAAACTGCCCGTACGTGCTGGCAAAGAGCACAGAGCGCCCGTCCGGGCTCCACCCCATCACATGACAACGGTTGTTGAGGTAGGTCATCCGGCGCGCACTGCCCCCCTGCGCCGGCATCACGTAGACCTCCGGCATGCCCTCCTCGCGGCCCACAAAAGCCAGCCATTCGCCGTCGGGCGAAAGCGCCGGGTAGTTGACCTCGCCAAGGTTGCTGGTCAGACGCCGGGCAATGCCACCCTGGCGCGCAACAGTCCAGAGGTCATCATCGGCAACAAAAACAATCGTGTCTTGCTGAATGGTCGGGAAGCGATAGTAACCAGAGGTCATCGGTGCCTGCAAGGGAGTCTAAAGCGCTTTGGCAATTATTGTTAGAATAAACTGAGAGTATAGCCCCGCCTTGCGCGCTTGCCAAATAGGGGGTGGAGGGGTGTTCCTTTTGCGGGCATTGTGCTAGAATTGCTGGAAATGACGGTGATGTTGAATACTGAGAACGGTCTCAAGTGGTTTCTAAGCCTTAGCATAGCCGCCTTTGTGCTTGCTGCCTGCCAGCCCGCGCCGCAAAGCAACGTGGTGGGCTATCTCCTCGGCAAGCAACTGGGCACGCTGGAGAACCCCAACCAGGCGCAACCGCCGGGCGCGCTGGAAGGGCGTGTGCTGGGGCCAGGCGCAATGCCCGTGTCCGGGGCGACTGTCGTCGTGGCGGAACGCACGGGCACCCCCCATGTCGCGCGCACCGACGCAACGGGCCATTACCGCATCGAAGGCATCCCGCCCGATCAGGTGGCGCCAGCGGCGGTGGCGCCGGGGTTGGCTGAAGCGGCGCTGCAAGGCTTGTTCGGCACACCGGGGCTGGTGACGATCAGCGCGGCGCAAACCACGGTGGCGCCCGACCTCACGCTGGCGCCGTATATGCCTCCTCCGCTGCCCGCAGATCTAGCTGCAGCCGTCAATCTACGTCAAACCGCTGCCTATACCGCCACGGCTCCCTTTCCAGAGGGAGCGGCGGCGCAGGTCAAGGCATTTGCGTTCGACTACAATGGCGTCACCGTCGACACGTTGCGCTTGCTGCTGCCCTTGGCTGCGCCGGCGGGGGTCACCTACCCGCTTGTGCTCTTTGTGGCGCCCACGGCGGTGGACGATTGGCAGGACGTGACCGCCGCCTTTGCCGCACAGGGCTACGCCGTATTGGCGCTTTCGCCGATGGCCGCGCGTGGCGTGGACGCCGAGGGACAGGCCCAGGACGTACGCGTGGCGCTGGCCCTGGCGCAACAGGATGCCCTCGGTCCGGGCGTCGGCCATAACCGGCCGGTGGCGATGGGCGGCAGTTATAGCAGCGCCATTCTGGCACGGCTGCTGCGCTTTGCCGGTGACGAACTGGCGGGATGGGTGAGCGTGGGCGGAATGTCCAATGCCTTTACGGGTGCCGAAGCCTTCTACGCCGGCGAACTTGAAATGCCGGCGAACTTCAGCCTGCTGGTGCCGGCCTTCGGGCCGCCCAACCTCTATCCGCTGATCTTTTTGCGCTATTCGCCTGTCTTCGTTGCCGGCGAACTGCCCCCGACCCTGCTGATCCACACCTCGGCAGACCGTGTCCTGCCGATCGATCAGGCGTACCAACTCGAAACCGCTGCGCGTGCGGCCGGCGTGCCGGTGGAAACCTATTATTATGCAGACGTAAGTCATTATCTCGGTATCGGCGAAAATCTAACTGACGCCGGACGCGAAATGTTCAATAAGATCGTAGCGTTCATCGAGCGGCACAGCGCCAGTGAGGAAAGCCAATAATGCCCTCGGTGAGCGTCATCATTCCCGTGCTGAATGAATCTGCCCATTTGCCTGGTCTGCTGGATGCCTTGAACGCGCAGACACGGCCACCCGATGAGATCATCGTGGCCGACGCCGGCTCCAAGGACGACACAGTGGCGCTGGCACGGGGGCGTGGCGCGCGCGTCGTGGGGGGCGGCATGCCGGGGCCGGGGCGTAATGCCGGCGCACGCGTGGCCCTGGGCGACGTTTTTTTGTTCCTCGACGCCGATGTCATCCCGCGCGCCGACTTTATCGAGCTGACCCTGAAGGAATTTGTCGACGCCGGCTACGTGGTTGCCACCTGTCTTACCGAAGCCATGACCGCCGATCGCACCGACCGCATGATCATGGAGGCGACCAACCTCTATCTTCAGATCATCGCACCGATTTCCCCGCGCGCACCGGGCTTTTGTATGTTCGCACGCAGTTCCGTGCACCGGCTGATCGGCGGCTTCGACGAGTCGCTCAAAATGTCGGAAGACCATGACTACGTGCGGCGTGCCGTGCAGCATGGCAAGTTTGGCGTGCTGACCTGTGCGCGCATTCGCGTTTCCATGCGCCGGCTGGAAAAGGAAGGGATCATCGGGTTGGCCTTCAAGTACTTGTGGTGCGAGATCTACGCGCTGGCCGGCAAACCGATGCGCTCGCTGCCCTTCGAATATGAGTTCGGGGAGTTCCACACCGCCGTGCCCGGCAAAGGGCGTGCCTTGATCGACATTGCCGAGTTGCGCGCGCTGTTTAACGGCTTCGAAAACCCGATCCCTCATATAAGCCAAACCGGGTTGGAGCAATTGCGGCGGCTGGCAGAATTTGACGCCAGGACGCTGGCCGGCGAGCAGATTCGTCTATTGCTTGAGCGGCGTGACATCGAGATACTGGAGCGCTATCTGCGCAAACGGCTGACCCTGCTGCAGGAACATAAGGGGCTGAACGGAGCGTTGACCAGGTTGAAAGCGCTGCCGGGTGGGAGCATACGGCTGTTGGATAGCGGTTGGCTGGGGCTGGCGGGAGACGATGGGGGACAGGGTGCGCGTGGAATTGTCGGATATTACCCCGTGCGCATGGACAATCCGGGGGATCTCATCTACCTTGTGTCGCTGCGTGCCATGCCGTCGTCGGTCATGACGAGATAAAGAGGGCAATACCTACCATGGACGATCTTTTTCTTTCTGAGTATGGGGCGCTGCACGACGGCGCCGCCGTGCAACTGCGCGCGGACGCCGGTGTGTTGGCGGTGACGGATGCCGACCGCGTGGACTTTCTGCAGCGCATGACCACCAACCACGTGCTGGCGCTGCGCGCGGGGCAGTCGTGTGTGACCGTGCTGACCAGCCCGGTCGCCAAGATCGTACAGGTCTTCACCGTGGTGGCGCGCGACGCCGATCTGCTGCTGCTGCCGGCGCGCGGCGGCGTCCACGCACTGGCGCGCCATCTGCACGGCCAGATCTTTTTTATGGACAAGGTGAAGGTGACCGATGTGAGCGCACAGTTTGTGCGTCTGCGCATCATGGGCAAGCAGGCGCAGGCAGTGCTGGCGGCGGCCGGGTGCGACCTGGGAACGCCGGCGGAGGGCGACTGGCGCGAGCAGAAAGGCGTGTTGGCGGTGGCACAGGGGGCTTTCGACGTGCCCGGCTGCGAGGTGCTCGTACCCGTCGATCAACAAGCAGCGTTCTTGCGTGACTTGTTGGCGGCGGGCGCCGTCGAATTGACCGGCGACGCCGCCTACACGGCGCGCCGCGTCGAACTCGCCCGGCCGGCCCCGGACGCCGAGCTCGTGGGCGAGTACAGCCCGTTGGAAGCCGGCCTGGCCTGGGCCTGCGCCGCCAACAAGGGGTGTTACACGGGCCAGGAAATCATCGCGCGCCAGGTGACGTATGACAAAGTGACGCGCACGCTGGTGAGCCTGCACAGCGAATCCTTGCTGCCGGCCGGCGCCGTGCTCACGGTGGATGGGCGCGAGGTCGGGGTGGTGACTAGCGCGGCCTTTAGCCCCGCCCAGGCCAGGCCGCTGGCGCTGGCCGTTGTCAAGCGACCTCACAACGAGCCGGGCACTGTACTCGCCGCCGGCGGGCAGCGCGTGCAGGTTTTCTAGAGCGAGCCTGAGCATGGCGGGGTGGGGAAGCCGGTCTACGGCTCGGGATCCAGCACAGCCCGCAACCCCTGGGCCAGTTCGTGGAGCTGCAAGGGTTTCTGCAGCCAGGCGGTAATGTTTGGGTGTGCCGGCAGCGGCAACTCGGCGACGCCGGCATAGCCACTCATCAATAGCACCTTCACGCTCGGTGCTTCTGCCTGCAACGCTGCGGCCAACCCAAACCCGTCCAGCGTGGGCATCACGGCATCGGTCAACACCAGGGTGACCTGGCCAGCGTGGGCGCGATGGACGGTTAAGGCATCGGCGCCATTCCTGGCGGTCAACACCCGGTAGTTGAGCATTTCCAGCAAAGCCTGGGTGCCTTCCAACACGAGTTGCTCGTCCTCGACCAGCAGAATCGTCTCGCCGCCCCCCCTGCTGATTGGCGCGGCGAGCGCGCCGGTGACGGCGGTCTGGGTGGTGAGCGCCGGAAAGTAGATCGCAAAGGTGGCGCCTTGCCCAACTTGGCTGTCGACCGTGATGCAGCCGTTGTGCTGCTGCACGATGCCATAGATCTGCGCCAATCCCAACCCGGTGCCCTGGCTCACCGCCTTGGTCGTAAAGAATGGCTCGAAGATGTGCGGCAACACCGCCGGGGCAATGCCGGTGCCCGTGTCGCTGACCGCCAGCCTGACCCATGTCCCAGCTTTCCGTTCGGCGCAGGGCTGTGGCCCGTCGGCGGCCACGTTCGTCCGCGACAGGTCAAACTGCAGCATGCCACCGTGCGGCATGGCGTCGCGGGCATTGACCGCCAGATTGGTGATGACCTGCTGCAACCCGGTGGGGTCGGCGTCGATGGTATACTCTTCCTGGGCATAGGTGAAGCGCACCTGAATGGTTTCCGGGATGGTGCGCTCGATGAATTTGAGGGTTTCGCTCAGGTAGATTTTCAGGTCAAGCGGATTGCGATTGAGCACCGATTGGCGGCTGAAATCCAGAATCTGCCGGGTCAGGCGAGCGGCGCGTTCACTCTGTTGGACGATGCGCGCCAGCCGTGGTTTCATCGTGGCTGTGGTCTCAGGCATGCCTTCCAGCAAGTTGGCGTTCACCATGATGGTCATCAGCAGGTTGTTGAAATCGTGGGCAATCCCGGCGGCCAACTGGCCCACCGCCGCCAGCCGTTCCTGCCGCACGCGCTCCTCTTCGAGCTGCTTTCGGCGGGTGATATCCTGGTACACGGAAATGCCGACCAGGCCATATTGGGCATGGTCGAACTGCGTCACGGTGGCAGAACACCAGAAGGTCGTGCCATCTTTGCGCACGTTGTGGATCTCTCCCTGCCAGACGCCGGGTTCTTGCACGCTACGACCAATCTGGGCAGCGGTTGCCACGGGGTCCTCCTGATCGGGCGCGTTGAGGATGCTGACATGCTGGCCGAGCAACTCACCCGGCGTGTAGCCGAACATGCGCGCGAAGGTTGGATTAGCGTAGACGATCTTGCTGTCACTGGCGCGCGTAAGCTGAACACCTTCCGACATGTTCTGCAGAATCTGGCTGTGGAAGCGCAGTTCGGCTTCCGCCTGCTTGCGCTCGGTGACATCGGCGATCACACCGATGACCTTGACGGGGTTGTTTGCCGCATCTTTTTCGAGCTCGGCAATCGAAATGATCGTTTTTCTTTGTTGGGTATCATGGCGGAGGATGTCAAATTCAAGGCGATATTCGGCGCCGTGCTCAATCAGATCGACCAGCGCCTCATGAACGCGCTCCCGTTCCGGGATGCAACTCTCCACCTCATCCGTCGTAAACATGTGGGAAGACGGGTCAAACCCATAGATTCGCCTGGCTTCATCCGACCCCCAGAATTCGGCGGTTTGCAGGTTGTATTCCCAATTGCCGACGTGACCGAGCTCCTGCGCGCGGCGATATCTTGCTTCGCTTTGCCGCAACGCCGCCTCGGCCTGCTTGATTTTGGAGATATCCCAGTAGGTGACGACCACGCCATATCGGTGCAACGGAATGGGCGCCGCGGTGACGTTGAGCCAGGTGATCCCGCCATCCGGCTTGACGATGCCCATTTCCATATTCTCCACGCGACGCTGCTCGCGCAGGGCGATGACGCTGGCATAGGCTTCGGATGGCATGGGTGTGCCGCCGGGATAGATGATCTGCCATTCCCGGCTATCGAGCGCGCGGTGTTGGTGCTTCGCTTTTGGCACGCCGAGCAGCACTTCGGCAACGGTGTTGCTTTCGATGATGTTGCCGTCGCGATCCGTGACCGTGATGCCCAACGGGAACGATTCGAAGAGCACCCGGTACTTTTCTTCGCTCTCACGCACCGCGAGAGCCGCCGCCATTTTCGCCCGCAACTGATTGGCTTTGATGCGATAGATCAAGGCGAACAAGCCCAGCACCCCCGCCGCGTATAGGGCCAAGAACCACCCCGTTTGCCACCACAGTGGGGCGACGGTCTGGGCGCTTTGCGCGGGCAGGTCTGGCTCACTGGTAGCCTGATCGATGGCCACGGGCAGACCGCCGCCGTTCTGGGCATGGCTGCTGGGGGGCAAGCCGGCATAGGTAAGGAGCAGCAGACATCCCAGGGAGATAAGAACTGCTATTGAATCGCGCCTGCTGAGGTGGATCATGATCGGAATCCTCAGTTCTGCTTGGCCGCTGCCGCGATTGGCGGAGCACGCGTTATGGTCAGCGAGAAAGGATAATGGCCTGCATTACCTGACAAAGTATATGATATCACGTTTATGGCTCTGGGGTAATGACCGGAACGGCCATTGGCTGGAAATTCGTTGCGTGGGGTGGAGCGGCGTCGGGAACCAGTACCGAGACATCGGTCACGATTCTGGGGGACGCAACGGCAACCGCCACGTTCGCGCTTGACGACGGCGGCCCGATCGGTCAGTATGCCTACAACGTGCTTCTACCGATCATCACGCGGTAGGGGAATCTGGTTCAATACCGGCAGCCGCCTGGGCGTTACGCCCAGGCGGCTGTTTTTTTAAGATACCGCTCTTGCTTACAACCGGGAAACACAACCGGATTGGCAAAAGCGCAAGTCAGGCGTAAAATCAAATCATGTACGAAATTGACTTTGCGCAGCCTGCGCTTGACGATTTGCGATACTTGCGAAAATTCGAACAAAACCTCATCCTTGAGGCGATTCAAACACAACTCATATATGAACCAACCGTGGAAACCGAGAATCGATTCCGGCGTGATCCACCGGAAATCAGTGAATGGGAACTGCGGGTTGGGGAGTTTCGAGTTCTGTATGATGCAGATGAAGTTATCCTGATTGTACGGATCGAGCGTATTGGTCACTAACCAAACAACACGTTACGGTTTCGTGACCAGCCGTGGTTTGGCAGCCGACGAAGGAGAAAGCGCTGATGATTTGGACCTATCGCATATTTCGTGACCAAAATAACCGCTATTCGATTCGTGAAGTGTTTTACGAGCAGGATGGTCGTTTGCTCAACTATGGGAAGAATCCAGTTGCGCCCGTTGGGTCATCATTCGAAGATTTGATGCAGTTAGTGCAATGGTTTCGAGAGGCTTTTGACTCACCTGTGCTGGCTTTGGAAGACGTCGCAGCGGAGTTGATGGCGAACCCGGCCTCAACTCCGGCGAAGAAAGCTCTTGCGGACCGAAGTCAAACGGTTTCGTTTCAGCAAGTACGTGCGCAATTGGCGGAAAAGCCGGAGCCCATGTGGAAATAGCCAGCGTTTTTGAGGACATAGAGGAAGGTGTTGCGCTGCAGCCGGCGACCTGGCGGCTTGTCGTCGACGAGATGCCGCGCTCGGGCGCGGCCAATATGGCGGTCGACCAGGCGATTGCTGAGGCGTGCGTGGCGGGCGAATCCCTGCCCACGCTACGCTTTTACCAGTGGAAGCCGCCGGCGGTCAGCCTGGGCCGCCACCAGCCGATCGACGAAATCGACCACAAGGCGGCGGCGGCACACGGCTATGAGATCGTGCGCCGCCCGACCGGTGGGCGCGCCATCCTGCACACCGACGAATTCACCTATGCGGTGGCGGCGCCGTTGAGCGAGCCACGCCTGGCCGGCGGCATCATGGACTCGTATCTCAACATCAGCAACGCACTGCTGGCGGGGCTGCATGCCCTGGGCGTCGCCGCCGACAAGGCGCCCGGTACGACGCGCGCCGGCGCTGACGTTTCGGCGGCGTGCTTCGAGGTGCCCAGCGCCTATGAGATCACCCTGGGCGGGCGCAAACTGATGGGCAGCGCGCAGAGCCGGCGCGCCGGCTACGCCCTGCAGCATGGCAGCTTGCCGCTCGTGGGCGACATCACCCGCCTGATCGACGTTCTACTCCTGGAGCCGCCCACGGCCGACGCGCTGCGCCAGGAGTTGGCGGCGCGCGCGTGCACGCTGGCCATGGCCCTGGGCGTGCCGGATGAGAGTCCCCAGGTGGCCTTCGCCGCAGTGTGTGCCGCCATGCGGCAAGGCTTTGAGCAGACGCTGGCGCTCACCTTCCGCCTCAGTCCATTGACGCCGGCCGAACTGCGCCGGTCGGCCGTATTGATTCGCGAACAATTTGCCAACCCAGCGTGGACGGATTATCGATAAATGGCTGTCGGACTACTGACCATCGAGCTGTATCTACCCATGAACGATAGTTTGAAGGGCAAGCGCGGGATTTTGCGTCCGCTGATTGCCCGGCTGCGCCGCGACTTTAACGTGTCGGTGTGCGAAGCGGATCTGCAAGATGCGCTGACCCGTGCGACCCTCGAAGTGGCCTGCGTCAGCGAGAATGCCGCCGTGGCCCACCGCCAACTGCAGCATGTGGCCACCCACGTCGAAAGCTGGCGGCTGGACGCGCAGTTGGTCGACTATAGTATCGAGATGTTAGGATAGCAGTGCATTGGTGTCGTGTTAGAGCTCTGTCTGTTCGGAATCTTTGTTACGCACTGGATCGTCATCCTATAGAACAATGGCAACAGTACTTTTGTAAACCAGTTCGAGACCAGGAGAGCTCATTTCACTATGATGCGCTTTGACCGTTTTACCGAAAAAGCCCAGGAAGCTGCGATGCGGGCCTACGAAATTCTGCAGCAGTTCAAGCATACCCAGGTCGACACCGAACATGTCTTCCTGGCCCTGCTCCAACAGAGCGGCGGCGCCGTGCCCCAGATCATGAAACAACTGGAAGCCCCCGTCGAAGAGATGAAACAAAAGCTGGAGCACGTGCTCGAAAGCATGCCGCGCGCCAGCGTCAATCCTTACGGCGCCACCGCCACGACGCAGGTCTTTATCACGCCGCGCCTCAAGCGCATCATGGACATTGCCTACGAAGAGGCGATGCGCTTGAAGGACGAATACATCAGCACCGAACATATCCTGCTGGCGATTGCCTCCGAACGCAACACGCCCAGCGCCACGATCCTGCGCGAGGCGAACATCACCAAGGAGCGCATCACCGAGGCCGTGACGCTCGTGCGCAACGGCCAGCGTGTGACGGAACCTAACGCCGAATCCAAGTACCGCGTGCTCGAAAAATATGGGCGTGACCTGACCAAGGCGGCCGCCGAAAACAAGCTCGACCCCGTCATCGGCCGCGAAAGCGAAGTGCTGCGCGTGCTGCAGGTGCTCTCGCGCCGCACCAAGAACAACCCGGTGCTGATCGGCGAAGCCGGCGTCGGCAAAACCGCCATCGTCGAAGGGCTGGCGCAAAAGATCGTCAGCCGCGACGTACCCGATACGCTGCTGGGCAAGAAGGTCATTTCGCTCGACCTGGCCGCACTGGTCGCCGGCACCCGCTTCCGCGGCGAGTTCGAGGAACGGCTGAAGGCGTGCATCGAAGAGATCCAGCGCAGCGAAGGCGAGATCGTCCTCTTTATCGACGAACTGCACACGATGGTCGGCGCGGGCAACGCCGCCGGGGCGATGGACGCCTCCAACATGCTCAAGCCGGCCTTGGCGCGCGGCGAACTGCAGTGCATTGGCGCCACGACGCTGGACGAGTATCGCCAGCATATCGAAAAAGACTCGGCGCTGGAACGCCGCTTTGCTCCGGTCTATGTCGACGAGCCAAATGTCGAAGACTCGATCGCCATCCTGCGCGGGCTGCGCGGCCGCTACGAAGATCACCACAAGGTGCAATACGACGACGAGGCGCTGGTGCAGGCCGTCAAGCTCAGCCATCGCTATGTAGCAGACCGCCGCCTGCCCGACAAGGCCATCGACCTGATGGACGAAGCGGCGGCCAAGCTGCGCGTCGCCATGTTCCTGATGCCGGCGCGGCTCAAGGAGATGAAGCACCAGCTCGACAAACTGCGCATCGATGAGGAAAAGGCCTGGGAAGCCCGCGACTACGAGAATGCGGCCCAGTTCAAGGCGGAACGGGTGCGCATCGAAGGCGAATACACCGATGACGCCGCCAAGTGGCGCGTGGAGGTAAACCTGGACGAGATTGTCGACGCGCGCGACATTGCCTCCGTGGTCAGTTCATGGACGGGGATTCCGATCAGCAGTATGTTGCAGACCGAGATTGAGAAGCTCCTCGACATGGAAGAGCATCTGCGCAAACGCATCGTCGGCCAGGCGCAGGCGGTCGAGGCGGTGAGTGACGCCATCCGCCGCGCGCGCAGCGGTCTCAAGGACCCCAAGCGGCCGATCGGCACCTTCTTGTTCCTCGGCCCGACCGGCGTGGGCAAGACCGAACTGGCCAAGGCGCTGGCCGGCTTCCTCTTCGACGACGACGAGGCGCTGCTGCGCATCGACATGAGCGAGTATCGCGAGCCGCACACGGTCAGCCGTCTCTTTGGCGCCCCTCCCGGCTATGTTGGCTACGATCAAGGCGGGCAGTTGACCGAACAGGTGCGCCGGCGGCCCTATCGGGTGATCCTCTTCGACGAAGTCGAGAAGGCGCACCCCGATGTGTGGAATTCGCTGCTGCAGATCATGGACGACGGGCGCTTGACCGACGGCCAGGGACGCCAGGTGGACTTCCGCAACACGGTCGTGATCATGACGAGCAACGTAGGCGCCGAGGTGATCAAGCGCGGGCCGCTGGGCTTTATGACGCCGACCTTCGATGAGAGCAAGTATGCGCAAGGCGAGTATAGCACGCAACTCAAGCGGCTTTTCCGGCCTGAGTTTCTCAACCGCATCGACGAGATCATCGTCTTTGACCCGCTCACGCGCGAGCAGATTCGCCAGATCGTCATGCTGTTGATGAAAGATATCTGCAAGCGCATGGACGAGCTGGGCTTCACGACCGAACTGACCGAGCCGGCGGCCGACTACATCGCCGAGGTCGGCTTTGATGCGCAGTATGGGGCGCGGCCATTGCGCCGGCTCTTGCAGCGCCGGGTGGAAAACGAGCTGAGCAAGCGGCTGCTCAAGGGCGACGTACGCACCGGCGACCATGTGGTAGTCGGCTATGACCCGGCGAGCGAGGCAGAGAACAAGCTCACCTTCACCCTGATCGAGCAGGCGCCGATTGCGGTGGAGTTGCCGGTAAATAGCGAGTCGGATCGCGGAGCAACGGGATTTTGAGCGTAGGCGGATTTGAAGAATAGACGGGTCAGAATCGCGGACAAAAGGGGTTTTGAGGTGATGCGGATCGCAAGAAGGGACAAGGACGATCCGGGTCAGCGCAAAAGCACTTTTAATCCGCGATTTTGACAGTCTAGGGCAGGACGCGGTTCAGATAATCGTGCACATCGGTCATGCTATGGGCGTCCAGAATCACTGTGCTCAGGGTCTCGAGGCGTTCGACAGGCAGTTGGGCAAGGCGTGAGCGCAGGTTCGCATCCAGCGTGCCAAAGCGGTGTTGCAGCAGATTCTCGACCAGGCGCACGGCTTCTTCCGTGCGGCCTTTCGTTATGCCTTCAATTTCGCCTTCGGTTTTGCCCAGTTGTACGCCTTTTTGCATGCCCTGTTCAATCAGATCTTCCACCCAATTTGACATCAACTCCTCCTTGGCGTCGATCGACGCCGCATCCATGGCTTTGCGCAAAAGGTCGGGCGTTGCTTCGGCACGCGTGGCCGAAACATAGCGCAATACAGCAATCACGTATTCTACGGCGCCCACTTCATTTGTCAACTGCGCCAACAGCCGCATGATGGCCGGCAGCCGGTCGGCAAAGTCCGTACGGGAGACCGCACGCATCACCAACAGCGCCCCTTGCAAGAAGAGAACGCCGCGCACCGTGGCTTCGTTCTCTTGCGAAAGATCGCAGAGGTGATAGGCAAAGGTGGGCCAATAGGCCCGCAACGCGCGCGGCCCATGATAGAGATCGCCCAGGTTTGTCGCTTCATGCCACGGGTGCGCGCCATGATAAATGACGATGGGGATGATCGGCGCCAAGGCGCTGCCGCCGCCGCGCAACTCCTGCTCCCAAATGCGCACCATGTACCGCAGCATCTGAAACGCGGTCAGCGGATCGGGATAACTCTTGTGTTCAAAGAGGACGTATACCCACGCCGGGCGATTGTCGGACAGGCGCACGCTGTACAGCAAGTCAGCGAACTGTTGCTGCAGATCCGGGTCGATGAATGAGTCCTTGCGCAATTGCAACGTACTTACGTCTATCTCTGCGCTCACCGCTTCCGGCAAGTACTGGTGTAAGAAACCGGCCGCAACGTCCGGCCGCGAGAAGACCTCTTTAAAAAAACGATCGTGGGGATTGTTGATCACGGACATCGGGATCTCACCTTCCTTATGCGGGTGATTTGATGGACAAAGCCGCTCAGCCACGCGCGACGCCATGAAACGCGCTGGCTCAGATTTTTTACGGCATGTGCTAATTGTAACGAAAAAGCGGTGTTTGGGATCTACGGTAAAACTCTACACTTAGCGACGCGCTCGCGTTCGTCTCGTCCCCTGCATGCTACGCTTGCCCACCTCATCACCTGTGCTCCATGGGTCGAGCGGGCGATCATCGTCGCACACGATACAACCTCACCGTTCGATCGCCGGCAAATAGATAAATTCGCTGGCCAGCGACCCGGCGGGCACGCGGGTGAAGCGCAGGGCGCTGGCGGAAACGGTGCGCGGGGTGGCCGTCTCGGCGGTGGCGTCGCCCAGCGACACCAGGCCGGCGTTGCCTTCGGCAAAGGGATAGATGCCCAGGAGCAACCAGCTATTGCTGTAGATGGCTTGGTTGGCCACCTTGAGGGT
>Ga0105047_10011315_pt1 | contig 14489 bp, 13 predicted proteins | sample MAT04_FD_78384 | JGI IMG/M metagenome (GOLD analysis project Ga0105047, IMG submission 78384) | Freshwater microbial communities from Lake Fryxell liftoff mats and glacier meltwater in Antarctica - MAT-04 (megahit assembly) | ecosystem: Environmental > Aquatic > Freshwater > Ice > Liftoff... | reverse complement strand
GCTGCGCGTCGCTGCCGCACATCCGGGCTCGAACCCGAATGCATTGCTGCCCATCGGCCCGAACAGCTTCGAACCGTTGTCCAGCCAGGCACACATGACCGGCATCCCGGTCACGGTGCTCGCGCGACGGCTCAGCCCAGCCGGGTGAGGAGGTTCGCGGTGATCTGCTCCACCGCTGGGTCGCGCCCCGCAAGGCCGTGCGCCCAGTCGGTGCTGCCCGAGGTGACGACGGTGCCACCGGCGGCGGTCGTGTAGGTGCCCAGCACGGCGTGCCCGTGCGCGATGCGCTCGACCGCCGCCGCGTCGCGGGTGCCGAACAGACGGCCGGCGATGAACTCGTCCTCCGCAGGCTCGTGCGGCTTGGGCGGGCGGGCCGCCGTGGTACGCGTGAAATGCGCAGCCGGCGCCGTGCCGAGGATGACGAACGAGTCGGGCGTGCCGTCGTCGCCCGTGGCGTACGGCAGGCCATCGCGGTAGGTGAAGTCACAGCCATCGCATTCGTAGCCGACGATGGTGGAACCGGTTCCGAGCACGTCGCCGTAGCCGAGGCCGGCACCTTCGAACAGCCAGTGCTCGGCGCGGTGGACGGTGTACCCGCCGGCGCCGTTGGTGACCCGCTTGCCGATGCGGTGGTAGCCGCCTCGACTGAAGCTGACGCCGGTCATGTGATTCTCCGGGCGGCCGATCAGGTGGTCGCTCCAGATGCTGGTGAGCTCGCTCATCCGTTCCGTGTCGTAGACCGGGTCGTTCTTGAACTGCCCCTTGTAGCCAACCATGTGCGCGGCCGGGCCCTGCGGTGTGCGGTCTTCCATGCGCACCTGCCAGAAGGCGGTGTTGCCGGAGAAGAAGGCCGCGTTGCCACCACGGGCGATGAACGCTTCCACGGTGTCGCGCATCGGGCCGGACCAGTATTCGTCGTGCCCCACCGAGAGAACCAGGCGCTTGTCGTCGAGCAGTTCGGGGTGGTCCTCGAGGTCGGCGTTGGTGCACACGTCGATGCCGTAGCCCTTGCGTTCGGCCCACTGAAGGAACGGCTGCTCCCAGTCGGGCCAGCCGGCGGAACCGGCGTACGGCGACAGTTTGTGGTGGCGCAGGTAGCCGACATGGGCGTTCATGTCCGGGTCGGGCGGATGGGTGGTGGTCACCCGGCGACCGGCACCGGCCGGCTTGTACAGGTACCCGCGCGCCATCGGGCGTTGCAGCGACGATGTGGTTGCACCGGTGTACAGGTTGTGGCCGCCGAAGTCGTTGTAGGCGTGCCATGTGTTGGTGGCCAACTGCAGCAGGATCGTGTTGGCCGAGCCGGCCGCCGGGCGCAGCACGAAGAACGCGCGGTCGCGCCGGGTCCTGCCATCGACGTCGATGGTGAGCACCACCTCGTAGTATCCGGACCGCCAGGTGGCGGCCGCATCGATGGTGGTGGCCGCCGGCCAGTCGCACCCCAGTTCGTAGGCCCGCGGAGGTACCGGGTTATCGCCGGCCGACACGACACCGGTGAACACCACCTCGCGAGTGCCACCGACCCGGGCGACCTCGATGTGTACGTCGCGTGCCCCGGCCGACGACAGGTGCAACGCGACCGTGCCACCAGCACCGATCGACTGCGGCCAGCAATACCCCGAAACGGTCTCGAACGCCATGACGTGCAGCGTGTCACATCAACGCCCGCCCGCCCGAGAGCAGGCGTCAGCCTGGGTGTGCTGCCAGGAACTCGAGCAGGGCGGCGGCCAGCGTGCCGCGGTGGGCCAGCGAGTCGTGGATCAGGTGACCGGCGCCGGCAACGATGCGAACCTCGACGAGTGGGCTGTGCGCGGCGAGCCGCTCGATGTCGGGGGCACGCACCACTGCGTCGGGCGATGCACCATCGGCCGCAAGCACCAGCCCGGGCACGGGAATGGTGGCCTCGGTGTCGAACGCCGTGATCATCGAGCCGTCGAGCACCGGGTCCAGCACCGCGGCATCCAACTGCAGCAGGCCGACGGCCATCGCGTGGATTGCGTCGGGGTGCATCGCGGCTCCCATCGGAGCGCCGTCGGTGCCCGGTGTGATGGCGAGCGCCTCTGCGAGCGCCTCTGGCATCATCCCGCTCTGCTGCAACATCGGCACCATCTGCCGCACCATCTGGAACACGGCAAACAACGAGTTGCCCTCGAGGGTCACCTGCTCGTGGCCGCGGTTGGCGAGCGCCGGGTCTTCCAGCACGATGCCGCGCACGAGATCCGGGCGTTGCTGGGCAAGCGCGGCAGCAGTGCCACCGCCGAGCGAATGGCCGACAACCACGCACTGACCGCCAGCAGCCTGCTCGCAGACTGCGACGGCATCGGCGAGATACGACGGGAAGTGGTACGTGCCCTCTGCCCGGCCCGACTGCCCGTGACCGCGGAAATCGAGGCGCAGCACTCGGTGGTTGGGCGCCAACAACGGCACCAAGAAGTCCCAGGTGGTCGTGCACGACGTGATGCCGTGCAGCACCAGCACCGTCGGGCCGTCGGGGTTGCCATCTTGGGCGACGTGCAGCGCCACGCCGTCGTTGTCGATGATCATTGGCGCAGCGTAATCACGAGCTGCTGAACGATCGTGGGCGGCAACGTTCAAGCCGGAAGCGCGGCGAACCACCGGCGCAGCAGCTCGAAGCCGGCGTCGAGCGAGACGTGCGGCACCCAGCCGAGATCGTCGCGTGCGGGGCGCGGGTCGAACCAGTGCGCGGTGCCAAGCTGCTCGGCGAGGAAGCGCGTGATGGGCGGCTCGTCGTCGCGCAGGCGGGGCCATACCCGCTCGACCACGGCGCCGAGGCGCACGGCGACCGACAGCGGCACGTGCTTCGGAGCGAAGGGCACATTTGCGGCCAGGCAGATGCCCTCGATCAGCTCGCGCACCGTGCGCGGCTCGCCGTTGGCAACGACGTACGCACGCCCGTTACACGCAGCACCCTGCTGCACTGCGTCGAGCGCGGCGATGTGCGCGCTGATCGCGTTGTCGATGAACGTGCTGTCGATGAGCGCGCTGCCGGAGCCGACCATCGCCAGCCGCCCGGCGGCCGCTCGCTCGACGATGCGCCCGACGAGCTGCGTGTCGCCCGGGCCCCACACCAGATGCGGGCGCACGGCAACCACGGCGAGTGCGCCGGTGGCGGCCTGCAGCACCAACTGCTCGGCGAGGGCCTTCGACTCGGCGTAGTACGCACCCTTCCGGCCGGTGACTGCCGGCGCCGCGCCTTCGCCCACCAGCGAGTGACCGGAGTGGGCGACCGACGGCGTGGAGACGTGGACGAAACGGCCGACACCGCAGTCCTGTGCGGCCCGCAACACGTTGGCGGTGCCCTCGACATTGACCGTGCGGAAGTCGTTCCAGGAACCCACTACGCCGACGCGAGCGGCACCGTGAACGATCGCATCGCAGCCTTCGGCCGCCTGCGCCACCGCGACGAGATCGCGTACATCTCCCTGCACGTGGCGCACACCGCTGCTGGCATCGCCTGGCACCGCCCGGCGCTGGAGGCAGACCACTTCGTCGCCACGAGCGGCGAGCGCCGACGCCACCCCGCCGAGCAGCAGGCTGCCCGCACCGGTGACGAGCACCCTCATCGCGACGTTCCCGAAAGCACGCGTTCCATGGTGCGGCCGAGCGCGGTGCGGTCGATCTTCGCGTTGTGGCGGATGTCGACCGGCAGTTGTTTCGTGGTCCACACCGCGGCCAGCGTCAGCGGAGCACAGGACTCGCGAACGGCTGCTGCGAGCGCGACAGGTGCCGGGCCGTCGGTCCCTGCGTCGGTCTCGACGACCACCACCACCTGCTGCACCCCATGCGGGCCGACGCCTACAGCGGCGGCGCGACGCACGCCCGCCACGCCTTCGGCGGCGATCTCGACAGGTACAGGAGCGACAGGGCCATTGGGGGTGTGCACGAGGTGCACCACCCGACCCTCGATCCACAGGTTGCTGCCGGCATCGAGATGGCCGATGTCGCCGGTTCGGTGCCAGGTGTGCGCACCGCCATCGGCGTCGACCACCACCGGACGTGCCAATTGTTGCGTGTGCCAGAGTCGGTCGTAGCCCGACGACATCCACGGCGCGCTGACGACGACCTCGCCAGTGTCGCCAACGGCGAGCGGTGTGAGCGGGGCGGAAGGATCGGTGGTGGCGATCATCACCCTGCAGCCGGGCACAGCGGCGCCCACGCACACGCCGCGACCGGCGCCGACCGCCAGCCGCTGCGCGAGCGAGATGTCGGCGACGGGCAGCACCTCTGTCATGCCGTATGGCGTGTGCAGGCCGGCTTCGGGGCACAGCCGCGCCATCGCGCGCAACGTCTCTATCGGCACCGGGGCGCCGGCGGACATCACCAATCGCACTCGCGCCAGAGCGAGAAGCGGGCCGGTGGCCGTGCGCACCACGTTGGCGAGCGCCGCGGGCGAGGCGAAGACCATCGTCGCGTCGAGGCGACGGCAGGCATCGTCGAGCGCAGCAGCGGTGAGCGTGCCGGGTGAGGTGACCTCGTTGTCGGCGAAACCGGTGGCAATGCCAAGCGCGGGACCGAAGACCGCGAACGGTGCGAAGGCAGCGACGAAACGATCGTTGGGAGTGATGCCGTAGAGGGCGCGCAGTGCGTCGCGCTGGGCGTGCAACTGGCCGTGCGTGTAGCGCACGCCCTTGGCGGGACCGGTTGCGCCGGAGGTGAACACGACTGCAGCCGGATCATCGGCGCCAGGTGTGGGAGCAACCAACGCGTCGAGGGAGCGCGGGGTGCCGTCGGCCTGCAACGACGCGACCGTGATACCGGTGGCGCCGGGCGCCCAGCGCAGCGACCGCGCGGCGGCGACCGCTCGGAGGGGCCCCATCACATGGCGCACACGGGCAGATCGCACCGCCGCACCCAGGCCGCGCACACCCAGACCCCGGTCGGCGACAACGGTGACCGCACCGATGCGCCAGCAGGCGTAGACCGCCGCGATGAGATCGATGCCCGGTGGCACCAGCACCGCAATGCGATGGCCCGGCCCGACGCCGCGGGCGAGTAGCCCGTGGGCAAACATCGCTACCTTCGCCGAGAACTCGGCGTCGGTGATGCTGGCGTCGGCCGCGGCATCGCTGACGGCGATGGCATTCGCGTCGGCGGCGTGACCGATGAGCGACCACAGTTCCGGGGTTGCGGCCGGCGTTGCCGCGACCTCGGTGGTGAGAACGGGCGAGCCGGCGATGGCCGCCTCGACGAACGCAGCGATGGAGGTCTCGAGCACCGTCAGGTGCCCGCTGCCGGCGATGCGATGCAGGGCCACGTCTCGGAAGCGACCACGCAGGTCCTCGGCGAAGTCGTCGTTGAACACCGGGTCACGCGAGCCCCAGACCAACCGCACCGGCACCTCGAGCGTCGGCAGCAGTTCGGCAACGCCGGCCAGGTCGGCGGCCGACGGGTGGCGATCGTCGAACGGCACATCGGCCACGAACCCGGCCACCGCGTCGCGACGTTCGCGCCCGCGGTACGGGGCGGCGAGCGCACGGCGTTGCACCCGCGTCAGCGGCCGTCCGGGCAGGAACGGGGTGCCGCGCACGAACAGCGGCGTGGTACGGGTGGTGAGGCGGTGCACACCACTGGTGGCAGCGAGCTTGATCAGCCACGGCGCGCGCCGACCGGCGGGGACGGCGATGCCGGTGTTGGAGAGCACCAGGCCGGCCACCCGATGAGGGTGGGCGACGGCGAAACCCATTGCGATAGCGCCTCCCCAGTCCTGGGCGACGAGCCACACCGGGCCGCGAACATCCAACGTACGAACCAGGTCGTCGATGTCGAGGACGCGGTCGCGGTACGACCGCGGGCCAACGCGAGCCGACCAGCCCATCGAAAGGTGGTCGGGGGCGATCACCCGGTGCTCCGGCCCGAGTTCGGCCAGCAACCGCGACCACAGGTACGACCACGTCGGGTTGCCGTGCAGGCACAGCACCGTCACGCCATGCGGTCGATCGTCGCTCGCGACACCCGGCCGGTCCAGCAGGTGCCACTGGTGCGTGGCGCCGTCGTGGCTGGGCACATCGATGAGGCGCGACCACGTCGGGTTCAGCCCCCACGCCTCCAGCGCGGCGGCTGACGGCGTGGGCGTGATCACCAGACGATCTCGGTAGCGCTGGTGTTCAGCCCCGAACCGATGCCCAGGCAGAGCACGCGCTCACCGGGTTGGATGCGATCCTGCACGCTGGCCAGCGTGATGGGCACGGAGGCCGGCCCGACGTTTCCGTACCTGGGGTACGTGAGCGGCGCCTTGGCCTGATCGATGCCCAGGCGCTCGCACAGCATTGTCGTGTGCACCTTGCTGACCTGATGGAGGATGTACCAGTCGAGGCCGCCGACCCAGCCGAACTCGTCGGTGACGGCGGCCTCGGCCCACGCCTCGGCGGCGAGATCGAGCCCGGCCACCAACAGGCTGTGCGTGTCGGTGGTCATGCGGTCCAGGCTGCCGATGCACAGTTCGTTGTGCTGCGTGGCAGCGCGGGCGACACCACCGACCAGGCGGTGCGCCTCTGGGTGGCGGTCGGTACGGGCCAGCACCATCGCCGCGGCACCGGAGCCGAGGGTGAGTGAGGCGAACTCGGCGAACACCTCGCCGGCGGTGGTGTCGGGGCGGCGAAGGCGCTCGAGCGTGGTCTCCTGCGTGTACCGGCTGCCCTCACCATCGACGATGAGGGCGTAGTCGACGGCACCCGCGTCGAGCATGGTGGCCGCGACGTAGATCGCGTTGCCGAAGCCGAGGCACGCGTTACCGATGTCGAAGTTGAGGCACGACGAGGCCAGACCGAGCTGGTGGTGCACCGCACAGGCCACCGACGGCTCAAGGTTCTCCTTGCACACCGAGGTAGAGATGAGGATGCCGATCTGGCTGGGGTCGATACCGGCCTTCTCGATCGCGGCACGTCCGGCCATCGCAGCCGCGTCGGCGAACGACACGTCGTCGTCCCACCAGCGGCGTTCCTCGATACCGGCCAGCCCGGCCAACAGGCCGGGGCGCAGCCCGTTGCGCCGGTAGGTGTCGGCCAGCTGCTCGTCGATCCAGTCGGACGTGATGACCTGAGGGGCTTCCACAGCCACCAGGCTCAGAATTCCGCTTTGCTGGTGCCGGAACACCGAGTTCCCGCTCATGATCGGCCTGCGCTTGACATCAGCCCAAGGCTAGTGAGCATTGCCCGGGAATGGACCGCTGGAGCGCCACCGGCCGGTCCGCCTCACGACGCGACGCCGGCGCGGGCGTTCGGCGATCAGGGACACTGGCCTCTAGCGGTGCGACGAGCGGGAGCCCACGGTAGAAGTGTGAACATCCCCGATATGTCGCGGCTCGATGGGTTGCTGGGCCGCAGCCTGTTGACCACCCACGACTGGTCGACCGACGACCTCGAGACGCTGCTGGCCGTTGCCGCACGGCTCGAGACGCTCGATCGCGCCGGTGTCCAGCTCGACCTTCTCCGCAACGAGCTCGCCTACGCGATGTTCTTCGACAATTCCACGCGCACCAAGTCGGCGTGGGCCGGTGCGGCGGCCCGCTTGGGCATGCACCCCATCATCGTCGACGGCTCGTCCACGCAGATCGCCCACGGCGAGACCGCTGAGGAGACCGGAGCGATGCTGGGTATGAACGCACACGCCCTCGGCGTGCGCCACGACCTGATCCTGGGCGAGGGCAACACGTTCATGCGCGACGTGCAGCGCGGCATCGACAGCTACCTGGCAGCCAGCGGTAACACGCGGTCGGTGCCAGTCGTCAACCTGCAGTGCGACGTGGATCACCCCACCCAGTCGCTGGCCGACCTGCTGTGGCTGCGCGAGCACTTCGGCGGCTCGGTCGCCGGGCGTCGGATCACCGTGTCATGGGCGTACTCGCCCAGCTACGCCAAGCCGCTGTCGGTACCGCAAGGCGTGCTCTCGCTGCTCACCCGCTTCGGCGCACACGTCACGCTGGCTCACCCGCCGGGCTACGAGCTGCTCGCCGCGCCGATGGCCTGGGCCGCGCAGGGAGCTGCCGACTCGGGCGGCACACTGCGGACCACGCACGACATGGACGCCGCATTCGCCGGCGCCGAGGCCGTGTACCCGAAGTCGTGGGGTCCGCACGCGCTGATGCTGGAGCGGGTCGCCGCCAACCGTGCCGGCGACACCGAGGCGATGCGCGACATCGAGCAGCGAGCGTTGGCCCAGAACGCCGGCCACCGATCCTGGATCTGCGACGAACGACGAATGGACCTGACCGACGATGCGCTCTACATGCACTGCCTGCCGGCCGACATCGGCGCCGAGGTGAGCCCCGGCGTGATGGACCGGTTCCGCGTGGAGGTAGCCCGCGAAGCGAACAAGAAGCTGTACGTGATCATGGCGCTGCTCGCGACAGCGAAGGTGCCCGATCTCGCCGCAGCACTGACCGGAGGTACACGATGACGACCGGCACGACGAGCCTGACCGCGCTCGACCGAAGGGTCGCCGAATTGGCGGAGCGGTACCTTCCGCTCGCGGTCGGCATCCTGCGCGAGGCCATCCGCATTCCCGCCGACGAGGTCGACCTGCCCGTCGAGGAGGGCGGCGACCCCAGCGCCGGGCTCTCCAACCACGAACGTGGCCGGCTGCACTTCCTGCGCGACACCATCATCGATGTGCATGCCGTGCGTCACGCCGACGACGTCTGGTTCGACGACTACGGCAACCTCGTCTGGGTGGTCCGCGACCCGTTCGACGGCGTGGCACCGGAGCACCAACGCATCATCTATTTCGACGGTCACTCCGACACGGTGCAGGCGCTGCGCACACAGTGGCACGAGAAGCTGCGCGGCACCGTCGACCCGTACCTGGGCGTGGCGGAGGGTGCAGCGCCCGACGCGGACGCGTTGCGCGCCGAACTGGGCTACCTGCCGCCGCACGACGAGTGGCAGCACCTCGTCTTCGGCCGTGGTTCGGCCGACCAGTTGGCCGGTGTTGTCGCCGAGATCATCGCCACCAAGATCCTGCTCGAACTGGTCGACGACGGCGCCTTGCGCGGGTGCATCGTGCGCGCCTACGCAACCGCAGCAGAGGAGGACAACGACGGCGGCGGCCCGCGCCACGTGGTGGCTGATGTGTTGCCCGGTGCGGGCCCCGAACTGATCCCCGACGTCGTCGTGCTCACGGAGGGGACGGGCGATGCCGTCAAGGGGGCGCTGGGCATCTACCGCGGCCAGCGCGGCCGCATGCAGATCGAGGTCACCGTGCTGGGCCGTTCGTGCCATGGCTCAATGCCGGCCGAGGGTCTCAACCCGCTCGAGCACGGTGGCGCGATCATCGCCGAAGCGGCCAGCCGCCATGCCGCCGGCGAGGGTTTTGCCGACCATCCGTTCCTCGGTCGCGGCACGCGCACCGCCTCCTGGGCGGTGCTGCAGACCCCTAGCGATTGCGCAGTTCCAGACACGTTCAGCTTCCGCTTCGACCGCCGGCTGACCGTCGGCGAGTCGCCCGAACAGGCGCTCGCGGACATCGAGTCGCTGCAGGCCGTGGCTGCCGCGCGAGCCGCCGGCCTCACCGTCACGATTGGTGTGCCGCGGTACAACCAGCCGACGTGGCACGGATACCCGGTGGACAACCCGCAGGTCTACCCGGGGTGGATCACGCCTGCCGACCATCCGGCCATCGTCGCGGCAGTCGAGGCCTACCACCGCGTGGTCACGCCGCACGTCGACGAACCCGAGGGCGGCGCCACCCGTGGCGCCCTGCGCCGCGAGCCGCGGGTCGACAAATGGATCTTCTCGACCGATGGCGTCGGCTTCCCGATCGCTGTCGGCGATACCTCCATCGAGGTGAGCGAGGCGAAGGGCTGGATCGTGTCCGGTCAGCTTCGTCATCCACCGATGTTCGGCATCGGTGCCGGCATCGAGCAGAACACCCACCGCATCGGCGAATGCGTCGACAGCCGCGAACTGCAGCACGCGATCGCCGTGCTGGCTCGCTTCCCTCGTGCGTTCGCCGACGGAACGCACGGCCAACAGCCCGCCGGGTGAATCTCGTGTGGCTTCCGCCACACGCTCGCTTATCGTGGTCCCGTGGCGCTGACCGATCCCCAACTCGACGCGACCAGCGACCAGCCTGAGCGCATCAAGGGCACTGCCGCCGGGCGCGAGTTCATCCTGCTCGTCACCGCCCTGATGGCCACCACTGCGCTGGGCATCGACCTGATGCTGCCGGCGTTCCCCGAGATCCGCCAGCAGTTCGCGATGGCCTCGGATTCCACCGAGGTCGCATGGATCATCACCGCCTATTTCTTGGGCATGGCCGCCGGCCCGTGGCTGTACGGGCCTGCCTCTGACCGCTTCGGTCGGCGGATCCCGCTGCTCGCCGGTCTCACCCTCTACGCCATCGCGGCCACCACTGCTGCGCTGGCACCCACGTGGCAGCTGATCGTGATCGCTCGCTTCGTGTGGGGGTTGGGCGCAGCCGGCCCGCGCTCGTTGAGCGTGGCGATGATTCGCGACCGCTACGAAGGCGACGCGATGGCGCGCCTGATGTCGATGATCATGGCGGTGTTCCTGCTGGTCCCGATCATCGCCCCCAGTGTCGGCGCCGGTTTGATCGCGGTGCTGCCGTGGCGCGCAGTCTTCTGGTTCCCCGCGGTCATGGCAGTGGTACTGATGTTCTGGTCGCGCCGCCTACCCGAAACACTGCCGTTGGGACGGCGCCGCCCGTTCACCTGGCGTGCCGTCGGTGAGGCCGCACGGGAAGTGGTCACTCACCGCCAGACAATGGGGCTGACCATTGCGATGACGTTCCTCTTCGCAATCATGACCACCTATCTCGCCGGCTCGGAAGTCATCCTCGAGGACGTGTACGGCTACGGCGTTTGGTTCCCGTTGTTCTTCGGCGTCATCGCCGTGATGCTTGCGATCAACTCGCTCAACAACGCTCGCCTGATCAACCGGTTGGGCGTCGTGCGGCTCGTGCGGGTGCAGGCGATCATCGGCGTCGTCGCCGCGATCGTGCTGCTGGGCACCGCCTTCACTGGTGGCGGCAAGCCGAACTTCTGGCTGTTCACACTGATCCTGTGCGTGGTGCTGCCCACCGTGCAAGGGCTCTCCCCGAACAGCAACTCGCTGGCGATGTCGCCGGTGCCACACGTGGCCGGTACTGCGTCGTCCATCATCGCCACGGTCACCTCCGCCGGCGGCGCGCTACTGGGCGGCCTGGCGAGCAGCGCGTTCGACGGCACCGTGCGCCCGTTCGCCATCTACGTGTTCGTGTTCATCGTGCTCGCCGCCGTGTTCATCCTGTGGGGCACCGCTCTCCGCAAGGCCGATCACTGATGACGATGCCCCCCCTTGAACCCGCACTCGCGGCGGCAACGAACCCCCCGCCGTGGCACATGCGGCTGTCGCGCATCTGGCGGTTCGGCGCGGTGTCGGTGATGAACGTCGTGATCACCCAGGTGCTGTTGCTGGGCGCCTACCAGTTCACCTCGGTCGGAGCGGTGGGCGCCAACGTGTTCGCCGTTGGGGTGTCCAGCATTCCCGCGTACCTGGTCAACCGGCGCTGGGTGTGGGGTCGTACCGGCAAGCACAGCGTCAGCCGCGAAGTGCTGCCGTTCTGGGCGTACACGTTCATCGGCCTGGCGTTGAGCACGCTCGTGGTCGGTTGGGTCGAGCACCGTTGGGAATCCGCGGCCGCGGTGTCGGCGGCCAACATCACGGCGTTCGGTGTGCTGTGGGTTGCCAAGTTCCTGCTGCTCGACACGCTGCTGTTCGCCGACGGTGGCAAGAACAACGAGGGGGAACGACACCTAGGAGACTGCTGAGCAATCCGGCGGCTGGCTCTGATTCGCGAAGTTGGCTGTGCTCGATGACGCGGTCGCCCAGCAGGACACGATCACGATGCTCGTTGCGCAGATCCGCCGTGTCCGCAAACTCATCCCTGAACTGGCATCGGTGGGGGTGCATGTCGCCAACTTGGAGTCGGGCTGGCCGCCGTGTGATTGGGATGACCCGGCCGGTCGGGACCGGCTGGTGTCGGAGTTGGTCAACGACGCCAACGAACTCGTGTGGGCCGCCGAGGATCTCACCGATAGCGGGCTTGTGCTGAGCGAGGTGCTTGCTGATGCTGTTGCCCTGCTGGCGTTGGTCGCTGGCCAAGATGTCGAGCCAGGTGAGCGGCCCAGCCAGTGGCGCATTACTCGACGCACCGTGGAGAATCGGGTGATCTCCAAGGTCTCTCGTCCCGACTGGGCACAAGCAAAGACTACGCCAGGGGCATCCGGTCGGAACTCCGGAGGATTATCTCCGAACTGCGGCCCGATGCAGGCTGAGAACGGGGACGCTGACGCAGTCGTCGTTCCAGTATTGGCAGGGAGCGAACGCCGGGAGGCGAACGGGCTTCTAAAATCCGGCGTCACGTGTCTTCGTGAACGGCGAGGTGGTGACGGTGATCAACAACGCGTCGCAGAGCTACATCACCGACGGCGAGGGCCCAGCGCACACGGTCGGGTGTGGCAAGCTGACCGGCGTGAACGCGTCCGCGGCGGCGAACCTCGAAGCCTTCGTCCGGGTGCGTCGAGGTCGAAACGCACGGACGCGTGTTTCCAGCAGCGCGACCGTCCACGCAATCGCGAACGCGATTGCCGGGAGCGACGGTGGCGGACGCGTTCATTCCGGTCAGCCTTGCAGACCGCGATCGGTCAGCGGTGGCGTTGACGGTGTCAGGGGACGAGTGTGAAGGCGGGGCAGTGAGTGGGCGTGACGGCCGAGAAATGGCGCCGATCGAGGGTGGCGATCCGGGTGATGCCGAGACGTTCCGCGATCGCGATCAGGCTGGCGTCGGTGCCGCGCACTGGAAAGCCCGCGTAGTGCTCGATGAGCTCGGCGATGCGTGTGTAGTCGCTGGCGGTGAGCACCTCGACGAGCACGTCGCCCGCCGCGATCGACCGGTGGAAACGGGACTCAGCCTCCGGGCCGAGCTGCCGCTCGATCATGTAGCCGGTTTCGGCGATCACCAATGCGGTGGTGATCAACGTGTCGCTGATGGTCTCGACCAGATCAACACAGCCGGTGTGGGCCCGATCGGTGTTGTCAGCGGCAGCGAGCAGCACCCCAGTGTCGATGATCAACACGTTCAGGAACGCCCGAAGCCTTCGGCAAGCATCTCGTCGATATCGGCGCTGTCACGACCCGATGTTGACGACCCGAGACCAACGAAACCGAGCTTGCGTCGAGCTGGCGGCAACTTGCCGGCGAGTTCGTCCAACAGCGCTTCGACCGTGCGGGAGTGGTTGACTGGGCGATCGAGCATCGCGGCATGCTCGCGACCGTTGCGGCGTCAGGATGGTGTGTTGTCCCCGCTATCGGTACTGCTTCGTGTGCCGGCGCTCAGATTGCGGCGCTTGGAGTCAGGAGTCAGGAGTCAGCAAAGGGGTTGGTCGGACCTCCAGACGAATTCGCTCGATGCGGCGATCACCGTGGTCTCCATTGGTTTTGGCGGCGTGTTCTCTGGTGAGGCGGCAGTGACAAACGCAGGCGCCCAGGCGACGCTGGGGGCCTATGGGGTACTCCAAAGGCCAGGAGTGGGCGCTTCACGCTCTTGGGGCGGTTGTCACCGATGTCCCCATTGTTGGAGCCTGCTTCGCCAGCCGCGCAACCCGGACTGGGTGCTGACAGGTGTCCAGCGACTTCACCAAGAACCGCACGGGGTACTCCCGCGCTGACCAGCGAGGGCCGATGGTGGCCGCTCCCACCTCATTCGACTTCAACGCAGCGCGGATGCGAGACGCTGCAGCGGAAGGACACTCGTTCCTAGGTGTCAGTTTCGTCGGCCACCTGCCTCGGAAGGAGTCGGCCATCTTCGTCGGTGTGCAGGGTTGGAAGATCCCCTTCGCGCTGGACAGAACGACAGTGGTCCAACTTCTTCCGAGCACCTACTCGGTGTCGATCTTCCGGTCGGGGGCGCTGAAGGCAGGGACTCTTGACCTGGCAGCAGGCGAGTTCGCTATTCTCCAGTTCCGCTTCTCGAAGATCGGGATCACGTTCAGCGGATGGAACCCGGCGACGGTGTTGCGTGTCTCGTCCCTAACTGCCACAGTCCCTGAAGCAGGAGACGCTCAGTGAGGCGCGTCCTTCTCCGCCCTCTACCGGTTCTCGCCCTGGCGGGCACAGTACTGCTGATGCTGGTTGTGACCGGGCGTTCCGGCTCCGACACGATGACATTGGCGCTTCTGGTCGTTCTGCGGGGTCGTCGCGGCGGTCCTGTTCATCATCGCCCACCGACGCGAGATGAGAAGCAGGCCGAAGCGCCCCGAGTTCGATGGTGAAGCGCCCCGGGATCGGTCCTGATGCTGACTCGCAAGTGCAACGGCCCGCTCGTCCATCAGCTCGACTCCCGCTGATTCGTGTCCCATCCGGCCCCGGGAGTGAACCGGCCGCGGTTTTCCATCACGTCGTCCCGCCCCAGTCCCTGGAAGGAGCCGCCAGCAAGGAAGGGTGTGCCCACGGCTGGGTGAATGGCTGGGTTGC
>Ga0105047_10011314_pt1 | contig 14489 bp, 15 predicted proteins | sample MAT04_FD_78384 | JGI IMG/M metagenome (GOLD analysis project Ga0105047, IMG submission 78384) | Freshwater microbial communities from Lake Fryxell liftoff mats and glacier meltwater in Antarctica - MAT-04 (megahit assembly) | ecosystem: Environmental > Aquatic > Freshwater > Ice > Liftoff... | reverse complement strand
TGCTTGTAGGTCGTGGTCGTGCTCTCGCCGATGGTGAAGGTGACCCACTTCTCGGAGCGGGTGTCGGTCAGTGCCGCCGCTGCGGCCTGCTCGACTGCGGCGCGGGTCTTGAGGCGGTTGCGGTGCCGTGGGTCCGGAACCCGCTCTGCTTGACCGCCCCGACTGGTGGCTCCGACTCCGGGTCAGGGACTGGGTCCGGGTTGTCGGTCTCGGGGTCCGCGCCGGTGCTGTTCTCGGTGGGACGGGGCGGCCGTTGGCGTCACGCCAGATGGGTTCGTCGGGGTACTCGGTCTGCAAGTAGGTCGAGGTGGTGTCGAAGAACAGCAGGTCGACCTGCAGGTGAGCAGGTCAGCGACCGAGGCGTACACGTTCTTGGTCAACACCGGTTCGACCTCCAACAACTAGCCCATCGCCCGGTAGCAGGCGGCATCGGTGGTCTGTGGCAGGCCCGCGATGTGGACGTCGCGGGTCACCCATCCCGCGGCGGCCAACATCGAGGACGGCGCCAACGCCCGGTTCGCGACCAACGCGAACAGCACCCGCTCGGTGACCGCGACGAACACGCCAAGTCGTGTCGCTACGGAATCCCGGCTGTGTCACCACCCCGTACACCGCTCTCCCGAGACTTAACTCGAGGCCAGGACCTGCGCGCCTGCCCCGCTGCGTGCCCCCCAACGCTGGTCAGCCGCGGAACTCAGGTACAGAAGGGCGATTGCTGAGCTTGGAGCGGTCGAGGGCGCCCTCGAAGCGGTCACTCTTGGACTGTGAACGGTCGTTGGCGGCAGCGCGGCGCGCCTTCAGACTTGCGACGTACTGGGGGTCGCGGAGGGAGGCCGCAAGGCTGGCGGCCTGCTCACGCACGTCCGCCGCTTCATCTCGGACCGCGGCTCGCTCATCCCGTTCGTCGGCAGCAGCCAGGATCTCCTCAACGTGTTCGGCCCGCTCCGACACCCAGGCCTCATCGGCATCAACCTGGACCTCTCTCGCGCCCAAGTCCCCTTCTCTTTCGGATGAAGCAGCCATCCCGATCCCCTTCTCTACCGGTGACGCCAGCATCCCTCACCCCCTGCTGACGCTTCACGCACACCGCTGGAAACAGGGTATCGCGCAGGTCCTGGCCCCGCGAGTTGAGTCTCGGAAGGGCGGTGTAGGTCAATGGTGACCGTGCCATCAGTAGGGATCCGGCCACTGGGTGCTAGGCAGCAGCTCGCGCATCGCGACGGACACGCCGCGGGCAAGGACGACCTGGGCCTCAAGATTGCCCGGGTCGATTTGGTGGACGAACAGTCGACACCGCCCGCACGGCGGCAGGACGTACAGCTGGTTGTCCTCGCCTCGCCAGACCGCGACGAGGCGACTGATGCGGTACTCACCCGCCGTCACCATCGCCGCTACTGCGGCGTGCTCGGCACAGAATCCGGTTCCGCAGGCTGTGTCGATGCACACCCCGCCGTACTGGTTGCCAGCCTCCGACACCACGATCGAGGCAACGTCCCCGAAGAGACGATCACCCACCCGGTGCGGATTCAGCAATCGCGCAGCCTGCTCGACGAGCTCGTCGTCGGACGGGGTTATCGACATGGCCACAGGCCGGCTGGGCACACCCTGACCGTCGACGCAACTATCCCCATCGCCACCGACTTCGCGATCGATCGACAGCGCTCGGGTCTAGTCACGATGTCATTTTTGAGCACACGACCGTGACTCCCTTGGGCGCCTCGACCTCGACTACTTCCCCTGACGAGTCGACCGCAACTCGCAGCGCACCTCCGCCGATCTGCATGCCCTCCACGGTCACCGCTCCGAAGGGCGCCTCGCGCAGCGGCGAAATGTGCAGGCGGCCCCGGGGGGCGTCTGCTTGCAGTCCCAAGGCGGCCGTCACGACGAGACCTGCTGAGGCGGCTGCCCACGCCTGGGGACGACAGCTCGCCGGGTAGGGGGCGGGCACGTCGAGGATCGGCTCGGAGCTGTACAGCTCTGGCCACCGGTAGCCGCTCGCCGCGGCGACGTCGATAAGGGACCGGAGAACTCCTGCGGCCGGCGCGTGGTGACCCACCCGGGCCAGACCCCAGGCACCGATCGCGGTGTCGTGCGTCCAGACCGAGCCGGTGTGGTAGCCGAGCGGGTTGTAGGCGGGGTTGTCCCGCGACAGGGTGCTGATGCCGAGCGGACCGAGCAGGTCCGGTTGGGCGAGCCGGCGCGCCACGAGGTCGTCCTCGTGCGCACTGAGCAGCCCGGTGCCGAGGGCGTGGCCCATGTTGCTGCCCACCCCGTCGATTGCCCGGCCGTTCCCGTCCAAGGCCATGGCGAGGTAACGATGGTCGCCGTGCCCGACCCAGAATGTTGCCCGCACGCGTGCGGCCAGGGCGTGGGCCCATTGGCGCCACGGGTCACCGCTTTGGCCGTGCACCGCTTCGAGCAGGTCAGCGGCGCCCAGGGCCGCCTCCACGGCATACGCCTGGGTCTCCAGCAGGGCGATGGGGCCTTTCGCGATCGCCCCGGTAGCCATCCGCATGGAGTCCCCGGAGTCCTTCCACCCCTGGTTGCTCAGACCGACGCCGCTCTCGTCGACGTAGCGGATCAGCCCGTCATCACTCTCCTCAGCCGAGCGGCGCATCCAACCCAGTGCCGCGTGGAGGGGGGCGGCGAGGTCGGCGACCTCGCGCCTTCGAAGGCCCCACCGCCACGCGTCGTGGAGCAGCGTGACCCACAGCGGGGTCGCGTCGACGGTGCCGTAGTACAAGGGCGGGAGGTGGAGGTGACCGGGGTCCTCGAAGGTGGTTCTGCGCACCTCGTGGACGATCTTGCCGGGTTGTTCGGCCAGGGAGGGGTCCTTCACCCGTCCTTGACGGCGCGCCAACGCGCGCAGGGTGCCGCCAGCGAGCTCGGTGCCAAAGGGCAGGCACATCCGCGCGGCCCAGATGGAGTCGCGACCGAAGAGCGTGAGGTACCACGGTGACCCGGCCGCAGCGAAGACGTCGCGCTCGTCGTCGGGGTCAGAGAGCAGCAGGTGTCGCAGGTCGCACAGCGAGCGCTCGAGGGTGCGCGAGAGTCGCGCGTCCTGAGCTCGGGCCTGCACCGACCCCCAGTACACGGCCGAGGCTCCGCACTCTGCGTCGAAGGGGGTCGATGAGGTGCGAGCAACGCGCACCGCGGTATCGAGTCGACACATCCCGCCAGCGTCGATGTCGACGTCCCACTGGGCGATGACAAGGCCCGACTCCACCACCATGGAGGCACCCCCGGCGTGCACGACGGTCGCGTGGCGCGCGTCGCTCCAGCGCGCCGTTGCGTCAGGGTCCAGCGTTGCAGGAATCGATGGCGCTGCCGCGACACCCGCCTTCACCTCGTGCAGCTCAGCCCCGTCGCCGGCCAGCTCCAGGCGCACGGTGCATCGCAGCGGGTGCATCGAACGCGACCGGATCTCGACCTGCACGTCCATCCCGCCCTGGAGGAGGGTGAGGTTTCGGTGCACGTGCACCGTGGGGTCCGCCCCGAGGTCACCGACGTTTCGGGCGACCGCCAGAACCGAGGACTGCGGCCCCTCGCTGTCGACCGCCACCGGCTCCGGCGCCACCCCGTCGACAGTGAGCCGGAGGTGGTGCAGCACCCGGCGGTCGTCCACGTAGAGCCCAGCGGCCGAACCGGCAACCCGGGCCGCGTCGATGTCCCCGGCAACCGAGGACAGGCACGTGGCGTTCCCCCGGACCGCAGTCTGGAGCAAGTGCAGCCACGGCTGGCGCGAGCGGACGGGCGGCTCCTCGTGCGGGGCGCTCACGCATGCCCCGTCACCGGCAAGGCATGCCCCGCCAAACAGGGTGTGACGCGCGCCGTCGATAACGGCATGGTCTCGAACTGTTGACAGTGAGTAGTGATCTGCAGCACATTATGACTCTACTCTAGTCGTTTGACCGTTCAATTCAAGCCTTGGGCCGATATGAGCGATCAACCCACGGCCACGACGTTGGACAAGGGGGTCCGGTGGAGCTGCTCAGCCGCTCATCTGCACGCGTGACGATCCTTGACGTCGCCCGCGCGGCCGCGGTGTCCCGCCAGACGGTGAGCAACGCCCTCAAGCACCCCGAACGGGTCAGCCCCGACACCCTCGAGCGGGTACTGGCGGCCATCGACGACCTGGGCTACCAGCCATCGTCCTCGGCGCAGTCGCTGCGCTCTCAACGCTCCGGAGCGATCGGGGTCGAGGTCAACACCCTGGGGTCGCGCTCCCACAACGAGACGATGGCCCCGTTCCTCGGGTCCCTGAGCGTGCGGGCTTCCGAGCACGAGTGCCACCTGGTGCCCTTCGGTTCCACCACGCTCGAGCCCATGCTGGGCGGCTACGAGGGGATGTGGCGTCGTCACCTCGTCGACGCGTTCATCATCGCCGACACCCACCACGGCGACCCACGCCCCCTGTGGCTGGAAGAGCGCGGTATCCCCTTCGCGTCCTTCGGGCGGGTGTGGGACGACCCCACGTTCACCCAGTGGGTCGACGTCGACGGCGCCGCCGGCTCCCGGGCCGCCGTCGAGCACTGCCTCGACCGCGGGTACACGACGATCGCCTACCTCGGATGGTCGCATGGCTCGGTCGTCGGTGATGAGCGGCGGTCGGGGTGGCGCGCCGCGTGCACCGCCGCCGGACCCGACGTCGCCGGCCCGCAGTCCTCGTGCGAGCAGGACCTCGACGACGCCATCCGGGCAGCGACCGACCTGATCCGCCAGCTCATGCCGGCCAGCGCGGTGGTCTGCGCGTCAGACGTTCTCGCCCTCGGGGTCCACCAGGCGCTCCTGACGGCCGGACGGGTCGTCGGCGCCGACATCGGCATCGTGGGCTTCGACGGCTCCGAGACCGCGCGGATGCACCACATCACCACGATGGCCCAACCGCTCTCGGACATCGCCGGCCTCGCCCTGACGCTGGTGCACGACGCGCTCGCCGGCGCGCCCCGCCCCCCCAGGGGCACCATCCTCGCTGCCCAGCTGCACGTCGGGAGGAGCACCACGCCACACCTGTGAAGCCCGCTCGCGTCGGGTTCCCCACGCCAGCACCAATGGTTACCCTCACGACAAAGGAGTCACCCGTGACACGCACCACCCGCACCGCGACCCTGTCCATCGCCCTCACCGGGGCCCTGCTCCTCACCGCCTGCGGCGGAGGAGGAGGCTTCGAGGAAGACAGCGGTTCCACCGCTCCCGCATCTGCCAGCGGTCCGGTTGACCTGAAGATGCTCATCGCCTCCTCCGGAGATGCCGAGACCAACGCGGTCAAGGCCGCCGCCGACGCGTGGGCGAAGGAGTCCGGCAACACGGTGACCGTGACCGTGGCCAGTGACATGAACCAGCAGCTCGCACAGGGCTTCGCCAGCGGCAGCCCGGCCGACGTGTTCTACATGGACGCCGGACGGTTCGCCGACTACGCCAAGAACGGGAGCCTGTTCGCGTACGCCGACCAGCTGAAGGACAACAACGACTTCTACGAGTCGCTGCGCCAAGCCTTCACCTACGAGGGCAAGCAGTACTGCGCGCCCAAGGACTTCTCCACCCTGGCCCTGCAGATCAACACTGACGCCTGGTCCAAGGCCGGGCTGACCGACGCCGACATCCCCACGACCTGGGACGACCTCGCGTCCGTGGCCAAGAAGCTGACGACCGCCAAGCAGGCCGGGCTCGGGCTCGGCCTCGGAATCGACCGGGTCGGCGCCTTCGTGGTGCAAAACGGCGGCTGGTGGCTCAACGAGGACGGCACGAAAGCCACCGCAGCGACCCCCGAGGTCGAAGAAGCGCTGAAGTACGTGCAGGACAACGTCAAGGCCGGCACCTTCAAGTTCGCCAACCAGCTCGACTCCGGCTGGGGCGGTGAGGCCTTCGGCACCCAGAAGGCGGCGATGACCATCGAGGGGAACTGGATCAAGGGCGCCGTGAAGAACGACTACCCCAAACTGAAATACACCACCGTCGAGCTCCCCGAGGGCCCCAAGGGCAAGGGCACGCTGCAGTTCACCCAGTGCTGGGGCGTTGCCTCGGACTCCAAGGCCCAGGCCCAGGCCATCGACCTGGTCGAGGCCCTGACCAGCGTCGAGCAGCAGATGGCCTTCGCCGACGCCTTCGGCGTCATGCCGAGCCGGCAGTCCGCCGCCGACCAGTACAAGGCCAAGTTCCCCGAGGACGCGCCGTTCATCGCCGGCGGGGACTACGGCCACGGCCCGGTGAACGCGCCGGGCATGGAGCAGGTCGTGGGCGACCTGAACTCCAAGCTGGAGGGCTTCGGAAACGCCAACCTCCCCCAGGTGCTCGAGGGGTTCGACACCAACGCCGGCGCGGTGCTGACCCAGTGAGCACCACCGACACCGCCGAGGCGCCCGGGACCTCCCGGGCGCCTCGGCGCCGCCGCGGCGGGAAGGGGTCGGGGCAGCGCCAGTCCGTGGCCGGGTGGCTGTTCGTCACCCCGGTGCTCGTCGTGCTCGGACTGTTCCTTGTCATCCCGATCTTCATGGCCCTGTGGGTGTCCTTCACCAACTGGAACGGGCGGGGCAGCCCGTTCTCCTCGCAGGTGAACCTGGTCGGCGCGCAGAACTACACCGCCCTGCTCACCCAGGAGGGCCTCTCGCGCCAGGACTTCATGATCTCCTTGCGCAACACCTTCTACTACGTCATCGGCGTCGTCCCGCTGCAGACGATCCTCGCGATCAGCCTGGCCGTCATCGTCAACCAGAAGTTCCTCAAGGGCCGCAGCTTCTTCCGGACCTCGTTCTACTTCCCCTCCGTGGTGTCCTCGGTGGCGATCTCCCTCGTCTTCCTCTACCTGTTCACCGGAACCGGGGCGGTCAACCAGTTCCTCGGGATCTTCGGCATCGACGGACCCACCTGGTTCTCCGACCCCCGCGGACTGATCCACATGATCGGCGGCGGGATCGGGCTCTGGTCCACCGACGCCCCGCCGGACTTCCTGGCCAACACCCAGATCATGAACCTTTCGCTGTGGGAGTGGCTCAGCGGACCCTCCGTCGCGATGTCGGCGATCATGCTCCAGGTGATCTGGACCACCGCCGGCACCTTCATGCTGATGTTCATCGCCGCCCTGCAAGACCTGCCCACCGAGGTCGAGGAAGCCGCCACGGTCGACGGCGCCAACGCCTGGCAGCGGTTCCGCAACGTCACCGTGCCGCACCTGCGGCCCACCATCCTGCTCGTCATCACCCTCGGCGTGATCGGCACCTGGCAGGTCTTCGACCAGATGTACGTCATGACCCAGGGCGGGCCGGCCAAGACCACCCTCACCCCGGCCTACCTCTCCTACACCGCCGCCTTCAGGCAGCAGCAGTGGGGTCAAGGTGCGGCGATGGCGTTCCTGCTCTTCATCCTCATCTTCGTGCTCACGTCCTTCCAACGCTTCGTGCTGCGAGATAAGGACGACGCGAAACAGAAGAAGGCCGAAAGGAAACAGCGTCGCGCCGCGAAGAAGAAGGTGACCGCATGAGCTCATCAGTTGGCACCAACGTCAGTGAGGAAGGGCGAGCCCGCGGCGCCCAGGCCCAGCTGAAGGTCTCCACCTCCAGCGATGACGGCAACCTCATCGGACGCAGCGGCCGGGGCAGAAAGATCGCCGTCTACGTCGCGCTCGTCGCGTTCGCGCTGGTCTACATCTACCCGTTCATCGTCCAGCTCTCCACGTCGTTCAAGACCGACGGGGACGCCGTCAACAACCCGTTGGCGCTCATTCCCAACCCGATCACCACCGAGGCGTTCCAACGCATCGCGCAGACCGACTTCCCGCTGTGGTTCACCAACTCCGTCGTCGTCACGCTCCTGGTCACCGCGGGGCGGGTGTTCTTCAACTCCCTGGCCGGCTACGCCCTCGCGCGGCTGAAGTTCGTCGGTCGCGATGCCCTGTTCACCGCCATCCTCGCCGTGCTCGCGGTGCCCGGGATCGTGCTGCTCATCCCGAAGTTCCTTGTGCTGAACTACCTGGGGATCTACAACACCTACCCGGCGCTGTTCGTGCCGCTCCTGGTCGACGCCGCGGGGGTGTTCATCATGAAGCAGTTCTTCGAGTCGATCTCCCCCTCGATGGAGGAAGCCGCACGCCTGGACGGGGCGGGCACGTTCCGCACCTTCTGGTCGGTGATCCTGCCGATGGCCAGACCAGCGCTCATCACGCTGACCATCCTGTCCTTCCAGGGGTCCTGGAACGAGCTGGCGCACTTCATCATCGCGGCCAATGACCCCAAGCTCTACACCCTCACCCGTGGCGTCGCCAGCCTGACGTCCGGCGGGCTGGGATCTGGCAGCCAGTTCCCCATTACGATGGCCGCGGCCCTGCTGATGACCATCCCCACCGCGCTGGTGTTCATCGCCTTCCAGCGCTACTTCACCCAAGGAGCCAACGCCGGCGCCGATAAGGGGTGAGCAGAACACGCTCCCGGTCGGTCACCTGAGGGGACCGACCGGGAGCGGACGACTCGCAAGGAACTCCACCACGTTTGCGCAATAGACCCGACCGCACGTGCGCAATGCGGAGACATGTGGGCGCGCACGCGAAGTGACCGCGCGTGTTGCTTGACCCAGGTAGGGGACGGTGCGCCGCCACCGGGGCAAGAGTTCGCGCGGGGGCAGGCCGAGGAACGCCAAGGCGAAGACCGCCGCGAAGGGTAGCAGAACCGGTGCTGGCATCTGTGAGCCGTGGTGCACGCGAGGGTGCCGGCCAGTTGGCTATGCGCATGAGGATCAAGCGCGTTTGCGCACGGGAATGCAGCGCACTTCAGGGGTCCCCCAGGTGTTCGAGGCGCACAAGAAGAGGCGCGCTCCAGTGCGAAGTCGCCCTTGCTTTTCGAACCTCTCGAGCGCGGATCGCTCAGGAGCGAGGTCCCGGCTGCGGTGGGGGGGTCGGGACTCGCATCGGGTGCCGCGACCCTGGTCGATGACGCGCTAGACGTGAGAGAGCCTTCTCTGGATCTGATCGATCTCAGATCCGATCTGTGGAGGACCTGATGGCCAAACCGTACGGCGACAGCGGGCTCGACGCGAGGAGCATGCGCGCCCTGGCCGACGCCGTGCGGATGCGGATCCCTGGTGAGCTCCAGCGGCACGGCCCGAGCACCGCGACCCGCCTCTCCCCCCACGTCGGCGCCACGCCCTCGGTGGCGAGCTGGCACCTACGCCACCTCGCTGAGCACGGGCTCGTGCGCGACGCCAAGACACCCGGAAACGGCCGGGAACGCTGGTGGGAGGCGACGAACCGTGGCGTCCGGTCCACCACGCAGGCCCCCGGCGCGCAGGGGCAGCGCGGATCCTGCCCGAGACCGCTGGTGGGCGATCGAACAGATCCGCCGCGAGCACGCGTCGGTCAACGGGATCCGCCGCCAGCTCGGAACCGGGTGGCGCACGGTGTGGGAGTCGATCCAGCCGCTGCTCGCGAAGGCGGACGCGGACCAGTCCCGCTTCGAGGGCGTCACGATCCTGGGGGTGGATGAGCACGTGTGGCACCACGTGTCGACGAAGCCGATCGAGGATGGTGGGCGGGGTCCGAAGGAGCTGACCGGGATGGTCGACCTCACCCGAGATGAGCACGGCCGCACCCGGGCCCGACTGCTGGACTTGGTCCCCGGCCGATCCGGTCAGGCCTACAAGGGGTGGCTCCAAGAGCGCGGAGAGGGATTCCGCTGCGGGGTTCAGATCGCCACCTTGGACCCGTTTCACGGGTACAAGAACGCGATCGATGACCAACTCGATGACGCCCGCGCTGTGCTCGATGCGTTCCATGTCGTCAAGCTCTCCACCCAGGTCGTCGACGACGTGCGGCGCCGGGTCCAGCAGGACACCACCGGCCACCGCGGCCGCCGGGGAGACCCGCTGTACCGGATCCGGAATATCCTGCGCGCCGGCGCCGAGAACCTCACCGACCGGCAACGTGCCCGGCTCCAAGCGGCGTTCGCTGCGGATGAGAGGCACGTGGAGGTCGAGGTCGCGTGGCGGTGCGCCCAGCAGGTCCGCTCGGCCTACCACCAGGACACCCACGCTGGCGGCCGCGTCATCGCCGAACAGGTCCTCTCGAGCTTCCTCGCTTGCCCGATCCGAGAGGTCGCACGTCTCGGACGAACGCTCAAGCAGTGGCGCAGCGAGTTCCTCGGCTACTTCGATACCAACGGCGCGAGCAACGGCGGCACCGAGGCCGTCAACGGCCTCATCGGAACTCCACCGTCGCATCGCCCGCGGCTTCAGAAACCGAGACAACTACCGCCTACGGAATGCTCCTCATCGGCGGCGGGCTAGGACTGTGACCCCACACTCATCGGCGAAGAGCCGGTTGTCCTCGGTCAGCGCGCGCCCCCACCGAAGGCGGCTCTGCGCACGTCGTACTCTTCAGGGTCGACTTCGCCCCTCGCGAAACGTTCATCGAGGATCTCGAACGCGCCATGTCCCTGGGTGCCACCTCCAAGGCGGCTCCTGGCGCTGCCGCGGAAGATCTTCACCCCCGCGAGGATGACCAAGCCCCAGAAGATCGTCATCATCGCGATCATGGACAGGAGCGGCGTCAAACCTGGGGCGCTTCAATGGTGACGTTGGCGCCTCTTACCTAACACGGTTATGGGGTGACCCTCGGCGGAGGCATCAGGTCGGCTCACCGCCTGGCGCGGTGGGCAGGCCGAGAGTGACCCAGTCGTGCATTCCTCCGCGGTAGTAGCGGATCTTCTCGGCGGGGAAGCCCGCGTCGACGAGCTCCCGGATCGCGGTGGGCGACTGTGGGCATTGGGGGCCGTTGCAGAAGAAGACCACCTGCTCGCTGCCCTCGAGCTCTTCGCGCCGGGTGATCGCCTCGGTGAAGGGGATGCTCCTGGCCCCGGGCAGCGTGGCTTCCTCATAGAAGTCCGGGGTGCGGCCATCGACCAGCGGCGCCCCGCCGGCGACCAGATCCATGAGCTCCTTCTCGCCGATCGCCTGGACGCCGGGGGCGGGCTCCATTGGCTGGATCTGGCCCCAGGTTGTGTCTACGGTCACCAGGTCGGCCTCGCCCGGCACGGGGGCCGGGACCATCTGTGGGGGCGTTTCACGCTCGCGGGGCTTGCGCTCGGGCAGAGAGGGTGCGTTCATCATGAGTTCTCCTCGTTGGATGCGGTCTCTTACTCTTTCGAGGCTACGGAGCACAAGTCATGGTTTCAGGGTGTGTGGGCTCAAGATTCCCTCAAGCCGGGCTGCGCCTCGCTCGTGGTCGTGGCCGGCCGGTCCCGGCTCTCTTTGTCCTGTCGGCTCATCGGCCCACTGGCCAGCGGGAGGGTGAAGGCGAAGGTGGCACCGCGGCCCGGTCCGGGGCTCTGGGCCCGGATCCGGCCGCCGTGGGCCTCGACCAACGCCCGGGCGATGGCCAGGCCGATCCCGCTGCCTCCCTGGTCGCGGGAGCGGGCGTCATCGACGCGGTAGAACCGTTCGAAAACGCGGAACAGGTGTTCGGCCCGGATGCCGTCCCCGGTGTCGGTGACGCCGATCTCGACGACCTGGCCGTGCTTTCTCGCGGCTACGGTGACCTGGCCTCCGGGCGGGGTGTGGCGTAACGCGTTCGCGAGGAGGTTGTCCAGGACCTCCTGGATCCGATCTCGGTCGACCCGCACCGGCGCCTGCGGCAGCGGGGGGTGGCCGACCAACAGCACGCCCTTGGCGTCGTAGGCGTGGCTCGCTGCGGCGATGGCGGACTCGATCAGCTCGGACACCCTCGTCTGCTGCAGGCGGAGGTCGAGGCGTCGTTCCTCGGCGCTGGAGACCCGGGCGATGTCGCGGACCAGCCGCTCCACACGGCTCAGCTCGGCCTCGATCGTTGCGTAGGTCTCCGGGTCCATCGTGAAGGCGCCGTCGGCCAGCGCCTCGTGGTAGCCACGGACCGTGGTCAGCGGGGTGCGGATCTCGTGCGCGAGGTCGCGGAGGATCTCCGCACGGGTGCGTTCGGTCGCGGCTATGTTGCGGGCCATCTGGTTGAACGCCTCGCTGACGGTGTCGAACTCGACACCCAGCCCGGCCTGGTGGACGCGTGTGGTGTAGTCGCCGTTCGCGACGGCCTGCGCTGCCGACGCCATTGCGCGGATCGGCCGGACCACCCGCCGGGTCACGAACCAGGCAACGCCCAGTGCGGTCAGCCCGGCGGCAAACGTGGCCACGGAGAGCGAGATCAGTGTCGCCCGGGCAAATGCGATCGCCAGGTGCTGCGACAGGTCCTTTGGGATCGGGCCGACAGCACGGTCCATGTGGGTCTGGAACAGGCCCGGAGCCAGCAGCACCACCACGCCGAGGAGGGTGGCGCTCCCCGCCAGGACGACCAGGGCCTGGGCCACAAGCAGCCGGGAGCCGAACCCGGCGCACCGGGTCCGCGCCCTCATGTTCCCTCTCCCATCCGGTACCCCACCCCGCGGACGGTGCGGATGAAGCGTTGAGTGCGAGAGTCCTCGCCGAGCTTGCCGCGCAGGTTGGCGATGTGTACGTCGATGACGTGGTCGTCGCCGTACCAGTCCCCACCCCACACGCGCTCGAGCAGCTGGCGCCGGCTGAACGCCACCCTCGGGCGTGCGGACAGGGCGTCGAGCAGGTCGAACTCGGTGCGGGTCAGCTCGACCGGCTCGCCGACGAGGTGGACCTCCCGGGCGGGCGGGTCGACCAGCAGGTCCCCGAACCGACGCGGCGGCTCGATGTCGGCGTCGGGGTCCACGGCGCGCGGTCGGCGTAGCATCGCGCGCACCCGGGCGACCAGTTCGCGAGGGGAGAATGGCTTGCCGAGGTAGTCGTCTGCTCCGACCGAGAGCCCGATCAGCCGGTCGACCTCCTCGGTGCGGGCGGTGAGCATGATGACGTAGGTGTCGGAGAAGGTCCGGACCTGACGGCAGACCTCGATGCCGTCCATGCCTGGCAGCATCAGGTCGAGCACGATCACGTCGGGCCGCTCAGTGCGGGCCAGCTCGACTCCGCTCTCCCCGTCGGCGGTGACGACCACGGTGAATCCCTCCCCCTCGAGGTAGGTCTTCACCAGCCGGGAGATCGCCGGGTCGTCCTCGACGACCAGGACCTGTCGTCCACTCGCGGGTGGGCGCGGGGCCCGGCCGCTGTCGGCGCTGGCGGCGGCTCCCGGCGCTGCGCTCACGAACCCTCCGACATCTCGATGAAATCGCCGTGCCAGGAGTGGTACCAAACGTCTCCTGCGGTGCTGCTGACCGAGAGCATCCCTTCGACGTCACCGTCCTTGAGCGTGTGCAGGGTGTAGTAGCCCGGGAATGCCTCCGCCGTGTCGGCACTCAGCCCGCCACTGCGGTCGGCCAACCACTCGTTGGCGATCTGCTGGGCCTCGCCAGCGGTGACCTCGCTGCCCGTGACGTCGCCACCGCCCATCATGCCGAACCGGGTGTTCCACATCCGCGCCGGCCCGAACTCCATCTGTACCGCGCCGTCGTCAGGATCAACGAGCACCTCGGTGGCCTTGGGCCCGTCCGGCTCCTGGAGCTCGGCGTAGTAGTGGTTGCTGAACTTCATGACCTCGCCGATCTCCAGACCCGGCTCGAGGGTGTCGGCGTACTCGGCGGCTCGGTCGCGCGCCTGCGCCAGGGTGTCCACCTCGTTCCCGTCGCCGGGCAACCAGCCGTAACCTGAACCGCCCATCATCCGGCCGTCGTCCCCACCGCGGCCCATGCCCCGATCACCCGGGCCGCTTCCGGGACCATCCCAGGTCCGGCTGTTGTTCCCCCAGCCGCCCTCGAAGTTCGCCTCCTGGGTTACCAGCCAAGCCCCCGCGCCGAGCACGGCCACCAGTGCCACCACCGGCACCCACATCCCGGTCCACCTGCTTCTAGAGCTGCTCATCTGCCCTCACCTCTCGTTCTGGCGCGATGAGCGTCCCGACCGCAGCGTCTCGCGCATGACGTGATACTGCGCCTCGTCGATTTCACCGGCAGCGAACCGGCGGTCCAGCGTCTGCTCCGGTGTCTCGCCACGGCCGGCATCGGGGTGGTTGCGGTCCCGGTCGTTGCCGCCGGGGAAGGCGCGGGTGACCAGCCACACCACCAAGACAATCAGGGCAACCCAGAAGATCGTCATCGCGATCCATCCGCCGGCGCCCATTCCCCATCCGTAACCCATCATCACGTAGCTCCTCGTCTCGTTTGTCTTTTCAGGAGCCGGTGCCCCCGGACACTTCCCATGGTGGTCCTCTCGGGTCAAGGACAACCCCGGTCAGACCTCAAGATCGGGTCAAGCCGCAGCCGGGGCCAGCAGTCATCCGGCGGACCTCGATCCATGAGCGAAAGTTGCAACCGGCCTGACCAGACCCTCAGGATCGGCTGTCAAGGTGGAGCACGAACCGACGCCATCAGGGCGTCCTGACTAGGAGGCCACCATGACACTTGTTGAGCGACAGGCTGGATGATCACCAGTGGTGGTCTTCGCGACACGGCCAGTGAGGATGGGTGGTCCTCACGCTGACGGCGCGTCAGCGTGACGACAGTGTTGACCAGGGGGTTCGG
>Ga0105047_10011312_pt1 | contig 14490 bp, 15 predicted proteins | sample MAT04_FD_78384 | JGI IMG/M metagenome (GOLD analysis project Ga0105047, IMG submission 78384) | Freshwater microbial communities from Lake Fryxell liftoff mats and glacier meltwater in Antarctica - MAT-04 (megahit assembly) | ecosystem: Environmental > Aquatic > Freshwater > Ice > Liftoff... | reverse complement strand
TGACGTGCCGCCTTGGGGGGTATGCAACATGGCCAACGGGTTGCCTTGGGGCGCGGGCAGGTTCACGATCTGATCGGTGGGGACCGGCTGTTTGATGCCATGCAGGGTGGTCCCAATGCCGGTCGCGGTTTCGACCAGCGCCTGACAGCCGGGCGAACCAAAGCGCCAGAATGGTCAAAGCCCATACCACTGACCAGAATGTCATCGCCCAGACTGCCATTGAGGCTGATCCATTTGCCGCGTCTGAGATGGTTCGGGGGGCATTCATTTATCTGTTCACGAAGTTTTCCCAAAGATCGCCTGAAAGGTCTTTGAATTCTGGCCTTGGTCAAATCATGGATTTATGGGGATATTACCGGTTTATCAGAGGATTGCAGGGGGGTGGATCGTCACGGACACGCGCCAAGGGATGCCCTTTATCCCTAAATCAGGGCGTTGCCATTGTTCTCATGGGCTGAAAATTCGTGGTTTGACCGATCAGGCCGCGCCACGCGTTGCCATCCGGCCCGGGGGAAGGTTTGCCGCTGTGGGTCAGGTGAATTTGTGGTTGGCAGACGGGCGGCCGGGGCGCAACATGGGGTCTTGCAGCCAAGGGATTTGACCGATGCCTTTCCACGTGATTCCCGGCACCCCGAACCCCGAACGCATTGACGGCACCCAGCACCGCGACCTGATTACCGGGGACGCGGGCAATGACACCCTGGGCGGCTGGGGGGGCAATGACCGCATTCTGGGCGAGGTCGGCAATGACCAGATCTGGGGCAGTTTTGGCAGTGACACGCTGTTTGGCGGTGTGGGGGACGATACGATCACCGGGGCCGAATATGACCATGGCGACACCGACGATCTGTATGGCGGCGCGGGCAATGACCACCTTTTCACCGGCGAGGTGGTGAACCACAGCTTTGGCGGGGCGGGTGATGATACGGTCACGCTGTATTTCGACCTGGGCGGCACGGCGCAGGGTGGAACGGGCCGGGATACGCTGGTCATGAACTATATCGGATCGTCGTTGAGCGTGACGGGCGTCAATGCCGATGTGATGGTCGATTTCAACCATGGTGCGACGGTCGGCGCACAGTCCATGTCGCTGGCCGGTTTTGAACAGCTGCAGATCACGACCTATTCGGGCAATGACACGGTGACGGGCAGCCGTGGCGATGACCGGATCGACGTGTACACCGGCGCAAACCGGGTTGCGGCGCGGGGTGGCGATGATGTCGTAGGCTATCGCACCGGGGCGGTGAACGATCTGGACGGCGGCGAGGGGCGCGACCAGTTGCGCGTGGGGCAAGAGGCGCAGACCGGGGCGTTGAACCTGGTTGTCACGGACACGGGCGCGACCGATGGCTATGGGTCCATCCTGACCGGGTTCGAGGCGTGGCGCGTCTGGGGCAATTCGCTGGATGACTATGCCCAGACCGGCGCGGCGCGCGATTTTATCTGGGGCGCCGATGGGGATGACACCTGTCTGGGCATGGGCGGCAATGACCGGATCTTTGGGGCCGAAGGGCAGGACAGTCTGGATGGCGGGGCGGGTGACGATGGCCTGTCGGGCGGCTTTGGGCTGGATGTGCTGACGGGCGGCAGCGGGGCCGACAGCTTTCATTTCGGCAGCGTGGCGGGGTTTGGTGATACCATCACCGACATGCAGACGGGGGAGGACCAGCTCCTGCTGGAGGCGCGGCTGTTCGATGGCCTGACGCCCGGCACGCTGGACCCCACGCGGTTCCAGCTGGAGGTCGCGGTGGGCACGGCCGGCCAGTTTGTTTATCGCAGCGCCTTTTCCCTGGGTGACGGCGTGCTGCTGTGGGATGCCAATGGCAGCGATGCGGGTGGCGAGGTGCTGGTGGCGCGGCTGTCCGGGATGGCCGTACTGGCGGCGGGCGACTTGATCCTGCTCGGCTGAACCCTGCGGCCGCAGGGTGTGGCGGTTTCACGGCGCCCCCCGCCACTCGGTGGTGCACCGATGCGCGGGTAATGCGGTGCCATTCAACGGGCCGGCACTTGCGCTCAAACCCATAAAAACAGGAACCGCACCGGGCCCTTGAACCCGATTGCCGGAACGCCGGATGGTGGCAGGCTGAACGGCACCCAAGACCGCGATCCGATCCCTGCCGATGCCGGCATTGACCGGACCATCCTGAGCGGCGGCCATGACGCCGTCCACGCCGGGGCGGGCGAGATTCGGTCTTTGTTTCGGTGGCGGTCAGATTTTTGGCGGTGATGGCAATGACCAGCGTGTCGCCAGCGGGGAGTGGGGTCTGACCCGGCCCGTCGCGACCTGAACCGGGATGCCAATGGCAGTGTGGCGGGGGGCTGCGTGCTGGTTGTGCAGGTTCTGGCCGGGGTGACGATTGCCGCGTCGGACCTGTTGACCACCTGGTTCAATGTGACACGCAACATGGCCAACGGTCAGTCTGTTTTGGACCGGGTTCAGTCTGAGTGAGATTGAGCGTGATCCGCGCTGACCAAGGGTTTATATGTGAAATCCAAGCCCTTGATTTTGCAGGGTTGTAAAAAGCGTCCAGATCTGGACGCCCAGAATGATTGCACGATGGCCCGTCTGACGCTATAGCCCCGCAAACCCTAGCAGGAGCACGCCCGATGTCCTTTGCCGCCCTTGAACCCGTCATCGAAGCCGCCTGGGAGGCCCGCGACGGCATTTCCCCGACCACCACAGGCGAGGTCCGCGACGCCGTCGAGGCAACGCTGGAGGCGCTGGACAAGGGAATGCTGCGGGTTGCGGAAAAGCGGGGCAGTGATTGGCATGTGAACCAGTGGGCCAAGAAGGCGGTGCTGCTGTCGTTCCGGCTGAACGACATGGCGGTGATCCCCGGCGGCAATGGCGGAGCAACCTGGTGGGACAAGGTTCCGTCCAAGTTCGAGGGCTGGGGCGAGAATCAGTGGCGTGCGGCCGGGTTCCGCGCCGTGCCGGGGTCCATCGTCCGACGCTCGGCCTTTATCGGGCGGAACGTGGTGCTGATGCCGTCGTTCGTGAATGTCGGCGCCTTTGTGGATGAGGGGTCGATGGTGGATGGCTGGGCGACGGTGGGCAGCTGCGCCCAGATCGGCAAGCATGTCCACCTGTCGGGCGGCGTCGGGATCGGCGGTGTGCTGGAGCCGATGCAGGCGGGGCCGACGATCATTGAGGACAACTGTTTCATCGGGGCGCGGTCCGAGGTGGTGGAAGGCTGCATCATCCGTGAGGGGTCGGTTCTGGGGATGGGCGTGTTCATCGGCAAATCGACCAAGATCGTTGACCGCGAGACGGGCGCGGTGATGTATGGCGAGGTGCCGCCCTATTCCGTGGTCGTCGCCGGGTCGATGCCGGGCAAGGGGGGGGTCAACCTGTATTGCGCCGTGATCGTCAAAAAGGTGGATGCGCAGACCCGCAGCAAGACGGGCATCAACGAATTGCTGCGCGACTGAACTGCGACCAAGGTCTGAAAAGTAGGGCGACTTTGGGCCGCTGACGCGGGCCTGTTCGCGGGGCATCAAGAGGGCATCGAAACACATGCCCTGAAAGGCCACCCCGATGAAAACCCTGTTCGCCGCCCTGTTGCTGTCAACCCTTGCCGCCCCGGTTCTGGCGCTGGACCTGCCGATGTTTGCAGGTGGCGGTGTCACCACGGGCGACCTGCTGTTCCCCTCGGTGGATGAGTTTGGCCGCCGTTCGGGCATCTGCCCCCCGCGGGGTGGTGCCAGGGTTGTGGCCCGCGAAGGTTCGCCCTGCGGCGGCGTCTGAGCCCCCGCTATGGCTGCACGCCCCAAGGCGTGCGGTCCCCTTTTGTCGTGACATAGGGGAAACTGCCCGCAGGTTGGCGCGGGTGCCAAACCGGTTCCCGCCATTGACCGCCCCCGAAATGACGGGTCTTGCGCCTGGCTTCAGTGCCCTATGGCCGCTGACCGGGGGGGATTTATGCGGCAGCGTCACGCCCAGCCGCGCCCCAGAAGCATCGCGGCCTTCAGATCGGCCTGCGGGCGGGCAGAGGGGCCGTAGGCCTGCGGATCGCCCTCAAGCTCGGGGAACATGGCGAACAGTTCGGCGCGGGTTTCTTCGTCATGGCTGGCCAGCGTGGCCGGGCCGGGCAAATAGCTTTCGCTCCACAACCCCTCGGAGTTGATGATTTCGTGGCGGTCAAACAGCAGGTGGCAATAGGTCACGGCGGCACCGGAATGGTCCTGCCGCAGCAGGCCCGCCCGCACCAGATGGCTGGCCTTGACCAGCACCTCGGGGTCGCCGCAATAGATTTCGGCCTGCCAGCCCCGGATCAGCAGCCGGTGCTGCGGCGAGACGCGCAGCGCACCGTGGTCGCCAAACGTCCCGGCCGGAATGGAAACGGCGGCAAAGACGCCCTGTGACGGCATGCTGCGCTGACCGCGCCAGCGCAGGGTCTGATAGCCGTGATCCAGCGTCAGCACCCGGTCGCCCGGTTCCAGCGACTGAACCGCAACAGGCCCCCGATCCGTCGCAATACGCGCCCCTGCGACAAAGCAGGCGACATGGCCCTGGACAAAGCCCACGTCGCTGATGCCTTCGGCATTGGTCACTTCGTAAGAAAAGGTCGAGGTTCCGGCATGCTGGTCGCCGTCGGTCACGACGGTGATGGTGCCATCGCCATTGACCACAACCATCGTCCCGTCGGGCAACATGACCTGCGAGCCGGCCGTGACGGGAACCCCGTTGATCTTGGTTATGACAAGCCCGGACTTGGAGGCGTTGCCATCATTTCCCGTCAGGTCCACCACCGCCTTGTCAGCGCGCCCGATGTCAAAGCTGTCATCCACCGCAATGACCGAGGTTTGCACCGAATCGGCCGCGATCATCAGGTTGCTGTCGTAACTTGCGTCTCCGGCATCGGCGATTCCGATCCGGATTTCGTTGATTTCACCCGGCTTGACGCGGGCCTTGAGCGTCAGGGTGACGGTCAGGCCATCCATTTCGGTGTTCACCGCACCTTCGGGATTGTCGATATACAGGCCGTTGTTCGACCAGGCGTTGATGTTGTTGATCGAGATGTCGCCATCGCCAACGGTCAGTTCGGCCTTTTCGCCATTGACCCAGATGCCCACGGCATCGTTGAACCCCGACCCCGCATATTCCATGTACTCTTCCGAGGAGAAGGTGATCTGCATGGTCAGGACCGACCCGTCCGGAACGAACTTGGCCGAAAAGATAGCCCCGTCAAAGGTTTCGGCGCCGGCGATCTTTTGCAGCATGTCATCGCCATCGACGCCCTTCGTGTCGGTGGAGGTCGAACTCCTCTGGTTGGCGGCGCCGCTGTCGTTGGTGACGCTGGAGGCATAGCCGGTGGACAGGATCACCCCCTGGTCAGAGGGGGCCACACCGGGGGCAAGTTTGTCGGCCCCTGAATAGATCCCGGCGGACAGCGGATCGCCCTGATAGCTCGCCTCGACGATTTTGATGCCCTGGCCGAACATCACCTCGGCCATCTTCATGGGGTCAACGCCAGTTTCGACCGGAAGTTTTGTGGCCTCAACCATTTTGTACCCCACACAATGCCAATCAGCACAGTGCCAGCAACACTTTTAGAACCGGTTAAGGCCATCCGGCCTGGCGATGGGGGGGGGGCAGACATTGACAAATCGGGTGGCAGCGGTCAACCAGCGGCATCCCAGCGGAGACTGACCGTGACCGATCCCGACACCCATCCCGAACCCAAGGCCGAACCCAAGGCCGAACCCAAGGCCGAACCCAAGGCCGAACCCAAGGCCGAACCGCGGGCCGAACCAAAGGCCGCCAAGGCAAAACGACCGCAGCAGGTGTTCACGCTGGTTGTCGAACTGGGCCGCAAAAAGGGGGACGGCCTGCCGGACAAGGCGACCGGGGCGGCGTTGATCGTCTATGCCAGCGGCGTCGATGAGGCCGAGGCGGTGCGCGAGACGGTGGCGGTGTTGAAGGAGGCGGATCTGGCCCCTCTGGACGTGTCAGGCTATGGCACGCTGGAGGAGAGGCTGGAGGCGGGCGACGAGATTGACCCCGACGAGCGCAAGCTGATGGACCGCGCCTTGGCCGAAAATGCGGTCATCGTGGCCCAGATGAACCCGTTTTACGACTGATCCAAAGGTGTCCGGATCTGGACACCTTTGAAAATCATTCAAAATCAACAGGTTGTTTTCCAGAAATTAACGATCTGGAAGGGTTTGCCGCAAACCTGGTCACGCCACTTGCAGCGTCGTCATCATGCCGCCGGCCATGTGATACAGATGATGGCAATGCAGATACCAGTCGCCCGCCTTGTCCAGATCGACGGCGACGGTCACCATGCCCATCGGCGGCACGATCACCGTGTCGCGCATCGGTCCGGCAAAGCGGCCCATCCCGACATCGACCACCTGAAAGTGATGGCCGTGCAGGTGCATGGGGTGCATCATCGGGGTCGGGTTCATGAACATCAACTCGATCCGCGCGCCAAGGGCGGCTTGCAGGGGGGCGCCGTCGTTCAGGGTCCAGACATAGCCGGGCTGCATGCCAAGAGTGACGTGCAGCATCTGGGCGGTGCGGTCTGGCTGGGGCTGCACGGGGGGCTGCACGGCGGTCAGCGCGGCGTCAAGGCGCAGGTCCAAGGGCGCGCTGTCGGCATCGGCCAGATCGGAGACACGCCCGATTTTGGCGCCGGGGGTGGCAAGGATTACCCCGGTACGCATGCGGGCGGATTCGACCTGCGCCAGAATGGGAAAGGCCCCGCCTTCGGCCGGGATCATCACCATCAGGTCCAGCCTTTGGCCCTGGGCAATCGGGAAATTCCGGCCGGGCGTGGGTTTGCACGGCACGCCGTCGGTGGCGATCACGAGGGTCGGCAGGCCTGTGTCCAGCCAGAACGCGGTGGCCGTTGCCCCGTTGATGATCCGCAGGCGGAAGGGGCCGGGGTCAACCGCAATCACCTGCGGGTCGGCAAGGGTGCGGTCGTTGGCCAGAAAGGCGTCATAGGCCACGTCATTGGCATGGACCATGCCGGGCATCATCGCGGCCATGTCGTGGCCTGCGTGATCGCCGGTGCCCATCGTGGCCATGTCGTGCATGCCGGACGCGCCCAGTTCGGCCAGAATCTCGGCCGGGCTGCGGAAGGCGAAATCGTGCAGCATCACGGTCGCCTCGGGGGTGGTGGCGTCCGCCTCGACCGTGACCATGGGGGCGGCCAGCAGCAGTTGTTCGGTCAGAGTATGGCTGTGCATCCAGTGCGTGCCGGGGGTCAGTTCGAAGTCATAGGCATCGGTGGTGCCGCTGGCCTGCACGCCGCCACCGGGGCGGGTGCGGTCCTGATCGGCGGCGGCGCGGGTCTGGCCATGCCAGTGCAGGATCAGATCGTCGCCCGTGTCATTCAGCACCGATCCGGTGAAGCGGTCGCCCTCGCGTGCCATCAGGCCATTGCCTCCGGCGGCATTGGTGATGCCATAGACTTTGGCGGCGCGGCCCAGCACCTCGATCTGGCGCGAGGCAACGGTCAGGGCAGGCGTTGCGGCAAAGGCCGGGCGTGGCAGGGTCAGCGCGGCGGAGGCGGCAAGAAAGGCGCGGCGGGTCAGCATGGGGCCCTCAATTCGTCAAAAGGATGTATCCGTCGGGGGTCGTGCCCGCGTTGGTGATGGTGACGGTGAAGCTGCCGTTCTGAGTGGGGGTAAACCCGCACAGCGCACTGTCGCCACTGCCATTGTCCTGACAAACAATAGCGCCTTTGTCGTCGCTGACCAACAGGTCAAGGTTCCCGTTTCCGTGACCGAGGATCGCAAGTTCGGCATAGGCGTCGCCAAAGAAGGCGAGGGTCCAGGTCTGGGTCTGGCCCGCGTCCAGCGTGGCGGCGGTGGCGCGCAGGGTTCTGGGGGTTGGCCCGCCCTGCCTTGCGACCATGTCGATCAGGTCGGTGAACATTGCGCCGGCATCCAGCGCCCGCGCCGTATTCAGCACCGTCGCGGGGTCCAGCACGGTCAGGGGAACGGGGGTTTCGGGGCTTGGGTCCGGGGTGCGGGGCGTATCGGTCAGGGTCAGCCCGCGCAGGATATGGGCGGCGGTCAGCACCAGAAGGGGGTCCTTGGCGGTCTGGCCAAGGTCATTCAGCGCCCGGGCCTGCATATACAGGGCGACTGCGCCGGGCGTGGCCTCGGCCCACAGCGGCGTGGCGGTCAGCAGCAGGGCAAGGGTCAGGCGCAGGGTGGCGGTAGGGCGCAGGGTGGCGGTCAGGCGAGGGGTGGGGGTCAGGCGAGGGATCATGGGCGCGGCTCCTGCTTTCGCTTTGGCTATGGTTCAGGTTAGGACGTGTCTGGTTCGACTTGAATGGAAATTCGCTGCCTGTCGCATGCGCTGGAACGCGATTTTCGACAAGATGGCTTCAATGGGAACCCGACACGCTCTATCTGGCCAGAACAGGGGGATCACAAGATGCAGGCGCGCGCAATTCTGGAACGGCTGATCGGGTTTGACACGGTCAGCGCCCGGCCGAACATCGGGTTGATGGCCTATGTGCAGGGCCTGCTGTCCGAGGTGGGGGTGAAGGCGGTGCTGATCCCTGATGCGGATGGGGGCAAGGCGAACCTGTATGCGACGGTTGGCCCTGCGGGTGTGCCGGGGGTGATGCTGTCGGGGCATACCGATGTGGTGCCGGTCGAGGGGCAGGCCTGGACCCATCCTCCCTTTGCCCTGACCGAGGCCGACGGGCGGCTGTATGGCCGGGGGGCGGCGGACATGAAGGGGTTTGTGGCGGCGGCGCTGGCTTGTGTTCTGGGGGCTGCGCGGCGGCCGCTGCGCGTGCCGCTGCATCTGGCGCTGTCGTATGACGAGGAGGTGGGCTGCATGGGGGTGCGGTCGTTGATTGCCATGCTGGAGCGGGCGCCGGTGCGGCCCCGGTTCTGCATCGTGGGTGAACCGACCGGGATGCAGGTGGCGACGGGGCACAAGGGCAAGGTGGCGTTGCGGGCGACCTGTGTCGGCCGCGAGGGCCATTCGGCGTTGGCCCCGATGGCGTTGAACGCGCTGCATCTGGCGGTGGATTTTGTGAATGTGGTGCGGGCGTTGCAGGGGCGGGTGGCGGCGGATGGCCTGAAGGATGGCGATTACGACGTGCCCTATACCACGCTGCATGTCGGCAAGCTGAATGGCGGGGTGCAGGTAAACATCGTGCCCAATCACGCCGTGGTGGATTTCGAGATACGGTCGCTGGCGGGCGAGGATACCGAGGGGTTGATTGCGGCGTTGCGTCTGGCGGCCGAGGGGATTTGTGCGCCCCTGCGTGCGGAGTTTCCCGAGGTGGAGATCCGGGTCGAGCGGCTGTGGGATTATCCGGGGCTGGGGACGCCGTCGGATGCCGGGGTGGTGAACTTTGTCAAGGGTTTGACCGGGGCGAATGGGACGATGAAGGTGGCCTTTGGCACCGAGGGTGGGCTGTTTGACGCAAGGCTGGGAATACCCACGGTGATCTGCGGGCCGGGGTCGATGGCGCAGGGCCACAAGCCCGATGAATATGTGACGGTCGAACAGTTGGCGCGGTGCGAGGCGATGCTGGCCGCGCTGGTGGTGCGGTGTGAGGTGGGGTTTTAGGGCGGTTGACGAACACATAGCTCGCGGGCTATGGAATGTCCCATAGTCAGCGGGGTATGAATGTCATCGGCGCAGGATCAGATTTTCCGGACCTTGGCCGACCCGACGCGGCGGGCGCTGTTCGAGAGGTTGTGTCGCGAGGGCGAGGTGACGGTGGCGGCGCTGACCACGAGGGCGGGGGTGTCGCAGCCGGTGGTGTCGAGGCATCTGATGGTGTTGAAGCAGGCCGGTCTGGTGCAGGGCCGGCATGAGGGGCGCCAGACCCATTATTCGGCGCAGATCGGGGCGTTGGCCCCCCTGACCGACTGGACCGCGCAGATGGCCGGGTTCTGGACCGGGCGGATGGATGATCTGGACGCCCTGCTGAAAAGGATGGACCAGTGAGCGACGGCACGAAAACCTTGGTGGTCGAGCGGTTGCTGCCCTATCTGCCGGCGCGGGTCTGGCGTGCCCTGACCGTGCCCCATCTGATGGCGGAATGGCTGATGAAGGGCGATTTTGCGCCGCAGGTGGGCCACCGGTTTCAGCTGACATCAGATCATGTGACGGTCGAGTGTCAGGTGCGGCTGGTCGAGGAGGGGCGGGCGCTGTCCTATTCCTGGGACGCTTACGGTTTGGAAAGCGTGGTGACCTGGACGCTGACGCCGGTGCCGCAGGGCACGCTGCTGCGGATGGAGCAGACGGGGTTCCGGCGCGATCAGGGGCAGGCCTATGGCGGGGCGCGGCAGGGCTGGCAACGGTTCCTGGACGGGATGGAGCAGGTTTTGCAGGGGGGGATGGCATGGGACTGAGCCTGGGGATGCGGTTTGCGCATCGGTGGTTGTCGATGTTCTTTACGCTGACGGTGGTGGCCAATTTCGCGGCGATGACCCTGGGGCCGCCGCCCGCATGGCTGACCTATCTGCTGCTGGCGCCGCTGTTCTTGATGTTGGTCAGCGGGCTGTATCTGTTTGCGCTGCCCTATCTGGCCAAGGCATGCCGGGGGGCGTGAAGCGGAATTTTCGAAAATTCCGCATCGGAGCCATCGATGGCTCCGTTACGATTTCTTTGCAAGAAATCGGCTGGCGGTGGGGTCAGAACCACATGTCCCAGACCTTGCGGCCGTCCTGACCCAGATCCTGAAACTTTTCCAGACCGTCGAAATGTTCGATGGCGATGTCGGCCACGTCTTGCGGTTCGGCCAGCCGCAGGTTGACCGCGATGCGGGTGCGGCCGTCCTTGGCGGGGCTGAGGGCGCGCCAGTATGCGACGCAGGCGCAGGTGTCGCAAAAGTGAAAACCGATGGATTTGTCGCCGGTCAGATAGGTGCGGGTGGGGCCGGAGACGTGGATCGCCTCGCCGTCGTAATCATAGGCCCACAGCACGCCATAGCGGCGGCAGACCGTGCAGTTGCAGGCGGTGGCGCTGTCGGGGCGGCCGTTGAACGTCCAGCGGACTTGGCCGCAGTGGCAGGAACCGGTGATCATGGCAGGGCTTTCGGTTGGGTCGCTGACCCTTTGGTTAGACTGTGCCGCCGCGCGGACGTCAATCGGGCATGCGGAAGGGACGCTGCGCCGGGGTGGTGCGGCAATAGCAGGAGGCGGTGATCGGCACCTCGGACCGGGCCATGGCCTGGGCAAGTTGCTGGCGGATGTGGGGACGTTCGGTGGTCTCGGCCCGGTGGGCAAGGCATTCGTCAAGGCCATGCAGGCTCCAGACGTTGCGGGGATGCTGGCTGGGGCGGGGCAGCGTGGCGTCAAGGCCCAGGTCGGCGCGGTAAACCGCCTCGGCCTCGGAATAGGCGCCGGTTTGGATGAGAAGGGCACCCAGTGCGTGGCGGGTGGGCTGCATCCATCCCCAAGGTTCATCGTATAGCAGCGTATCGTCAAGGTGGACCGAGGCGCGCAGATGTTTGAGGCCAAGGGCGGTGTCGCCGGCTTTGAAGGCCAACTCGCCCAGCATCATCTGATGGGCAACCTGCAGCACGGCGGCGCAGGGGTTGTTGAACATCATGCGGTCGTCCTGCACGCGGGCCATGGCGGTGGTGAAGGCGGCGGCTTCGGCCCGTGCCTGCGGCAGGCGGTTGAGGTTGGCAAGGGCGACGGTGCGGGCCTAGTGCAGGATCGCGGTGGTAAAGGAGTAAAGTACCGCAACCTGCGGGAAGGTCAGGGCCAGTATATCGGCCCAGCGGCCAAAGCGGATCAGGACATGGGGTTTCATCGCCACGAACGCCTCGAACAACTGGGGCAGGTGGCGGACGACCGGGTCGGGCAGGGTGGCGACAAGGGCATCGGCGGCGGCGAGGGCGGGCGAAATCCGGCCGAGGAACAGCGCCCCATACAGTTCGAAATGCAGATTGTGCAGGCGGTAAACCGTATAAAAGTTCTCGCCCCCGGCATGGGCGAGGTACTTGGCATCGGCACGGGTGGCGGCGTGGTTGCGCTGGACCGTGGTGGCATAGTCGCCGCAAAGCAGGTCGATATGGGTCGCCATATGCACAAGGTGGCCCGAATCCGGCACCAGACCCGCCAATTTGTCGCCGTGGGGCAGGGCCAGTTCGGGGGTCGGCGACATCTCCATCAGGTGGATATACATGTGCAACAGGCCAGGATGGTCCCAGGCGGCGGGGTCGCGGGCAAAGGTTGCCTCGAGCAGGGTCTGCGCCTCGGTCGTCGAGGAGCCGGGGGCGGGCAGGCCCAGGCGGGTGTCCCACAGCGCCCAGGGAGTGCGGTTGATCAGTGCCTCGGCAAGGATCGTGGTGACGTCAAGGTCATGGGGGAAGCGGTGGTGCAGGGCGCGCATCGCGGCGGCAAAGGCATCGTTGCAGGGCGTATAATCCTCGACATGGGGGTCGGTCGGAAAGCGCAGGGATTGCGCGGCGATCAGGCCCCATTCGACCGGGGTGGCGGGGCAGGTGGCAGCGGCGGCAAGGGACTGGCGTGCCAGGGTCAGGGCCGCGATCTGTTCATCGGGGCTGAAAAAGCCCCAGACGCGGTTGTAATTAGGGCCGATGGCATGGGCGATGCCCCAAAGGGCCATGCCGCAGGTCGGGTCGGCGGTCAGGGCGGATTGAAAGCAGGCGACCGCCTGTTCGTGGTTGAAGCCATACATCCAGATCAGGCCGGCGGTGAAGGCCCGTTGCGCCTGCGGGGAGGCGGTGGTGACGGGGCGGGCAAAGGATCCAAGGTCGAAATCGGTCATGCCTGATCTCCGCGCAGCGTGCGCAAAGGGTGCGCCCGGGGGGCGGGGTCTGTCAACGGCCCATCCTGCAAGTGGTCATTGCCGGGCAGGGCTGTTAAGAGGCGGCATGGCGATAACCTTGACCAACCTGACCGATATCTTTGCGCTGGGGTTTGACGACATCATTGATGTCCGCGCGCCGCTGGAGTTTGCCGAGGACCACATTCCGGGGGCGATATCGCTCCCGGTTCTGGATGACGCCCAGCGGGCCGAGGTGGGCACGATTTACAAGCAGGTCAGCCCGTTTACCGCGCGCAAGGTGGGGGCGGCGCTGGTGGCCAGGAATGCCTCGGTGCATTTGCAGGGACCGTTGGCCGAGAAATCGGGGGCGTGGAAGCCGCTGGTCTATTGCTGGCGCGGGGGGCAGCGGTCGGGGTCGTTTGCCTCGATTCTGGGGCAGATCGGCTGGCGGGTGGATACGATCGCGGGCGGCTACAAGGCGTGGCGGGCGTTGGTGGTGAAGGCGGTGTATGACACGCCGTTGGCCAGCCCTGTCGTCGTGCTGGATGGCAATACCGGGTCGGCCAAGACGGATGTGTTGTTGCGGTTGCGCGGCTTGGGGGTGCAGGTGATCGACCTGGAGGGGTTGGCGCGGCATCGCGGGTCGTTGTTTGGCCACATGCCGGGGGGGCAGCCATCGCAGAAGGCATTCGAGGCGGCACTGGCGCTGCAACTGGTGCGGCTGGACCCGTTGCGCCCGGTGGTGGTGGAGGCCGAAAGCAGCAAGGTGGGCAACTGCCGGGTGCCGCCGCAGTTGTGGAAGGCGATGCTGGAGGCGCCTCGGGTGGCGATTGCAGCACCACGGGCGGCGCGAGCGCAGTATTTGACACGGGCCTATGCCGATCTGGTGGAGGATGCGGCCAAGCTGGCCGGGGTCATCGAATTGCTGCGGCAGGCCCATCCGCGCGAGCAGATCGAGGTCTGGCACAAGATGGCGGCGGAGGGCGCCTTTGCCGCGTTGGCCGACAGTCTGATGGAGGCGCATTACGACCCGCGCTATGACAAGCACCGCGAGAGGATGGCGGTGCCGTTGGTCGAGATTGCGGTCGATCGGTTGGACGACGCCGATCTGGACGCGCTGACCGCACGGGTTGCGGCCGAGGTTGTGCGGCTGTCCGGCGCTGTGCAGGCGCACCAGGCGCGGCCTGTCGGCCGCAGCCCGCGTTCCCAGTGACCTGCATGCGTGGTCGGTGTTACAGGATCAGGTCGGTTGCGGCGTCGAAATTGGGGCCGGTTCCCAGCAGGTCGATCTGGTATTCGGGGGCGGCGTCGTTGTCGGTGTTCAGTTGCAGCCGCGACAGGGTGGCGTCATAGCGGACCTGATTGCTGGCCGTAAACGCCCCGGTCACAAAGGTCAGGCCCAGGCCCGCAAAGCTGATCTGATCGACGGTGGTGGCAAAGTCGGCGATGCTGTCGCGGTTGGCGTTGCCCATGTCACCAAGGGCGGAAAAGACAAAGACATTGGCCCCCGATCCACCGGTCATGGCGTCAAACCCGCTGCCGCCGATCAGGGTGTCGGCCCCGTTGCCGCCACCCATCGTGTCATTGCCGCTGCCGCCGAACAGGGCATCCTCGCTGGCGCCGCCTTGCAGGCTGTCGGCCTCGGTTCCGCCATCAAGGCTGTCGCGGCCTGACCCGCCGAACAGGCTGTCAAGGCCCGCGTTGCCGGTCATGAGGTCGTTGCCGGCATCGCCGGTCAGGCTGTCATCCTCGGTTCC
>Ga0105047_10011311_pt1 | contig 14490 bp, 13 predicted proteins | sample MAT04_FD_78384 | JGI IMG/M metagenome (GOLD analysis project Ga0105047, IMG submission 78384) | Freshwater microbial communities from Lake Fryxell liftoff mats and glacier meltwater in Antarctica - MAT-04 (megahit assembly) | ecosystem: Environmental > Aquatic > Freshwater > Ice > Liftoff... | reverse complement strand
TGATGGCGCATAGCGACGTTGTACCGATCGAACCCAAACTCTGGACGGTTCCGGCGTTCGAGGCGTTGCGAAAGGACGGTTTCATTTACGGCCGTGGCGCAGTGGATACCAAGGGCCTGCTGGCCGCCGAAATGTCGATTTTCGTCGATCTTAAGCTCTCGGGTGCCAAGCTCAATCGGGACGTGATTCTACTGAGCGAAGCCGACGAAGAGGCCGGCTCCAGCGGCATCCAATGGCTCATTCGGAACGCCTGGGAGAAGATCGACGCCGAGTACGCCTTAAACGAAGGCGGAACGCAGATTTTGACCACCGATGCCACGCGCGTCTTTCAGGTTCAGACTTCCGAGAAGATCCCGACGCGGATCATCCTCGTCGCCCGTGGTTCGGCCGGCCACGGTTCCCTGCCCCGCAAGGATAACGCCGTCGCCCACCTTTCCGAGGCGATTTCGAAACTCGTCCGCGCCTATCAGCCCGTCAGTCTAAACACGACCACCCGCCGTTACTTCCGCGAGATGGCCAAGCTCAGCGAGTACGCCTGGCTCCGCCCGCAACTCGCCGCCCTCGAGGATCCTAAAACACAAGAACGAACCGCCAACTCGATCGGCGACCGCGACATGGAACTGGACGCCGCGCTCCGCACTACGGTCTCCCCGACCATGCTCCGCGCCGGCATGAAGGTGAACGTCATCCCCAACCAGGCCGAAGCGCAGCTCGACGTCCGCCGCCTTCCGAACGAGACGAAGGAAGAAGTTTACGCCCGTTTCCGGAAGCTGATCAACGACCCGGCCATCGAAGTGCTGCCCGAGCCCGGCCAGGAGATGCCCGCTACCGAACCGTCGGGCCTGACAACAGATCTTTACAAAACGATGGAGCGGGTCTTTGGCCAGGAAACCGGCAAAACTGTGACGATTCCTTACATGTCGCGCGGGGCGACCGATGGTTCCTTTCTCCGCGCCAAAGGCATGGCCGTCTATGGTGTGCCGGTTTTCCTGAGAAACGGCGCCGAATCCCGTGCGCACGGCAACGACGAGCGAATCAAAGTCACCACGTTGCACGAGGGAACGGTACTGCTGAAAAAGATCGTCGACGCTGTCGTGCTAGCGCAGTAGCAGCGGCCCTACCAACTCTTGCAACAACGGCGAGGTCGGGTAAGGATGGTGCTTGTACTGCCGAAAACCCTCGCCGTACGGCACTGAATAGTGCTGGCCACGGGCCCGCGTCCACTCCTCCATCGACCGAAGGTAATCGTCCATGCCGTGCTGTTTTTGCAGCCAGTCCCGCTGACTGGCATGGGCGGCCAACATCTCGCGCTTACGTCCAAAAACCGTTTCTATATCCACGGCAAAATCGGCGCTGACCGGCCGTCCGTCGCGGTCCCGTCCTTCAATCGAATCCATAAAGTACAGATGCGGAATCGCCGAAAGCGGAGCGGCCGACCCGGTCTGATAGTTCGGGCACGAAACGGCGAAACACGCGTCTCTAACGAGGATGCTGGTTGCTTCGTGATCGCAGTGGTAGTCGGTCGGCGAAGAAGTCAATACTATGGTCGGCTGTAACCGGCGCAAGACCTCGGTCACGCGACGTCGACTCGCGTCGTCGTTGAAGATCGCCATATCGCGAAAGTCGGCGCACTCATACGCTGCGCCGATCTGCGCCGCGGCCGCGGCCGCTTCAGCCCGGCGCATCACCGCGATTTCGTCGGGGCCGTATTCCAGGGAACCGCAATCGCCCGGTGTCATGGTCACAATCGTCACCTGATGCCCGGCTTCGGCCAGCAGCGTTAGAGTGCCGCCGGCCAGGATTTCGGCATCATCTGGATGGGCGTGAATCGACAGAATATGGTGGTTCATGAGTTTGGAAGATTGATTTGATCGAGCAGCGCGTTCGTGCGCTGACGGCTATGGAGGGTAGCGGTTTCAATCGCGGAAATCAACATGCTCCGCAGCCCGTGGCGCTCGAGTTCATGGATCGCCGCAATGGTCACACCGCCAGGAGTGATCACCTGATCTCGCAGGATGGCCGGATGGAGCCCGGAGTCGCGAACGTGTTTAGCCGCCCCCAACACCGTCTGCTCAGCCAATCGGGCGGAAACGTCGCGGGAAAGGCCCATCTTCAGCCCCGCCGCGATCATCGCTTCGATGAAGATGTAGACGTAAGCCGGGCCAGAACCAGAGAGCGCCGTCACAGCGTCCATCTGTTCATCTTCCACCCAAGCGACAACGCCGACGGCCCGAAACAGACTTTCCACCAGATCCCGCTGCGCACGCGTCGCAATCGCGTTGTGGCAAATGCCAATCGCACCCTCTTCGAGCACCACTGGAATGTTCGGCATTGCGCGAAACACCGGCATCAACAGCCGCACTTCGGACTCGATAACGGCCAAGGGTAACGACGCCGCGAGCGAAATCAGTATCTGATTCTCCCGCAGCCCGTCGCGGATTTCGTGAATCACTTTCGCGATGCTCGTCGGCTTCACCGCCAGAATAACGATATCGGCCATGCGGGCCGCGTCGCGATTGCCGCCGGCCGTCGCGACGATCGAAAAGCGGTCCGCCAGCTTCGCGGCCGAAGCCTCGGAGCGGGTCGTCGCGGTGATGCTCTCCGCAGCGACGACCCCGGCCTTCAACATGCCGCCGATGAGCGCGGCACCCATATTGCCGGCGCCGAGCACAGTTACCCGAGGAGGTGTCATCCCTCTAGGTTCGTCAATACCCTTTCTGTTTGTCCACTACGTTGATCATCGGGCGACCATCCACAAACCGCTGGACGTTCTCTTTGATCGTGCCCACCATGCGCGCACGGTCCTTATCGCTACGGCCCGCAATGTGCGGCGTGATGATTGCGTTCTGGAACTTCCACAGCGAATGGCCGGCCGGGAGCGGTTCTGGATCCGTCACATCCACACCGGCACCCGCGATGCGCTTGCTGTCGAGCGCCTTCACCAAGCCACCCATGTCATAGATTCCGCCGCGGCTTACCGCAATGAAGTAGCTATCCTTCTTCATCATTTCAAACTGCTTCGGGCCCATCATTTTGTGGCTCTTTTCGGTGTGCGGCGCGGAGATGAAAACGACGTCCGCCTGCGGCACAACCTCGTCCAATTGATCCGGCTTCACCACTTTCGAGATGAACGGCGAGAACGGCAGATCCTCCGGATCGACGCAAATCACCGTCATGCCGAACGCCCAACTCCGCAGCGAAATCTGCTGGCCGATCCCACCGCAGCCGATGACCACCGCCGTTCGCCCGCGCAGTTCAATGCCGGGGTAGGGCCGAGGCTGCCACGTCTCCGTCGTGCGGTCGCCCACAAACTTATAGATGCCGCGCGTCAACGCCAGCAGCATCGCCAGCGCATGGTCCGCAATTTCCGGGCCCTGCACAATTTGGTTGTTCGTCAGGATGATGCTCGAATTCTTCAGGTCGTTGCCGCCCGAAAGATGCAGTGCGGTCTCTACGCCCGCGCTCATCACCTGAACCCACTTCAATTGTTTGCCGGCGCGAATGTCTTCCGGACGGGGACTCCCGATCAACGCGTCGGCATCGACAATCTCTTTCGCCATGGTCTCCCGGGTCACCATCACTACCCGGACCTTATCCGAGGCGCTCTGCACCTCGCGAGCCACTTCGGCATCGCCCATCACCAGGATCTTTTTCTGTTGGGCCGGCAGCAGGGCCGCGCCAACCAGCAGCAATATCGAAAAGCGCATCATGGCGGGCATTGTATCGCACGAACCCGATAGAATAGTTTCGTCATATGCCACTGCGTAGCTATACCATCACCCAAGGCCGCGATCGCGCGCCTGCCCGTTCCATGTTGAAGGCCATCGGCTTCACCGATGAGGATTTGCGGAAGCCGATCATCGGGATTGCCAACACCTGGATCGAGACCATGCCGTGCAACTACAATTTGCGCGCCCTGGCCGAAAAAGTTAAGGAAGGCGTCCGCGCCGCCGGCGGTACGCCTATGGAGTTCAACACCATCGCCATCAGCGACGGCATCACGATGGGAACCGAAGGCATGAAAGCTTCTCTCGTCAGCCGCGACCTCATCGCCGACTCGATTGAACTCATGGGCCGCGGGCATATGTTCGACGGCATGGTCGCTCTCGTCGCATGCGACAAGACGATCCCCGGCGCGGCCATGGGCCTGCTTCGTTTGAATATTCCCAGCGTCGTGCTCTACGGCGGATCCATTATGCCGGGCAAGCTCGGCGACCGTCTACTCTCGATTCAAGACGTGTTCGAAGCGGTGGGCGCCAACGCCGCCGGTCGCATCACCGACGAAGAGCTGAAGGCGATTGAAGACCACGCCTGTCCGGGTGCCGGTGCCTGCGGCGGCCAGTTCACGGCGAACACGATGGCGACCATCATGGAAATCATTGGCCTCGCGCCGATGTTCACGGCGAGCGTTCCTCAAGTCGACCCGCGAAAGGACGCGGTCTCGATCTACTGCGGCAAGGTTGTCATGGATGCCGTCAAGAACGATCTCAAGCCCCGCGACATCTGCACCCGCGTTGCCTTTGAAAACGCGATCGCCTCGGTGGCCGCCAGCGGTGGATCCACCAATGCCGTCCTCCACCTCCTGGCGATGGCCAAGGAGGCCGGCGTCGAACTCGAAATCGACGACTTCCAAACGATCAGCCAGCGCACGCCACTGTACCTCGACATCAAACCGGCGGGCAAATATTTTGCGGCGGACGTCGACGCCGCGGGCGGCATCCCCGTGATCGCCAAACGCCTCGTAGATGGCGGCTACGCCGACGGCACGGCCATGACCGTCACCGGCAAGACGATCAACGAAGAACTCCTTGCCGTCCGCGAAACCCCCGGCCAGCAGGTGATCCGGCCTCTCGACGCTCCCATCAAGAAAACGGGCGGCTTGCTGATTCTGAAGGGCACTCTTGCTCCCGAAGGTTCAGTGCTCAAGGTTACCGGCATCGACAAGAAACGCCATCGCGGCCCCGCGCGCTGCTTTAACCGCGAGGAGGACGCGATGACGGCCGTGCAGGCGGGCAAGGTGGTCGCCGGCGACGTGGTCGTCATCCGCTACGAAGGACCCAAGGGCGGCCCGGGTATGCGAGAAATGCTCGGCGTCACCGGCGCCATTGTCGGAGCCGGACTCGGAGACGACGTCGTGCTGCTCACCGACGGTCGTTTTAGCGGAGCCACTCGTGGTTTCATGATCGGCCACATCGCGCCGGAAGCTTTTGACCGCGGGCCGATAGCGGTCGTTGAGGATGGCGACATGATCTCGATCGATCTCGAAAAATCGAGCATTGAGCTCGATCTGTCCCCCGAAACCATCGAAGCCCGGTTCGCCAATTGGACCAAACCCGAGTGGAAGTATAAAACCGGCGTGTTCGCCAAGTACATCGCTCTAGTCGGTTCGGCCGCCAAGGGTGCCGTCACCAGCCACTTCGAATAGACACAAAACGGCCCCGGATGGAATAGTTTTGGACTAGTTCCAACCGGGGCCGTTTCGCTCTACTTGCGGAAGAAATTTAGAGGTGCTCGTCGAGCATCTTGGCGATCTCGCCCTTCGAGACAGCGCCCACTTTCTGCGCTACTACTTGCCCGCCCTTGAATAGGATCAGAGCCGGAATCCCGCGGATCCCGTAACGCATGGTCGCGTTGCCGTTCTCATCGACGTTCAGTTTGCCGACGGTCACACGACCTTCGTAGTCCGTCGCCACCGCGTCGATCGTCGGGGCCAACATCCGGCACGGGCCACACCATTCGGCCCAAAAATCTACGAGAACCGGTTTGTCAGAATTCAGCACCTCGGTGTCCCATGCACCGTCGGTGAGCGTTAGTGTGTTAAGTCCTGCCATTGCTAATCTCCAATCCTATTGATGTTTCGACCCGGGAAAAGATTCAACGCGTCAATAAATGCGAATAAAGATCCTGGTACGCCTTTGCCGACTGATCCCAGGAAAAATCTTTCGCCATGCCGCGCTTCATTCGATCCTGCCAGCCATCCCGATCAAACCAAGTTCGAATCGCGTACCTTACCGTCTCCAGTAAAGCTTCGGGCGAATAGTCGTAAAACTTGAATCCGGTGCCTTCATCGATCGTATCATCCAACCCGCCCGTCGCGCGGACGATCGGAGGGGTGCCGTACTTCAGGCTGTAAATCTGGTTCAGTCCGCACGGCTCATAGCGGCTCGGCATAAGAAACATATCGGCGCCAGCTTCAATCCGATGAGCCATCTCGTTCGAAAAACCGATCCAATTGGCGAACTTGTCCGGGCGCCAAGTAGTCAGATTCCGAAACATGTTCTCCCAGTGAGGACTTCCCGAACCGAGCGCAATCAACGTCATCGGTTCGTCGGCCAGCGCACCGGCAATGTGCTCGATCAAGTCGAACCCTTTCTGCTCGGCAAATCGCGAAACGATGCCGATCAAGGGCCGGTCCATCGCCTCTGGCGGCAGGCCAAAATACTCGATCAAATCCCGCTTGCAAGCCAACTTCCCGCTGAGGTCTTCGGGCGAATAATTCGCGGGCAAAAACCGGTCTGTCGCCGGGTTCCAGTCGCGATAGTCGACGCCGTTCAAAATACCGGTCAAGCTCCCGCTCCGCGAGCGCAGCAACCCATCCAACCCGAAACCATATTCCGGCGTCTGAATTTCACGCCCATAAGCCGGGCTCACGGTGGTCAGCCAGTCGCTTGCCACGAGTCCCCCCTTCAGCAAGTTCACTTGCCCATGAAACTCCATTTCGTCGGCGTTGAACAGTCGCTGTTCCAGCCCCAACTCACCCATCGCCCGCGGTCCGAACTGACCCTGATAGCCCAGGTTGTGGATCGTTAACAGCGTCCGCGCCCGCATTAAACGCGGATCGCCGCGGAACCAGCTTTTCTGGTAAACCGGCAGCAGCGCCGCCTGCCAATCATGCACATGGAAAATGTCCGGCGAGTCGATCTCACGCGCAATCGCCAGCGCCGTCAGGCACAGCACGGCGTAGCGGATGTGGTTGTCGCCCCAATCCTTGCCGCCGGAGGAATAAACGCCGTCGCGGTTATAAAACCACGGCGCATCGACGAACAAATAGCGAACGCCGTCGCGGTCGCAAGCGTCGATGTCCGTGCGATGCCGGAAGCCGTTGAGCCACACCGGCAGGTCCTCGCGAAGCCGATAGAAGTCCGGCGCATCGACGCCCCGGTATCGCGGCATTACCACCGTAACCGACTCACCCGCCCGCGCGAGCGCCGCTGGCAGCGAGCCCATTACATCCGCAAGACCACCGGTCTTGATGAAGGGCGCCACTTCACTCGCCACCATCATTATCTTCGACATGGATTCCCCATCATACGCTCGCCTTCCGCACATCGGCGATGCGCTGCCGCTTCCCCTCGGCAAACTCCGCCACCTCTTCCGGGTGATTCGACAGCAACTGCTCGGCTTGCACCTCGTCAATCGCCCGCGACAAATCGGCGGGATCGAGCCCCTCTTTCACCTCGTTCTCGATGCAATGCTCCATCTTGTTCGCCGTCGCCCGGTCGACAATATTCTGGATCAGCGCCCCGCTCGCCAAGTCCTTGAGCAGGAAAGCGCCGACCGAACCGTCTTCCCAATCGACGTCGTACAAGTGATGCGCCACGGAAAAAAGCTCCCGCGCCGCCGCCCCGCTGATGTCCTCCAGCGTTAACCCCCCGGCGAGAAAAACGCCTTCCAAGTGAATCGCAAAGATCCGTTGGCAAGCGCTTTCGTCCGGCCGGGTGATCCGAATCTTCCGGTCCACCCGACCCGGCCGCGTCACCGCCAAGTCAAGCGCATCGGGCCGGTTGGTCGCCAAAATCAGAAACGCCCCGCTCTCGTCCATGCCGTCCATCTCGGCCAGCAGCGCCGGCACGAGCGTAAAGCTCGAATCTCCCTGCGGCCGCCGTTTGAACAGCGCATCGGCTTCATCGAAGAACAACACGGCCGGGTAGCCCCGGTCCTCGCGCCATCGCTTCGCCCGGTCGAAAAGCTCCTTCACGCCCTTTTCCGAGTTGCCGACGTACTGGTCGAGAAGTTGATGGCCCTTTACATATTGGAAACCTCCGTCGTCCGCCTTCCGCCGATACAGCGCGGCGAGCAGCTTGACGACCGCCTTCCCCAGCAAGGTCTTTCCGCAACCCGGAGGGCCGTAAAGCAGCACCCCACGCGATCGCCGCCGCTTAAACAGCAAAAATAGTTCCGGATACAGAACTGGCCATTGGATGGCCCGGACCAGCTCTCGCTTGGCCTCCTCCTGCCCGCCAATCTCCGCCCAAACGGCCTCTAACGATGCGCCAATTTCGGCCGCGTTGATATCGAACGCCAGAACCTCAATCGATTGCTTCCCGGTATGGAGGTGCCGCCACCGACGCCAAATCCGGCCCCCAAACCGAACGCGATACGACTCCGCCGATTCGGGCTCTTTCGTTAACTCCCCGTGCGTCCCATTCGACAACTCATCCAAATCGCAAACCGGCACCCCGTCCCGTAGCGCCCAAGCGTTCCGCAGGTTGCTCGGCTCCACGAGCGTCTCTCCGTACAGCGCCCCGAACTCGTAGCGCGCCTCGTTCAACACGCCCGTGATCTCCCACTGATGGCTGCGCCAAGTGAAGGTGCAGACCCGCGAGCCATAGACCATGATCCCGGCACGGTCGTCCTCTTCCACCGGCACCGGAATCGGCCCAAAGTGCAACGAGCCGACCCCGCTCCGTCCCCATCGCGCCGTGAAGTATTGCGCCACTCCATCGACATGCACCAGCGCAAAAGCCGCCGTCCGTCCGTCTTCGTCCACCCCGATCGAGTGCAGAACAAACACCGCTTCCCGATTCGAGTTCGATAGCATCTCGAAATGTTCAAAACAAAACTCGACGAGGTTTTCACCCCGGCCAATCGGGGCCGATCGGCCTCCCGCTAATGTCGCACCGCAGCTTCCCATAGTTACGCTCGCAAGTACCAGCCCCGCCGATGCAGGACCACCGCAATCCCAAAATTCAACAACACATAGGCGACCGCATACAGCAGCGAAGCGTTCATCGGAGCCGCCAACGGAGCAAAGAAGTTTTCGTACAACGGCACCCGCCAGCCCACCGCGTTCAAAGTAATGTCGATCAACTCCGAAGCCATGTAGACCGCAATCGCGTTCCGGCCCAGAATCACAAACGGCGTGAACGGTTTCTGCACCTTGTACTCATCCACCACCCACAGCAGCATCGAGAGCATCACGAAGTCCAAACCGGCCATCAGCAACGTGAACGAACTCGTCCAGAGTTGCTTGTTGATCGGGATCCAATGGTCGAACAAAAACGCCGCCGCCAGCAGAGCGTTGCCAATGACGAACAACAAGGTGCACCGCCGGGCCAGATCTTCCTTCCGCGCCAGCACTTGCCCGGCCAGCAACCCCAGCAAGCACGAGGCAATCGCCGGCAGGGTGCTCACGATTCCTTCCGGGTCCCACGTCTTCGTGCCCGAGTAGTTGTGGACCCCCAACACGGCCCAGTCCACCATCCGCGCGAAATTGCCCTCCTTGTCGAACGTTCCGTTGCCGCCCAACAACATCAGCGCCCAATACCCACCTAACACCGCCGCCGTCCAAAGCACCTGCCCCCGCACGCCCATCCGTAAATAGATCATCACCGTGACCACGTAACAAATCGCAATCCGCTGCAAAACGCCCAAAATCCGTGCCGTAGAAAAATCGAAAAACGGATACAAGTAGACGAGCAAACGCAGCGCGAAAAGCACGGCCCCCCGCCGGAGCGTCCGGCTTATCGTCGGCGGCCGGCCGAGCGTAATCGCCACGCCGACGATCCAAACGAACGACGGAAAGACCACGTCCGTCAGCGTCCACCCATGCCACTCCGCGTGGCGCAACGGAGGGTAAACGTGCTCTCCTGTACCCGCCGTATTGACGAGCACCATGAATGCCATGATCATTCCGCGAAATACGTCGAGAGCGAGAAGGCGATGTTGCAAGTTCCCATTGTAGAATCGGAATCATTGCCGAGTCTCTACTCCCTGAAACCAAGGTTCCAACAGTTGCTGCGACCGTTGGCCGCCGCCCTGTCCCACGGCGGGGTCACCGCGAATCAAGTGACAATCTTCGCCGCGGTCGCCTCCTGCGCCGTCGGTGCCGTTGTGCTCGCCACGGGCTGGCACCTTCTTCTGCCTGGGTTCCTTCTCCTCCGTATGGCCCTCAACGCAATCGACGGCATGCTCGCCCGCGAGTTCAGCCAACCCACCCGTCTGGGTGCCTATCTCAATGAACTCGGCGACCTTCTCGCCGATGCCGCGCTCTCCGCTCCGTTCGTTTTTATACATCCCTGGGTGATGGGCAGTGCGATCGTTCTGGCGGGCGTTTCGGAGATGGCCGGCGTCCTTTCGCCCTCCCAGCGCCGTAACGATGGCCCACTCGGCAAGAGCGATCGGGCGCTGCTCTACGGAGCCTTCGCGCTCTGGCTCGGACTCGGCGGCACCATTCCCACCTGGGTCCCATGGATAATGGTGGTTCTGCTCTCCATCACGATCTTTAATCGCGTCCGCAAGGGACTCGCCGCATGAACCCGAGAATCGCCCAAGAACTATGGTTCGATACGTCCGACGACGTTCGACTCTTCTACCGATACTGGCCCGGCTCTAAACCCCAAGGCCTACTTCTACTCCACCGCGGCCACGAACATTCCGGCCGCCTTCAGCACATCGTCGACGAAATCAACCTTCCCGACCACGCGATGTTCGCCTGGGACGCTCGCGGCCACGGCCTTTCCCCCGGCGCCCGCGGCGATAGCCCCAGCCTCGCCCGCTCCATCCGCGACCTCGACGACTTCGCTCGCCACATCTGCTCGACCCACGGCATCGCGATCGAACATCTCGCCATTCTCGCTCAGAGCGTCGGCAGCGTGATCGCCACCGGTTGGGTCCACGACTACGCCCCCAAAATCCGTGGGATGGTCCTCGCCGCGCCCGCCTTCAGCGTCAATCTCTACGTCCCGTTCGCCCGCCTCGGCCTCGGACTGATGTACGCCGCCTTTGGCAATTTCTTCGTGCAGTCCTACGTCAAAGCCAAGCTGCTCACGCACGACCCCGCCCGCATCGCCTCCTACGAAACCGACCCCCTTATCACGCGCGCCATCTCCGTCCGCGTCCTGCTCGGCCTTTACGAAACCGCCGACCGCATCATCTCCGACGCCGGCGCCATCCAAGTCCCCACCCAGGTCCTCGTCTCCGGCAAAGACTGGGTCGTCCGTACCGGCCATCAGCAAAAATTCTTTTCGAACCTCGGTTCGAAAACCAAAGAGCTCCACACTTTTCCCGAGTTCTTTCACGACACCCTCGGCGAAAAAGATCGCGCCCAAGCCCTCACCAAAGTCCGCAGCTTTGTCAATCGCATCTTCGCCGCGCCTCCCGAACAGCCGTCGCTGCTCAGCGCCGATAAACGCGGCTTCACCCGCGCCGAATTCGATGCCCACTCCGAGAAAAAGCCCCTCCGCTTCCTCGGCACGAAACTGAGCATGAGAACCGGCGGTCGGCTCTCGGCCGGCATCCGGCTCGGCCTCCGCTCCGGTTTCGACTCCGGTGCCTCGCTCGACTACGTCTATCGGAACAAGCCCACCGGCTTTACCCCCATCGGAACGATGGTCGACTACGGCTATCTCAACGCCATCGGCTGGCGCGGCATCCGTATCCGCAAAACGCACATCGAAAAGCTCCTCGCCCGCATCGGTGCCGAGCGCTCCATGAACTTGCTCGACATTGCCGCCGGCCATGGCCGATACGTTCTCGACGCTCTTCCTGCGAACGCGACCGCGCTCCTCCGCGACTTCGACGCCGCCAACGTCGCCGCCGGCCGCGAACTCATCGCCTCCCGCAGCCTCTCCAGTCGCGTTCGCTTCGAACGGGCCGACGCCTTCGACCCGGCTACCTACCAAGGCCTCCACCACAACGCCGCCATCATCTCCGGCCTCTTCGAACTCTTCCCGGATAACGAACCCGTCCGCCGCGCGCTCGCGGGCGTCGCCTCCGCCGTCGAACCCGGGGGCTATCTTCTTTATACCGGCCAACCCTGGCACCCGCAACTCGAAATGATTGCCCGCACGCTGCCCAGCCACCGCGGCGGCGTACCGTGGGTGATGCGCCGTCGCACCCAGGCCGAGCTCGACCAACTCGTCGAATCCGCCGGCTTCACCAAGGTCGATCAGCTCATCGACGATTTCGGCATCTTCACCGTCTCGCTGGCCCGAAGGAACCCGGAGTGATTCGCGCGTTTCTGTGGCTCGCCTTCCTCGGGCCGTTTTTCTTCTTGAGCTATGGCTTCACAAACTGGGTCACCAGTCTCCGCGAACCCCTAGGCAGCTTCGTTTTCTCTTGGGAGCACCACATCCCGTTCCTAGCCTGGACCATCATTCCTTACTGGTCCTCCGACCTCCTCTACGCCGCATCCTTCTTCCTGCCGGCGACGAAGGAAGAGCTCGACCAACACGGCCTCCGGCTCCTAACCGCCCAACTGGTCTCTCTCGTCGGATTTCTCCTGTTCCCTCTCAAACTGGCCGTCACGGCCCCCATTGTCACCGGCAACCTCGGCTGGCTCTTCGCACAGCTGCACGGCTTCGATCTGCCTTACAACCTGGCCCCGTCGCTGCACGTCAGCCTTGCGGTCATTCTCGCCGCCCGCTACCGGTCGCGGTGGGTCACCGCTTGGCTCATCCTCGCCGCCCTTTCGACGCTCACCACATACCAGCACCATTTCATCGATCTTCCGGCCGGCCTGTGGGTTGGCCTCTTCTGCCTTTGGCTAATCCCGGCCCGGCCCTCCCCGATTCGCACCCCGAGCGACAAACTGGCTCTGCTCTACCTTGCGGGTGCCGGCATCTTCGCCTTCGCTGGCTGGTGGGCCTGGTGGGCAGCCGGGGCTTGGCTGCTCGTCGCCGCCATCTACGCCGTCGGCGACCCGATGCTCTTCCGCAAAGGCAGCAAGGTCGCCTTCTGGCTGCTCTTCCCTCATCGCTGGTTTGCCAAGATGAACTCCTGGGCGTTCACCCGCCGCGAGGTGATGGCGCAGGAGATCGCCGACGGCGTCTGGCTCGGCCGCTGCCCCCGGCGGGGCCAATGGGACGGTGCTCTTGTCGATGTCACCGCGGAACTCCCCGTCACCCCGCGCAAGTCTGAATATCGAAACGTCCCCATGCTCGATCTCGTCGTGCCCTCGCTCGAACAACTCCGCCGCGCGGTTAATGCCATTGAGGCCATGCCCCGCCCCACCCTCGTCTTCTGCGCCCTGGGCCGCTCCCGCAGCGCAGTCTCCGTCGCCGCCTGGCTCATCGCCACCGGTCGCGCCGGCTCCGTCGACGCCGCCCTCGAACGTATCCGCGCCCAGCGGCCCCAAGTCTACCTTCACTCCGGCCATCGCCAGCGCCTGGAAGAATGGGCCGACCTCCAATGAACTTCGCCGCCAGCGTACTCCGCTCCGGGGCGGTCATCGCGCAGTCCGGCCATGTCCTGGCTTTGGTCGCCGGCTTCGGTTGGTTCTCCACGAGCCGCTGGGCTCTCACGGCCAGCCTGCTCGCCTGGCTCTTTCACTGCTATATAGCACTTCGTGTCGCGATCGATGCTTCCCTGTTCGCTGATCTCGCCGGTCGCGAAGACGCTCTTGACGAGTGGCTCGTCCGCTTTGGCCTGCGCCGCGCCACTCCCCATCGTTCTCTCGACGACCGCACCCGGGCTGCCCTCCGCCTCTGGAAGCTTCAACTCGCCGCCTTCGTCCTCCAAGCTATCCTGTTGGCGTTAGGCTGGCTCGGGTAACCAACAACATGATTGCAGACGGCATCGGCCTCGGGGCACGCATTCTCACCCTCACCCGCGTCCGCCGCGACACCCCTTCCCCCGCCCCCGGTCCTCACATCTTTTTCTCGAACCACGCCAGCCACTTTGACTTCGCCGTCCTCCGCGCTTCCCTTCCCCGCTTCACCCATCCTGTCGCCGCCGCTGACTACTGGGCCCTCAACGCTTTTCGCCGCTTCCTCGCCCTTAGCGTCTTTGACGCCGTCCTCGTCGACCGCTCCGCCGTCGACCGCTCCCACGACCCGCTCGTGCTCATGCTTTCCGCGCTCGACCGCGGCCATAGCCTCCTTCTGTTCCCTGAAGGAACCCGCGGCGACGGAAAGACGCTCCGACCTTTCCGCAGCGGCATCTACCACCTAGCCCGCCAGCGGCCAGAATCGGTACTCTACCCCATCCGCATCCACCACCGCGCCACCGGCTGGATCGTAAACTTCCGCCCGCCCACGTACCTCCTACCGAACGAACCCAAACTCGATTTCCTCCATCGCCTCCAGGGAATTCTCCAATGAACGTCTGGCCCGCCGCAGGCTGGATCTTCGGCGGCCTCTACGCGGCCCTCATCGTCGGCTCGCTAATCGGCTTCCTCTGGCAGCGCCGTTCCCCCAGCGCTGGTATCGCCCACGTCAACGACCGCATCCGCGGCTGGTGGATCATGATCACCCTGATGGGCCTCGGCCT
>Ga0105047_10011309_pt1 | contig 14492 bp, 11 predicted proteins | sample MAT04_FD_78384 | JGI IMG/M metagenome (GOLD analysis project Ga0105047, IMG submission 78384) | Freshwater microbial communities from Lake Fryxell liftoff mats and glacier meltwater in Antarctica - MAT-04 (megahit assembly) | ecosystem: Environmental > Aquatic > Freshwater > Ice > Liftoff... | reverse complement strand
CGCTGGCCCGCGAGGTGGCGCGCCGCCACGGCGGCGACATCACGGTGGAGTCGGAACTGAACAAGGGCAGCACGTTCAGCCTGAAGCTGCCGACGCTGCCCAAAGCGGCTTAGGAAGTGCTGAGTGCTGAGTCCTGAGTGCTGAGCAAAAGACGCATTTACTCAGGACTCAGCACTCAGGACTCAGGACTGGTTTTCCCATGCGGATTACGGAGCAACGACAGGGGGCGGTGACGGTGCTGAAGCCGGAGGGGCCGCTGGTCGGCGCCGACGCGGAGCAGGTGCGCGAGCACGTGGGGGGGCTGGTGGCGCGGACGATGGGGCGGCTGGTGCTGGACATGTCGGGGGTCGCGTACGTGGACAGCGCGGGGCTGGAGGCGCTGGTGGCGCTGACGGAGGACATGGGGGCGTCCGGGCACGCGCTGAAGCTGTGCGCGACGAACAAGACCGTGCGCGAGGCGATGGAGCTGACGGACCTGGCCAACCAGTTCGACCACTTCGACGAGGTGGGCAACGCCGTGAGGAGCTTCCTTTGACCGCCGCCGCCGCCTCCCAGCCCGCGATTGCCGCCGCGCTGCCGGCACCCGCGCCGGGGGGGCGGGTGCGCATCGGCGAGGTGCTGGTCGAGGAGGGGCTGCTTTCCCCCGAACAACTGACGCGCGCCCTGGCCGAGCAGAAGCGGCAGGGGCGGATGCTGGGGGAGCTGCTGGTCGAGCAGGGGATCGTGAGCGGGGCGACGCTCGTGCAGACGCTGGCGCGGCGGCTGGGGGTGCCGGGGTGCCAGTTGCGGCACGGGCTGATCGACCCGGCGCTATTGAAGCTGATCGGCGCGGAGGAGGCCGAGCGGCTGAAGGTGATCCCGCTGTTCAAGGTGCGGGACACGCTGACGGTCGCGATGGCCGAGCCGCAGTCGCTGCCGACGATCGACCGGCTGCACCAGTTGACGGGGTGCCGGGTGCGGCCGGTGCTGGCGCTCGAGTCGAACATCCGCGAGTTCGTGAGGAAGTACGCGGGCGGGGACGTGAACGTGGACGCGTTCCTGGCGTCGCTGTCGGAGAGCGATGTGCGGGTGGTGGAGCGCGAGACGGTGGACGAGGGGCCGGCGACGGACCTGGACCGCCTGGTGGCGGGGTCGCCGATCATCAACCTCGTGAACGTGGCGATGCTGACGGCAATCAAGGACAAGGCGAGCGACATCCACATCGAGCCGGACAAGAAGGGGACGCGGATCCGGTACCGGATCGACGGGGTGCTGCGGGACCTGCTCAAGCCGCCGCCGGGGATGCACGCGGCGATCGTGTCGCGCGTGAAGGTGATCGGGAAGATGGATATCGCCGAGCGTCGGCTGCCGCAGGAGGGGCGGGTGCGGATCGTGGCGGAGGGGCGGGACATCGACCTGCGCGTGTCGTCGATGCCGACGCTGCTGGGGGAGAAGCTCGTGATCCGCGTGCTGGACAAGGCGAACCTGCAGGTGCGGATGGAGGACCTGGGGTTCCGCGCCGCCGCCCTGGCGACGGTGAAGCGGATGCTGGACCAGCCGCACGGCCTGCTGCTGGTGACGGGGCCGACCGGGAGCGGCAAGACGACGACGCTCTACTCGGCGCTGGACCTGCTGCGGAGCCCGGAGCTGAACATCATCACGATCGAGGACCCGGTCGAGTACCAGCTGGACCTGATCAACCAGATCCAGGTGCAGGAGACGGTGGGGCTGACGTTCGCGCGGGCGCTGCGGTCGATCCTGCGGCAGGACCCGGACGTGATCATGGTGGGCGAGATCCGCGACGACGAGACGGCCCGCGTCGCCGTGCAGGCGGCGCTGACGGGGCACCTCGTGCTGGCGACGCTGCACACGAACGACGCGCCCGGGGCGGTGACGCGGCTGCTGGACATGGGGATCGAGCCGTACCTGCTCAGCAGTGCGCTCAACGGCGTGGTCGCGCAGCGGCTGGCGCGGAAGATCTGCCAGGCGTGCGAGACGAAGTACTACCCCGAGGAGCACGTCCTGCGCGACGCGGGGATGGCGGACCGGACGGGGCGGCCGTTCCGCAAGGGCGGGGGGTGCCCGCAGTGCCACAACACGGGGTATCGCGGGCGCGTGGGCGTGTACGAGGTGATGGAGGTGAGCGGCGAACTGCGGCGCCTCGTCCACCGGGCGGCCCCGCCGCACGAGATCCGCGAGGTTTGGCGGAAGCAGGGGGGCGTGACGCTGCGCGAGGAGGGGTTGCAGCTCGCGATGGAGGGGCGCAGCAGCCTTGAGGAGGTGCTGAGCGTGGCCCACTGTGACGACGACCGGATGGCGACCGAGGCCGTGCCCGCGCCCGCGACAGCGCCCCTGCCCGCGACAGCGCCGGTGGCAAGGAGCGGCGCGTGAAGTTCTCCTACGACGGGTTCGACAAGACTGGCCGGGCGGTCGCCGACGTGGCGGACGCGCCGACGGCGGGCGAGGCGAGCGACCGCCTGCGGCAGCAGGGCATCTTTGTCACGCGCATCGGCCCGGCCGGCGATGCGGCGCAGGCGCGCGGCGCCGGGCAGGCGGCGGCGGCGTCGGCGGCCCCCGCGGCGCGCGGTGGTGGTGGCGAGCGCCGCATGGTGGGGGCGGGGAAGCGGCTCAAGAACCAGGCGGCGTTCTATCGCCAGCTTTACGTGCTGGTGTCGTCGGGCACGCAGCTCCCGCAGGCGCTGGCCGCGCTGGAGCGGCAGAACCGCCCCGGGCCGTGGCGGGACGTGATCGCGGAGGTGCGCACGCGGGTGGAGGAGGGGGCGAGCCTCTCGCGGGCGATGGAGGAGCGGCGCGACTGGTTCGACCCGATCGGCCGGTCGCTGGTGCAGGCCGGCGAGTCGGGCGGCAAGCTCGCGCCGATGATCGACCGGCTCGCGATCCTGACCCGCAAGCAAGCGCACGTGCGGGCGGCCGTCCAGGGGGCGATGGTCTACCCGATTCTGCTGATGGTGGTGGCGGTGGGGGTGCTGGGGGTCCTGCTGACGTTCGTGTTGCCGCGGTTCGCGACGCTGTTCCAGACGCTGGGGACGCCGCTGCCGCCCAGCACGCAGGTGCTGATGGACATCAGCACGCTGCTGCGGTCGTACTGGTGGGCGCTGGGCGGCGGGGTCGTGGCGGCGGTCTTCGGGGGGCGGGCGTGGCTGCGGACGCCGGCGGGGCGGCGGCTGATCGACCTGGCGGCGGTGACGCTGCCGCTGATCGGGCCGATCGCGCGCAGCTTCTCGACGGCGCGGATCGCGCGGCTGATGGGGGTGCAGTTCGAGGGGCATGTGCCGCTGCTGGAGGCGCTGCGGCTGACGCGGGAGTCGATGTCGAACACGCTGTACGCGGACCTGGTGGCGCGGGCGGAGGAGGCGGCGACGCAGGGGGCGCTGATCAGCAGCGCGTTCGATAATACGCCGCTGGTCACGCCGACGATCGCCGAGGCGATCAAGAGCGGGGAGCAGAGCGGGCAGATGGCGCCGATGCTGCTCAACATCGCCGACTTCATGGACGAAGAGAACGAGGTGGTGGTGAAGTCGCTGACGAGCATCATCGAGCCGATCATCCTGATCGTGCTGGGCGTGGTCGTCGGGTTCGTGGCGCTGAGCCTGTTCCTGCCGATGTTCGACCTGACCGCCGCGACCGGGAGTGCGAAATGAGCGGCCCGACCCGAACGCTGATCGGCCTGGACCTGGGCGCCCGCCATGCGCGGGTGGCCCAGCTTGAGCGCGCGCCGCGGGGGACGGGCGGGTGGCGGGCACGCGCGCTGGCGGTGCTGCCGCGGCCGGCGGGGGCGGCGGAGGCGGCCCCGACGGCGGACGAGGCCCGGTCGCTGCGCGGCGCGCTGGAGCGGCAGGGGTTCGTCGGCCGCCAGGTCGTGCTGGCGGTGCCGCACCGGGGGCTGCGCGCGGGGATCATCGAGCTGCCGCCCGTGCCGACGGTCGCGGCCCGCGACGCCGTCGCGCGGGCGGAGCTGGCGCGGATGCACAAGTGCGACCCGGCGGGGTTCGAGATGGCGTACTGGGAGCTGCCGGCGCCGCCGCGGGCGAGCCGGCTGGGGACGTTCATGGCGGTCGCGTGCCCGCACGCCGAGGCGGACGCGCTGATCGCGCCGTTCGACGCGGCGGGGCTGGACGTCGTGGCGCTCGATGTGCGCGCCTGCGCCGCGGCCCGCGCGCTGGGGGCGGCGGTGCCCGCCGGGGCCCGCGCGGCGGCGGCCCTGGACCTGGGGCACTCGGCGGCCCGGCTGCTCGTGTTCACGCGCGGGGCCGTCGTGTACGACCGGGTGATGGGGGACGCGGCCCTGGGGGCGCTTCACAAGGGGCTGTGCAAGCAGTTCGCGCTGGACCCGGAGGTGTGCGACTACCTGCTGGGGGAGGTGGACGTGAGCGGCGACGGCAGCGCGCCCGCCGGCGCCGACCCGGGCGCCGGGCACGGCGCGGAGGCGGTCGCGGCCGTCCACGCCGACGCGGCGCGGACGGTGGCGGCGCACCTCGCGCCGCTGGCCCGCGAGCTGGCAACGTCGCTGGCGTACGTCGCGCGGCAGTACCCCGAGCTGTTGGTGGACCGCCTCCTGCTGACCGGGGCGGGCGCGGGCATCCGCGGGCTCGACGCCCTGCTGGGCCGGGGGCTGGGGCTCGCGGTGCAGTGCGTGACCGTGGGCGAGTTGGTCGTGGTGCCGCCAGCGCTGGTGGCCCACGCGGGCGCGGTGAACTTCGCGACGGCGGTGGGGCTGACGCTCCACGCCGACGCCGGGGAGGAGGTGGCCGCGTGCGCCGCGTGAACCTATTGCCGGCATACCGAATCCGCGCCCGCGAGCGGGGCGCCCGCGCCCGCCGGTGGGTGGGGGCGTGCGCCGCGTGCGGCGCGCTCGTGGTGGCCGCCCTGGTGGGGGCCCGCGCCGTCCGCGGGGACGAGGACCGCCGGCTCGCGGCCGAGACCCAGCGGCTGACGCGGGAGGTCGCCACGCTCGAGCGGGCGCACGCCGCGCTGGTGCCGCAGGCGGCCGAGGCACAGGCGGACCTGGACGCGAACCTGTCGATCACGGCCCAGCCCGACTGGAGCCTGCTGCTGGCGATGGTGTCGCTGTCGCTGGACGAGGAGGTCGTGCTCAACGCGTGCGAGCTGGAGGTCGCGGCGCCGCTGGCGGCCGCGCCCTCCGTCGCCGCTCCCGCGCCGGCGGCGCCCGCGCGCGGTGGAAAGCCGCCGCCCGCCGCGGCCGCGCCCCGTCCCGAGGTGGGCCCGGTGCTGCGCGTGGGCGGGTTCGGGCGGTCGCAGGGGTCGGTCGCGCAGTTTGCGCTGCGGCTGGAGCAGACGGGGCTGTTCGACCGCGTCTCGATGATGAAAGCGAACCGCGAACCGTTCCTCGCCGGCGAGGCGACGGCGTTTCGCATCGACTGCGCGCTCAAGGCGCGCGCCCGGAGGGCCCCGTGAACGGTGACGCGCAAAGCCCGTGGCGGCACTGGCAGATCGACGTCGTCGGCGCGGCGGTGTGCGCTGCGCTGGGCGTGGTGGCATGGGTGGGCGCTGTCGCGCCGGTGCGGGCGTACGTGGGGGAGGTGGCCGCCGCCCGCAGCGCGTTGGCGCAGCGGCAGGAGCGGGCCGCGACGCTGACGGCCGGCGCCCGCACGCTCCGCGACCAGGTGGCGGTCACCCGCCAGGCGCTGGCGCAGCGCCCGCTCCAGCTCCAGCCGGCCGAACAGGTCAACCGCCGCCTGGCCGAGCTGTCCGCCCTGGCGGCGAAGAACGCGATCGAGATCGCCGACGTGCGGCCGGGCCGGGTCGTCCCGGACACCCGCTACCACATCGTGCCGATCGAGCTGTCGGGCGCGGGCGGGTTCCGGGCGTGCGCGCTCTTCCTGGGGGAACTGCGGCGCACATTCCCGGACGTCGCGGTGACGTCGTTCGACATTATCGGCACGCCCGGGCTGCGGGCGACGGCCTCGCTCCGCCTGCGGCTGTCGTGGTTCACCCGGCCCACCGGCGGCGCGATCGCCAACACGTTCTGACCCGCCCCACCCGCCCGCTCAAGCCATTCGTACACAATGTTGTTCAGCCGTGGCAACATTATGCCGATGGCACTCTCCAGCAAGCCGTTGGTTAGGGAGGTTACTCATGGCCGAGCGTCGGGCGACGATCATCCACACGTACGAGGACGGGCAGGTTCGCGACTCGATGCCGGTCGAGCCGATCGAGGGCCCGCCGGGGCGGCTGAGGTTTATCTGCGAGTCGGCGCTGGCGGAGGGGGCGGGCTTCGTCGCCTGGTGCTGGGACGCCCGGGGCGAGATGCGCGGGACGCGCTACGTCGTCATGGCGTGCGCGGCCGGGGCCGGGTGCTTCGTCGTAACCGCGCGGCCGGACGGCGTCTTCGTGCCGGGCGCGCGGACCACGGGCGCCGCCGCCTGACGCGCGCGCCACCCCCCGCCCGTCCGGTTTGTAGACCTTTGACGCGCAGGCGGGTCCCTGTCACCATGGTCGGGCGACCACGGAAGGGACCGGGCATGGCGATCGACGTGAAGGTACGCGTGCGGCTGGAACGCGCGCTCGGGGCCACGACCCCCGAGCTGGGGCCGCGCGCCGCCGACGACGCCCGCCGCCTGTGGGGGCGCGTGGGCCGGTTCCTCGCCATGGGCCTCATCCCGCGCCCGGCCGACGCCGCCCCTCTCGAGCTCGCGTGCTACGCCCTGCAACTCCCCAACCGCCCGGGCGCTGCCGCCGCCGGCTCGGGCAAGCCCGCCCCGGCCAACCGCATGGGTCAGGCCAGCCTCCGCGACCGCTCCGAGCAGGCGGCGGAATTGCTGGTGAACGTCCTCAATGGCGAGGCGCCGGAGGATCTGGTTGCCCGCGCGACGGCGCTGCTCCGCGAGATCCCCCTGCGCCGCCCGGCCGCCGACGAGGCAAAGCTCCTGGCCGACGCCGTCAACCTCGATGACTTTGGCATGACCGGTCTGTTCCTCCAGGCGATCCAGCAGGCCCGCACCGGCGGGGGCCTGTCGCACGTCGTCGAGGGGTGGGAGAAGCGCACGCAGTACGGCTACTGGGACGTGCGGCTCAAGGACAGCTTCCACTTCGACGCCGTCCGCCGGCTCGCGCGCGAGCGCCTCGAGTCGGCCGCCGCCGGGGCGGCGATGCTCCTGCGCGAGCTGACCGAGGACCGCCCCGACAACGGGTCCGGCGGGGGCGCACCGTGACGCGGGTGGTCCGGGCCGCGTGGGTTGCGCCGATGGACGCCCCGCCCCTGCGCGACGGCGCGGTCGCGATCGCGGGCGCCCGCATCGCCGCCGTCGGGTCGGCCGCCGACCTGCGCCGCGCGTTTCCCGGCGCTGCCGTCACCGACCTCGGCGACGCCGTGCTCCTGCCCGGGCTCATCAACCCGCACGTCCACCTCGAGCTCAGCGACCTCGCGCCGCCGCCGCTCCCGGCCGGCGGGTTCGCGGCGTGGCTGCGGGGCATGATCACCCGCGCCCAGGCCGATCCGCGGGACGCGGCCGCCGTGGTGCCGGCGGCCGTCGCCGCGGGGATCGCCCAGTGCCTCCGCTTTGGCGTCACCGCCGTCGGCGACATCACCCGCCACCCTCACCTCTCGCGCCCCGTGCTGGCGGCCTCGGCGCTCCGCGCGGTCAGCTACGGCGAGGTCCAGGCCCTCGGGGGGCGGCGCCACCTTCTCGACGAGCGCGTGGCGGCCGCCGCCGACGCCGCCCACGCGACGCCGCGCCTCACGATCGGCCTTTCGCCCCACGCCCCGTATACCGTCGAGCCCGCGGGGTACGCCCGCTGCCTGGCGCTGGCCCGCGCGGGGGGCCTGCCGATCGCCACCCACCTCGCCGAGACGCGCGACGAGATCGAGTTCGTCGCGGCCCGCACCGGCCCGTTCCGCGACCTGTGGGAGAACGTCCTGCGCGCCTGGGACGACGCCGTCCCCGCCCACCCGGCCGGCCCGATCGACCTCGCCCACGCCCTGGGCCTCCTGGCCCACGCGGCGCTGCTCGCCCACGTCAATTACTGCTCGGATGCCGACCTCGACCTCCTCGCCGCCGGCCGCGCGAGCGTCGTCTACTGCCCGCGCACGCACGCCTACTTCGGCCACCCACCGCACCGCTGGCGCGACATGCTGGCGCGCGGGGTGAACGTGGCCGTGGGTACGGACGCTCGGGCCAGTTCGCCCGACCTCAACCTCGTGGACGACCTCCGCCTCCTTCACCGGCTTGCCCCGGAGGTCCCCGCGGCCGAGTTGTGGGCGATGGCGACGACCCGCGCCGCCGCCGCCTTGGGCCTGGGCGCCGAGCGCGGCTCGCTCGCGCCCGGCAGGGCGGCCGACCTCGTCGCGTTCCCGGCCGGGGGCGATGACCCCCTGGCGACGATCCTCGAGGACGATCGCCGCCCGGCCGCCCTCTGGATCGACGGCGTGCCGGTTGCCCTGCCGTAGCCGCGCGCGGGTTCGACCTTCACACCGCAACGCCCGTTTCGTACGATGGTATTCGTTCAACCCGGCCCCCGAATCGGCCCGCGCTCGCGCGCCGGGCTCGGACGGCGATGACGACGACGACCACGCGAGGATGCCAGCATGCAACGGCGGAAGTTCGGCAATACGGACCTGGAAGTCTCGGCGATCTCCCTGGGGTGCTGGATCTTCGGCGTTGACTGGTGGGGCCACTACACCGACGACGACGCCATGCGCGTGATGCGCTTCGCCCACGCGCAGGGGATTACCTTCTTCGACAACGGCGATGCCTATGGCAACGGCCGGGCGGAAACCCTGCTGGGCAAGTACGTGAAGGAGGTCGGCCGGGACAACGTCGAGATCGGCGGGAAGTTCGGGTACGACTTTTACTCCGACCCGGGCGAGTCCGGGTCGCACCGCGAGCGGAAGCAGGACTTCTCCCCGCAGTTCCTCCGCGTCGCACTCGAACACTCGCTCCAGCGGCTGGGCGTCGAGACGATCGACCTTTACATGGCCCACAACATCAAGCTGCCCCAGTTCCGCGACGATGCGTTCGCCGAGCTCGACAAGCTCCGCGGCGAGGGGAAGATCAAGGTGTGGGGCGTCTCGCTGGGCCCGGCGATCGGGTGGCGCGAGGAGGGGTTCAAGGCGCTGCTGGACCACGGTGCGCAGGCGGTCCAGACGGTCTTCAACCTGTTCGAACAGAGCCCTGGCCGCGAGTTCTGCGACGCCGCCCGCAGCGCCCGCGCGGGCGTGCTGGCCCGCGTCCACGACAACTCCGGCATCCTCAAGGGGAAGATGAAGATCGACACGGTCATCGGCAAGGACGACCACCGCAAGTTCCGCGACCAGGCGTGGAAGGTGTACGGCCTGCAGAAGCTCGAAAAGGTCCGCACGTATGCGGATCGCCACGGGATGACGGTCCACCAGCTCGCGTGCAAGTGGCTTTTGTCGTTCCCCGAGCTGACGAGCGTGACGGCGACGATCCTCGACGAAGAGGAGATCCGCGAGGCGGCCGAATCGGTGGGCAAGCCCGACCTGACGCCGCAGGAATTGCGGGAGCTGGACGACCTGTACAACCGCGACTTCGACCTTGGCCCCGAGGCGCACGCGTGCGACCTCAAGAGCAGCACCGACCCCAGCGGCAAGGTCCGCAGCGGTTACGTGCCGCCGCCCGTGATGATCGCGTGACGACGGGCCACACGGGCGGCCTTCTTGCCCCGCTCCCCATCCGCTACCATTGGCCGCGTGACCCCGCGCAACATCCCCGCCGTCACCTCCCCGATCGGCGGCCGCCCGGCCGGCCTGGCCATCGACCGGCAGGACGGCCTGCTTCGCGTCTCGTTCGCGTGGCGCTGCTTCGACCACGCCGTCCTCCTTGCCGCCGCCACCTGCTGGGTTGCGATCCCCCCGATGCTCCTCCTCCCGACAGGCAACCCGATCGCCGACACGCTCGCGCTGGCGGCCAGCCTCCCCGGCTTGCTCCTCGGCTACGTCGCGCTGGCCGGCCTCCTCAATAGCACGACGATCGAGGTCGGCCCCGACGCCATCCGCGTCCGCCACCACCCGATCCCCTGGCCGGCCCCTGCGCCGGTTCCGACGGCCCGCATCGTCCAGATCTACGCCCACGCCCGCGACGTCAGCCTTCGCTGGGGCGCGCTCGTGCGGGTGTGGGCCGCCCTCGACGACGGCGCGCACGTGCCGCTCACCTGGTACCTCCGCGCCGACCGCGCCGCCTGGGCCACGTTCGTCGAGCGCGAGATCGAGAAGCACCTCGGCATCACGGACCACCCCGTGCTCTGTCCCGCCTGCGGGTACGACGTGCGCGCCACGCCCCACCGATGCCCCGAGTGCGGCCACCGCCCCCGGTCCACCGCCACCAAGCGCCGCCGCTGGGCGAAGGCCGCCGCGAGCCTGCTCGGCCGGCGCGGCCGGGCCGCGGAGACGAAGCCGCGGCGGTGAGGGGCGAGGAAACCGGGCACGCGCCCCAGATTCGCCTTGACACCCCCGCCCGGCGCGCCGACATTGGCCTTGCGGGTGTGCGTACCCCCGCTTCAACTCGTGCGCGGAGCCCCCTGATGGCCGGCCTCGACGACCCCCTTGATCCGGCGCTCCCGGCCGACGATTTCCTCGCCGGTCTTGGTGCCGCCGCGCCTGCCGGGCCGCTCGACGGGCCGCGCACGATCGGGCCCTACCGCACAACCCAGGTCCTGCACCACACGGGGCTCACCACCGTTTATGCCGCCACCCGCGCCGACAAGCCCGGCAAGCGGTTCGTCGTCAAGGTCGTTGACCCGCCCGCCACGGACGCCGGCGCCGACCGCCGCCGCGGCGAGGCCCGCGCCGTGGCCACCCTCATCGAACGGGCGGAGCTGCAAAAGAAGGTCGCCGCCGCCGGCCGGTACGTCGCTGCCGTCCACGACTTTGGCCCCCTCCCCGACGGGGGCGCCTACTACGCCGCCGACCACTACGCCCAGTCCCTCGCCGCCGTCGCCGGCAAGGTCAAGCTCGACTCCCCCGGCCTCAAGGCGATCGTCGGCGGCATCGTCCGGGGGCTGCGCCAGTTCGACAAGGCCGCCGGCCGGGCCCACGGCGACCTCACGCCCTCCAGCATCCTCTTCGCCAAGCCCAACGACCTCCGCGCCGGCCACCTCGTCCTCACCGAGCCGGCCGCCGCCGCCTCGCTCGCCCACGACGGCACGGCCGCCGACCTGCGGGCGATCGGCGAGCTGGTCTACCGGCTCGTCACCCGCCGCGCGCTGTCGGCCGTGGGCATCGGCTCGCTTGAGACCACGACCGAGTGGACCGCGCTGGGCCGCTCGGGCGACGCGTGGCGCAAGCTGTGCGACGACCTGCTCAGCGCCGGCCCCGGCGCCAAGATCGAAAAGCTCGACGACCTGGAGAAGCGCCTCCGCGGGATCCGGAAGGACGGCAGCCTCGCCAAGCGCCTCGCCGTCGTCGTCGTGCTCGTCGCCGCCACCGTCGGCGGCGGGTGGTACTACCTCCAGCAGGCCCGCAAGCAGCTCGTGGCCGACTGGGCCAGCCTCTGCGACGACTACTTCGCCTGGTACGAGCGGTTCAAGAACAGCGCCGCCGAGCCCGCCCGCTACGCGGCCTACAAGAACGACCCGGCCGTCGCCGCCAACCTCAAAACGTTCCTCGACGCGCAGTCCAAGTCCACCCCTGTTGACCCCGCCGTCATCGCCAACAAGCCCGGCGCCCCGCCCGACGAGTTGAAGAAGGCTGTCCCGCCGCCGTGGGACCTGGGCGCCCGCGGCAAGGTGCGCGATGCGCTGGCGACGATCCGCGATACGCGCGGCGCACTGGAGAAGTGGTCGATCGACGAGGCCAAGCTCTACGCCGACCGGGGCTGGGCGATCCCCGCCCGGCGCATGGACGTGCTGGCCGACGAGATCCGCAGCGCCGCCCGCTCCGGCAAGCCCACGGACGCGGTGGACTCGATCGACGAGCTGGTCTCCCTCCGCCCCTTGCTCAAGGAGGTCGAGGTCGCCACCGCCGCGCTCGACGCCCGCATGAAGGTCATCGTTGCGGCCGGCGACCCGCTCCTCGCGCTCTTCCCGGCCTACGTCAAGCGTGAGACGGACGGGGTGGACCTCCAGAACCTCGCCGAGGTGATCAAGTCGATCGACACACTCGCGGCCACCGTCGAGTCCGCCGTCGTCACCGACTGGCCCCGCACGGACCGCAGGCTCTTCGCGATCAAGCGCGCCCCGCTCCCGCCCCCACCGACGCTCCCCGCGCGCAGCGATTACCGCGCGTGGGCGCTGGACGTGAAGACCTGGCACAAGCTCGACCCCGCCCAGAACCCCGTCGCCCTCTGGAAAGAGGAGGAGCTGACCAACGCCCGCGGCCGGCTCGCCGCCCTGGCCAAGGCGTACGCCGACAACAAGATCGACGTCCAGACGCACGCGAAGTACCAGGCGTTCGCCAAGCGGCTCGACGCGGCGGTCGCGATCGTGGATGAACTGAAGAAGCGGGACTGGAACCTCGACACCCAGGATACGTTCGAGCCGGACCTCGACCGCGCGAAGCGCGAGCTGGCGGGCTTGCAGGACCAGGTGGCCGAGGAGACGGCGCTGTGGATCCAGAACATCGACGAGTTCATCGCGTCGGTCGAGAAGGACCGCCTCAGCCCCTCGGAGCAGGTGGAGACGCGGTGGCGGACCCTCCGCGAGACGCAGTTCCGCCGCCTCCGCGACGACCGGGCGGCGTTCGCGAGCGTCCGCTCGACGCTCGACGCGATCCGCAAGGCGCTGCGGCAGGTGGACGCCGGCGTCCCGCTCGCGCCGGGCGGATTCGACGTCAAGAGCTTCGCGCTCGTGAAGGTCCCCGATGCGCTCAACCTCGCCGTCGTCGCCGAGCGCGAGCGCGTCGTCGCCAAGGCCCTGGCCGACATCGGCAACGACGGGGCGGTCCCCGCCGACTTCGCCACCCGGCTCACCGCCGCCGGCCGGACCTACAAGGCGTGGGGCGACGGGGCGCGCAAGTTCGTCCGCACGCTCGACGCGCTCGACGAGCAGATCCGGCTCGGGCACGTCCCCGGCGACGCCGCCGTGGCGCAGCTCTGGCAACTGGCCGGCTCGCTCCCGCGGGACGCCGCCTCGCCCGACTCGGCGCTGGTCGCCGACGCCGAGCCACTGCTCCGCCACCCGGGCCTCGCCGCTGCCGCCGACCCGCTCGTGCAGCGCTACCGCGCGCTCGAGCAGATCGCCGCCACCCGCGACCGGGCCGCCCTGGCGCCCAAGGCCGCGGCCTTGTGGGAGCCCGAGAAGCTCGCCGCCGCCGCCCGCACGGAGGACGGCGCCGCCACCGCCCGCGCCGCGTGGCTGTCGCTCAACGGCGGCGCCACCGGGTGGCCCGCTGACGTGGCCGAGTTCCGCAAGGAGCTCGCCGCCCGCGCCACGATCGCCGCCCTGACGGTTGACAAGAACCCCGTCGCGCCGCTCTTCGACGCCGACCAAAAGGCGGCCGGCGACGCCCCGTGGCGCCGCTTCGTCGCCACCGCCGCCGAGCGCTCCGACATGGCCGAGGCCTTCTCCGACGCCGCCCGCAAGGCCTTCGACCTGCCCGAGCCCGCCTCGCGCTCGCCCGACGCCGACCCGAACTTCGTGGACCGCTTCGACCGCGACTTCGGCCCGCGCCTCCCCGACGCCCGGGCCCGGTACAACGTCCTGCTCTACCTCCTCCACCTTGAGGCGCAGAAGGTCGCGGGCAAGCCGGGGAACGAGGCCCTTGCCAAGCGCCTCGGCGACCGCTTCATCAAGAAGGTCGCCGCCGACGACGCCCTCGCGCCCGTCCGCGGCGACGACCGCATCCGCGGCCTGATCCGCGGCCTGGAGGACAGCGCCCAGGCGTCCGCCGCCGACCTGGGCCCGGCGAAGCGGAAGTGGAAGCGCGCGGCGGGCCAGGAGCGCCTTGGGCCGGGCCAGACCCTCATCAAGTTCACCTCACCCGACGGGCGCTTCACGCTGGAGTTCCTGTCGGTCAAGACCGCCGCCCCGCGCCCGACCTACGTCTGCACGACGGAGGTCTCGCTCGACCTCTTCCGCTACGCCGAGCGCCAGCTCCCCGACTCGACCCGCAAGGGGTGGAACTGGACCAAGACGTTCAAGAACCACGAGGCCGCCGTCGCCTGGAAGCGCGTCGGCGACGACTTCGTCCCCCGCGACCCGCACTGGCTCGTCGAGGCCCCGACCAACCGGGAGGTCCCGGTCTTCCACACGGTGGAGGGCCGCCTCTACGCCCCCGACGCGCCCAACGGCGACGACCCGATGCAGGCCGTAAGCCCCTACGCCGCCCTGGTCATCGCCCGCCAGCTCGGTTTCCGCCTCCCGTTTGACGCCGAGTGGAAGGCCGCCTGGGACTTCGAGCGCGCCGAGGCCGCGAAGAACCCGGCCGCCCTCCCGCTGTGGAACCTCCGCGACGTCACCTGGCAGCGGCAACAGCAGTACGTCGTCGAGACCTGGCAACGCGCCGACCGCCCGCGCAACGCCGAGGAGGCCCGCCTGATGACCGACGTCAAGACCGGTCTCCGTCACGCCGACACGAT
>Ga0105047_10011307_pt1 | contig 14493 bp, 11 predicted proteins | sample MAT04_FD_78384 | JGI IMG/M metagenome (GOLD analysis project Ga0105047, IMG submission 78384) | Freshwater microbial communities from Lake Fryxell liftoff mats and glacier meltwater in Antarctica - MAT-04 (megahit assembly) | ecosystem: Environmental > Aquatic > Freshwater > Ice > Liftoff... | reverse complement strand
TCCCTGCACCTCACGGCAGTTTTCCAGCTTTGGTCCCTAAAGTCCAAAGCCCGCCCGATCGCCTACCAGAAGCTCACCCCCACCAAGTCTTCCTACGCTTCGCGCACCATGTACCTAAGTGGACCCATCCTGTTGGGCTTTATTATCTATCACTTGTCCCATTTCACCACCGGCCAGACCCATCCTCAGTTCGAGGACGGCGACGTCTACCGCAACGTCATCCTCGGGTTTCGCCATCCGGTCGCCTTCGTGGCCTATCTTCTCGCCATGTCCAGTCTCGGCTTCCACCTGACGCACGGCATCTGGAGCGCCTTCCAGAGCCTCGGCGTCAATCATCCTAAATACACTCCCAAGATCCGCAACCTGGCCACCGGCCTCACTGCGCTGATCGTGGGTGGCAATATCTCGATCCCGGTCGCAGTCATGTTCCGGTTGATCGGCAGCGAGGTTCAATAACGACATGGAGCTAAATTCCAGAGTCCCATCGGGCGACATTCAGACACGTTGGACGCGTACCAAGTTCGACATGAAGTTGGTCAACCCGTCCAACAAGCGCAAGCATTCGGTCATCGTCGTAGGCTCCGGTCTCGCCGGTGCCGCCGCCGCTGCCACCATGGGCGAACTCGGCTATAACGTCAAGTGCTTCTGCTTCCAGGATTCCCCCCGCCGCGCGCACTCCATTGCCGCCCAGGGCGGCATCAACGCGGCCAAAAACTACCAGAACGACGGCGATTCGGTCTATCGCCTCTTCTACGACACCGTCAAAGGCGGCGACTTCCGCGCCCGCGAAAGCAACGTTTACCGCCTCGCCGAGATCTCGGTCAACCTCATTGACCAGTGCGTGGCCCAGGGCGTCCCCTTCGCGCGCGAATACGGCGGCACCCTGTCGAACCGCTCCTTCGGCGGCGCGCAAGTCTCGCGCACCTTCTACGCCCGCGGCCAAACGGGTCAGCAACTACTCCTCGGCGCCTACCAAGCCCTCGAGCGCCAAATCGACGCCGGCCGCGTCACCATGCTCGCCCGCCGCGAGATGCTTGACCTCGTCAACATCGATGGCCAAGCCCGCGGCATCGTTTGCCGCAACCTCACCACCGGCGCCGTCGAAAGCTACGCCGCCGATGTCGTCGTCCTTGCCACCGGCGGCTACGGCAACGTCTTCTACCTCTCCACCAATGCCAAAGGCTCAAACGTCACCGCCACCTGGCGCGCGCACAAGCGCGGCGCTCTCTTCGGCAACCCTTGCTTCACCCAGATCCACCCCACCTGCATCCCTGTCTCCGGCGAGTACCAGTCGAAGCTCACCCTCATGTCCGAATCGCTCCGTAATGACGGCCGCATCTGGGTCCCCGAAAAAGTCGGCGACAAGCGCAAGGCCGCTGAAATCCCTGAGTCCGAACGCGACTATTACCTCGAGCGCATGTACCCCGCCTTCGGCAACCTCGTCCCCCGCGACATCGCCAGCCGCGCCTCCAAAAAGATGTGCGACGAAGGCCGCGGCGTCGGCGAAAGTGGCTACGGCGTCTACCTCGACTTCAGCGAATCCATCCAACGCCTCGGCGCCGACAAGATCCGCGAGCGCTACGGCAACCTCTTCGAAATGTACGACCGCATCACCGGCGAGGACCCTTACACCCTCCCCATGCGCATCTACCCCGCCGTCCACTACACCATGGGCGGCCTCTGGGTGGACTATCAGTTGATGACCACCGTCCCCGGCCTCTTCTGCCTCGGCGAAGCCAACTTCTCCGATCACGGTGCCAACCGCCTCGGCGCTTCGGCCCTCATGCAAGGCCTCGCCGACGGCTACTTCATCGCCCCCGCCTGCGTCGGCAACTATCTCGCGTCCACCAAGTTCGCACCCGTCGATACCAATCACAGTGCCTTCAAAGACGCCGAAGCCAACGTCCACGGCCTCACCAAGAAACTCCTCGGCGCCAGCAGTAAGCGCACCGTCACCTCCTTCCACCGCGATCTCGGCAAGATCATGTGGGAGTACTGCGGCATGGCCCGCAACGCCAAGGGCCTCAACCACGCCATCAGCACCATCGACGCGCTGAAGGAAGAATACTGGGCCACCGTCAACGTCCCCGGCACCGGTGACGAGCTCAACCAATCGCTCGAAACCGCCGGCCGCGTGGCAGACTTGATCGAACTCGGCTCGCTCATGTGCCGCGACGCCCTCGCCCGCGAAGAAAGCTGCGGCGGCCACTATCGCGAAGAGTACCAAACCCCCGAAGGCGAGGCCCTGCGCGACGACGATAACTACTCCTTTGTGTCGGCTTGGCAATGGCAGGGCGAGCAGAAATCGCAAGCCTTGGTCAAAGAGCCCCTCACCTTCGACTACGTGAAGCCCAGCCAGCGGAGCTATAAGTAATATGCGAATCACCCTCAATGTGTGGCGGCAGAAGAACACCACTGCCTCGGGCGCCATGAAGCGCTACGAAGTCCCCAATGTCAGCCCGGACATGTCCTTCCTCGAGATGCTCGACGTCCTGAACGAAGACCTTCTGGAGAAGAAAGATAGCGACGGCCCGGTTACCTTCGAGCACGATTGCCGCGAAGGCATCTGCGGCTCCTGCGGCTTCATGATCAACGGCCTCGCCCACGGCGGCCACGAGCGCACCACGGTCTGCCAGTTGCACATGCGCCACTTCAAAGACGGCGACAACGTCGTCCTTGAGCCCTGGCGCGCCTCCGCTTTCCCCGTCCTCCGCGACCTGATGGTCAACCGCAGCGCCTTCGACCGCATCATCTCCTCCGGCGGCTACGTCTCGGTTTCCACCGGCTCAGCCCCCGACGGCAACGCCATCGCCATCCGCAAAATGGACTCTGACCTCGCCATGGACAACGCCCAGTGCATTGGCTGCGGCGCCTGCGTCGCGGCCTGTCCTAACGCCTCGGCCTCGCTCTTCACCGGCGCCAAACTCGCCCACCTCGGTCACCTGCCCCAAGGCCAACCCGAGCGCCTCGAGCGCGCCAAAAAGATGGTCGACCAGATGAACACCGAGCTCTTTGGCTCCTGCACCAACATCGGCGAATGCGAAGCTGTTTGTCCCAAGGGCATCCGCCTAGAGTCCATCGCCTTCATGAACCGCGACTACTCCCGCGCCTCCCTCATGCAGCGCCCCTCCACCGGAGATGTCGGCTTCGGCTGAGCACCCACCCCCCACCCCAACCACCGCAACAACTCATCCCGCGAATCATTTGCGTCGCAGATACCGCTCACCCGAACTAGCCCGCAGCGTAAGCTGTAGGGTGAAAACCGCCACGCGCCCAACGCCCGCCTTTCCATCCACCTCGTTAAAGTCGAGGACCCGGCTTACAATGCTCTTGGATCTCCCATAGCCGCGACGTAGCAAGGTTCATGGAAAACTCTCGCCAGCATTTAAGTTTTTGATTTTGTTGGTGACCCGGGCGGGGCTCGAACCCACGACCCTCTGATTAAAAGTCAGATGCTCTACCAACTGAGCTACCGGGTCAATTTCCGAAGAGAATCGGCACAGAGAAAGGACTCCTTTCAGGTTACCACAGCCCCCGCGCGCCTCCCGCTTCTGAGAAACTGAAAGGTGCTCATGTCGAACATCACATATCCGCCCCTCCGCATCGGCCTTGTCGGCACCGGTGCGATTGCCCACAAGCACGCGCAAGCCTACGCCAACATAGGCTATCGTGTTACCGCCTGCTACAACCAGAACTTCGACAAAGGCGAGGCCTTCGCTAATCAGTATGGCTGCCGGGTGGTCGACTCGCTGGAGTCCATTTGTAGCGACCCCGAGGTCGACGTTATCGACCTTTGCACCTTCCCCGACGTCCGCCTGGAACCCCTGCGCCTCGCCGCCGACGCCGGCAAGCACATTCAGGTGCAGAAGCCCATCGCCACGAACCTCAAAACCGCGCGAGCGATGATTGAGTACGCCCAGGGTAAGCGCGTCCACTTGGCTGTCGTCAGCCAGCATCGCTTTGACGATTCCATCATCTTCCTCAAACACGCCATCGCCGCGGGACGTTTGGGCAAGATCCTGCAGGCCGACGCGTACGTCAAATGGTGGCGGAGCGAAGAGTACTACTCGCGGCCCATCAAAGGCAGTTGGGACGTGGAAGGCGGCGGCGCGCTCATCAACCAGGGCATCCACCAAGTGGACATGCTGCTGCACCTGCTCGGCCCCGTCAAGGAACTCTACGGCATGTGGCAGTTGGGCGCGCGCCACAAGATCGCCAGCGAAGACATCGTGCAGACCATGCTCCGGTACGCCAACGGTGCGCAAGGCGTTATCCAGGCCTCCACCGCCTTCTGGCCTGGCTACACTGAACGCCTCGAGGTCCACGGTACGCAGGGAACGGCAATCATCAGCGGCGACAAGCTCACCACCTGGGACATGCTGCCGGGCGACGAGGGCGAGCCCGCGCCCTTGGCCAGCAATGTCGCCTCCGGTGCCTCCGACCCGATGGCGATTTCGCTCACCCCTTTCGAACGTCAATTTCTCGACCTCGGCCGCGCCATCGCCACCGACACCCCGCCCAGCATCACCGGCGAAGACGGCTACCGTGCCCTGGAGTTAGTCGTCAGTACTTACGAGAGCTGTCGCGAAGGCAAGGTGATTACTCTGTCTGGGGTGGCGTAATCGATGCGCGTTCGTGTACCCGCTTCGAGCGCCAACCTGGGTCCCGGCTTCGATGCTCTGGGCTTGGCGCTCTCAGTTTATCTGGAGTGTACTTGGACGCCCACACCGGCCTTGAAGATCGAAGCCCGCGGCCGCGATGCGGAATTGATTTCGCTCGGTGAGGATAATTTGATTTGGGCCACGGCCTTGCGCGTCGCCGCCGACTTAGGCGAAACCCTCCCGCCCATCCACTTACTCATCGATAACGATATTCCGCTCGGAAAAGGGCTCGGTTCCAGCGCCGCCGCACTTACAGCTGGCGTCATCATCGCCGAGCAGTTACTCGGGCTCAATTGGAAGCCGCCGCGTATTCTCGATGAAGCCGCCCGTATCGAAGGCCATCCCGATAACGTGGCCGCTTGCGTGTTGGGCTCCATCGTCGCCAGTGCGATCGATTCGGGCGGCGTCGCCCACGCCGTTCGCCTCGAACTCTCTCCCCGCTATGACTGCGCGGTCGTCGTGCCGGACTTTGCCTTGGCTACCTCGAAGGCCCGCTCCGTCTTGCCCGCTACTTACTCCAAAGCCGACGCCATCTTTAATGTTCAGCGCTCGGCTTTATTAATTGCCGCTCTCATTACTGGTACTACCTCGGCCTTCCCCACCGCGCTGGAAGATCGCTTCCATCAGCCCTACCGCACGCCGCTGGTCCCGGGCCTCGAAGAGATCCTGAGGCTCCGCGCCCCCGGCTTACTCGGTTGCTGTCTGAGCGGTGCCGGACCGAGCGTCTTGGTCTTTTACGAAAAGGGTGCGGGCGAAGTGGCTGACTTAGCCCGCCAGATCTTCCAGTTACACGGCCGGCAAGCTGAAGTACTCCCCGCCACCATTGCCGCCCGCGGTTACGAAATATTAGAGGACTAAGAGATGACCTACTCCGACCCTATTCCCGCCCCCACCTCCGCCCAGCGCTTCGCCGACGGCGGGCAGTATCGCATCGAGATTCCTTCCACCGAGGGGCCCGGTTGCCTGGCCGCCGTGCTGAAGGAAGCCTGGGCCCGTAAGGTTCCCGTTCACCGCGTTAGCCAGGGCAGCGGCATCATGCTTCTGACCGACGAAGAGATCCTCCAGATGGTGACGCAATGCACCATGGCGGGCGGTGTCGAATTGAACCTATTCGTCGGCCCGCGCGCCACCTTCGATATCGGCGCCCAAGCTTACTCCCCGGCCGGCAAGACCCTGGGGCTCAGCCTGCGCGGTGCCGATCAGTTAGGTTTCGCTCTCGAAGACGTCCAGCGCGCGGTGAAGCTGGGCGTGAAGAGTATCTTAGTTTCTGACCTGGGCTTGCTCAAGATTATGGGCGAAATGAAGCGCGCCGGCGACTTACCGCCGGACTTGATCATCAAAACCTCCGTCATGATCGCCCCCGCTAACCCCGCCAGCGCGCGCCTGCAAGAGGACTTAGGCGCCACCACCCTCAATATCCCCTCTGACCTCACCATTCCCCAAATCGCCAGCATCCGCGCCGCCGTCAGCGCGCCCATCGATTTCTACGTCGAAGCCCCGGATAACATCGGCGGCTTTATCCGCTATTACGAAATTCCGGAGTTGATCCGCGTCGCCGCCCCCATTTACTTGAAGTATGGTCTGCGTAACTCGCCCGATATCTACCCCTGCGGCTCGCACTTAGAAAATACTGCCATTGCCCTATCGCGAGAACGTGTCCGGCGCGCCCAAATTGGCATGGAAATGATTTGCCGCGCGGCGCCGGACGCCGTCATGTCACCGGTGCCGGTTCGGGTGGGAAACGTATGGTAGCCACTTACTTATTGCTTGCCCTCGCGGCTGATCCGCACGTGGTCATCGAGACGTCAATGGGCGAAATCGAGTTAGTCCTGCACGCGGAAAAGGCGCCCGTCACGGTGAGTAACTTCCTCCGTTACGTCAAGGAGCATCGCTATGACCAATCTCGCTTCCATCGCACCGTGCGCATGGACAATCAGCCCGTCAGTAAGATCAAGATCGAAGTGATCCAAGGCGGACCCGCCCCAGGCACGCCATCGTTTCCCAGGATTGCTCTCGAGCGCACCAGCGTCACCGGACTGAAGCACCGCGACGGTACTATTTCCATGGCCCGCGACGGCCCCGATACTGCCACCGCCGAGTTCTTCATCTGCCTCGGCGACCAGCCCTCGCTCGACTTCGGCGGCCAACGCAACCCCGATGGCCAAGGCTTTGCGGCCTTCGGCCAAGTGGTCCGTGGCATGGACATCGTAAAGCGCATCCACCAGTCGCCGTTCACCCTGCAGAAGTTGTCCCCTCCCGTGGTGATCCGCCGGATCGTCCTCACTAAGACTTGACCATATTATAGACTTAGTCCATAATATGGTCATGTCGATTGAAGTCAACATCCATGAAGCAAAAACACAGCTCTCCCGACTCCTGGACCAAGCATTGGCCGGCGAAGACGTGATCATTATGCGTTCCGGGCGTCCCTTGGCTCGATTGACGCCTTTAAAGCCGGCCCGGTCCATGCGCACGTTTGGTTCGGCAAAGGGCGATTTTGTGGTGCCCGACGATTTCGATGCTTCTCTTCCTGAGGAAGTCCTTTCGGCATTTGAGCAATGAGAGTACTCGTCGATACCCAGATCTTTCTCTGGGCCATCACGGATGATCCCAAACTGTCGGCCAGATATCGGACTTCGTACTCCGATCCTAGCCACGAACTGTACCTCAGCATGGCCAGTATCTGGGAGATGCTCGTCAAGGCGGGAATCGGCAAGTTGCCCTTGCCCCAGCCCGCCATTCCTTACCTGTTGCGTCAGATGGAGAAGAATGGATTAGAGTTGCTGCCCATCCGGACTTCCCACCTATCGGCGCTTGAGCGACTTCCGCCTCTGCACCGGGATCCTTTTGACCGGATGCTGGTGGCTCAAGCAAAGGCCGAGTCAATGTTGATGCTAACGTCTGATCCGAAGATAAAGGGTTACGATATTTCGGTTTTGTAGGATCAGGGCGTCCCGCCTTAGGGACGCCCGGTCTAACAGCTTTAAAGTAAAGCTTTAAGGACATCTGCATCGAGCGCGGCGAGTTGAGTAAGTCACCCGCCCCCGTCAGCGCAGAACTTGTCCTTCCACTTGATGCCGCTAATCATGTGTCAGCGGGCGCGTCGTGTTCGCCGACCCGCCGTCCAGGGTGGTGCCATAGCCGACTGCCTGCCCGCCGCCGAGGATAAAGCTATCGACCCGAGGGGATGTTGTCGGGAACGAGATCATGATTTGACTTCCTGCTTGATAATCCGCCAGTGCCTGGCTAATGATTCGCCAGCCAATCGAAAACTCGCTCCTGCCACACGCGGCCGAAAGAATTAAACCCTTCGGGTGTTTCGAGCGTAATCTGCGGGCTGCCCACCCCTTTCACGTGCCGCTGGACATCGGCCAATCGCGCATAGCGATCGTACGTGGGCGCGAGGATCAAAGTCGGCCGATTGGCCGCCAAGCCCAGCGCTTCGTCGAAGTCGAAGGGCAGCCTTGCCTCGTGGCCCACAAAGAAGCCCAGGCGCGGCATCAGTCCGTGTAAGTGCGAAAAATGGCGAATTCCTTCCACGCCCTTGTCCGCCGTATCGAGCCGTAAGGGGTCGTAGCCGGCGACCATCGCCAAGCGCTTCACCCGCTGGTCGAGCGCACTCGTCAGCAATCCCACCTTCGCCCCCAGCGAGTAACCCATCACATACACCCGCGTAGCATCCACCGCGTCGAGCCCGGCCACCGCGTCAATCGCCGCCCGCGTGTCGCTCACCATTTTGCCCATCAGGCTCCACTGCGGATAGCGCCGGTAGAAGTCGCGCGCGTCGCGTACCCGCGTGCCGAAGCCGATCTGGTCGAAGGCGAGCACCGCAAAGCCACGCTTCACCAGGGAAGGGAACGAGGGCCGCTGGTCGAGCCGGAAGTCGCTGCCCGTCGAACTCCACGGCGCCGATACGCTCCAACCATTCTGATAGCTATAGCCGTGCAGCCAGATCACCACCGGCCATTTGCCCTTCGGCTGGTCGAGAGGATAGAACAGGTCCGCCGTCAGCCCGTCGCCATAAGGAATCTGCGCCCAGCCCATCCCTTCCTTGGCGATCGCCGCGCGCGTCGCCGCGCTGGCGCTAGGCCGCTGGAACAGCCCTTCGAGCCAGCCGCCCACCGCATCAACCGGCTTTGGCAACTCCCGCGACACGAGCCGCGGCATCCCCGCCGGCTCGTCCCCTAAGGCCCAGGCGATCCTTTGTTTCGGATTTGGCGGGAGTTTGAACGTGAGCGGATTGATCTGCTGGCCGCTCAGCTTGCGCCATTCTTCAAAGGTGTAGCCGTGGATCCAAGTCTCGGTCTTGGGTTGCACGCGACGGCCGAAGACCGTATCGAAGAAGTCGACAAAGTTTTCGATATCGCCAGCGGTTGTATCATGCTCGCCGTCGCGTAAGTGCAGCCAGATCTTCTCAGGGTGCCCCAGAAACTCATACACCTTCAAAGCCGAGCGATAAGCTTGCTCATAACCCAAAGGATTCCCCGCCGACTCAGCGTAACCCGAATAAAGTAGTAATCCGCGCGGCGCGACTAACGATAGCAGTGAATTCTGGTCCACGGGTAACTTATCCTCGCGCCCGGAAAAGAAACGCAACCGCGGATGGAACCAATGCGACTGCGCTCCGGCGAGTAACTCAATACTCTCATTGGCAAAGGGCTCCGTCGTATAGCGCCAAGGGTCCACTTCGCCCGAGTTTCCGCTCGAAGGAATTACGGCCGCAATCCGCTCATCGAACGCCGCTGCTAACAAAGCCTGCTTCCCGTTGCGCGAATGGCCGGTAAGTCCGATCTTTCGGGCGTCCACTTCGGGCTGCTGCACTAAGTAATCCACCGCCCGCGAAGCTGCCCAGGCCCAGCGGGCGAGCACGGAGAAGTCATAGTCCGGGTAATGCTCCACCCAGGCATCGGAGTCATCGCCATTGCCATAGCGCGGATCAGTCGCGTGATAGATACAAGCGATGTAGCCCCGCCGAACCGCCGTATAGATCCAAGGCCGATTGCGCGCATGGTTGGTCAGGAAGACCGGAAACGGCCCTTTGCCATCGGGGATCACCAACTCAATCCGCAACGTGGCTTTACGGTCCGGTCCAAAGGCCAGTGTCACTTGCTTGAGCGTGCTCCGGCCCTCTCGCGACGAACTCGTCACCGTAGCCCGCAAGTTATCCGGCGCCGGCGGCATCTTGCCAAACATCCACTGCTCGATATCCTTTTTGAGCAACCCTCTCTGCACCTTCCACAAAGCCGGAGTCGTCACCCGCACGGCGTCCTTACCCTCGCGAATCAGCAAAGGGTCGGGCAACTCCGGATAAGAAGGCATCCGGGAGAAGTCCGGAGGCTGAGCCTTCGTCCGCCGCACCCACTCCTCCCAAGTCTTGTCGATAGCATTGATCCGCCCATCCGGAGGCGTCCGGCTGGGTCGCAGGACGCGGATCAGGTCCTCGGCCGGGTTCTGGGCGAGGGTCGTTAGGAGGATGATGGCAAGGGTCACGGATTGATTTTAGTGTGAGTGGGGGCGTATTGACAAATGATGTACGATAAAGCGTGGCTGGGCTGCGGTCCGCGAATCAATTCGAATGGGACGCGGAAAACGTTGCCCACTTGGCCCGCCATCGGATTTCGCCCGGCGAAGCGGAAGCTTGTTTGGCGGGTGATCCCTTGATTGCGACGCATGACGTCGTCGACGGTGAAGATCGTTGGACGGCGGTGGGTGCGACGAGTGCCCTGCGAATCTTGGTGCTCGTGTTTACGGTGCGAAACGAGAGAATCCGGCCGATTACCGGCTGGGACGCCGCCAAAAGAACCAAACTCGATTATTTTGAAAGAAACAAATAACTATGCCGGTGAATAAATTAGTAATCCCTTCTTTTCCGAGTGAGAAAGAGGAAGCCGCTTGGTGGAACAAACATCGGCGAACTGTGGAAGCCAACTTGCGAAAATCTATTCGTGAGAAGAAGACCCTCACTTTGTCGCAAGCGATGGCCCAGGCCAAAAAGAAAAGTCTTCTTTTGCCCGTAACAATTCGTTTGCCGGACCAGGATATTGCTACCGCGCGCGAGTTGGCGGAGAGGAAGGGCGTCGGATACCAAACCTATATCAAATTACTCCTTCATGATGCCTTGCGAAAAGAAATGACTAAGCTAGCGAAGTAACGCATCAAGCCCTCACCTCCGGACATCCACATCGCCCACCGAACCGCCCGCGGATCTTCTCCCGCTGCTCCGGCGTCAACCCCTTCGGCGCAAATCTCCGGCGACCGCGCCAATAGCGCCGTGGACCTCCCCTGAACCCGCCGAACAAAATCCAGCTCAGCGCCATCAGCCCGAGCGCTTGCCAGAACCCAATCGCTGGCAGCCGGAACAGCGTCGGCATCAGCCAGTTCCACAGGTGCTGGACGATCTGCCCGAAGGACGTAATTCCCAGCGTCACCAATCCGACCACCACCACGGCTTTCTTCCCAAGGCGATGTTTCATGACTTTCCTTTCTAATCTCGACAATGTCCCAACTGCCGCCGCAAGCGCTGCACGGCGGCATGTTTTCTCGAGAGCAAGGTGGTCACCTTCACCCCCGTCCGCTCGGCGATCTTGGCGAAGCTGTGCCCTTCCACCTCATGCGCCACAAAGACCTCGAGTTGCCCCGGCGTCAGTTCCCCAATCGCTGCCTCCAACTCCTCGAGCAAAACTGCCTGCTCGAAGGCCGCCTCCGGACCCGGCGCGAGCGAAGGGAGCACAGAGTCGAAGCGCTCATCCCATGGCTCGGGGCGCTTCTGAAGCGAGACAATATTTGGATGTCCCTCATCGTCATTACATCGCTGCATATGCATCCCGGCAAACGCGCCGAGTTTGACCACTTCGAGCAGCAAGCGCTCGCCATCCTGAGAACGCACGGCAGTGAGCTACTGACTGCCCTCCAGCCGACCTCCGTTCACCCCCCGGGTAAACATCCCCGATGAAGTGTATGTCCTTTCTTTTCCTAGCCAACTAGCCTTCGACGCCTACCGTGCCGACCCCGCCCTGCAAGCTCTCCAAGGCCTCCGCGCCGAAGCCATCGCCGCCACTCGGCTGATTGTCGGAAACACCCTAGCCTAAAGGGTGGGGTACTAACCGTCCTAAAGCTGGCCTAAAGGAGGGGACGACAAGGTTTGCCCGCCGGTGCTAGCCTATGATTAGGCGAAGTGCGCTCACCATGATTGACACTATTCTTTCGAAAATTTTCGGCACCAAGCATGAGCGCGAGATCAAGAAGCTGATGCCGCTGGTAGCGGCCATCAACGCTCTTGAACCCACCATGCAGGCTTTGAGCGATAATCAGCTCGCGGGCAAGACGCTCGAGTTCCAAAACCGTGTGGCTCAGGGCGCCACGCTCGATGACATTCTCGTAGAAGCTTTTGCGGTCTGTCGCGAAGGTGGCCGCCGCGCCATCGGCATGCGTCATTACGATGTCCAACTCATCGGCGGCATCGTGCTGCACCGCGGCAATATCGCCGAGATGAAGACCGGCGAAGGCAAAACGCTCGTGGCCACCTTGCCTTGTTACCTGAACGCTCTTTCAGGTAAGGGCGTCCACGTCGTCACCGTCAACGACTATCTCGCCCGCCGCGACTCCGAATGGATGGGCAAGCTCTACAAGTTCCTCGGTCTTACCGTCGGCTGTATTGTCCACGGCTTGAACGACCGCGAGCGCCACGACGCTTACCACGCCGACATTGCCTACGGTACCAACAACGAGTTCGGCTTCGACTACCTGCGCGACAACATGAAGTTCCAACTCGAGGACTGCGTGCAGCGCGAATACAACTACGCCATCGTCGACGAAGTCGACTCGATCCTGATCGACGAAGCCCGCACGCCGCTGATTATTTCGGGCCCCAGCGAAGGCTCCACCGACAAGTACTACCGCGTCAACGGCATCGTCCCCAAGCTCACCCGCGGCGAAGTGATCGAAGGCAAGGAGCCGGGCGAGAAGTACTTCACCGGCGACTTTACGGTCGACGAAAAGGCCAAGAATGTCGCCCTTACCGAAGAGGGCGTCCGCAAAGTGGAGCGGATGCTGGACGTCACCAACCTCTATGACGCCGAAAACATTGAGATCAACCACCACATTCAGCAAAGCCTGAAGGCCTACGTCCTGTTCCACCGCGATAAGGACTACCTGGTGCAGGAAGGCGAAGTCGTCATCATCGACGAATTCACTGGCCGCCTGATGCCGGGTCGCCGTTGGAGCGATGGTTTGCACCAGGCCGTCGAGGCCAAGGAAGGCGTGAAGATCGAGAACGAGAATCAGACGCTCGCCACGGTCACCTTCCAGAATTACTTCCGCATGTATAAGAAGCTCTCGGGCATGACGGGTACGGCCGACACCGAAGCGGCTGAATTCGGCAAGACCTATAAGCTCGACGTCGTCAACATTCCGCCCAACCGCGTAACCATTCGTAAAGATAGCCAGGACATGGTCTATCGCACGGAAGACGAGAAGTTCCGCAACGCCGCCAAAGAGATCAAGGAGCGCCACGCCACTGGCCAACCCGTTCTCGTTGGCACCATCTCGGTGGATAAGAGCGAGCGGCTGTCGGGCGTCCTCAAAAAAATGGGCGTGAAGCACGAGGTGCTGAACGCCAAAAACCACGAGCGCGAAGCCTTCATCGTCGCCCAGGCGGGCCGTTATGCCGCCGTCACCGTCTCCACCAACATGGCCGGCCGCGGTACCGACATTTTGCTCGGCGGCAACGCCGAGTTCCTCGCTCAGGAAGAGGCCGGTAAGAAGGGCCTCTGCGAGAGCCTGCCGCCCGGCATCGCTTCGCTGATCGCCGACAAGGACTTTTACTACTTCCAGCGCTCCGGCCACAACTCCCGCGTGCCGATCGCGAACTGGAACGAGATCTACCAGAAGCACAAAGTCGTCTGCGACGCCGAGCACGAGAACGTGGTCGCTGCTGGTGGCTTGCACATTGTCGGCACCGAACGCCACGAAAGCCGCCGCATCGACAATCAGCTTCGCGGCCGCGCCGGCCGTCAAGGTGACCCCGGCTCCGCCCGTTTCTTCCTCTCTCTCCAAGACGACCTGCTCCGTATCTTCGGCGGCGAGCGCATCCAGGGCCTGATGCTGCGCCTCGGCATGGAAGAGGACGTGCCGATCGAAAGCGGACTGATCACCAAGCGCATCGCCGCGGCGCAGAAGGCCGTCGAAGCCCAGAACTTCGCCGCCCGCAAGCACCTGCTTGAGTACGACGACGTGATGAACAAACAGCGCCAAGCCGTTTACGGCCTGCGGCGCGGCTTGCTCGAGGGCAAGAACCAGCGCGAGAAGATCACCGAGATCATCGACGGCATGATCGGCACCTTCGTCGATATGCGCATGCCCGAAGGCAGCAACATCGATACCTGGGATTACCTGGGCCTCGATACTGACCTGCTGACCCAGTTCGGCGTCCGCATCAAGGCGTCTGACCTTGCGGGCCAGTCCCGCGCGGAGATCGAAGACACGATCCGTGAGATCGTGCTGAAGCGCTACGTCGAAAAAGAGCAGATGGTCGGCGATGAGTTCATGCGCCAAACCGAGGCCATGGTGATGCTGCATGTGATCGACAACCAGTGGAAAGACCACTTGCTTTCGATGGATCACCTGAAGGAAGGCATCGGCCTTCGCGGCTACGGCCAAAAAGATCCGCTCATCGAGTACAAGAAGGAAAGCTACACGCTCTTCCAGGACATGATGGATCGCATTGAAGACGAGTCCATTCGCATTCTCTTCTTCCTGCAGGCCGAGGGTGGTCACCTTCCTTTCCAGCATCCGGACCGCTACCCGGAGGAGGAGATGATGCCGGAGGAGCCGG
>Ga0105047_10011306_pt1 | contig 14494 bp, 16 predicted proteins | sample MAT04_FD_78384 | JGI IMG/M metagenome (GOLD analysis project Ga0105047, IMG submission 78384) | Freshwater microbial communities from Lake Fryxell liftoff mats and glacier meltwater in Antarctica - MAT-04 (megahit assembly) | ecosystem: Environmental > Aquatic > Freshwater > Ice > Liftoff... | reverse complement strand
GACGCCCATGCGTGCGCTTGGCGGATCGCCTCATCGGCCTCCGCGCTCAGGTCCGTGGCGACGAAGACGATCATCGGTGAGCTCATGGTGCGAGCGGCGGACGGTCCTCCGAAAGAGAGGTGGGGGTCAACCGCGCGATCGCGGGCTCGTGCGTCCATTGCTTGACATGGTCCGCCGCGCCCTGGGCAGCTAGCTGACGCCATGACAGCACAGAACAGCGCGCAGCCCGCGCCGCGCTCGCCAGGCGGCTGGTGATCGCGCTCTTCTACGGACACGGCGTCCACATCGGCTGGCTCACAGCCGCGCTCGGGCTGACCCTTCTGCTCGGCGCGATGAACCGCGCCTACGTGCTCAACGGGCTGGTCTACGGTGGCACCGGCGCAGCGCTCTGGTACACGCTCCACGAAGGCGGCGTCCACGCCACGATCGCCGGCGTCATCCTCGGCCTCATGATCCCGGCGCGCGCTCAGCGACCCTCCCGCCAAGTCCTGCGCGAGCTCGCAGAGCACGTCTCGGCGCTCGAGCAGACGGCCCCCGACGAGGAGCTCGACGGGGCCGAGATCTCGGCGATCGAGGACCGGCTCGAGGATCTCCGTGCGCCGATTCACCGCTTCGTTCACATCCTGCACCCGTGGGTCGCGTTCCTGATCGTGCCCGTGTTCGCGCTGGCCAACGCGGGCGTCTCGCTGCAAGGCGTGGGCGCCTCGGTGCTCACCGCGCCGGTCGCGCTGGGGTGCGCCCTCGGGCTCCTCCTCGGCAAGCCGATCGGGATCTTCGGCCTGACCATGGTCGCGGTGAAGCTCGGCCTCGCGCCGATCCCCGGCGGAGGGACCGCGGCGCAGCTCTTCGGCGTCTCGGTGATCGCCGGTATCGGGTTCACGGTCGCGCTCTTCATCGCTTCGCTCGCGTACCCGGGAGCGCCGGAGCTGCTCGACCAGGCCAAGGCCGGGATCCTCGCCGGATCGATCGGGGCCGGCGTGCTCGGCTTCGTGCTCCTGCGGGCGACGTCGCCGCACCGAGCGCCCGCAGAATGAACGCTCGACTGCGTCAGCTCCTCGCCTTCATCGCCGACGAGTTCTGGATCCTCCCGGGGCTCATGGTGCTGATGGGCATCTTCGGCGCCATCGGGACCGTGCACCTCGACCGCAGCGGAGCCCTGCCCCGGGTGTTGCTCGAGGGCGAGTGGCTCTACACGGGGGCCGCCGCCGGCGCACGAACGCTCCTCGGCGCCGTGGCCAGCTCGACCATCGGCGTCGCCGGCACGGTCTTCTCGATCACCATCGCAGCGCTCTCGCTCGCGGCCGGACAGATGGGGCCGCGGCTCCTGCGCAACTTCACGCGCGATCGAGGCAATCAATTCACGCTGGGTGTTTTTCTCGGCACGTTCTCCTACGCGCTGATGGTGCTGCGCAGCGTTCGGGCGCGCGACGAAGGCGAGTTCGTCCCCCACCTCTCGCTGACCTTGAGCATCGTGCTCGCCTTCATCTGCGTCGGGACGCTGGTCTACTTCGTCGGGCACATGGCCGGCCGCATCAACGTCGACACGGTGATCGAGCTGGTCAGCGCCGACGTCAGGGCCTCGATGGTACGCCTGAGCACCACCGACGAGCAGACGCCCGCGCCCCCCGACTCGTTCTGGCAAGGCGCGACCCCCGTCGCCGCATCCAATCACGGCTATCTGCAGAAGCTCGACGTCGAAGGGCTGGCCGCCTGGGCGGAGGAGCACGCCTGCGCCATCCTCCTCAGGGTGCGTCCCGGAGACTACGTCTTCCCGAACTCCGTCATCGGGTACGTCCAGCCGGCGGTGGCGGGCGCGGCTGAGGCGGTCGACGACGCCGTGGCGCTCGGACCGCAGCGCGTGAGCTCCGAAGACCTCGAGTACTCGGTGCGCCAGCTCGTGGAGGTGGCCGTGCGCGCGCTGTCACCCGGCATCAACGATCCGCACACCGCGATGAGCGCGCTCGACCGCCTGGGCTCGGCGCTGTGCAGCCTCGTCACCGTCCGACTGAAGAATGGCGTCCACCCCCGCAAGGGCAAGCAGGCCTTGGTCGTCCCGAGCTTCGATTACGTGGGCCTCACCGACGCGATGTTTCACATGATCCGGCAGAACGCCCGGACCTCGACCGCGGTGCCGATCCGGATGCTCGAGGTGCTCACCGCCGTGGCCGCCTGTGAGCGCGACGCGGCTCGCATCGAGTCGCTGCGACGTCATGCCAACCTGGTGCTGGGCGACGCCGAGCGGAACCTCGCCAATCCGAGCGACCTCGACGACATCCGCCAGCGACGCGCCGCCTTCGACCGCGCTGGAGTCGCGCCTGGCGCGGATCCGGCGGCCCCCCGTCGCCCGCGGAATGCTGAATTGCCACTCGATGTCGCGTAGCGCTAGTTTCCTACGTGGCGACCGCACTCCCTCACGAAGTTCGAGCGACTGCTCGAAGAGTCAACACGCTCCGCTCGCACGAGAGATCAAAGGTCGGGTGAAATGAGCTTCGACCTTCCGCCCCAAGTCGCGTACGTCGGCCTGCTCTTCGGACTCTTCGTCTTCCCGCGGATCCTCCAGCGCTGGCGGGTGCCGGCAGCGATCACCAGCCTGGCGCTGGGCGCGATCGCCGGCCCGGGGCTGGGCCTCTTCGAGCACGACAACACGATCAAGCTCCTCTCGACGCTCGGAATCGTCGCGCTGTTCCTCTTCGCGGGGCTCGAGGTCAGCGTCGCGGACCTGCGACGAGAGTCCAAGGTCATGGGTGAGCACCTCGCGATCCGATTGGTGGGTTTGGCGCTGGTGGCCGCCGCCGCGCATTCGTGGCTCGGGCTCGATACGCGCGCGGCCATCCTGGTCTCGCTCGCGCTCCTCACCCCGTCGCTGGTCGCGATGATCGTCGGGTTGCCGTGGCTGTTCCGGGTGTTCGCGCGCTTCATCGTGCCCCACGCGCCCAAGATCGGAGTTCGCCTTCTTGCTGATGACCTCGGTGATCTGCGCGCTCGTGACGAAGCAGCTCGGCGTCTACTATCCCGGGATGACTTCACGCTCGGCTCGCTCGGCTTTGCCGCCCTCTTTCTCGCCATCGGAGTGCCTCTCGGCCTGTTCATGGCGGTCCTCCACCGGAACCTCCGCCTGGGCGAGAGCATCCGTGAAGGCGTACGCGTCGGTGGCCCGATGCTGCCCACCTTGGTGTTCACGCTCGTGATCGCACAGATCCTGCGAGATCGCTTCGGCGCGTCACCTGCGGTCTTTGGTGGGCTGGTGATCTACGCGCTCGTCAACACCGTGATCCCGAGCTTCTTGTTCCGCACGCCACCGGTGGAGCTCGAGACGCCCGAAGCTCCGGAGCTCGACGAGGCCTCCCGCGCGATCGCGTCCCTCGACCCCGGGCCGCCGCCCCGATCGCTCCGCTGATCGCGAGACGTCTCCGCCGGTCGCAGCGGCGCGCTCAGAGCGGCGGACCAACGGCGATCACTTCGAGTGTGTCCGCGGTGCGCCCTGTCGAGCGCCGAAACGCCACCCGTACGGCGCACGCCACCGGCAGGCTCACCGCGCCCCAAACCATCGCGAGCTGGGAGCGGAGCGGCTCGACGGCGCACGGGATCAACAGCGGCACGGCGGGGCGCAGCCGCGCGAACGCGACGGCGGATGCCAGATCGCGGACCGGCGCGACGATCGCGACGCGATTCTTCGATCCATCCTGCCCGCTCGAGAAGATGCTGGGGTAGCGAATCCCATTCTTCCACAAAACTCGAACAAGCCCTTGACCGTTGCTTCGAAAAGTTTAGAAGCAGTGTCATGGTCAGCAAGCTCGAACGGCACGCGCTCCAGCTGAGCGCGCTGGGTCACCCCGTCCGCCTGAAGGTCCTCCGGTACATCGTGGCTGCGGGTGCAGAGGGCGCGGCGGCGGGCGATATCCAGGCCCATGTCGACATGCCCGCGTCGACGCTGAGCCATCACCTCAAGCGCCTGGTCGACGCTGGCCTGCTCGCGACGCGCGCAGAAGGCACCTTCCACTACTACGCCGCAGAGTACCCAGCTCTGCGCGCGCTCACCGACTACCTCTGGGAAGACTGCTGTCAGCGCGGCGCCAAGAGCTGCTGCTGAGCAGCAACGACAGGAGAGAAAGTCATGAACGTCATCAAGCCGCACGTCTCGCTCAACGTCACCGACATCGAGGCCTCGGTCGCCTTCTACGAGAAGGCCTTCGGCGTCACCGCCACCAAGCGCCGACCGGGCTACGCCAAGTTCGATCTCGCCGAGCCGTCGCTGAACCTCACCATGCAGAAGGCGCCGCGCACCGGCGTGAACGCGAGCCACTTCGGCATCCAGGTCGAGAGCACCGAGGACGTCGGGGCCGCGTGGGCGCGCTTCAAGCAAGCGGGGCTCACGACGAGAACCGAGACCAACACCGAGTGCTGCTACGCGCTCCAGGACAAGGTCTGGGTGGAAGATCCGGACGGCAACGCGTGGGAGGTCTTCGTGGTGAAGGGCGACGCGCCGGTGATGAGCGCGGAACCGAAGGCCAGCGCCTGCTGCGCGCCGAAGCTGGAGAGCGAGCCGAAGAGTGGCCGCAGCTGATCTCGCCCGCCGCGCCACCGCGGAGGCCCTCGGGACGGGCTTCCTGGTGGCGACGGTGATCGGCTCGGGGATCATGGCCGAGCGCCTGAGCGGCGGAAACGTCGCTCTGGCGCTCCTCGCCAACACCATCGCGACCGGCGCGGGGCTCATCGCGCTCATCCTGGCCCTGGGCCCCATCTCGGGCGCGCACATGAACCCGGCGGTCTCGATGGCGAGCGCGATCGACGGCGCGCTCGAGTGGCGCGCGTTGCCCGCGTACGTCGCGGCCCAGGTCGGCGGCGGCGTGGCCGGTGCCGTGCTGGCAAACGTGATGTTCCGTGAGCCGATCATCTCCCTTTCGCGTCACGCGCGCACGGGCGGCGATCAGTGGTTGAGCGAGGTGGTCGCGACCTTCGGGCTCTTGATGGTGATCCGCGGGACCAAGCCCGCCGCGGCTCCGTTCGCGGTGGGCGCGTACATCAGCGCGGCGTACTGGTTCACCGCGTCGACGTCGTTTGCGAATCCGGCGGTGACGATCGCGCGGGCGCTCAGCGACACGTTCGCCGGGATCCGGCCGGTGGACGCGCCGGCGTTCATCGCCGCTCAGATCGTCGGCGCGGTTCTCGCGACGATGACGTTTCGCTGGCTCTCACCGAGGAGTGCTCCATGAAGACGATCCTGTTCGCCTGCGTCCACAACGCCGGCCGCTCGCAGATGGCGGCGGCCTGGCTCAACGCCCTCGCCGATCCGGCGATTGCCCGCGCCGTGTCCGCCGGGACCGAGCCGGGCGAGCGCGTCCACCCGGAAGTCCTCGCAGCGATGCAAGAGGTCGGCATCGACCTGTCCGACGTGAAGCCGAAGCTCCTCTCGGACGCGCTCGCGCGCTCGGCCCAGCGGCTGATCACGATGGGCTGCGGGGAGGCGTGCCCGTGGGTCCCGGGGCTGGAGCGCGAGGACTGGCCGCTCGAGGATCCGAAGGGCAAGCCCATCGAGCGCGTGCGCGAGATCCGGGATGAGGTGCGCGCCCGAGTGGCCGCGCTCCTCGAACGTTTGTAGCGGCGCCCGCCAGACCGCTCGACCCCTGGCGCGAGTCGTGGCACTTCTCCCTCCGCTTCGTGATTGAGGGTGCGGCTGGCCGCAGGACAGGGGATGGTCGGGCCGCCGTCCAGACCGGCTGCGCCGGAGAGGTCTCTTCATGTCCGTCCGTCACAACACGCCCGCAGCGCCGCCCGAAGCATGGGCGCCTCTTCTTCGCCTCGCCCGCATCGCGAGCAAGCCGCTCGAGCGCTTCTTGCAGATCGAAGCCGCGAGCGGGGTGCTCCTCCTCATCGCCGCTGCGATCGCGCTCGCCTGGGCGAACTCACCGTGGGCCGAGAGCTACTTCGCGCTCTGGCACACGTCGGTCGGCGTCAGCGCGGGGGCCTTCCGGTTCGAGCGGAGCCTCGAGTGGTACGTCAACGACGGGCTCATGGTGATCTTCTTCTTCGTCGTCGGCATGGAGATCCGGCGCGAGGTGCACCAGGGAGAGCTCTCCGAATGGCGGCGAGCGGCGCTCCCTGCCGCTGCCGCGCTCGGCGGCATGATCGCGCCGGCGTGCCTGTATCTCCTCTTTGCGGGCGCGCCCGAGACGCGCTCCGGGTGGGGCGTCCCGATGGCCACGGACATCGCCTTCGCGGTCGGCATCCTCACGCTGCTCGGGAAGCGGGCGCCCGCCGCGCTGCGGGTGCTGCTCCTGGCGCTCGCGGTGATCGACGATCTCGGCGCGATCGTCGTCATCGCCCTCTTCTACTCCTCGGGGATCGCGCTGAGCGGGCTCGCGGTGGCAGCGCTGGGGTTCATCGGGGTGCTGTTGATGCAGCGGCTCGGCGTGCGGGCCAAGGTCGCGTACATCGTCCCGTCGCTCGTCGCCTGGGCGGGCATTTACGCGAGCGGCATCCACCCGACGATCGCCGGCGTCATCATCGGCCTGATGACGCCGGTGGAAGCGTGGCTGGGTGCCGCGGGCTTCGTGACCGGCGTCCAGCGCGAGATCGATCACCTCGCGAAGGCCGATCTCGGCGAGCTCTCGTCGCACGAGCTGGCCGTGGTGCTCGGTCACGTGAACGTCGCCCGGCGCGAGGCGATGTCGCCCTCAGAGAGCTTGATCGAGTCGCTCCACCCGTGGGTCGCGTTCGGCATCATGCCGATCTTCGCGCTCGCCAACGCTGGCGTGGCGATCCAGGGCGGGTCGCTCGACGCCACATCGTGGACCGTCCTGGGAGCGGTCGCGGTCGGGCTCGTCGTCGGGAAGCCGCTCGGCGTCGTCCTCGCGTGCTGGCTGACCCTCCGCACCGGGCTCGGCGTGTTGCCGGCCGGGATGGGCACGAGGCACGTCGTGGTGCTCGGCGTGGTCGCGGGGGTCGGCTTCACCATGGCGCTCTTCATCGCGCAGCTCGCCTTCACCGACGTCCGCCTCCTCGCGGCCGCAAAGCTCGGCATCCTGGTCGCCAGCGGAGCAGCGGCGATCCTGGCCCTCGTCCTCGGCCGGATCCTCTTGAAGCCGCCGGCGAGTGACGCGGCCATGGCGAAGACCGCCGACGAGGCGGAGAGCTCCACCGAGGTGTGATGCACGCGGCGAGGTGCAATCGCGCTGTGCGAGATTGCACCTTCTTGGTCGCCGTCACCGAACGGTGACGTGCCGTGATGGACGCATCGAGCGCGGCGATTGGACTCGGCCTTGCACTCATCCCCGGGATGACCAAGCTCCGCTGCTACGACTACGTGAACTCACCCTATGCACCGGTGCGCGATCTGATGAAGGGCGACGCCGTCGGGATCTTCCAGCGCGCGACTCGAGCCGCTCACACCCGTGCGGAGGTCATCTCGGCGAACCTGCACACTTCGCTCGGGCCCATCGTGGTCGGCACCGACATCGAGATCCGCGTGCTCGACATCAGCGAGGGCGTGTCGGTGCGCGACGCTCCGATCACACGCATCAAGCTCGCGTGGTCGGCCGTGCACGGCGCGGCGCTCTTCCCGTCGATGCAGGCGACGCTGTCGATCTATCCTCTGACCGCGACCGAGACCCAGCTCGAGCTCGACGGCGACTACACGCCACCGCTCGGCGCGATCGGCGCCGCGATCGACCTCGCCGCGGGCCACAGCGTCGCCGACGCGACCGTGCTGCGGTTCGTCCAGGAGGTCGCCGAGCACTTGCGTCACCATCCGGGAATGACCGTCACCGCGCGGTGACGTCGAGCGCGATCTTCGGAGTAGGCTGAGATCGAAATGCGAAAGTACAGCATCGACACGGCCATCCGGGTCCGCCTGATCCATCGCGCCGGCGCGCTCGCCGATCTGGCCGCCACGATCGGCGCGGCCGGCGGTCTGATCGGCGACGTCAGCATCGTGAGCTTCGGCGAGGACGACACCGTGCGTGACATCGTGGTGGAGACTCCCGACGAGGCGCATACGGAGCGGATGCTCGCCGCCGTGCGCGCGCTGGCGAACGTCGAGCTGATCGAGGTGCGCGATCCGGTGTTCGAGCGGCACCGCGGCGGCAAGCTCCAGCAGACCAGCCGCGTGAAGGTGAACGACGTGACCGACCTGCGCTACATCTACACGCCGGGCGTCGCGCGCGTGTCGCTGGCGATCGCGCGAGATCCCGACGCCGCCTGGGAGCTCACCGGCATCGGCAACTCGGTCGGCATCTTCACCAACGGGACACGCGTGCTCGGCCTCGGCGACATCGGGCCGCTCGCGAGCATGCCGGTGATGGAGGGCAAGGCGGTGCTCTACAGCAAGTTCGCGGGCGTGAGCGCGACGCCCATCCTCGTCGACACCAAGGACTCCAACGAGTTCGTGGAGACCGTCGTCCGGCTCTCGAAGACGTTCGGCGGCATCCACCTCGAGGACATCCGCATTCCGGAGTGCTTCGCGATCGAGCGCGAGCTGAAGGCCCGGCTGCAGAAGCCCGTGATGCACGACGACCAGCACGGCACGGCGACCGTCGCGCTCGCGGCGATCTTGCGGGCGTGCGCGCAGACCGGCGTCGACCCACGGCGTTCGAAGCTGGGCCAGATCGGTCTCGGCGCAGCCGGCAGCGCGATCGCCCGTTTGGCGCTCGCGTACGGCGTGGCGGATGTCCTCGTCACCGACATCTCGAAGGACGCGATGCGCGCGCTCGCAGCAGAAGGCGCGCGCGCGAGCACCCTCGACGAGATCATGGCGCAGGCGGACATCGTGGTCGCGACCACCGGCCGGCCGGGCCTCATTCACCCTGAAATGGTGCGGCAGGGCCAGGTCATCTTCGCGCTCTCGAACCCCGAGCCCGAGATCTCCCCGAGCGACGCGCGGGCCGCGGGCGCAGCGTTCGCAGCGGACGGGCGCACCGTGAACAACGCCCTCGCCTTTCCCGGCCTCTTTCGCGGCGCGCTCTCGGTGCGCAGCTCGGCGATCACCGTGGAGATGATGATCGCCGCCGCCGAGGTCCTCGCCGCGCTCTCGACCGGCGACAGCGTGACGCCCGATCCGCTGAATCCAGCGGTCCACGAGGCGGTGTGGACGCGCGTCGCCGCGAAGGCGAAGGAGCTCGGCCTCGCCGGGAAAGCGAAGTTGTGACCGGCACCCCCGCTGCATCTTTCGCGAGGATGACGCCCCGAACGCAAGAGCTCGCCATGATCCCCGGCGCGGAAGTTAGGTGATGCGCGGCATGTCACCAGCCCACGGGGGCGGGCATCGCGGGCGCCTTTCCGCCGCTCGCCGGGTCGGACTTCCTGATGGCCAACAAGGCGCGCGCGATCAGGATCGTGCTCCATGGGCTCAGCGGGCCGGTCACGGTGAACGGCCAGAGCTTCAACAGCGTCATGCCTCCGGTCCTGCAGCTCGACGACGACCAGATCGCGGACGTGCTGACCTACGTGCGCAATAGCTGGGGCAATCAGGGCGACGCGGTGCAGACCGAGGAGGTCACCGCGGTGCGGGCGAAGGGCCCGGGGCTCAAGGAAGGCGTGGATTGAGCCCGCTGTGGCTGGCGGCGCTCATCGCCGCGACACCAACCCCGCTCGCCATTCCCGGAGGGCGCTTCGCGCCGATGATCCCCAACGCCGACTATCTCCGCTTCGTGCTCTCGAGGCCGGCCTGGGGGCGCGATCGGATCGCGGCGCTGTTCGCCGACGACGGGTACCTCGCGCACTGGAGCGGCCCGCTGTCCCTCGGCGCGCGCGCGCCCGCGACGTCACCCGTGCTGCGCGTGAGCTGGTTCGCCGCCGACGCCTACTGCCGTGCACAGGGAGGCCGGCTGCCGACCTGGCAAGAGTGGGAGTACGTGTCTGCCGCGAGCGAGACCGCCGCCGATGCGCGAAAGGATCCTGCGTGGCCGCAGAGGATCCTGGGCTGGTACGAGCGCCGCGAACCGCTGATCCCGTCCGTGGGGCTCATCGAGCGGCTCAAGACGCTGGATGCCTCGCTCGATCCGACGGCGCGCGCGAAGGTCCGCTACCTGCTCGTCTCGTTCGATCCCGACAACGACACTCCCGAGCGGCTGGCGGCCCTCGCCGAGCTGCATCACCTCGATCTCACCCGCTGGACCCTCGCGCGCACCGACCCACGCAGCGTGCGCACCCTCGCGAACGTCCTCGCAATCAAGTACCGAAAGAGCGCCGATGGCTCGTTCGATCACGGCTCGCCGGTGACGTTGTTCGGACCCGACGGCGCGATCTTGGTCAAGGTCGACGATCAGTCCGCGCCGCTTTCGCCCGTCCGCGACGCGCTGGCGATGCTGTATCAATGATGCATGGCGAAGCACACGACCTCATCGGGCGCCCAGCGATATCGAACGGAGGAGGGCGCGCCCTGCGTCGACGTCAAGGTCGACAACGTCGAGCACCTGTTCGACAACCGTGACCCCGCGCCGTTTCGCCAGCGAGACCTCGATCCTGCGCTGGTCGAGTATCTACGCGACGCGGCCGAGGATCTGAGCGGTCATCGTCTGATCCGGCTCGTGGTCTGGCTCGCGAAGCCGTGCGCGCCGAAGGAGATCGAGGAGGCGATGCGCTCGCACTTTCGCGACGAGATCGAGCGCATCCGCCGCCGACGGCGCGGCCAGCGTCGCGCGGGGCAGATCGCGTTGGTCATCGCCATCGCGTTGGTGGTCGCGCTCCTCGCGCTGGCCCAGCTGGTCTCGACCGTCGTCCCCGGATCGATCGGCGCGGGCCTGAAGGAAGGCCTGACCATCTCCAGCTGGGTGGTCATGTGGCGCCCGATCGAGGTGCTGATCTACGACTGGATCCCCAGGCGCCAGGAGCGGAAGGTCTTGACCAAGATCCTCGAAGCGCCGATCTCGGTGCGCACCGGCGGGCCCAGCGTGGCGTAGCTGCGTACGGGGTCGACGTTACCTGATCCGGACCGACGTTACCGCGCGGTAACACGGCGCCGCGGCGCCCCTGCTCGGTGCTCTGGCACGCTTCCTGGATTATTCCCGAAGGTGAAGTTGCGCCTGGCCCTCGCCTCGTTGCTCACCTTGCTGAGCTGCGAGGGCCCCACCGGGCCCGAAGGCACGCCCGGCACCCGCGGCGGCACGGGCAAGGAGGGTGGCGAAGGACCCGCCGGGCCGAGCGGAGATCAAGGCCCCGAAGGACCCGCCGGTGAGGACGGCACCAGCACGCCGGCGCGCGGCGCGGTCCTGACCGGGAGCGATCTCGCGATCACCATCCTCGGCGCCGGCATCAGCGCGAGCGGCACCGCGACCGTCGGCGTCGCGATCGCCGATCGCAACGGCGTGCCGCTCGACACGACCGGTCTGTACACCAGCGGCACCGTCTCGCTGAGCTTCGTCCTGGCGTCCCGCGACGCCACCGGCGAGTACACCGCGTACACCACGCGCTCGGTGACGAGCCCGATCACCACCGTCACCGCCATCCAGGCCGCCGCCGACACCGGCGGTACGCTGATCGAGGTCGCGCCCGGCCAGTACCGCTACACCTTCGCAGCGAGCGCAGCGAACGGCGATCGCGCGCGCGTGCACACCATCGGCGTCTACGGCACGCGCACCCTCGGCGAGCTCCGGTCCACCGACGACGTGACGTTCGACTTCGTCCCGGGCGGCGGGGGCGCTGCGCCGCGCCCGAGCGAGATCAGCAATGAGGGATGCAACGGCTGCCACGCCCAGCTCTCCGCGCACGGCGGCGCGCGCAAGAAGATCGAGCTGTGCGTGCTCTGCCACTCTGCGCAGACGATCGATCCCGACACCGGCAACACCGTCGACTTCGAGGTCATGATCCACAAGATCCACCGCGGAAAGGAGCTCCCGAGCGTGCTCGCAGGCGAGCCGTACCGCATCATCGGCTTTCGCCAGAGCGTGAACGACTTCTCGACCGTCGCGTTCCCCCGCGACATCCGCCAGTGCGCCAGCTGCCACGTCGGCCCAGCACAGGGGTGGGCGACGAAGCCCGCGAAGCCGGCGTGCCTCGGGTGCCACGATCGCACCTCGTTCTCCGATCCTCCGCCCGCCGGGTTCACGCTCCACGGCGGCGGCGAGCAGGCCCCGAACGCGCCGTGCGCGGTGTGCCATCCGTCGCGCGGCAGCATCGCGCCGATCATCCCGGCGCACCTCAGCGCGTTCGATGATCCGGCGCGCGCGCAGATCGCCGTCGAGCTGCGATCGATGTCCCAGACGCGCCCGGGCGAGACGCCGATCGCGATCTTCCGCGTCACCGTGAACAGCGCGCCGCGCGACATCCTCGCAAGCCCGATGACGTCCTTGCGCGCGACGATCGCCGGCCCGAACACCGACTACGCGCGCTACTGGCAGTCGACGCTGCAGGGCAACGGCGCGAGCGGCACCCTCACCGCGGTCGACGCGGCCGACGGCGTGTTCCAGTACGCCTTTCCGGCGAGCGCAGCGATCCCGCGGGACGCGCGCGGCAGCTTCACCCTGGCGATGGAGGCGACGCTGCGCGCGAGCGCCGCCGACCCGCTCTACGCGGCGTTCACGCCGGTGCTCCCGTTCGCGGTGACCGGCACCGTCGCCGCTCGCCGCGCGGTGATCGACGCCGCCAAGTGCAACAGCTGCCACGGCGATCTCAGCTTCCACGGCGGCGGCCGGAAGAACGCGCAGTACTGCACGCTCTGCCACAACGCGGCCAACCTCAACGACGAGCGCATGTCGCGGCTCGAGAGCGCCGACGCGCTCGTCCACAGCGTCGACCTTCCGTTCATGATCCACCGCATCCACACCGGCGAGGCGCTCACGCAGCCCTTCGTGCTCGGCGGCTTCCCGGCGCCGAACGCGGCGAACCCGACCGGCACGCCGGTCGACTTCCGCGAGGTCCGCTACCCAGGCATCCAGGGCGACTGCAACGCGTGCCACATGGCGGGCACGTGGGCCCTCCCCTTGCCGGCCGGACTCGCGCCGACGCACGAGCAGGTGCGCACCTGCGCCGAAGATCCCGCCGCCGACGCCGACAGCCTCTGCGCGACACGCTCGTGGGTGGTGTCCTCGACGATCACCTACGCGCCCGCTGCGAAGGCCTGTCTCGGCTGCCACGACAGCACCGACGCGCGCGCGCACGCCGAGGTGAACACGACGCTCCTCGGGGCCGAGGCGTGCACCGTGTGTCACGGACCCGGCGCGAACGACGACGTCGCGCGCGTCCACCCGATCTTGCCGTGAAAGGAGCCTGGATGATCCTCCTCGGCATCGTCGCGGCGTGCGACGTCGAGCGCCCGCGCGCGAGCGACGAGCCCTGCGTCGTGACCGACGGCTCGGTCTGCTCGCGGATCCACCCGCCGGGGATTCTCGAGCGCTCGAGCCCCGACTTCCACGGCGCGGTGCTGCGCGAGGCGCTCTACGACACCGCGCGCTGCCAGACCTGCCACGGCAAGCGGCTCGACGAGGGCGGGACCAGCGGGAAGTCGTGCAACAGCTGCCACGCAGACGGCGCGTTCGCGTGCATCACGTGCCACGCCGATCTGCCGCAGCAAGGCGCGCACGCCGCGCATCTCCGCGGGAAGACCGTGCGCGAGCCCGCGTCGTGCGCGCCGTGTCACCTCGTGCCGGAGGGCTTGGGCTCGATCGGCCACATCTTCGACGCGCAGCGCAGGCTCGATCCTCCGCCCGTCGAGATCGCGCTGACCTTCGATCCGATCACCAAGGGCTGCAGCGACACCATCTGTCACGGCAAGCAGGATCCCGCGCCCCGCTGGGACACGCCGCACCAGCCGCTCGGCTGCCAGCGCTGTCACGGCCTGCCCCCACCGACGCCGCCGCACCTGAACGATCGCTGCGAGAGCTGCCACCCGCGCGTGTCGACCAGCACCAGCGCGCCGATCGACGGGCCATTTCACATGGACGGGCGGGTCGATCTCGGGCGCGACGGCAGCGGTGGCTGCGAGAGCTGTCACCCGACCGCCGAGCTCGATCCGGTGCACCAGTCGCACCTGACCGCGGGCCTGCAGCTCAGCGCGCCGAAGGGCTGCGAGAGCTGTCACCGGGTGCCGGAAGCCGTGTTGTCGGTCGGGCACATCGACAGCGCGCCGCCGGTCGAGGTCTTCCCGCCCGGTCACGGCGGCGTCGCGTGGTCGCGCGGCGCGCAGCCGGTGTGGGATCAGATCGGTTGCAGCGGCACCGCCTGCCACGGCGTGGCGAACACGATCGAGTGGACGCCGCAGCCGATCGTCTGCGGGAGCTGCCACGCCATCCCGCCGAACGACGCGGCGCATCCTCCGCCCATGACGGTCCGCGACTGCGCGCGCTGCCACGTCTACGGGCCTTCGAACGTCGAGCTGCACATCGACGGAAAGGTCGATCTGCGATGACCGAGCTCACCTGGATCGCGATCGCCTGCATCGCCGTCGCTGCGACGCTGACGCTGTGGTTCCTGATCGCCAACCCACCGCTGAACCGCACGACCAAGGTGCTCTTGCTGCTCGGTATCGCGGTGTTCCCGATCGGCGCCGCGCTGAGCACCAACG
>Ga0105047_10011305_pt1 | contig 14496 bp, 16 predicted proteins | sample MAT04_FD_78384 | JGI IMG/M metagenome (GOLD analysis project Ga0105047, IMG submission 78384) | Freshwater microbial communities from Lake Fryxell liftoff mats and glacier meltwater in Antarctica - MAT-04 (megahit assembly) | ecosystem: Environmental > Aquatic > Freshwater > Ice > Liftoff... | reverse complement strand
TAGGGGGTCATTTCCACCTGCACCTTGTCGCCGGCCAGAACCCGGATGCGGTTCTTGCGCATCTTGCCTGCCATCGTGGCGATCAGTTCATGGCCATTCTCAAGCTCGACCTTGAACGTCGCGTTGGGCAGGAGTTCCTTAACGACGCCGGGGAATTCGAGGATGTCTTCCTTGGCCATGGTCTCTCCAAATGGGGCAATGCCCGCGCAAATGGCAGGCTGGGCGGGGCTATGCGCCGAATGGGGCGGTATTTCAAGGGGAAAGAGGCGCGTCAGGCTTTCAGCGCCGCCTGAAGCACAAAGACCCGGATCGCCGAAGCAAGCCCGACATCGCCCCGGTCTGCGTCGATTTCGGCGGCCAGATCATTCAGCGACTGGCCACGCGTGTGCGCGATGCGGCGGAATTCGGTCCAGAACGCCTCCTCCATTGACACCGAGGTGCGGTGGCCATGCAGGGTCACAGAGTGTTTGGCGGGGCGGTCGTGCATGGCTGCTCCTCACCGGCAAAGATACCGAAGCTGACCGCCGCTCGCCAGACGGAGTTTTCAAAAACTCCGGTTCGGACCCTTCAAAGGGTCCGGCACGATTTCTTCGAAGAAATCGTCTAGGCCACCCTTCGAATCGGTTCCCGGTTACAGAAGATCTCGTATTGACCGGAATTCTCGACCACCGGGAAACCGCGCCGGAGCATTTCGGCCAGAAAAGCCTCGCGCCCGACAAAGCGTTCAATGTCGCGGATTTTGCGGCGGATCACTGCGCCCTCTTGCGCTGCTCGCGACGAGAACAGATGCGAAAGCCAAGCTTCGGCGCTGAGGAATGGGGGCATGTCGGTCATGGTGGGCCTCATTCGCTCAAACTAAGCGAAATCGGTTAACCGCCCGTTAATCCTGCCGCTTCTTGCCGTCCAACTCCGCCTTGATCCGCTCCGCCTCTGCCGCCTCCCGCGCCTTCTGCGCCTTCGTGCGGCCGAACTTCGCGGCATTCTCGTCGGCTTCCGCCCGCGCCTCGGCCCGGGCCTTGCCCTTGCGCGCGGAGCGCAGGTTGACAACCTCGGCCATCAGAGCTTCGGCCCCACCATGTCCTCGGGCCGCACCACGCGGTCAAAGGTCTCGCCATCGACAAACCCCAGCGCAATCGCCTCTTCCCGCAAGGTCGTGCCGTTCTTGTGTGCCGTCTTGGCTACCTTGGTCGCATTGTCATAGCCGATGGTCGGCGCCAAAGCCGTCACCAGCATCAGACTTTCCCGCATCAGCTTTTCGATCCGCGCCAGATTGGCCTCGGTCCCCACCACCATGTTGTCGGTGAAACTCCGCGCCGCATCGCCGAGCAATTGCATCGATTGCAGCACGTTATAGGCCATCATCGGATTGTAGACGTTCAGTTCGAAATGCCCCTGTGACCCAGCAAACCCCACCGCCGCGTCATTGCCCATCACATGCGCACAGACCATCGTCAGCGCCTCGGCCTGCGTCGGGTTCACCTTGCCCGGCATGATGGATGAGCCCGGCTCGTTCTCCGGCAGGATCAACTCCCCAAGCCCGGACCGGGGCCCCGAGCCCAAAAACCGCAAATCATTGGCGATCTTGAACAACCCCGCCGCAACCGCCTTCAATGCGCCCGAAAACATCACCATCGCATCATGCGCCGCCAGTGCCTCGAACTTGTTCGGCGCCGTCACAAACGGCAGCCCGGTGATCGCCGCAATCTCGGCCGCCACGCGGGCATCAAACCCCACCCGCGTGTTCAGCCCGGTCCCCACCGCCGTGCCGCCTTGCGCCAATTCGTAGATGTCCGGCAGGCACATCCGCACCCGCGCGATCCCCTTGTCAACTTGCGTCGCATAGCCGGAAAACTCCTGCCCCAGGGTCAGCGGCGTTGCATCCTGCGTATGCGTCCGGCCGATCTTGATGATGGCCTTGAACTCTGCCGACTTGGCCCACAACGCACGGGCCAGATGCTCCAGCCCCGGCAGCAGCACATCGCGCGCTACCATGCCGATGGCGACATGCATGGCGGTCGGAAACGTGTCGTTCGACGACTGGCTCATGTTGACATGGTCGTTCGGATGGATCGGCTTCTTGGAGCCCATCACCCCGCCCAACATCTGAATGGCACGGTTCGAGATCACCTCGTTGGCGTTCATGTTCGACTGAGTGCCGGACCCGGTCTGCCATACCACCAGCGGGAAATCCGCGTCGAACCTGCCGTCCATCACCTCCCCCGCCGCCGCCGCGATCACCTGACCCAGCGCCGCATCCAGATCGCCCTGCGCCACATTCACCCGTGCGCAGGCCTGCTTGATAACCCCAAGCGCCCGCACGATGGCGATGGGCTGACGCTCCCACCCAATCTTGAAGTTCTGGATCGAGCGCTGGGTCTGCGCGCCCCAAAAGCGGTCAGCGGGGACTTCCAGCGGGCCAAAGCTGTCGGTTTCGGTGCGGGTTTCTGGGCGGGTGTCGGACATGACAATGCTCCGGGGAAAGGACAGCGGCGTCATAGCGCCGAAGTGTTACAAATTCAATTCGCATACCGATGCATACCGCCTGGCCTTACGCCTTCCGGAACCGGTAAACCGTCGCGGGCGGCAAGTTCAGCCAGATCTTTTCCCCGCGCTCTACCGTCAGGCCCAGTTCGGCCATTTCGGTGGCAGGCAGCGGCGGGTTTGGGCCGTAGGTGAACTGAATATACCGCCCCCCCGGCGCCAGCACCGCAAAGGCCGCGCCGACGATCGCTTTGCGGACCGCAACCGGCATCGACAGCAGCGGCAGACCCGAGATCACTGCCGACACCCCCGGCGCCACATGCGCGGCGGCAGTTTCCGCCCCGCCCAGCACCACATTCGCCCCCGGCCAACGAAGCCGCAAATGGTCCACAAACTCAGGGTTCATCTCGAACAGCGTCAGGTCCTCCTGCCGCACCCCGGCGGCCAGAATCCCCTCGGTCAGCCGCCCGGTCCCCGGCCCGAACTCCACCACCCTACCGTGACCAAGCCCCTTCGCCATCGCCCGCGCCAGCCCGCGAGACGAGGGCGCAATCGCCGACACCTGCCGGGGCCGCGTGATCAACTGGCGCAGGAACAGCAGGGTTTCGGGCAAGGAAAGGGATGCTTTTCGCTAAAGGTCAGGTCTTGCGGAACCGGTCCAGCCGGACGATCTGCGCATCCTGCGGCGGCGGATCGTCGTCGGGATCCTCACCTTCCTCTGCCGCAGTCTGAGCGGCATCGCGATCCTCGGCCGCTTCGTCATGTGTCTCGAAGCGCAGACCGAATTCCACCGAAGGATCCACGAACGTCCGCAAGCTGTCGAAGGGCACCGAAACCCGCTCGGGGTTGTTGCCGAAGTTCAGCGTGACAGCAAAACCCCTGTCGGTGATTTGCAGATTGTCGTACCAATGCTGCAGCACCACGGTCATCTCCGCCGGATACCTCGCCCGCAGCCAATCGGCCATCTCGACCCCCGGCGCGGTGGTGTCGAAGGTGATGAAGAAATGGTGCGCGCCGGGCAGCCCTTTCTTCTGGACATCCTTCAGCACGGTCATGATCAGACCGCGCATCGCACGGTGCATCAGGTTGCCGTAGTCAATACTGCGCGCCATCCGTGGGGCCTGCTTTGCTGCAATCGCATACTTTCGGGCAGCATAGGGGATTCGGACCTGAAGGAAAGGGGCACTAAACCAGCAGCGAGAAAACGGCGGACACCAGCGCCGAAAGCCCCAGCACCGGTGGCAACGACCAATGCCGGCGCAGCAGCAGCCAGGCCGAGCCAAGCCCGATCAGCGCCGGAACGATCTTCAGGCTGGTCAGGTCCGGCCAGACCAGATGCAACGGCCCAAGGTCCAGCACCGCCACGCGTCCGAACACCACATGCAACGCAAACCACAGCGACAGGTTCGCGATGACGCCCACCACCGCCGCCGTGATCGCCCTCAACGCCCCGGACAGGCGGGGCGCGTGGGTCAACCGAGTGATCCACGGGCTCCCGGCGAAAATCCACAGAAAACAAGGCACGAAGGTCATCCACAGCGTGATCGCTGCCCCGGCGAGGCCCCCCGCCAACCCGTCCTTCGCCCAGCCCGCCTGAAACCCGACGAACTGCGTGACCAGAATAAGCGGCCCCGGCGTCGTCTCCGCCAGCCCCAGCCCGTCCATCATCTGCGGCAGGGTCAGCCAATGCTTGTCCGCCACCACCGCCTGCGCCATCCAGGCCAGCACCGCATAGGCCCCGCCGAACGTCACCACCGCAAGCTTCGAGAAGAACAGCGCGATATCGGCATACAGCGGCGGCGCCCACAGCAGCAGCGCGGCAAGCGGCAGCAGCCAGATCGCGCCCCAGACCCCCACCGCCGTCACGCTTTCCCGCAAAGCGCCGGGCGGATGGATCACCTCGGCCTTCGCCACCGCTTGCGTCGAGGCATAGCCCCAAAGCCCCGCGCCAAGGATCACCACCGGAAACGGCAGGCCAAAGGCGAACAGCGCCAAAAACGCCAACCCCGCGATGACCCAATGCGCCCGGCTTTTCAGCGCGCGCCTGGACACCCGCAGCAGCGCCTCGATCACCACGGCAACCACTGCCGCCTGCACCCCGATGAACAGCGCCGCCACCAGCGGCACCTGCCCGAACATCGCGTACAGCACCGACAGCGCCAGCACGATCCCCGCGCCCGGCGCCACGAACAGCAGCCCCGCCAGCAGCCCCCCCGCCACGCCGCGCAGGCGCCAGCCGATCCAGGTCGCAAGCTGCATCGCCTCGGGCCCCGGCAGCAGCATGCAGAACGACAGCGCGGACAGGTAGTCCTCTTCGCTCACCCATTTCCGCTCTTCCACCAACTCGCGGTGCATCAGTGCGATCTGCGCCGCAGGCCCGCCGAACGAGAGCACCCCGATCCGCCCGAAGGCCCGAAACAAGACGCCCCAGGGCATCATGCGGCCCGCACCGCAGGCCAGTCGTGACCCTCCTCGAACCCATCCCGCGCCCAGCGGTACAAGGCGTCATAGACCACCATGCCCGCCTGCAACTGCTCCAGATCGTCACGGAACTGCCGCGACAGCCCGACCGAGATTGCCAGCAGTCCCGCCGCCTGCGGTGCCAGCCCGTGCATGTCGGTGTCAGCCGCGCGGATCACCACCGCCATGCGGGCCAGCGCGTCAGAGTGCAGGCCGAACAGGTCCGGCAGCGTATCGAAGGTGCAAGTCTCGCCGACATGCGAATGCGGGACGCCTTCGATGTCGAACGGGATCGCGCCGAACTTGTCCGCGACCTCCACAACCGCGCTCGGGGCCACATACAGGAACCTCGCTTCCGGGTTCACAAAGCGGCGGATCAGCCAGGGGCAGGCGATGCGGTCCACATTCGGGCGGTGCCGGGTAACCCAAAGCGCCTGATCCCGGACGTCGGCACCGATCACCGGCAGCCCCGCCGCGCGCCACGCCGCCCAGCCGCCCTCGATCACCTCGGCCCGGTGTCCCATGTTGCGCAGCAGCGCCGCCGCGCCTTGGGCGAATTTGCCACCCTTGTAACAGGTGACCGCAATCGGCCTCGCTGGCCCGACCGGATTCGGGAAAGCCGGCAAAGCCGCCCCGGGTGCCAGATGCGAGGCGACGCGCGCGCAAGGCATCAAAAACCGGTCGGCGTCCCGATCTTCCTGCGGGCGCACGTCGATGATGTGGGGTTGATCCGGCGTGCCGATCAGCCGGGCGAGTTGCTGGACAGAGATTTCATCAGGACCGGGCATGGCTTGCATCCTTGCTGAGGCGTCAGGGGGGATGCGATGCTTGGGCCGAAGCCTCACGGGGCGCTCGCGAGACCCCATGCCCCATGCTTAGCCGGGCGCGCGTGATGCGGTCAAGTGCTCTGGGGTCAAGAGTTCCGGGGTCAATAGCTCCGGGGTCACGAGACCGGTTTGGTCAACTCGCGCAGCAATTTTGCATGAATCGCCCGGGGAAAATCCTGAACGCCATGCGCCGTCATGACAAAGCCGCCCTCGGTGATGACATTTTCGCGGTAGTAATCCGTCAACAGGCTGACCCCGCCGCCCACCTCGACGGCCAGGCCGTTGACAGTGACCCCCGCCGCCTCCGCCTCGGCCCGCGCCGCCGGCAACGTCATGCCGTCGTTTTCCACCCCGTCCCCGGACACGTCGATCACCTGCCGCTGGCATTGCGGCGCATCCGCAAACTGCGCCAGCGAGACATGGATCGCCTCGCCAATCGCGGTCGCGGTGTTCCAGGGGCGGGGCAGGGCGCGGATCTTCTCGGCCAACCCGGCCACCTGATCCGCCGTCGTCAGGGCAGCCCAAGGCAATGCCACGGTCTGACGCCCGCCACCCGACCACTGCACAATGGCCAGCGCATCCTGCCCCTCGACCAGCGCGGCCACGATGTCCGGATCGCCCAGCGCATCCGCGATCCCGTTGATCTGCAAGTCATATTCCCGGTCGGAAATCGACCCCGACACGTCAACAGCCAGCACCAGCGCGGTCTCGCAGGCGAGCGCCGGGCTGGCAAGGACGCAAGCGACAAGGACCGTCACAACGCGCTGCATGGCGCGAGGATGGGCCTGCGCCTGGTTTTGGGCAAGAAGAAAGGGAAAGCGCAGGTTTCTGTTGCCAGGTACCTGCAAACCCCGCCTTACGGGGCTAACCGCAAGGACTTAAGTTTGGCTTACTCGAACTGCTTACGCAGCCAGAGCGAAAGCCGGAGCACGGTTGTCATTGGCAACTGTGATCTTGGACCGATAACGGTGGTACCCCGCCGAGTAAAAGCTGGCCTCTTTGAACGTCCGTCGATCCTGTTTCGACCCCAAGACCCGCAATGAACGGGGTGATGGTGGAGTCGCCGGGTACCGCCCCCGGGTCCGAACCGCCTATTGCAGGTGCGTTTATCACCATAGTCCGGATTGCTCCGGACCCCTTCAATATAGGCGCAGCACCCTGCCAGCGCAACTGGAACCGGTCAAACTCCGGCGACAAGCAGCAGATCAGTTTCCGCGGCCTTTTCGCGAACCCGGCGGGCGGCCGTATAGGCGTCGGATTCATAGAACGTCCGCGCCCCTTCGGAGCTGTCGAACTCGATCAGGATGGCAATGCCCCCGGCCCCGCCCTCCCGATGATCGGGGGAGGGATCCCGCGCCAGAACCCGTCCGCCATGGGCCGCGATGGCCAGGCCGGACATGGTTTTGAACTGCTCATACTTGGCTTTGTCATGCACCCTGATATGGGCGATCAGATAGGCTTTCGGCATGGCATCCCCCGCTTGAAAAGACATCCTCCACCGATGCTGCCATCGCCGGGCGCTTTCGCCTAAAGAAAAACGCCCGAGGGTCAAACCCCCGGGCGTCATCGCGTAGGATGCGTGATTGACCCATCACACCTTCAGATCAGAACCCCGCCTTGATCTTCTCGAACTCGCTCACCATCCGGTCCCGCAGCGCCGGGTCCAGCGGCGTCTGCGCCAGCATCGCGCCCTCCACCGGATCCACGAAGCCGGCCTTCAGATCCTCGGGGGTGATCTTCGACATCGACACAGTGTTGGTCATCGCATAACCGATCGTGGCCAGCAGTACCGGGGCCGCCGGATAGTCGATGAACGCGTTGATGTAGTCATGGGCTTTTTCTTCGCTGCCCGGCCCGTCTTTCAGGTTGACATAGCCGCAGAACCAGGACGACGCGCCCTCTTTGGCCTGACGCTGGAAGCCGATCGGGAAGCCTTCGGCCTGCAGGATCGCCACAGTGTCATTCCACGACCACGCGATCTGCACCTGACCCGAGGTCATCAGCTGTGCCAGTTCCGACGGGTCGGCCCAATAAGCCACCACATTGGGATTCACCTCGCGCAGCCAGGCGGCGGCGGCAGCGAACTGCGCGTCCGTCACATTGGTCCAGTCACTGACCCCGGTGGCCAGCAGCGCCAGGGCCCAGACATCGTCCGCATTGTCGGGCAGCGAAATGCGTCCGGCATATTTCGGATCGGCGAAGACCAGCAGGCTGGCCACGTCCTCGGCCGGCACGGTGTCGGTGTTATAGGCCACGGCGGAAAAGGCATAGTCGGTCGGAATGAACCACACGCCGGCGTCGTCCACAAAGCTCTTGGAGGCAAGGAATCTCGGGTCAATCTCGGCGAATTTGGGAATCTTCGAGATGTCCCAGGGCTCGATCAGCCCGGCATCGCGATATTTCGGGATCATCTGGCTGCACGGATGCGCCACATCGACCTTGAAGCCGGACGAGATCTTCTGGAACGCCTCGTCGTCATCGGCAAAGATCGAATAGGTCGGCGCGTCGCCATGCTTGGCGACATAGGACGGCACCAGGTCCGGGTTGTCGAACGACGACCAGTCGAACACGGTCAGTTCCGGATCACCGGCCATCGCGGCACTGCCCAGAAGGCCAAGTACAAGGGCAGAACTGGCCAGAAGGGCGGTAAAGTGGGTCATGGACTCTCCTGAGGTGGGTTGCCCGATCTTGACGCCGGGCGTTTTGATCAAATTGCGAGGACTAGATAGATGCGCCGCGACACCATCGCAACAGGATTTTACGGCAAACCTGTCACAGATCAGTCACGTTTTGCGGACAGACCCGGCGTCACATGCCTGTTACACGCGCCCGTCTGCGAATCTGCGCGATGTCCGGGCAGGGGTTGCAAAACCTGCGAGCATCGGTTGCCATGCGCCAACCCCTGCAGGAGACACCATGCCCACGCTCGACTTGCCCTTTGTCCGTGCCCAGTTCCCCGCCTTCGACGATCCCGCCGCCGAAAGCCATGCCTTCTTTGAAAACGCCGGCGGCAGCTATCCCGCCCGCGCGGTGGTGGACCGGCTTCACCGCTTCTACACCGAACGCAAGGTGCAGCCCTATGGCCCCTATCCCCGCGCGCAAGCCGGCGGGGCCGAAATGGACGAGGCCCGGGACCGGCTTGCGGCCATGATGGGCTGCGGGCATGACGAGATCAGCTTCGGCCCCTCAACCTCGGCCAACACCTTTGTGCTCGCCCAGGCCGTCCGCCTGTGGCTGCGCGGCAAAAACGCCGCCATCGTCGTGACCAATCAGGATCACGAGGCGAACTCCGGCGTCTGGCGGCGTCTGGCGGATGAAGGGATCGAGGTTCGGGAATGGCAGATCGACCCGCAGACCGGCCATCTGGACCTCGCTGGCCTGAAACCGCTGCTCGCCGATGGCAGGGTCAAGCTGGTCGCCTTCCCGCATTGCTCGAACGTGGTGGCCGAAATCAACCCGGTGGCAGAGATTTGCGCGCTGGTACGGGCGGCAGGGGCCCGGACGGTGGTGGACGGCGTGTCCTATGCCCCGCACGGACTGCCGGACTTTCCGGGGCTGGGCTGCGATGCCTATCTGTTCTCCGCCTACAAGACCTACGGCCCGCATCAGGGCATCCTGCTGATCCGCGCCGACTTCGGGGCCGAGCTTCCCGCGCAGGGCCACTGGTTCAACGCCGGAACGCTGTACAAACGATTCACCCCCGCCGGGCCTGACCATGCCCAGATCGCCGCCTGCGCCGGGATCGCGGATCATATCGACGCGCTTTATGCCCACCACTTCAAGACCGCTGCCGATCCCGCCACGCGCAACAGCGCCGTGCACGACCTGATGCGCGCGCAGGAGGTCGCGGTGATCCAGCCGCTGCTGGACTACCTTTCCGCCCGCAACGATCTGCGCCTGATCGGCCCGCGCCGCGCGATGGACCGCGCGCCGACCGTCGCCGTCGCGCTGGACCGCGCGGCAGAGCCGGTGTCCGAGGCGCTTGGCCGTGACGGCATCGCCTGTTGGGCGGGGGATTTCTATGCTGTCCGCCCGATCGAGGCGATGGGTATCGACCGTGCCAGGGGCGTCCTTCGGATGAGCGCGGTGCATTACACGTCCGAAGCCGATGTGACCCGGCTGATCGCGGCCTTGGAGCGGGCACTTTAGCGGCCAATTGGGAGGGCTGTCTGCCCTCCCAAACCCTCCCGTGAGTATTTCTTCCACAATGATGAGCCTGATCCGGAACAGGGTCTGCGGCGTATCCGTTTGAAACAAATGGAGCGACGATGACCGAGCCGCTGATCCTGTGGTTTCGCCGCGATTTGCGTCTGGCGGACCATCCAATGCTGACGGCGGCCCTGGCCACTGGCACGCCGCTGATTCCAGTGTTCATTCTGGACCCCGAAACCGAAGCCCTTGGCGCCGCGCCGAAATTCCGGCTTGGACTGGCGATCGCCGCGTTGTCCGCCCGGCTGGAGGCGATGGGCGCCCGGCTGATCCTGCGCCGCGGCACGGCGGTGCAGGTTTTGCATGCACTATGCGTCCAGACCGGCGCTTTGGGTGTGATGTGGTCGCGGCTTTATGACCCCGACTCCAAGGCGCGCGACGGGGCGGTGAAAGCCGCGCTGAAGGAACAAGGGCTGACCGCCATCAGCCATTCCGGGCATCTTCTGCACGAACCCTGGACGGTTCAGACCGGGCAGGGCGGTGCGTACCGGGTCTATACGCCGTTCTCCAAAGCCCTGTGGCAGCGCCCGGTGCCGCCGCCCGCGCCTGCGCCGAAAGCCTGGCCCGTGCCGGGCGTCTGGCCTGCCAGCGACGCTCTGGCGGACTGGCAGATGACGCACGCCATGCAGCGCGGCGCTGCGGTGGTCCTGCCGCACCAGACCTGCGGCGAGGCGGCCGCCCAGGATCGGCTTTCAAGGTTTGTGGCCGGTCCTATCGCGCCTTACAAACAGCGCCGGAATTTCCTTGCGGAAGACGCGACATCCGGCCTGTCGGAAAACCTGGCCTGGGGCGAGAGCGGCGTCCGGCAGGTCTGGCATGCCGGCTGGCGCGCGCTGCAAGAAGGCGCCCCCGGCGCCGAGCACTTCTTGAAAGAACTGCTCTGGCGCGAGTTTGCCTGGCACTTGATGCACCACTTCCCCAATATCGCCGCACAGAACTGGCGGCCCGAATGGGACAGCTTCCCCTGGCGCGCCGACAATGCGGATGCCGAAGCCTGGCGGCGCGGCCAGACCGGCGAGCCCGTCGTCGACGCCGCCATGCGCGAGATGTATGTCACGGGGCGCATGCACAACCGCGCCCGGATGATCACCGCCAGCTTCCTGACCAAGCACCTGCTGACCGACTGGCGCGTCGGGCTGGCCTGGTTCGCCGACTGCCTGACCGACTGGGACCCGGCCTCCAACGCGATGGGCTGGCAATGGGTCGCAGGCTCCGGCCCCGATGCCGCCCCGTATTTCCGCATCTTCAACCCGAAGACCCAAGCCGCAACCTGGGACCCGGACGGTCTCTACCGTCGCCGCTGGCTTGCCGAGGGCCAATTGCAACCGCCGCAAACTGCGCTCGACTATTTCCGCGCCGCCCCGCGCCACTGGAACCTTGACCCAAATGCCCTGCCGCCGCGCCCGATCGTCGACCTTTCCGAAGGCCGTGCGCGTGCCCTTGCGTCCTTTGCGCAAGGAAACACTTGAGCCCTGACCGCGCTTGGTGGAAACATTAATGAAAAGCTCCGGCACAGTCCGGCCCCAAGAGGGGGGGAGAGATGACCACCGCACTTGCACCTGCTGTTCTTACATCGACCAAGGGCCAAACCGGCCTGCCGCGCTATTTTGCGGCGGTCTATGACCGCGCCCGCTCGCTGGAGCGGGGACGGCTGGATTTCCGGCTTCCCGACGGCCGCCTGTTTCGCATCGAAGGCCGCGCGCCGGGGCTTGCGGGTGAAATCGCCATCCACAATCCGGATGTCTTTGCCCGGCTGATCCGCGACGGCGATCTTGGGTTTTGCGATGCCTATCTGGAAGGCTGGTGGTCCACGCCCGACCTGCAAGGCTTTCTGGATCTGATCCAGATCGGCAATGACCAGGTGTATGAGGCGTTTCCCGGCATGGGACTGGTGCGCGCCTATGAACGCTTCCGGTTCTGGATGCAGTCCAACACCAAAACGCAGGCGCGCAAGAACATCTCGTATCATTATGATCTGGGGAATGATTTCTACGGGCTGTGGCTGGACGAAAGCATGACCTATTCCTCGGCCATCTTCAGAACCGGCCAGGAAAGTCTGGAAAAGGCGCAAGAGCAGAAATACGCCTCGGTCGTCGATCAGATGGGGGCCGAGGCCGGCGATCACGTGCTGGAAATCGGCTGCGGCTGGGGCGGGTTCGCCGAATATGCCGCCGGCAAGCGCGGGCTGAAAGTCACCTGCCTGACCATCAGCGAACAGCAGTACAACTACGCCGTCGCGCGAATGGCACGCGCGGGCCTGTCGGACCGCGTGACGATCAAACTGCAAGATTACCGCGATGAAACCGGCATCTATGACGGCGTGGCCAGCATCGAGATGTTCGAAGCCGTGGGCGAGAAATACTGGCCGACGTACTTCGACGCAGTGAAAAACCGCCTGCGTCCGGGCCGCAATGCCACGCTGCAGATCATCACCGTGCGCGACCGAAATTGGGATGCCTATCGAAAGTCGGTGGATTTCATCCAGAAATACATCTTTCCCGGTGGCATGTTGCCCGCGCCCTCGGTCTTGCGGCGCGAGGTGGAAAAGGCGGGGCTCGTCGTCCAAGGCTCCATCGAGTTCGGCAAAAGCTATAGCCAGACCCTGCGGCGCTGGTACGATACGTTCAACGCGCGCTGGGACGAGGTACAGAAGATGGGCTTTGACGAACGGTTCAAGCGGATGTGGGACTTCTACCTGTGCTCCAGCGCCGGGGCGTTCGAAGGTGGCAGTTGCGATGTGACGCAGATCACCGTCACCAAGCCCGTGGCCTGACAAAGATGCCCACCGCCGCCAAACTGGTCGCCGCCGTAATCTTCGCCCTGGTGGCGGCGGCAGGCGCAATTCTGTATATCCCGCTGTTGCCGGATGGCACCCAGACCGGCTGGCTGATCCCCGGCTGCGCAGGTCTTGGCCTGATCTCGGGCTGGCGGGTGATGGGCGCCAATGTCGGGCGGTCCTATGCCGAGGCGGTTGCGACCGGCCTGCGCGCGATCATCACCACGGTGTTTTTCGCCGGCCTGTTGTTCGCGATCTATGTGATGATCATGCGCTCGATGCACATGCTGTACAAAGGCCCGCTCGAGGCGCTGCTCGCAGTCTTTGCCATCATGCTGGAATATGGAAGACTGATGTTCGACCCGACCTTCATCGGCGTTCTGGCACTGGGCGGCGCCATCGGCGGGGTCGTCGCGGAATTTGTCGGACGCCGCTGGCCGTGAGATATTGACCGCGCACATCGTCTGGGGCGTGCTCGCAACGGATGCGGGCCTGCGCGCGGTGCTGGGCCGGGTGCCGGACCGGCGCGCGCTGCAGCTTGACGGCCATGCACTGCGGCGCGATCCCGCGAGCGCGGTTCTGGTGCTGGTGGCTGCGGCGGGCCAGGCAGCGCAGGTTATGGTCCTGTCCGGTCTGTCCCCAGCCGAAGCGACGCGCCTGCAGGGGGTCGAGATGGCCCTGGGTGCCTCCGTATCCTTTGAAATCGGCGACATCACTGGCCAGCGCGCCGTTTCGGGCGAGGCGGGCGAGGAAGCCCCCGGCCTTGCGCTGGCGCTGATCGACGAGATGCTGCGCTGGGAAGATGAGGCGGACTGGACCGCCCTGTCCAAAAGGCGCCGCGCGCTGGCCGTTGTCGCCTCCAGCCGCCTGCGGGCAGCGGCCTCGGCCCCGACCGACCTTCGCCGCCGCGCCGTGCCCGGCGATGTGACCGTCGCAAGCCTGCGCCACCCCTATGGGCAATTCTTCGCGCTGGAAGAACGCGACACCGGATGGCGGCAGTTTGCCGGCCAGATGGGCAAACCGATGACGCGCGCGGTGTTCGTCTCGGGCGATGCCGTGACCGTTCTGCCCTATGACCCGGTCCGGGGCCGCGTGCTGCTCATCGAGCAGTTCCGCGCCGGACCGCAGGCGCGCGGCGATCCCCAACCCTGGTCGCTGGAAGCCATCGCCGGCCGAATCGACGCGGGCGAGACGCCGGACCAGGCCGCCCGGCGCGAGGCGGTCGAGGAAGCCGGCCTGACCCTGCACGATCTGCGCTTTGTCGCCCGCTATTACCCGTCCCCCGGCGCGGTCAGCGAATACCTGTATTCCTACGTCGCCCTGACCGACCTGCCCGATGGCAGCGCCGGGGTGTTCGGGCTGGAACATGAGGCCGAGGACATCCGTGGCCACCTGATCAGCGTGGAAAGGCTGATGGACCTTGTCCGCAGCGGCGAGATCGAAAACGCGCCGCTGATCCTGACCGCGCTGTGGCTGGAACGAGAGCACAAACGCCTCCGGTAGGATGGGCCTTCAGGCCCATCTTCCCGATACGCTTTGCTCAGGGTGGATATGAATGCCCATCCTACAGCGCCAGCTTCATCCAGGCCCCGTTCTTCCTGGACGACCGCACACAGGCATCCACGAACGCCACCCCTTCCAGACCTTCCTTCAGGCCCGGAAAGGTCACTGCCTTGTCCACAGCCACGCCGTCACGCCGGGCAATGATCGCCCGCGCCGCTTCGGCATAGATATTGGCAAATC
>Ga0105047_10011304_pt1 | contig 14496 bp, 11 predicted proteins | sample MAT04_FD_78384 | JGI IMG/M metagenome (GOLD analysis project Ga0105047, IMG submission 78384) | Freshwater microbial communities from Lake Fryxell liftoff mats and glacier meltwater in Antarctica - MAT-04 (megahit assembly) | ecosystem: Environmental > Aquatic > Freshwater > Ice > Liftoff... | reverse complement strand
CGCGAGCACCGCGATCATCCCGCGGTCGCGCTCGATCGCGACGACGTCGGCGCCGGCCCGCAGCAGCGCGCCCGTGAGTGTGCCGAGGCCGGGTCCGAGCTCGAGGACACGCTCACCGAGCGCCGGTGCGACCGCCGCCGCGATGCGCGTCACCGCGCTCTCGGAGATCAGAAAGTTCTGCGAGAAGGCGCGCTTCGGCGTGAGCCCGTGGCGAGCCAGCACACGCCGCGGATCTTCCCACGGCGGCGCTTGCTGCGGATCGCGCGCGCCAGCCTCGCGGGTCGTGGCAGCCTCGCGCGCTGCATCGGCGTCGTTCCCTGCGTCGTCGGGATCGCTCACGCGGCGCGCCTCGGCGAGCGCGCGCGCGCGACGACGAGCGCGGCTGGCTCGTCCTTCTTCGCGACGAACACCGGCGCGCCGAGCTTGCCGAAGAGCGCACGCGCCTCGCGCAGCCGGCGCTCTTCGCTGCGCCCATACGTCATCGACAGGTTGCGCTCGACCGCCGTGATCGGCGCTTCGGCGAAGTTGCGTGCATCCGGCGCGACGAAGACGAGCGCGTGTCCGTGCGACCGCAGCAGCTTCACCGCGGCGACGAGCGGCTCGGGATCGCCGATGCCGTCGAAGTCCGTCATCACGACGATCGTGCGTGGCACGCGTGTGCGTCCCGCCGCTTCACGCAGCGCGATGGCGAGCCCGGGTGCCTTGGCGCCGTCGCGCGGGTCCGGGCGATACGGCAGCGGGATCCCGCGCGCGCGACAGAAGCGGCGCAGCACGGCCGAGATCGGCGACGGCGCGACGACCTCGACGCGCCCCGCTTCCTTCGCTTGATCGCCGTCGAGCGCGCGCGTCGCGTGGGCGACGAGGCCTACGGCGTCCCAGCCGCCGGGCCGATCGCGCGAGGCGAAGTCGACGCCGTCTTGGTGGCGCACATAGCGCGCGACGATCGCGATGAGCTCGTCGTCGTCTACGTCGGTGAGATCGTGGTCGACGACTTCCGTCGCGCCGAGCAGCGCGTCGTAGACGCGGATCATCTGCTTGGCGCCTTCGCCGGGCGTGACGTGCGCGAGGATTCGACCATCGACCGTCACCAGCCCGACGCGATCGCCCGAGTCGATCGCGCGGCGCGCCTCGGAGGCCGCCGCCTCGATCACGAAGTCGAGCTTGCGCCGCCCGGGCGCACCGCCGCGCATCGTGCCGCTCACGTCGAGCACCAGATAGCGCGTCTCCTGCACCTCGCGCTCGACCTCGCGCACCAGCAGCTTTCCGGCGCGCGCGCTCGGTCGCCACGCGATGCTCTTGAACGGATCGCCGGGCTGCAGATCGCGCAGCTCGCGCAGCTCCGTGCCGCCGCCCTGACGGCGCAGCTGCGTCGTCGCGCTGCGCTCGACCGAGAGGCCCGTCATCGTGCGCGACGCTCCGCGCGAGGTCGCCGCGGCGGCAGGGAGCACCTTGATCGCAAGCGGATTCGGGAAATAGAGCGGCACCTCGAACAAGCCGAGCGGGCCGCGCAGCGTCACCGCGAGGCCGTGCAGCACGACCCGACCGCACGCCGGTGCGAGCAGCTTGAAGTCGAACTCGGTGCGCGAGCGCGGCGCGATCCACAGCACGTTCGGCTCGTCGTCGCCGTCGACGACGCGCGCGCCGCCGGGCACCAGCGGCCGCAGCCCGCAGAGCAAGATTGGATCGGACCCGCGGTGCCGCACGTAGCAGCGCACAGCGAACGGCGCGCCCGGGGTGACGGCACCGCCTGACGCGTTTGGATCGCCGTGACCGAGCCACCACGCGAACTCGAGGCGCTCTGCGCGCACGCGCCGGCCGAGCGGCATCGTCGCGGCGAGCGCGAGCGCGAGCGCGGCAAAGCCAGCGCCTGCGAGCGCGGCGACGGTCGCGGTCGCCGTCAGCAGCCCGATCGCGAGCATCACGACGCACCCGACGAACGCCGCGACTGCAGCGCGGGTCGGCATCGGCAACATCGCGCTACCGCGCCTCGCGTCGGAACGCGACCTGCTCGAGCGCCTGCCGCACGATCGTCTCGCGCTGCGTGCCTTCCATCTCGGCCTCTGGCGTCAGCACGAGGCGATGCGCGAGCACCGAGCTCGCCAGCGCCTTCACGTCGTCGGGGATCGTATAGCCGCGACCGGCGGCGAGCGCGCGCGCCCGCGCCGCTTGAACGAGCGCGAGCGACGCGCGCGGCGAGGCGCCGAGATAGAGCCGCGCGTGCTGCCGGGTGAACGTCGCGAGCCGCACCACGTAGTCGATCAGGTCTTCTTCGACGTGCACCGTTGCGACCAGCGCCTGCATCGCGAGGATCTCGTCCGGCGTGAGGATCTGTCGCAGCGTCGGCACCGGCTCGGTGAAGCGCCGCAAGATGCCCTTTTCGTCGCGCGCCGTCGGATAGCCGAGCACGAGCCGCACGAGGAAGCGATCGATCTGCGCCTCGGGCAGCGGATACGTGCCGGCTTGCTCGACCGGGTTCTGCGTCGCCAGCACGATGAACGGCGAGGGCAGGGCGCGCGTGTCGCCCTCGATCGTCGTTTGCTGCTCTTGCATCGCCTCGAGCAGCGCGCTCTGCGTCTTCGCCGGCGCGCGGTTGATCTCGTCGCCGAGCACGACGTTGGCGAAGACCGGCCCTTCACGCAGCTGAAAGGTGCCTTCGCGCGGCGACAACACGTAAGTGCCGGTGATGTCGGCCGGCAGCAGATCCGGCGTGAACTGGATGCGCTTGAACGAGCAGCCGAGCGTCGACGCGAACGCTTTGCACAGCGTCGTCTTCGCCACGCCAGGGACGCCCTCGAGCAGCACGTGGCCACGCGCGAGGAGCGCGACGAGCAGCATCTCCGGTACCTCGCGTGGGCCGACGTACACGCGCTGCACCTCCTCGATCACCTGCGCGGCGCGCGTGGCGACCCGGGCGAGCACGTCTTCGCTCATTCGCTGTTCGATCATCAAGCGTGGACCGTCCTGTCGTCGAGCCGCGCGAGCAGCGCCTCTCCGCGCCGCACCATGTCCCCGAATCGAGCCGCCGTCACGCGTGGCGGTCCCGGCGGTCGGTCTTGCCGGCGATGCAGCTCGTCAAGCTCGAGCAGCAGCGCACGCACCGCGGCGATGTGCGGCTCCGGAAGGCCGCGCGCGCGCAGCTCGACCAGCAGGTCGCGCAGGATCGTCTGACCAGTGAGCCCCATGCGCCGCACGATCTCACCTTCCAGCTCGAACTTGTAAACCATCGTCGGCTGCAGAAAATCGCCTTTGCCGTCGCGGAAATAGTCGATTCGCCCGACCAGGCCGCCTGCGTGCGGCAGCCGCGCGAACATGCCGGTGCCGTCGTACGGCGTGCGCCGCGGCAGGGCCGTAGCGGCGATGACGAGCAGGATCGCGCTCAGCACCATCGCGCCGAGCTGCACGGCGATGGGCGGCAGCGTCGCGTGCGCGAACTTCTCGATCGCCGTCCGCAGATCGTGCAGCGGCCGATCGGCGCCGGGCTCGCCGAAGCGCCCGACGATCGGCACAGCGCCAGTGACGATGACCAGACGACCGCCGCGCCCGCCCGCGAGATAGCGCACGAGGTTCGCCGCGAAGCGCCGGTTGCCGCGGAACTGCAGCATGTTGTTGATCAGCGCGCTCGGGTCGCCCAGCGCGACCAGCCGCCCTTGTCCGACGGCGCCGGCGAGCACGAGCGCGCTGCCGCTGCGATCGAACGAGAACAGCGGGTCGAGCTCGCGGTGATACACCTGCTCGGGATGGTTCGTGACGAGCGCGCCGACGCCCTCGGTCAGCGGATGTGTGCTCTCTGGCCGCGCGACGAGCAGCGCGTCGTTGCCGCGCAAGCGCAGCCCGGACGCGGGCTCCGGAGCGCGCCGCGTGATCTGGTACGCCGCAAGCAGCGTGGCGCCGGTGCCATAGTCGTCGGCCAGCGCGACGCGACCGCCGGCCTTCAGAAAGCCGCTGATGCCCTCCACCGGCAGCGGCCCGGTGGGATAGACGAGCAAGAGCGCGTCGCGGGGCGTCAGAGTCCCGACATCGAGCCGCTGGGGCGTGTCGACCCGGACACCCGTGTCGCGGGCGGCCTGAACGAGCTGCGACAGTCCGTTCCACGACTCGCTCGCCGGATCGTAGTCGGTGTCGGCGCGCGCAGGTTCGCTGCGCACACCGAGCCAGACGGCGATCGCTGCGAAGATCGTGAACAGAAGGCGGGTCATTCGCGGTGAAGTCGCAAGCGCACGGGGAATTCCGGGGTCGAGAATAGCAGGAGCCTGCCGTTTGCTGGACTTGCCCAGAGTGTAGCCGGCAGAATCCCAGTCGAAGAATCGATCTGTTCCGACGAACGTCTCAAGGTCGACACCGAACGCAGCGTAGAGGTCTTGTCAGTGGCACTTCGATTGCTATAGATGTTTCATTCAAGTCAGCAGTGCTTCCGCGCCGTTCTTCCAAGAACAGCTCGCATACCCCGACGGACGGCGCCCTAGGCCTAGAGGAGTGGACGCCATGCTGCCTCCCTTCATCATCGATCAGATTCGGCAGCGCGAAGAAGAGGAGCGGCGTCGCGACGACCGCGCCGTGCTCGAGCTGCCCCTCCCGATGTATGACGCACCGCGGCGCTCGAGCGTCGAGGACGACGCGCCGATCGGTGATCGCGGCGTCGTGATCATCGACCTGATGGGGTGAAGTGAACGCGCTTGGTCGCGCCCGCGGTCGCATCATGCGGCCGCGGCGCGGTCAGCCAGCTCGGGTGATCTCGCGGAAGTTGGCCTTGAGCTCGTCCACCGTGAATGGGCGGCCGCCGGGCGCGAAGGCACCGGTCGTCTCGCGCACACGGAACGCGTAGACGCGCGCACCAGCGACGCCGAGCACCTCGCCGTGTACGTCGCGGCTGTGCTCCGAGCAGAGAAACGCGGCGACCGGCGCGACGTGCTCGGGCGACATGGAGTCTTCGCGGATGCCTTGGAACATCGGCAGCTCGGCGGTGGTGCGGGTGCGCGCGGTCGGCGCGATCGCGTTGAGTCGGACCTCGTGCCGGCGCAGCTCGACGGCCGCAGCGCGCACCATGCCGACGACCGCCGCGCTCATCGAGCTCAGCCCCGACTGGCGCACGTTGCCGAAGAACGCCGCGGGGCTCGTCAGCTGCACGATCGCGCCGCCGCGTCCGGCGTCGACCATCACGCGCGCCGCTGCACGCGTCAGCGCGAACGCGCCGCGCACGTAGAGATCGACGAGCGCGTCGAGATCACGCTCGTCGAGCTTCAGCAGCACGCTCTCCCGCACGATCCCGGCGCTGCCGACGACCGCATCGAGCTGGCCAAACGCGTCGAGCGCGGCCTGCACGATGCGACCGGCACCACCCGCCAGAGCGACGCTCTCGGTCGTCGACTTCGCGATGCCGCCGGATGCGACGATCTCGCGCACGACGCTGTCTGCGACGTCGGGATCGACGCCGTCACCGCTCATCGTCGCGCCGGTATCGCACACCAGCACGCGCGCGCCCTCGGCGGCAAAGTAGAGCGCCGTCGCGCGGCCGATGCCGCGCCCGCCGCCAGTCACGATCGCGACCTTGTCGTCGAGACAGCCCATGCGTAGCGCGAACGCGTCAGCGCACGATTGCGCTGCGCAGCAAGACGTAGCCCTGGCCCGCGCTGAGCGACACGGTGCCGGTGCTCGCGGCCCAGTACATCAGGTTGCGCATGTCGCCCGGCGTGGTGTCGGCGATGACGTCACCACCGCCGAAGGGCGCACACGGAGCGCCGGCGGTCGGGCCGGTTCCGGCGGCGCAGGGACGGATGCTCTCGGAGTTGTGGAACAGGCCGAGGTAGTGGCCGAGCTCGTGCGCGAGGACCTCGCCGACGTTCTCCGGCGGGCCGATGCCTGCGGCCGGGAACGTGACGACGACGCCGCTGTGACCGGTGCCGTGCGTGCCGGGCGGACCGGGGATCCCGCCCGCGACGCCGAGCGTGGTGAAGCCGTCGCGCGTGCCGTCGATGCTGTCGACGAGGAAGATGTCGACGGCTTGCTCGCTGCGTCCGTCGCTCAGCGCGAAGAGTTGCGACAGCTCGCTCGTCGGGCCGTCGGTCGAGTCGATGACGCGGAAGCTCGTGCCGGCGACGTCGAAGTAACGCACCGTGCCGAGGGCGATCCCGCGCGCCGAGTAGATCGCCTCGAACGCGTCGAGCGCTTGCGAGAGACGGCTGCTCGCCGGCGCGTTGGCCGCGGTGATGCCCGTGGTCGCGCAGAAGATGTTCAGATCGATCGTGCCGCTCGTGATGCGCGCCGCAGGAGCGCGCTTGATGCGTGCGACGAGTTCTACTTCTTCTGCGGCGGTGTCGCCGTCGAAGCGCGGGTAGATCGCGATGCTGACGGAGTGTCGCCCGCCGCGGAACGTCACACGATCGGTCGTCGTGTTGGGCACCAGCATCGTCGCGACCTCCTCGGTCTGCGACGGAATCCAGCGAATCGGCGTGTCGACCCAGCTGCCGATGTTCGCGAGCGAGAACAGCGCCTCGCGCGTCGGCGACTCGACGTCGACGAAGGTGATCGGCAGCGGCACGGCGCCGGTCGTCTGCAGCGCGACGAACGTCACGCTCACCGCGTCGTTCGGCACCGCAAACGCGTACTCGGCGGTGAGCGCGCCGGCGCTGAGGCGCGTCGTTCCGAGCGGCAGATCCGTGATGGTCGTCGCCGTCACCGGCGTGTAGCCGCAGCCGGAGTACGTACCGGTGACGCCGGTGAGCGTGCGAGCCGCGAGGCACTCGTGGCCGAGGAGACAGTCGCCCGCGTCGTTGCACACCTCAGTGCACTCGCCCTCGACGCACGCGCGGGTCGAGCAGTCCGCGTCGACACTGCACGCGCTGCCGGTGTCGCCATCCGCGTCCGCGTAGTCGGCGCACGCCGACGCGACCGCGTCAGCCGCTGCGTCGCCGTCGGTGTCGACCGCGAGCGGCGCGCACAGCCGCGAGAACACGTCGCCGCACTCGGATGCGTCCGCGCAACGACGCGCGCACACGCCGCCCGCGCTTGGCGGCAAGCATATGAGCGGATCGCTGCAGTCGGTCGCGTTCGCGCAGGGCTCGCCCTCGCCGACGAGCGGCAGTGTCTCGCAGCGTCCGAGCGTGCACACGCCGCGCGCGCCGCACTCGTCGTCGCGCGTGCACGCGCCGCCAGAGCACTGGCCGGCTTCGCACAGCGCGTCGACGCCGCAGTCCGCGTCGGTGCCGCACCGCACCGTGCACACGCCCCGGTGGCACTGCAGATCCGCGCGTCCGCAGTCGGCGCCGGTGGTGCACAGGCCGAGGCACAGCTGCGCTCCGACGACGGTCTCGCAGCGCCCGCCCGCGGGGCAGTCCGCGTCGGCGCAGAGCGCAGTGCACAGACCACCGCTGGTCATCGGCAGGCCATCGAGGCACGACAGGCCGCCGACGCAGTCCGCGGGCTCTGTGCACATCGCCGTGTAGTTTGCCGGCAAGGGCGGCGGTGTCTCGACGCGCGCCTTTCCGCAGGCAGAAGCGAACAGCGCGAGCGACAAGCCGACCGGTACAGCAGAAGCGAAGCGCATCGTTCGTCGAGCGTAGCGGAGCGCCGCGCGCGTGGCGAGCATGCGTTTCGGGTTCCTGGCTGTCTCGACTGCGCTGTTCAGCGCGGCTGAGCGGGAGTCGGGCGGCGATCGAGCACGACGCGCGCGGTGATGCGCCGCGGCGCATCAGGCACCGGCGAGGTGAAGCGCGCCGCATCGAGGCGCGTGCGCAGGCAGCGCAGCGCCGACTCCGGCAGGGCCGCGCTGCGCACGTCGCCGCGCGATACGACACCGCTGCCCGTCACGACCGCTTCGAGGTCGACCTCCACGCGCTCCGGAAGCGCGGCGATCTCTCCTGCACTCACGCAGCCCGCGATCTCGCCGACCCTGGCGCGCAGCTCGCCCGCATAGTCACGCGGCGCTGGCACGAGGATCGGAGCGCCGGGCACGTCTTCCGTCTCCGTCTCCGGCTGCGCCGCTTCGATGCGCACCATTCCCGGGCGCGCCTCCGAGTGCGGGAGCATCGGATCCTGCCAGCGTCGCGCGGGCGTCGCTGGCTGCGCAGGCTCGACCATTGGCGCACCGGGGGTCGGCACCGATACACCGCGGCCGGAGTTTGCCGGCGTCGCCTCGCTCGTGCGTCGTCGGCATCCGCCGATCGGCAGAGCGCAGAGCAGCGCGACACCGACTGCGACCGCTGACGAGAGGCGCACGGCGCACATCCGATCGGCGCTTGATCGACGCTCTTTCAGTTGCGCTGGGCCTTCGCGGGCTCCGCGAGCAGCGGTCGCTCGAGGAACGTCTGACCGTTGATCGCCCCTGCGACGTCGGCGATCTTGTCGATCGGCACGCCGACGAAGGTGTGCTTGTCGCGGATGCGAATGCGGCCGATCTCTTCGCGAGCGAGGCCGGCGGTCTCATGGAGCAGACGCGCGACCTCGCCGGGGCGCACGCCATCGCGGCGACCGACGCCGAGGTAGAGCGTCGCCATGCCCTCGTCTTCGTCCGACGGACCCGCACCACCGTCCGTGGTGGGCGCCGGCGACCCAGGGTGCGTCTGGTCCCGATCGACGACGGCGGCGGCGCTGCGCGTCCGGCGCGCCTCAAGAGGGAACGCCGGATCCGCGCCCGGCTCGAGCACGACGGTGGTCGCGTCGGGGGCGCGCGTCGCCGCTTCTTCGCGGCGGCGGCGCGGGAGCAGCTCTGGGCCGCGCTCGGGGCGTGGTGCACGCTCTGGGCGCGGTCCGCGATCCGTGCTCGCGCGATCCGTGCTCACGCGCGCCGGACCCGTGCTGCGCTCGCCGGGTGCCGCGCGCTCGCCGGTGGAGCTGCGCTCTGCAGTGGCGCCGCGCTCCGAAGTGGCGCTGCCCTCCGCGGCGGTGATCTGGTCGTTGGCGCTGCGATCGGTGCGCACTCCGTCCGCCGGCTGCTCAGCGCGCGCCGGTCGCTCTGCGCGCTCCGGCCGCTCTGCGCGATCACTGCGCAGCTCGCGACGCGGCTCGCGCGGACGCTCCGGGCGATCCGCGCGCTCTGGCCGCGGACCGCGGCGCGCGCCTTCGTCTCCGCGCGGCACCGGGACGGGCGTAGGCGGCTTGGCGCGGCGCGCTGCGGCGGCGACCTCGTCGACATCGTCTCCGCGCGCGCCGAAGAACTCGGCGAGCAGCCCCGCGAGCAAGCGCTCGGAGTTGGCGTGCGACAGGATCCGCCGGGCGAGGGCGCGATCGATCTCGCCGGGCTCGCCAGCGAAGACCTCGGCCACCATTGCGAGCCGGTCGGCCTCGAGGCGCGTGCGCTTCTCGCCGACTGTTGGCAGCGAGCGCTCGATCGGGAAGATCTTGTACTGCAGGCGCAGGTAGTAGAGCGCGCCGATCTCCTTCGGCCCGACCAGCGAGATCGCCGTGCCGGTGCGGCCGGCGCGGCCCGTGCGGCCGGTGCGGTGCACGTATTGCTCGCTCGCGAGCGGCAGCGAGTAGTTGATGACGTGCGTCAGGTGCGAGATGTCGATGCCGCGCGCCGCGACGTCAGTCGCGACGAGGAAGCGCAGCCGGCCTTCGCGCGTGCGCAGCATCACCTTTTCACGCTCGTTCTGCGGCAGATCGCCGTTCAGCCAGTCGGCGTCGAAGCCCGCCTGCTGCAGCTCTTGCGCGACGCGCTCGGTCTCGACCTTGGTGTTGCAGAAGATGATCGCGCTCTCGGGATCTTCGATCTCGAGGATGCGCTTCAGATCGCCCGGGCGATCGATGCCGCTGAGCGGATAGACGAAGTGCGAGATCAGCGCAGCGCCGACGGCGTCGCTCGACAGCGCGATCATGTGCGGGTCGCGCATGTGGCGATCCGCCATGCGCTTCACGTCGCTCTCGATCGTCGCGCTGAAGAACCAAGTCTGGCGCTCCTTCGGCAGCTTCTCGAGGATCGCGTGCAGCTCTTTCGCGAAGCCCATCGACAACATCTCGTCGGCCTCGTCGAGCACCAGCACCTTGAGCCCGCGCGCGTCGAGCGTGCCGCGGTTCAGATGGTCGAGCACACGGCCGGGCGTACCGCTGACGATCTGCGCGCCGCTCTCGAGCTCGTGGATCTGCCGGTCCATCGGCGCGCCGCCGTAGACCGCGACGGTGCGCAGCGACTTGTGCTTGCCGAGGCGCTCGATCTCGCGCGCGCTCTGCAGCGCGAGCTCACGGGTCGGCGCGAGGATGAGCGCCTGCACGCGCGGCTCGGGGACGACGATGCGGTCGACCAGCGGCAGGCCGAAGGCCGCGGTCTTGCCGGTGCCGGTGCGCGCCTGGACGATCAGATCGCGGCCCTCGATCGCGGGGCCGAACGACTCGACCTGCACCGGCGTCGGCGTGACGAAGCCCATCTCGTCGATGGCGCGGCGCGTGTCCGCGGTGAGCGGCAGCAAGTCGAAGGTCGGCGGGACTGCCACCGTGGCAGTGTTGGGGTTGAGCGCGTTCGGCAGCGAAGTCATGGGTAATCTCTGGCGCGGAGCGCGGTTGGGAGGGGACCCGGTGGCCTTTGGCCCGACGGGGGAAGGGCTGCGGCAGCCCCTCTTCGAGGAACTTCACGGACGCAGCGCGGCGAGGCGTGCGTCGAGATCACGCGAGAGCTCCGAGCCCTCACGTCGGTGGCGCACGAGCGATTGCTCGAGCGAGTAGCGATAGCGCGCCAGGGTGCCGTACGCGCCGCGCGCTGTGCCGCCTTGGCAGAGCGGGCCGAGCGCGCGGTAGCGCATGTCCCAAGTGCCGAAGAAGCGATCGTCGCGGGTCGGCTGGCGGACCTCGGCGGCGGTGTCCGCAGCGCGCGCGCGCAGCTCCGAGGCGAGCTCGCCGATCCCAGCGCCGCAGGTGCGTGCCGGTGGCGGTGCATCCGAGTGCGGCCAGAAGACTTGCACGGTGATCGAACGAACGCCGAAGCCGATGACGAACGCGATCAGCGCCCAGTAGACGGCGAGGCCCACGCGCGCGCCGACGCTGCGCTTGCGCTTCGGAGGCGGCGTCGAGGTTCGCGAACCGCCGGACGCGGGACCGCCACCCGACGGACGCGCGCCGTCGGTTTGCTTGTCCGCGCTCTGGGCCGTGCTCTCGACCACCCGCCTCTGCCTCGTTCCCTGAGCTCGTGATCGCGTTGCGCGGTGGGCGCCACAGCGAGGGCGATGACGCGGACTCTGGACCCGCCGACGATGCGCGTCTCGGGACCGAAAACCCGGCTGGTCATACCGGCTTAGGGCGCGCCGGTCAAGGCTCGCCGCCGCCGCGAAGGCGCACGCGACGTGCCCGCTCGCCGTGCAACGCGCCGTTCCGCGCCACCGATCAGAACGGGATCGCGCGTCCGCGGATGCCGCCCGACGCGTCCTGCGTCGGGTCGTTCCAGACGAACAGATACGAGCCGGTGCGCCCGCCGGCCGACACCGACGGCAATGAGCCGCCTGTAGCGACGAGAAATGGGTCGCTCGACTGCGGCCGCTCGCGGTTCAGCGCGGGCGTGCCGTCTGCGCTGAACACGCGCGCGCGGACGCCGTCCGTGCCGATCCAGCCGACGACGAACTGCGTTCCGCTGCCGCTCACGGTCGGCTCACGCTCGTCTCCGGCGCCGGTGACGACTGGGAACGCGGTGCCCACAGCGCTCGCGTTGGCGCCGACGCGCACCGCGTTCAGCCCGGTGTCGGCCGCCGCGTCTTCCCACACGATCAGCGCGCACGCGCCAGTCGCAGGACACGTCGAGAGCGCGCCGATGGCGACGTTCGCCGTGCCACCGCTGCGCGTCGCGACCATCGTGGGTGTGGCCGCGGCGCCGGTCGCGTCGACCGCCTGCGCGACCACGTTGCTGCCGGCGATATAGGCAACGACGAAGCCAGCGCCGCTCGCCGCGACGACTGGGCTCTGCCCGCCCGTTGCGCCCGCGCCGATGACGAAAGCACCCGCGTCGCTGCCGACAGTCGCCGTCGGTGCGTAGATGCGTCCGCTGAGGCCGGTCGCAGACTGCGGATTTTCGAACACGACGAGCCCAGTGCCGTCTGCCAGCACGGCGACCGACGGCGCTGCTTGGCGGCCCATCGACGGCCCGCCCATCGGAGCAACGAGCGCGGGCGCCGGCTCCGTCGCGAGCGTCGCTTCGGTCGCGGCGGTGCCGCCCTCGGTCGGTGCGTCGATGCGGAAGCTGCGCACCCGCACATCGCTCGCCGCTTCGTTGGGGAACGCGTCGCGATAAGCGAGCAGCACGCGCCCACCGCCGACGGCCGTCGCCACCTCGAGCTGTGCGCCCGCGCGATTGTCCGCGACGACGTCGCGATCGAGCGGCGCGGTGAGTGACGTCGCGGCGTCGCTCAAGAAGCGCATGCCGAGCCCGAAGCCCGACGTATCCGTTTGAAATGCGACGATCGCGCGCGCCGTGTCGCCTGAACCTGCGCCCCACGCGACCGAGCCGGCCTGCTGCACGTCGGCGACGTCGCTCACGTTGATCGGGAACGCTTCCGTCTGACACGTCGCGCTGCAGCCATCGCCGGGCGTCGTGTTGCCGTCATCGCACTGCTCGTCGGGGCTGACGGTGGTGTTCCCGCAAGTGCCCATGCCGGTTACCTCGCGCATCGTGATCGCGACGCCCTTGGTGCCGCCCTCGGTGATCGTGTCCGTCGCGCAGCCCGACGCGATCACCTGATTCGTCTCCATCGTGACGCGATCCGTGCCGCGACCGCGCACGAGGATCGTGTACGTGCCGGCCGGGAGCGGGATTCTCTGGCCCATGCGATCCGCCAGCGGGATCGTGAGATCGACGACCGCGTCGCTGAACGTTGCGCCTGGCGCTGTGCTTGGCTCAGGCGTCAGCCGACCGGTCGCCGTATCGCAGCTGGTCTCCGGAAAGATGACGATGCGCAGCTCCGCCGGGCTGAGCACGAGCCCATCGTCGAAGATGCCCGCGGGATCGAGCGACATCGTCACGTCACCGACGGGCTCGGTGGAGCACGACGTCAGCGCGAGCGCGCAGAGCATCACGACGAAGCGAATAGGAAGAAGGCGGCGCTCCATGCGGCGCAGTCTACGGGACCCTGTCGGGAACAGGAAGCCTCGCGGAAGGTCTCCCCTTCCTCGTTTGACTCTCACGCCACGCGCAGGTACGCAGACTCGCCCATGGCCGCTCCCACCGCGCCGCGCACCATCCTCGTCGTCGAAGACGATGCCGCTCTCGCGATGGGGCTGTGCGACACGCTCGAGTTCGAGGGGTTTCGCGTCGTGCACGCGAGCACCGGCAAAGAGGGCGTGCACCAGGCGCGCGAGGCGCATCCCGACGTCGTCATCCTCGACCTGATGTTGCCGGACATCAACGGCTACCAAGTGTGCGCGGACATTCGGCGCAGCGATCCGCGCGTGCCGATCGTGATGCTGACGGCGCGTAGCCTCGAGTCGGACAAGATTCGCGGCCTCGACGCTGGCGCCGACGACTACGTGACGAAGCCGTTCTCCGTCGGCGAGCTGGTGGCGCGCGTGCGTGCGGTGCTGCGGCGCGCCTCGCGCGTGTTGCCCGACGCCGCGAGCTTTGCGATCGGCGACGCGACGATCGATCCGGCGGGCCACACGCTGCGCCGCGGGGACGAGACGCTCGACCTGTCGTTCTACGAAGTCGAGCTGCTGAAGCTGCTGCACGAGCGCGCGCAGCAGGCCGTCTCGCGTGAAGAGATCCTCGACAAGATCTGGGGCGTCGACGCGAGCCCGACGAATCGCACGGTGGACAACTTCGTCGTCAAGCTGCGCAAGAAGATCGAGGCGCACCCCGACAAGCCGCGGCACATCCTCACGGTGTACGGCTACGGCTACAAGCTGGTGCCGTAGCGCTTCGATCGGTCGCCGTCAGACGATGCTCGCGCGCTCGGCGGCGTCGGTCTGCGGCGTTTGTACTCGCGTGCGCTTCCCGATCGGCAGCGCGAACGCGACGATGGCGCCGCCGCCCGGCGCGTGCTCGGCCCATGCGCGGCCCCCGTGCGCGTCGACGATGTGCTTCACCAGCGAGAGCCCGATGCCGGAGCCGCGCGCGGTCGTCCCGTGTGAGCGATAAAAGCGCTCGAACACACGCTCGAGATCGCGCGCCGGGATGCCCTTGCCGCGATCGCGGACGCGCACCTGCACCTCGCGCTTGTGCGCTTCGATCTCGACCTCGACGGCCGAGCCCTCGCCGTATTTCACGGCGTTGTCGAGCAGGTTGATCACCGCGAGCAAGATCGCCTGCTCGTCGAGCGCGACGGCTGGGATCTCGCCGCGCCGCTCGAGGCGCACCTCGGTGCCCTCTTTCTCGATGCGATAGCGGAACGTCTCAATCGCGCGCGACACCACCTCGCCGACGTCGCGCTCGCGCAGGTCGTAGCGAATCTTGCCGCGCTCGAGCGCAGCGAAGTCGAGCACGTTCTCGATCAGCGCGGTCAGCCGCTCCGACTCGCGGCAGATGATCTCGAGATATTCTTGCTGCTTCTCCGGGCTCTTCACGCGCTTGGTCAGCAACATCTCGCCGAACAT
>Ga0105047_10011303_pt1 | contig 14496 bp, 13 predicted proteins | sample MAT04_FD_78384 | JGI IMG/M metagenome (GOLD analysis project Ga0105047, IMG submission 78384) | Freshwater microbial communities from Lake Fryxell liftoff mats and glacier meltwater in Antarctica - MAT-04 (megahit assembly) | ecosystem: Environmental > Aquatic > Freshwater > Ice > Liftoff... | reverse complement strand
GGCAAGCAGTTTGACGTGACGCGTGAGCGCATCCGCCAGATCGAGGCCAAGGCGCTGCGCAAGCTCAAGCACCCCAGCCGCTCGGACAAGCTACGCAGCTTCACCGACAGCCTGTAGATCCGCGCTGCTGAAAGCACGTAAGCCGCTGACCTGTTACCGGGCAGCGGCTTTTTTTCGTGGGCTCTGCGGTGGGACCCGTGCCCGCGACGGCGGCACATCGGACAGGCAGGTAACGTAGCGCTTCAGCGTGCCAGCGCGTGCATTTCAGCGATCAGGTCCGCCTTGCCTTCAAATCCGATGCCGGGCAATGACGGCAAGGTCACATAGCCGTTGCTGACCGCGACCCCATCCGGGAATCCGCCGTAAGGCTGGAAAAGGTCCGGGTACGACTCGTTGCCGCCCAGACCCAGCCCGGCAGCGATTGCCAGCGACATCTGGTGTCCGCCGTGCGGGATGCAGCGGCGTGGCGACCAGCCATAGGCCTCGAGCATGTCCAGCGTACGCAGATACTCGACCAGCCCATAGCTCAGCGCGCAGTCGAACTGCAGCCAGTCCCGGTCCCGCCGCATGCCGCCATGGCGGATCAGGTTGCGCGCGTCCTGCATCGAGAACAGGTTCTCGCCGGTGGCCAGCGCTCCAGGGTAGGTTTCGCCCAGGCGTGCCTGCAGTTCGTAGTCCAGCGGATCACCAGCCTCCTCGTACCAGAACAGCGGATATTGCGACAGCGCCCGGCCATAGTCCAGTGCAGTGGGCAGGTCGAAGCGGCCGTTGGCGTCAACAGCCAGTTGCTGGCCCGGTTGCAGCATCGCCAGCACCGCCTCGATACGCTCGGTATCCTGCGCCAGCGGCGCACCACCGATCTTCATCTTGACCACCGAATAACCTCGCTCCAGGTAGCTGGCCATCTCGGCACGCAGGCCGTCCAGCCCCTTGCCCGGATGGTAATACCCACCTGCGGCGTAGACAAAGACCCGGGGATTCGCCGTGCCGTTGCCGTATCGGGTGGCGAGCATCTCGTGCAACGACTGGCCCGCGATCTTGGCCACCGCATCCCATACCGCCATGTCGATCGTGCCCACGGCGACCGAGCGTTCGCCATGGCCGCCGGGCTTTTCGTTGTGCAACATGCACGCCCATATTTTGTGCGGATCGAGGTTCTCGCCGTTGTCGTCGCGCAGGCTGGTGGGGTCAGCCTCCAGCACGCGCGGGCGGAACCGCTCACGGATCAGATTGCCCTGACCGTAGCGGCCGTTGGAGTTGAAGCCGTAGCCGACCACCGGCTTGCCATCTCGCACGACGTCGGTGACGACAGCCACCAGGCTCAGCGTCATCTTCGAGAAGTCGATAAATGCATTGCGGATGTTTGAGCTGATGGGTCGGGTGGATTCAACGATATTGACGATTCTCATGGGTACTTTCCTCAACGTGGCACCGAAGCACCGCCGCAAATCTGCTTTTCCTGCCCGGTGATGACTCCAACGTGCCCGGACAGGAGAGGTACAACCAGCGCATCCAAAGGCACGGTCGGATACTGCAGTGCCGCGTCGGCCTACCGCGCATCGGCGACGGTCAGGCCGACCCCTGAACGGCTTCCGGCTCCGCGCATCGTCGCAGCGACATCAATGTCATTCGGCACGGAGTCCCACTTCCGCGACGATCTTGGCAGCCTTGGCCATGTCGTCGCGCTGGAATTTGGCGAAATCCTCCATCGAGCCTCCGCCGACGATCAAGCCTTGCTGCAACAGCTTCTCGCGCATGTCCCCGGCCAGCGCCTTGTTGACCTCGGCGTTCAGGCGTTGACCGATGTCGACAGGCAATTTGGCGGGGGCCCACAACCCGTACCAGCTGTAGAACTCGAACCCCGGCACCGACTCCGCAACAGTGGGCACCTCGGGCAAGGTCGACACCCGGGTCGATGACGTCACGCCAATGACCTTCAGCCTACCGGCCTTGTAAAAATTGAAGGAGCCCAGAATTGGATCGATGAAGCCGCTGATCTGCCCGCCGATCAGGTCCTGGAACGCCGGCGCCGTGCCTTTGTATGGAACGATCTGCAGATCCATGCCGGTCGACCGGCTCAGCAATTCGGTCGCCAAGTGCCCCGCGGCGCCGGTCGAACCAATCGCGAACGACAGCTTGCCGGGGTTGGCCTTGGCATACGCAATGAGGCCCTTCACGTCCTCCACCGGAACATCCTTGTTGATCGCCACCGACAGTGGCGCCTTGGCAGTCAAGGCCACCGGCACGAAGTCCTTGGTCACGTCGTACAGCGGCGTCTTGACCGTCATTGGCGCGGTCGTGAACGTGGAGGCGCTGAACAGCAGCGTGTAACCATCGGCAGGCGCTCGGGCCACCAGGTCGCCGCCGATCATGCCCTGCCCGCCTGGCTTGTTCTCGACGATGAAGGTCTGTCCCGTCTGCTCGCTGAGTTTTTGCGCCAGCATCCGGCCGATGGCATCCAGGGTGCCTCCCGGGGGAAACGGAATCACGATCCGGACCGACTTGGCGGGCCAGGCCTGGGCGTGAACCGAGAATGACAAGGCCAGCACGGCAGCAGCAAACAGGGTACGGACAAAGGTCTTGCGTTGCATCGAATGTCTCCTTAACGTTGGGGATGGGTGTCAGGACGAGAGCAGGCCGGCATGCGCCAGCGCGGCACGGATCTGGGCGTTTTCCGCTTCTGTCGGCATCTTGGTCGGCGGCCGCACATGGGCGCTATCGAGCACACCGGCGAAACGCATCGCCGCCTTCATGCGCGCGTGTGCCTCGCCAGTGGGTTCACCGGCACCGTAGACCGCCTCCTTGAGCGGCGTGATCCGGGCCTGCACCGCCATCGCCTGGCGCAGGTCACCAAGCCGCACGGCAGCGAACAGGTCGATGATGAGTTGCGGAATGCAGCTGGCAAAGCCAACCAGCGCGCCGTCAACCCCCTGTACCATCGATGCCAGCAGGTACTCGTCATGGCAGGTGAGGATCGCCTTGCTGGCATCGGCGTCGCGGATCGCCTCGATGTCGCGGGCATATTTGCTCATCTCGCGTTGCCCGACCTTGAATGCCTTGACGTATGGCAACCGGGCGAGGTCGGCGAGCAACTCGGACGAATACGAAGCCTGGGTGCGCGCAGGATACACATGGCATACCAGATCGAGTTCCGCGGCGCGCCAGATCGCATCGAAATAAGCCAGCGCATGTTCCGGATGGAAACCGAAGCGCAACCAATGGTGCGGAGGCATCACGTCCAGCGCATCGGCGCCTGCAGCCTTGGCCAGCCGTGCGTGTTCCGCCGCTTCGACCAGACCCTCGCAGACGATCGAGGAAATCACCGGCATCCGGCCGCGCAACTCGTCGCAAACAATGCGCGTCACCTCGGCCCTCTCCAAAGGCGTGAGCGAAAACACTTCGCCGGTATGCCCATTGGTCATGACTGCCACCACCCCCTTGTGGCCGGCGAGCCAGGACGCGAGCCGCCGCAATGCCGCCTCGTCGATACGGTCGTCGTGGGTGAACGGGCACGCAAGGGCGGGAATAATCCCACGATAATCGAAGGTCCGTGACATGGCGGTCTCCTGGCTGCCGGGGTTGTCCGAGTCCGCATCATGTTCCGGCCGCGCCAGTAACGTCCAATACCCGATTCACATACAACTATTCGCCCATGGGACCCGGCAACCGACCACTCGACCTCGGATGGCTGGAGGACTTCCTGGCGCTGGCCGAGAGTGGCAATTTCTCACGCGCGGCCGAACTGCGCGCGATTGCGCAGCCGGCATTCAGCCGGCACATCAAGTCGCTGGAGGAGTGGGTAGGCGTGGCATTGGTTGATCGAAGCGCACACCCAGTGTCATTGACCGAGGCCGGAAAGCGCTTCCGGCCGGCGGTGCATTCGTTGCTGGAGGAACTGGTGGCTGCGCGTCGGGCTGCGCTTGCCGTCGACGGCCTGGCTGCGCAGAGCCTGCGTTTTGCGGCAACCCACGTGTTGTCCTTGCGCTATTTTCCGAACTGGCTTGGTGCGATCGAGGCGCGGCTGGCGCTCGGCCCGATCGAAGTGGTGTCCGACAACATGGCCGCATGCGAGGAACTGATGCTGCAACGCAAGGTGCAGTTCCTGTTGTGCCACAGTCATCCCGCGGTGCCGGGCCGGCTGGACGCGAGCCAATTCATGTCCACCCGCACCGGTGAAGACCTGTTGATGCCGGTGACGTCGCGGCAATCCCCCGTGGATACGGATTGGCAACTCGGCGAGACGACGCGATCCGACGTGCCGGTGCTCGCCTACAGTGAAGCGTCCGGCCTGGGCCGCATCATGCGCGCGCTGCTTCCCGCCGCGTTCCACGAACATCACACCGTTTTCACTGCACACCACGCGGAACTGCTCAAGACCATGGTGCTCGATGGCCGGGGTATTGCCTGGCTCCCCCTCAGCCTGATTGACCGCGAACTGCACGAGGGCCGGCTGCACGTGGCCGGCGGTCCACGCTGGCAGGTACCTCTCGATATTCGGCTATTTCGTCGACGCACGGAACCCAGCGAAGCTGCCAACGCGTTCTGGCAGGCAATCGACACTGCCTGACGGAAGTCCCGCCCCTGCAGGCGGCAAGGCAGGTTGTTCATGCCGGCGAGGGTACTGGACAGCTGACTGGCAGCCGTTGACCTGGCGGCCACCGGTGCCGCGCCTGAGCGCCCGCACACGCTACCATCGCAACCCATGTCCAGCCTGTCCGACGCCGCCAATCGCAAGGGAATCCTGGCCATGTGTCTGGCAATGGGCCTGTTCATCGCCAACGATGCGTTGGTGAAATATGTCAGCGCGTCCTTGCCTGCGGCGCAGCTGATCTTCATTCGCGGCCTGTTTGCCACCGCCCTGTTGCTGGCCGCCGCGCTGGCCATGGGTGCGCTGCGGCCCAGGACACTGGCCCGCGATGGCACCTGGCAACAACTGACCCAGCGCCCGGTGCTGGCGCGAGCAGCACTGGACGCATTGGCCACCATGGCCTACCTGACCTCGCTGTTCCACCTTCCGATCGGCAATGCCTCGGCGATCAACATGGCCTCGCCGATGTTCATTGCGCTGTACGCTGCCGTGGTGTGGCGGGAGCGGGTCCGCCCTGCACGCTGGCTGGCCATTGCCGGTGGATTTGCCGGTGTGCTGCTGATCGTGCAGCCGGCCGCGGATGGATTCAACGCCTGGAGCCTGATGTGCCTGTTCGCCACCTTGCTGCACACCGGACGCGACCTGATCACCCGCAAGATCGCGCTGACCGTGCCGTCCATCCTCATCACGTTGACCACCTCGATTGCGGTGCTGTTGCTGACCGGTCCCTGGAGCCTGTTGCAGGGTTGGGAGCCGGTCGACGCAACCCAGCTGGGCCTGCTCGCAGGCGCCAGTGTGTTCCTGAGCACTGCCTACTACGCGGTGATCGTCGGCATGCGCAGCGGCGAACTCAGCCTGGTGGCACCGTTCCGCTACACGGCCCTGATCTACGCGCTGCTGGTCGGCTGGCTGGTGTGGGGCGAGGTGCCGAACCTGCTGGCCTGGTCCGGCATCGTGCTGATGGTGTTGGCTGGCGTGTTCATGCTGCGTGCCGGGCGCAGCACTTGAGTCCGCGCCGCGCACCTCGCGCGAACCCGCAAGGCGGCAAGCTGAGAGACAATCGGTCGCGACGCAGCGGTGGGCCTGCGCTTCAAGATTTCCCGTGCGGCAGCGACCATCACCGGTCCCCTATCAGTTCGCAAGCCAGGAGTAACGGATGAACACAGCAGCAGGCGTGATCGGCCTGGGAGCCATGGGCAACGGCATCGCCCAGACCTTGCGGCGCGCCGGCTACCAGGTGCACGTTTTCGATGTTCGGCCGCAGGCAGCGCAGGCCTTTGCCCGCGACGGCGGTGTGGCCTGTGCGTCGCCGGCCGAACTGGCTGCGGCCTGCGACGTCGTGGTGTCGGTGGTCGTCAACGCGCAGCAGACAGAACAGGTCCTGTACGGGTCCGACGGCTGCGCCGCGGCCATGCAAGCGGGCTCGGTGTTCGTGATGTGTTCGACCGTGGATCCGAGCTGGTCGGTTCAGCTGGAGCAGCGCCTAGCCGCTCAGGGCCTGCTCTACATTGATGCGCCGATTTCCGGTGGAGCCGCCAAGGCGGCCAGCGGTGCGATGACGATGATGACCGCCGGCACACCGGCGGCTTATGCGAAAGCCGAGCCAGTGCTGCAAGCCATGGCCGGCAAGGTCTACAAACTCGGTGACAGCGCCGGTGCCGGCAGCAAGATCAAGATCATCAACCAGTTGCTGGCGGGCGTGCACATTGCCGCTGCGGCTGAAGCCATGGCGCTGGGGCTGCGCGAGGGGGTCGATCCGGCGGCCTTGTACGAGGTCATCACCCACAGCGCCGGCAACAGCTGGATGTTCGAGAACCGCATGGCCCATGTGCTGGCAGCAGACTACACGCCTCTGTCGGCGGTCGACATCTTCGTCAAGGATCTGGGTCTGGTGCTCGACATGGCGCGTGCGAGCAAATTCCCGCTGCCACTGTCGTCGACTGCACACCAGATGTTCATGCAGGCGTCCACTGCCGGGCACGGGCGCGAGGACGACAGCGCCGTGATCAAGATCTTCCCCGGCATCACGCTGCCAGAACGCAAACCCGCCGACTGACCGGATACCGCATTTCCCCAGCCACTCTTGAACCGCAACCGCCATGGCTTCCATTCTCCTGGGCTGCATTGCCGACGACTTCACCGGTGCCACCGACCTGGCCAACAACCTTGTGCGCGCGGGCATGCGAACCGCGCAGACCATCGGCGTACCGGGCAGCCCGCTGGACGCCGATGTGCAGGCCGTCGTCGTGGCGCTGAAATCCCGCACGATCCCACCCGCCGAGGCTGTGGCCCAGTCGCTGCACGCCCTGCGCTGGCTGCGGGCGCAGGGTGCGCGCCAGATCTACTTCAAGTACTGTTCGACTTTCGACAGCACGGTACACGGCAACATCGGCCCGGTGACCGAGGCGCTGATGGACGCATTGGGTACCGACTTCACGATCGCCACCCCGGCGTTTCCGGACAACAAGCGCAGCGTGTTCAAGGGTTACCTGTTCGTCGGCGATATGCTGCTGAACGAAAGCGGCATGCAGAATCATCCGCTGACGCCGATGACCGACCCGAACCTGGTACGGGTCCTGCAGGCACAGATGCGGCGCAAGGTGGACCTGATCGATTACAGCGTGGTCGCGCGCGATGCGCAGGCAGTGCGCGACCGGATGGCACGGCTGCGCGCGGACGGCGTGGGCGTGGCGATCGTGGACGCGGTGACCAACCAAGACCTGCTGCGCCTGGGGCCGGCGCTGCAGGACCTGTCGCTTATCACGGCCGGTTCGGGCGTGGCAATCGGATTGCCGCAGAACTTTGGCATCCAGCCGTCGTCACAGGCCAGTGCCTTGCCTGCGGCAGCTGGCCTGCAGGCGGTTGTTTCGGGCAGCTGTTCGCTGGCCACGAACCGGCAGGTCGACGCTTTCATCGCAGCTGGCCATCCCGCGCGCGCGCTGGACCCGATACAGCTCGCGGCGGGCGAGGATGTGGTGGCTCGGACACTGGCCTGGGCCGAGCCCTTGCTCCAACACGGACCCGTGCTGGTCTATTCCACCGCCGACAGCGGCGCAGTCAAATCGGTCCAATCCCGACTCGGTGTCGAGGAGGCAGGCGCGATGGTCGAACGGGCGATTGCCGCCATTGCGCGTGGCCTGTTGGAACGCGGCGTGCGCCAGCTGGTGGTGGCCGGCGGTGAGACGTCCGGCGCCTGCGTGCAGGCGCTGCACATCGGCCAGATGCAGATCGGACAGCAGATCGACCCGGGCGTGCCGTGGTGCCATGCGCAGACACCTTTCGGTGGCGTGCACATCACACTGAAGTCCGGCAATTTCGGCACCGACGATTTCTTCGTCAAGGCCTTCCGGATGCTCTGAGCCAACCCGGATACGCGAGGGCGGATCGCCCGACAGTACTCTCTGGCAGCGCCAGGCGCCGCCGGATCCGTGCGCCCCGGCAAGGAATGCCCACCCGTGTCCTTGCCTTGCGGGATACCCGCTCGCCAACGCCGCGCCCGCCCGGTGCGCGACCGACGTCCGCGTCAGAAGGTTTCGGTGTCCACCTCGCCCGATGACTGCGCGTTGTAGCGCTCGCCAGTCACGCTGTCCTGATTGATCAGGGCCTCCACTGCTGCAATCAGGTCCAGGCTCAGCTGTACCTGCGCAGCACCGAGGTCCTCGTGCAGGTGCTCCACGCTGGTGGTGCCCGGAATCGGCACGATGTGCGGCGCCTTGTGCAACAGCCATGCCAGCGCCAGCTGGGCCGGCGTGCAGCCAGCGTCAATGGCCAGTTGTCGGTAAGCGGGCAGCAGTTTCAGGTTGACCGCGTAGTTGTCAGCGGAAAAACGGGGCATGCCACGCCGAATGTCCTTGCCTTGCAAGGTAGCGACATCGTGCACCGCATCACACAGGAAACCGCGCGCAACCGGGCTGAACGCGACAAAAGCCGCGCCGATGTCCTTGCAGGCTTGCAGTACGGCGATTTCCGCATTGCGGCTCCACAAGGAATACTCGGTCTGCACCGCCGCGATCGGATGTACCGCGTGTGCCTTGCGCAGGGTCGCCGCGGAGACCTCGGAAAGCCCCAGCGTGCGCACCTTGCCCGCGCGCACCAGGTCAGCCATCGCGCCCACGCTGTCCTCGATCGGTACCTGCTTGTCCCAGCGATGCAGGTAATACAGGTCGATCACGTCGGTCCGCAGGTGGCGCAGGCTGTTCTCGCAATCGCGGCGAATGGCATCGGGTGATCCGTCGATGACCCGCCTGACACCCTCGGGAAACGCCACGCCGGCCATGCCGCCCTTGCTGGCCAGCGTGAACCGGCTGCGGTGCGGCTTCAGCACCTGACCCAGCAGTTGCTCGTTCGCGCCAAAGCCGTACAAGGCCGCGGTGTCGAGCAGGGTCACGCCGGCATCGAGCGCGGTGAGCAACAGGCGCTCACTCTGCTCGGACGACGGCGGCGTACCGTAAGCATGGCTCAGGTTCATGCAGCCCAGGCCGATGGCGGAGACGGTGAACGGGCCGACTTGTCGTTGCTGCATCATGGGATTCCTGTCACGGGGCCAAGGGCACGATCAGCCCAATTGCTGCTCCAGTTGATGCAGCACCTGGTAACACGGTAACACGCTGGCCACGCTGGAATTGGGTTCGCGGCCTTCGCGGATGGCGGCAAAGAACTCGCGATCCTGCAGTTCAATGCCGTTCATCGACACTGCCACCTGGGACACGTCGATCTTCTCCTCCTTGCCGGTGAACAGGTCGTCGTAACGCGCGATGTAGGTCGCGTTGTCGCCGATGTAACGGAAATAGCTGCCCAGCGGCCCGTCGTTGTTGAAACTCAGACTGAGTGTGCAGATCGCGCCGCTTTGCGCCTTGAGCTGGATGCTCAAGTCCATCGCAATGCCCAGCGTGGCATGCATCGGCCCTTGCAACGCGTTGGCCTGCACGATCGGGCTGCCGCACTGGTAGGCAAACAGGTCCACGGTATGTGCGGCGTGGTGCCACAGCAAATGGTCGGTCCAGGAGCGCGGCTGGCCCAGCGCGTTGGTGTTGGTACGGCGGAAGAAATAGGTCTGCACATCCATCTGCAGGATGTTGAACAGGCCGGCCGCGATCTGGTTCTTCACGTACTGGTGACTGGGATTGAAACGTCGGGTGTGCCCGCACATGGCCACCAGCCCCGTCTGCCGCGCAAGATCGAGCACAGCCTGCGCGTCCTTCAGGCTGTCGGCCAGCGGAATCTCGACCTGCACATGCTTGCCGGCCCTAAGGCAGGCCAGGCTCTGCTCCGCATGCATCTGCGTCGGTGTGCAAAGGATCACCGCGTCGACCTCCTTCAGAGCCAGGCTGTCAGCCAGGTGGGTCGTGACATGGCCGATGCCATATTTCGCCGCGACCGCCCGGGTCTTGTCGAGCTCGCGGCTGACCAGCGAGACAACCTGGACACCGTCAATATTCTGGATGCCGTCCAGGTGCTTGATGCCGAAAGCACCGGCACCCGCCAGTGCCACCTTGATGTTCTTGGTCATGAAGACTCCCTATTGCAATGCAAACGCGTGCGGTGCGCTAGAACCGCAGGATGAACAAGGTGATGGCTGGAAACAGTATCAGCAACACGACGCGCAGCAGATCGCTGGCGACGAATGGCATCACGCCACGGTAGGTGTCCCGGATCGGTACATCGGGTGCCATGGATTGGATCACGAACAGGTTCATGCCCACTGGCGGCGTGATCAGCCCGACCTCGACCACGATCAACACCAGGATACCGAACCAGATCGCGGTGTGTTCGGGCGACAAACCGAAATCGAGCCCGGAGATCATCGGGAAGAAGATGGGTATCGTCAGCAGGATCATCGACAACGAATCCATCACACAGCCGAAGATCAAATAGAAGATCAGGATCGCCGACAACACGGCATAGGGCCCGAAACCCTGGTCACCGACCCAGCCGGCCAGTTCCTGGGGCAGCTGCGACAAGGCCAGGAAGGTGTTGTAGGCCGCCGCACCGAGCACGATCATGAACACCATCGCCGTTGCCGACGCAGTCGATTCGAATGCCTCCAGCAACTTGCCCCGCTTGAGCCCACCGCGCCACCACGCCAGCAGCGCGGTGGTGACGGCGCCGACGGCCGCACCTTCCGTGGGCGTGAAGATACCGGAATAGATGCCACCGATGACGACGACGAAAATCAGCAGCACCGGCCATACCGCGCCGAGCGCCCGCATGCGTTCGTTCCACGGCATCGGCTCGATCTGCCCGGCGGACGAGGGCGAGACGCGCACATAGATGTTGATGACGACCATGTAGCCCAGCGCCGCCAGGATGCCGGGTATGAAGGCGGCAGCGAACATCTTGGCAATGTTCTGCTCCGCCAAAATGGCATAGATCACCAGCACGATCGAGGGTGGAATCAGGATGCCCAGCGTGCCACCCGCCGCGAGCGCGCCCGTGGACAAGGCACCGGAATATCCGGCGCGCCGCAGCTCGGGCAAGGCCACCTGCCCCATCGTCGCGGCGGTTGCCAGCGACGATCCGCAGATCGAGCCGAACCCGGCGCAGGCACCAATGGCCGCCATGGCGACACCGCCGCGGCGATGTCCGAGAAAGGCTTCAGCCGCCTTGAACAAGGCCTTGGACATACCCCCCAGCGTCGCAAACTGCCCCATCAGCAGGAATAGCGGAATAATCGACAGGCTGTGCGTGGAGAACTGACCGTACGCCAGCGTCTTCATCTGGTTGAGCAGTGGCGCGGCACTGCCATAGACCTGCCAGGAACCGATCAGGCCCAGCACCAGCATGGCCAGGCCGATCGGCACCCGCAGGAAGATCAGCAACAGCAGGACCGGAAACGAAAGACCGGCGAGCAGCAAGGGATCCATCAGTGGCTGCTACCCGAGACGACAAAGCCGTGCGGGGCACGCGCAAGACCGAGCGTCTCCAGCAGACGCCATGCATAGACGATACAGCCGAGCACCGCCGGAGCGAACGCTGCGGCATAACCCCACCAAACCGGCATCTGCAGGATGAAACTGACCTCGCCGTTGTCACGGTAACCCAGCAGGGCAATACCCATGCGCCAGACCAGCAGCGCCCACACCAGCAGCATCAGGGTATCGGACAACACTTCCAGCAGCCTGCGCACGGCCGGTGGATAGGACTTCCAGAACAGGTCGACCACAGCGTGACCGTTCCTCAGATGACACCACGGCAAAAAGCAGAACACCGCCAGCGCGGTGCCGGCCTCGACCAGTTCGAAATCACCCGGTACAGGGCCGAGCCCGGCAAAGGACATCGCACGCCCGCCAATACTGAGCACCGTCATGATGGCCAACAGGATCAGCACCAACGCGCCAAACCATGCCAGCCATTGGCTCAATCGATAAATGGTCTTGCCCATGGTCAGCCAGGCACGGGACATCCGGTATGGCGAACGCCCCGCACCAATACAAACTGATTATTTTTTCGCGTACTTGACGATCAAGGCTTCGGCTTCGGCCGCCAGCTTCGGGCCGTCCAGGCCCTTGTCGCCGACTTCCTTGAACCAGACGGCACGCACGCCATTGGCGGCACGTTGCCAACGCGCGGTCTCCGCGGCATCGAGCGTGATGATGTTGTTACCGGCCTTCTGGGTCAGCGACAGGCCCAGTTTGTCGGCCTCGTCCATGACCTTGCCCAGCTTGCCAGCGACCTCGATACCGGTGTTGGCGTCGATGACCTTCTTCAGATCGGCCGGCAGCTTGTTGTAGCTGTTCCGGTTCATCGCCACCACAAAGGTCTGGGTGTACAGCCCCTTGTCACCGCTGAAGCCAGTGTGGTTCTTGACGATCTGCTGCACCTTGACGGACGGTACGACTTCCCAGGGAATAGTGGTCGCAGCAATCACGCCCTTGGACAGGGATTCGCCGACTGCCGGTACCGGCATGCCAACCGGCGTGGCACCGAGTTGCTCGAGCATGAGGTTGATGACGCGAGACCCGCCACGCACCTTCATGCCCTTGAGGTCTTCGAGCTTGTTGATCGGGTCCTTGCTGTGGAACAGGCCGGGGCCATGGGTGTGCACCGCGATCAACTTGACGTCCTTGAACTCGTCCATCGCAACCTTCTGGACATATTCCTGGAATGCCTTGGATGACACCTCGGCCGAGCCGCTCATGAACGGCAGCTCGAAGGCTTCCGTCTTGGGGAAGCGCCCCGGCGTATAACCCAGCACCGTCCATACGATGTCGACGACACCGTCCTTGGCCTGGTCGTACAGTTCTGGCGGCTTGCCACCCAGTTGCATGACCGGAAAGTGCTGGATCTTGATGCGCCCGCCACTTTCCTTCGCGACCTTCTCGGCCCAGGGCACCAGTCCCTTGGCCGGAATGGCCGACTGCGCCGGCAGAAACTGGTGCAGACGCAGCGTGACGTCGGCGGCATGTGCCGACTGCAGGGCCATGGTGAACGCGAACGCGCCCAGCATGGAGCTCAGAGTGAATTTCATGGTCAGTCTCCCGATGGTTGATGAAGGGACCCGGGGCGCTGGCGCACCCTGGTGTTGTGTCATGTTGCCCGTTCCTGCGACGCTAACACGTGCCATGCTCGCCGCAAACCGTGTTAGCCCCTACCCAACGGAAACCCCCACGCTGCAGAATCACGTCCGACTCTCCAGAATCAGGTGACCCACAGCGGTATTGGAGGCAGGCACATGGTAGAAGCGATGCGCGACCCGTGGCCGGGCTCCATCGGCCACACCGGCCACACCGGCCACACCGGCCACACCGGCCACATCGGCCACATCGGCCATGGCACCACGCGCGATCAGCCACATCACCAATTCAATGCCTTCGGAACCAGCCTCGCGCACATAATCGATATGAGGCATCCGGGCCAGCTCTGCCGGGTCGGCGATCAGCCGGTCCAGGAAGTTGTTGTCGAATTCCTTGTTGATCAGCCCGGCGCGCGGCCCCTGCAATTGGTGGCTCATGCCGCCGGTACCCCAGATCTGCACCCTGAGCGGCGCATCGAAGGATGCGACGGCGCGGGCAATCGCCTTGCCGAGTTCGAAGCAGCGTTTGCCCGAGGGAGCCGGGTACTGCACGACATTGACCGCGAACGGAATCACCGCACACGGCCAGGCCTCGGGCTGGCCGCACAGCAGCGACAGCGGCACCGTCAGGCCGTGATCGACGTCCATCTTGTTGACGATGGTCAGGTCGAAGTCGTCCTGGATCACGGATTGCGCGATATGCGACGCCAGTTCCGGATGGCCGATCACCGTGGGGACCGGACGTGGCCCCCATCCTTCGTCGGCCGGCGCAAACGCGGCAGCCGTGCCGATGGCGAAGGTCGGAATCATCTCCAGGCTGAATGCGGTGGCGTGGTCGTTGTAGACCAGAAAGATCACGTCGGGCTTGTTGTCGTGCATCCATTGCCTGGAAAAATCGTAACCCTGAAAGACCGGTTGCCAGTAGGGCTCCGTGGTCTTGCCGAGGTCCAGCGCGGCGCCGATCGCCGGCACATGCGAGGTGAAGACACTGGCGGTAATGCGGGCCATCAAGCGGCTCCTTTCTGTCCTGCGTGCCCCTGCGGCTGACGGTGGGCCTGCGCGTCCCCGTCTTCCCCGACCACCCGATTGCCCTGCACCGAACGTCCGCCGCCGACCATCATCGCGCGGTACTCGTCCTCGGTCATGCCGGTCATGCTGCCGGCCATCTGCTGAAAACTCCTGCCGTCGGTGGCACCGATCTTGGCCAGGAAATAGATGTTGCCGCCAGCCGCGATACAGCGGTTCAAGTCGCGCGCCAGCACCGCCTGCTTCTGCTCCTCGGTCATCGGCCACTGGTCCAGGTAGGTGCGCTCGTCGGCCTTGAAGCGAGCCCGGTTCTGCGGCTTCATCAGCGACATGCAGAACTGGTTCAGGTGATAACCCAGGCGCGACTGCT
>Ga0105047_10011296_pt1 | contig 14500 bp, 13 predicted proteins | sample MAT04_FD_78384 | JGI IMG/M metagenome (GOLD analysis project Ga0105047, IMG submission 78384) | Freshwater microbial communities from Lake Fryxell liftoff mats and glacier meltwater in Antarctica - MAT-04 (megahit assembly) | ecosystem: Environmental > Aquatic > Freshwater > Ice > Liftoff... | reverse complement strand
TTCTCGAGGCGGTGGAAGTGCGGCTCGTTGACGATGCGCGTGAAGTCGGGGCTGGCCTGCGGGTTGGTGCCGTAGAACTCGGTGATGTGCTTGCCCAGCGCGGCGACGAACTCGTCGTGCACCGGCTGCTCGACCAGCACGTAGTCGGGGGCGATGCAGGTTTGGCCGGCGTTGATGAACTTGCCCCACGCGATGCGGCGAGCAGCGATGTCGATGTTGGCGTGACGACTGACGATGGCCGGGCTCTTTCCGCCCAGCTCGAGAGTGACCGGCGTGAGGTGCTCGGCAGCGGCGCGCATGACGATGCGGGCCACACGGCTGTTGCCGGTGTAGATGATGTGGTCGAAACGCTGCGCGAGCAGCTCGGTGGTCTCGGCCACGCCGCCTTGCACGGCGGTGACCGCGGGGTCGTTGAGCGCCTCGACGAGCGACACCAGCTCGGCGGCGGTGTGCGGGGCCAGCTCGCTGGGCTTGGCCACCACGGCGTTGCCGGCGCCGATGGCGGCGACCATGGGCAACAACAGCAGCTGCACCGGGTAGTTCCACGGAGCGATCACACACACGACGCCCACCGGCTCGGGCACGATGTACGAGGAACCCGGCTGGAACGTGAGTGGCGTTCTCACCTTCTCGGGCTGCATCCACGAGCTGAGGTGCGCCAGGGTGTGGTCGATGTCGGAGACCGTGAAACCGAGCTCGGTGGTCCAGGCTTCGAAGCGCGGCTTGCCGAAGTCGGCGGCCAATGCGTCGAGCAGTTGTTCTTCGCGCTGCTGCAGCAGGTCGCGCAGCTGCTCGAGCTTGGCCCGCCGCCAAGCGAACGGCTTCGTGGTGCCAGCGGCAAAGGCTGCGCGTGCCGAGGAGACGATCGGTGCGATGTCGTCGAGCGGGGTGACCGTGTAGTCCATGGCCACAGGCTATGCCTGCGGCACGTGGTGGCGCCGCTGGCCGACTATCGGACACGACTGCAATTTGGACAGATCTTGGCTGTCGCTCCGCAACGGACCCACCGATGCTGCTCGTGTATGCAAGAACCTCGCCCAGCGCTCGACAGCGACTCGTTCTCCGCCGTCCTCGCTGGTGCCCGCGCGGGTGAGGCGTGGGCCGCCGAGGTGCTGTTCACGGACCTGCAGCCGCGCCTGCTGCGCTTCCTGCGCAGCACCGAGCCGCGCGCGGCCGACGACATCGCCGGCGAGGTCTGGCTGGCGATGGCCCGCGGGTTGGCAGCATTCGAGGGTGATCTCGCCGGCCTCAGGGCGTGGGCGTTCACCGTCGCCCGGCGTCGGCTCGCGGACCATCGCCGTACTGGCGCCCGCCGCGCGACGGAGCCGGTCGACCACGAGTTCTTCGCCGATCGCATTGACGGTACAGCCGACGCCGACGGCATGGCGGAGGCGACCGGGCGGCTGTCCGCACAGGATGCCATCGACCGGATCGTCGCCGCACTTCCGGCCGAGCAGAGCGAGGTGCTCGTCCTGCGCATCGTTGCGGAGTTGGACGTCAGCCAAGTGGCGCAGATCACTGGACGCACGCCGAACTGGGTGCGTGTGACGCAGCACCGTGCACTTCGTCGCCTGGCAGCAGTCATGTCTCCCGATGATCAGTGGCCGTCCGCATCCGACGCAACGCTGGTGAGCGGTGGGGCGTGGGGGCTGCAGACGGAAGAAATCTCGTGATGGCTGTAATGCACGCCGTGTCTCGGGCGATCTGTCAGTTGTGACCGAGCACCTCTTCCCCGACGACGTGGCCAATGGCCTGGTCGACGGCACCTTGGCCCCGGAGGCGGTGCCCGCCGAGTTGCGTGCGGTTGCCTCGGTGCTCAGCGCCGCCCACCAGCCGGCGACGGCGGCCGAGTTGAACGGAATGGCTGCGATCGCACAGCAGTTCGCGGCGACGGTCATCGCAGCATCCACCACACCTCAAAGGAGCCCCATGTTCGCAAGCAGACTCACCCGTCGGACCGTGGCAGTCGTCGCTGTCACCCTGTTGGCAGCGGGCACAGCCGCCGCCTCGGCAGGCGGCGGACTGCCGTCGCCATTCTCGTCGACCAGCACCGAATCAGTCGACGACCCCCTGGTCGACGACACGATGGACGACGACACGATGGACGACGACACGATGGACGACAGCGAAGACGAATCGATAGTCGATCCGGCCATTCTCGTGCTGTGCGATTCGTGGGCACTGCCGGGTGCGAACCAGGCCGACCCCGCCTTCGACGTGCTGCGTTCGGGTGCGGAGTCCGTCGGCCGCAGCGTCGACGAGTTCTGCAGCGAGTTCGATGACGAGATCGACGACGATCACGACGGCAGCCGCGACGAATCGGATGAGGACGAGGTCGATGACGACGGCGCCCAGCAGGAGTCCGACGACGACGAGATCGACGACGATCACGACGGCAGCCACGACGAATCGGATGAGGACGAGGTCGATGACGACGGCGCCCAGCAGGAGTCCGACGATGACAGCTCGGACGACGACTCGAACGACGACGACTCGAACGACGACTCGAACGACGACTCGAACGACGACGACTCGAACGACGACAGCTCGGACGACAGCTCGGACGACAGCTCGGACGACGACTCGAACGACGACAGCTCGAACGACGACGACTCGAACGACGACAGCTCGGACGACTCGAACGACGACAGCTCGGACGACGACAGCTCGGACGATGACGATGACAGCTCGGACGATGACGATGACAGCTCGGACGACGATGACGACCACGGTGGCAACCGAGGCGGCAGCGAGGGCGACGACAGCGACTGAACCGCCGCTCCGCGCAATACGCATCGCAACGGCCGGCCCCTGCGGGGGTCGGCCGTTGCGCGTGCTGTCCGCTCACGAACCGACTCCACCCGGCCACTACCGTGGCCCGGTGGACCAACTGACCGAACTCGGCTTCTACGGTCTGCCCGGTGCCCCCACGTCGCCCACCGAGCTGCTCACACAGTGTCGCGACGGCGAAGCGCTCGGCTTGGGAACCGTGTTTCTCAGCGAGCGCTTCAACATCAAGGAAGTCGTCACGCTCTCCGGTGCCGCCGCGGCAGTCACCGAATCTTTGGGCATCGCCACCGGGGTCACCAACCACACCACACGGCACCCCATCGTCACGGCCAGCTACGCCAGCACGATGCACCACCTCACCGGTGGCCGCTTCGCACTCGGGCTGGGTCGTGGCATCGACCGCATGTTCAAGGCGTTCGGGCTGCCACCGATCACCACCGCGCAGATGGAGGACTTCGCCGGGCTGATGCGGCGGCTGTGGCACGGCGAGACGGTGGTCGGCCACGATGGGCCGGCCGGCCGCTGGCCCGCGCTGGCGCTCGACCCCAACTTCCGGCTCGAGATCCCGCTGCTGCTCAGCGCGTTCGGCCCGCAGAGCCTGAAGCTTGCGGGGCGGGCGTTCGACGGCGTCATCCTGCACACGTTCTTCACCGATGAGACACTGCAGCGGTGCGTGCGCACGGTGCGCGACGAGGCCGAGCGTGCCGGCCGCAACCCGGCCAGCGTGCGTATCTGGAGCTGCTACGCGGTGGTCGGCGACTGGCTTGCGGACGACGTGCGGCTGAAGAAAACGGTCGGCCGGATGGCCACCTACCTGCAGGCGTACGGCGACCTGATGGTGCGCACCAACGACTGGGACCCAGCGGTGCTCGCTCGGTTCCGCGCCGACTCGTTCGTCGCAGGCTTCCGCGGCGCGCTCGACAACACGGCCACCACCAGCGAACTCGAACACGTTGCCACGCTCATCCCCGACGAATGGCTGGCTTCGGCCGCCGTGGGCTCACCGGCGCAGTGCGCCGAGCAGGTGTTGCGCCAGATGGAACTGGGCGCCGACAGCGTCATCATCCACGGCGCCGCTCCCGCAGAGCTGGCGCCAATGGTGACTGCCTACCGCGCTCTCAGGCCTGCTGGCCGCTTCGACCACCTGCACGCCAACCCGGGTCGCTGACACCGTGGTGGCCGACTCCCTGCGGGCGGTTGGACACCACCTGGCCGGGGCGGCTTGACTGTGGGTACATGTTCCTCGCCCTCAAAGAGATGCAGCGTGCCAAGGTGCGTTTCGGCTTGCTGGCCGGAGCGGTGGGCCTGCTGGTCTTCCTCATCCTCTTCCAGCAGGCACTGCTCGGCGGGCTCATCAACCAGTTCATCGGGGCGCTGAAGAACCAGTCAGCCGACGTGCTCGTCTACAACGACCAGGCACGCAAGAACCTCGAGGGCTCCATCGTGCTGCCCGATCAGTTGGCTGCGGTGGCCGAGATCGAAGGGGTCGCGCAAGCGTCACCGCTCGGCGAGGCAACGTTCACGGTCATCGCCGGCGGCAAGGAAGGCGATGCCGTCATCTTCGGGTACGTGCTCGACGGCCCGGGCGCGCCGACCACGCTGGTCGACGGGCGGCTACCCACCACCACCGGTGAGGCCGTGGCCAGCGAGAAGGACATCGACGACGGGTATGGCATCGGCGACGTCGTGCGTGTGCTGCCCGACGAAACTGCCATCACCATCGTCGGCATCGCCAGCGACATCAACTACTCGGTGCAGGCAGTGCTGTTCGTCGACTTCGAGACGTTCGCGGCGGTGAAGCTCGCCCGTAACCCCGATGCCGACCGGGTGCTGCCCTCGGCTGTGGCGGTCGAGATTGCACCGGGCAGCGACGCAGCGGAGGTCGCGGCTCGCATCAACGCGCAGGTGCCTGGCGTGGAAGCGCTCACTCGTCAGGAAGCCGTCGACGGCTCGCCGGGCGTCAGCAGCGTGCGCTCCAGCTTCACCATCATCCTCGGCCTGTTCTACCTCGTCGTGCCGCTGGTCACCGGGCTGTTCTTCCTCATCGTCACCTTCCAGAAGGCGTCGGCGCTCACCCTGCTACGTGCCATCGGTGCCCCGTCGCGAACACTGGTCGCCTCGCTGCTGGTGCAGGTGGTGGCGGTCATGGCGCTCGGCTCGCTCTTCGCGTTCGGCCTGTACGCGACGGCTCTTCAAGGGGTGTCGAACCTGGGTGTGAAGGTGGAGGTGCTGCCGGCTGTCATCACGTCGCTGGTGGTGCTGGCTCTGGCCCTGGTCACTTCGCTCGTCGCCGTTCGACGTGTGCTGCGCATCGATCCGCTGGCAGCCACCACCGGTGCCGGAGTCGCGCTGTGAACCTGCCTCGCCTTCCGTTCCGCGAGCTACGCCGCCGGCCCAGCCGTTTCGTCGTGGCCACGGTGGTGCTGTCTTTCCTGGCAACGCTGCTGTTGTTCCTCGGTGGTCTGCTCGACGGCCTGTATCTGGGCTCCACCGGCGCCATCCGGGCGCAGGACGCCAATGTCATCGTGTTCTCCGCCGAGGCGCGCGAGTCGTTCCTGCGCAGCCGGGTGGAAGGCGACCTGCGCGCTGAGGTGGAGGGTGCGCAGGGTGTGGACGAGGTTGGCGGCATCGGCTTCGTGCTGCTCGGGGCACAGGTTCCCGGGGAGACCGAGCTGGCCAACGTCGCGGTCGCGGGCTACGAACTGCCCCCCAAGGGCGTGCCCGCGCCACCTGCCGACGGCAACGGCGTGGCCGACAACAGCCTGCGCGACCAGGGGGTCTCCGAGGGCGATGTCATCCTGGTCGGCCCGGCGGAAACGCCAATCACCATCGTCGGCTTCGTCGACGACAGCAACTACCTGCAGCAGAGCGCGGTGTGGGTGAACCTGCCAACCTGGCGGGCGGTGCAGAACGCCAACCGGCCTGATTCGGCCGTGGCCAACGACGTCGTGCAGGCCCTGGTGGTGCGGGGGTCGGGTGACCTGCCCGCCGCCATCGACGCGGCCACCGCTGGTGCCACCAGCACGCTCACCATCGACGACGCAGTGCTCGCGCTGCCCGGCGTCAAGCAGCAGGGCGACACCTTCGACCAGATCATCTACTCCACGCTGGTGGTGGTGCTGGCCGTGGTAGGTCTGTTCTTCAGCCTGCTCACCATCGAGCGCATCGGGCTCTACGGCGTGCTCAAGGCCATCGGCGCCAGCACTGGGCGCCTGTTCGCCGGGGTGTTGCTGCAGGCGGTGGTGGTGGCCACGCTGTCGTTCATCATCGGTTCGCTGCTCGCTGCCGCCGCTGCTGCTGCGCTGCCGGCCGGTGTGCCGCTGACGCTCACCTCCGGTCGTTTCCTGTTCACGTTCCTGGGGTTGCTCATCGCGTCAGTGCTGGGCAGCGCCGTCTCGCTGCGGCGAGTCACCCGTGTCGACCCAGCGTCGGCCATCGGCGGCGGCTCATGAGCTGCACCCGTCGTCCACCCGTCACCTCGCCCAAGGAGCTACTCCGATGACTGTTCTCGACATGCGCGACGTGCGCAAGGTCTATCGCAGCGGCGATGCCGACATCGTTGCGCTCGATCACGCCACGGTGCAGGTCGACCACGGCGAGATCGTCGCGCTGCTCGGGCCCTCGGGCTCGGGAAAGACCACGCTGCTCTCGATCGCCGGGGGTCTACTCAAGGCCACCGAGGGCAGCGTGGTTGTGGATGGCCACGACATCAGCGAGTACAACGCCAAGCAGCTCACTGCGTTCCGGCGCGACAACGTCGGGTTCGTGTTCCAGTCCGTCAACCTGGTGCCGTTCCTCACGGCCGAGGAGAACCTGCTGGTGGTTGACGAACTCGGTGGCGGCAAGGGCGGCAAAGCTGCGAAGGGTCGCGCTCGCCAGCTGCTCGACGAGCTGGGCCTCGGGCACCGCCTGAACAACCTGCCGGGTCAGCTCAGTGGAGGCGAACGTCAGCGGGTGGCCATCGGCAGAGCGCTGTTCAACAACCCCGGCTTGGTGCTGTTCGATGAGCCCACCTCCGCGCTCGACACCAAGATCGGCGCGCAGGTGATGGAGCTGATCCGTGCCGAGATGAAGGCCCGCGACACGGCGGCCATCATCGTCACTCACGACAGCCGCATGACGGAGTTCGCCGATCGCACCGTGCACATCGTCGACGGTCGGTTGACGGCCGACGACGGCGCGACTGCCGCAGCGCACTGACCCCGTAGACGCGGCCGTTGGGGCTGTGCCGTCACCCCGGCACTGCGCTGGCCACAATGGCGTGTACCTCGTCGCCGGTGAGCTCGTCGTACTCGTACAACCCATCAGCCAGCCTCAACAGCGCGCAGCGGTGCTCGAGCAAGGCGCACGCTGCGCGATCGGCGGCAGCATGCAGCAGTTGGTCGGCGGCGGCACGCGCCTGCGGGTCTCCGAGCACCTTGGCCACCAGGTTGTCGGCGCCTGCAACCTGTGCGACGTCGAGACTGAGCAAGCTTCCGCCGGCGCCGAGTACACCGACCTGCTGCGCCGCGATGTTGGTGGCGACGGCAAGGTCGTTGGCGATGCCGCTGGATGCTTCGCCGAACTCCTGGATCTCGGCAGCGCGCCCGGCGAGGGCCACCACCATCAGATCTGCTGCCTCGCTAGGGGTGTGCAGGAACCGTTCCTCGACCTCGCCGTGAGCAACCAGGCCGAGCGAGCCCGACCGACGCAGGATGCTGGCCAACTTCACGTCGCGTCCGATGAGCGCGGCCAGTAGTGCGTGCCCGGCCTCATGGACGGCCACCCGACGACGCTCGTCGGGGTGGTAGCCGACGTCGTGCGACAGGCCCACCTCGGTGACCATCTGCGCGGCGATGACGTCATGGAAGTTCATCGCGGATCGGTTGCTGCGCAGCGCCAGCACCAGTGCCTCGTCGAGCAGCCTCTCGATGCGCACGGGTGTGTACCCGGGGGTGAGGTCGGCGACGAATGCCCCCGACACCGTGCGATCGTGACGCTTGCGGGTGAGGTAGTACTCGACGATCTCGATGCGGTCGGCGCGCGGGGGCAGGTCGAAGTGGATGGTGCGATCGAACCGTCCGGGTCGCAGCAGTGCGGGGTCGAGGTCGGCGACGCGGTTCGTGGCTGCCACGAGCAATACGTTGGCGGGCCGCGCCGCAGGGCCGCGGAGACGGCGATGGGCTGGCAGCAGGCGGTTGACCCGATCGACGAGGCTGCCCAGAAACTGCTGTCGGAAGGTGGGCTGCTCGAAGCCCTGCATCTGCACGAGCAACTCGTTGACCACCCCAGCGGTGACCGTGCCCCCAGTGATCGAGCGCGAGTCGCCGAGTGTGGCGGCAGTGCGAGCCGTGCCGATGGCGTCGAACTCATCGATGAAGCCGATGGCCCCACCCTCGCGCCGCGCGGCGGCGCGCAGCGCGCGGAAGTACGAGCGCACCTTGCGTGCGGTCTGGCCGGGGAACATCGAGTGGAACTCGCTGGCCGACACGAACAGGAACGGCACCCCGGACTCCGCAGCCAATGCCTTGGCCAGGTGCGTCTTGCCGGTGCCGGGCTGGCCTTCGAACAGCACCCCGCGGCGAGCGGTGCCGCCCATGTGGTGCTGGAACGTCTGATGGTTGAGGAACACATTGAGGGTCTCGATCGCCTCGCGGGTGGTGTGCGGCGCGCCCACCACATCGCGCAGGCGCACCGTGGCATCGGCCGGCCGTAGTACTGCGTGCGGCGAGCGACCGGCCAGCGCGATGGGCAGCAGCACCGCCAGCGCCAGCACCGCGGCCAGCACCAGCACCGGCAAGAGGGCCGGCTGATCTTGGAACACGGCGGGCAGCCCGGGCCGGATGGTGCGCCCGGTGAACTGGCGCCAAGCCACCCAGGCGAGCGGCATACCGGCGGCCAGCAGCACTCGTGCGACCCGCCGGCGACGCTGCTGCTCGCGTCGCACGGTGGCGTCGACGCGCGGCCCGTGATTGACGGTACCGCCCTGCAGATGCGAGATGTCCATCAGTTGCTCCCCGGCCGCCGTCGTTTGTGAAACGCTAGCACCTACCCCACGCTGCGTGGGTGCGATTCACTTACCGTGGTCGCAGGAGGGCGCGCTGCGAGGCTGGTTTCTGAACTCTTGACACTTTTCCGACCGCTCTCCCAGCGGTGCAGCTGCGGTTTCGCACTGGTTGCGCCCGCAAAGGTCCGCGCGCAATGGGCCATTCGGCCCTCACGAACGCACAAGGTGCGCGCTCAGGATGGGTCTGCGGCCGAACCCGATTCGGTCGCTTGGGAGGACAACATCATGAAGCGTCGAACACTCGACATGGCGTTCAGCGCCGGAGGCATCATCTTCAGCATTCTGCTGGTGGTGGTCGGCCTCATTCTCACCGACCAGAAGGACTTCGCGCAGTCGTACGTGAAGAGCCAGCTCGGTGAGCAACAGATCACCTTCCCGCCGGCGGAAGCCTTGGCGGAGAACACCGATGAGGTGCTCAACGAAGAGCTGCTCGAGAAGTTCAGTGGCGACCAGGCGAAGGTCGACGAGTTCCTGAGCTCGAAGAACCTCACCTCGGAAGCGTCGTCGAAGTGCCTCAACGAGTACGCCGGCCAGCAGATGCTCACGGGCAAGCAGGCCGAGTGCTACGCCGAGTCGTTCATCAAGCTGCACGCTGCTGAGTCGAGCATCGTCGACGGAGTCAGCTACTCGTACGCCACCATCGGCGGCATCGTCGGCGCGGCTCGTGACGCAGTGACCGCTGCGAAGGAAGCCGGCGCACCCCAGGAAGAGATCGACGAGTTGCAGGCGAAGGCCGACGGCCTCCAGCGTCTGCGGGTCGACACCCTGCTGCGGGCCGACACACTCCGCGGCCTCCTGCTCACCTCCTACGGCTTCAGTGTCTTCGGTGATCGTGCCGGGCAGGCCGCGTGGGTGTGCTTCGCCGCCGCCATCGTGCTCTTCCTGCTCTCGCTCGCCGGCATCGTCCACGCCTTCACCTCGAAGAAGGCCGACGACCTCATCCTGGTCGCCGAACACAAGACGACCACCTGACCCCTGGTCGACGACCTGAGTGCACTGCACTCCTGCGAGCCCCCGCCGCTGCGGGGGCTCGTTCGCGTGGTGGGTGCAGTCAGTCGTCGTGGCGCGGGCGCTGACGGCCGGCCTTGCGCTCGCCCACCGCCTTCTTGTCGCGCAGGCGGGCCTCGCGTGCGCCGCGGTTGGGCCGGGTGCGCGCACGTGGTGGCGGCGGGGGAGCGGCGGCCGCATCGAGACGCGCGACCACTTCTTGCCAGGCGAGCTGGCGGTTCCGCCACTGAGATCGTGACCGTGCCGAGGTGGCCGTGACCACCGGGCCGACAGCGGCCACGATGCGGTCGCACACCACCGCAGGGAGCCCGGTGGCGGCGACCTCGATGCTGAATGTCACCGCCGTGTCGGACGTGTTGGCGTGCTGACCGCCCGGCCCGCCGCTACGAGTTGCCACCCAGGACACGCTCTCCGCCGCGAGCCGCCGCCCCCGCGGCGTGACGTAGACGCCGTCGACCGGCTCACCGGCCGGCGTGGCCGCCACGGCTCAGTCGTCCTTCTGCATCGTGGCCCACAGGCCGTGCTCATGCAGGCGGAAGACGTCGATCTCGGCCTTCTCGCGGGCGCCACTGCTGACGACTGCGCGACCCTTGTGATGCACGTCGAGCATCAGTTCGGTAGCTTTCTCGAGGCTGTAACCGAACACCTTCTGGAACACGAACGTGACGTAGCTCATCAGGTTGATGGGGTCGTTCCACACCAGCACGATCCACGGCCGATCGTTGGCCGCTTCGTCCGCCGGGACCTCGCCGACATCGGGTCGCTCGACCACGGCCGGCGCAGTGGTGGCTGCGCGAATGGAGGACATCGCACCATTCTGCCGGGGAACGCGCCGTGGCCGCCATGTTGCGGCCGACCGCCGACGTGACACTCGCACGCGCAGCGGAGTAGGCGGTCGTCGATGGGTGCCCCTACGATGCTTGCCTATGGCAGTCGGCTCCCGGCCCCTCGTTCCCTCTCGTATGGCACCGGGAGGGGTGGCTCACGGTTCGCGACGCACCCCCACGTCGAAGCTCGGTGGCTACGTCGCGCTCACCAAGCCGCGCATCATCGAACTGTTGCTCATCACCACGGTGCCCACGATGGTGCTGGCCGAGGGCGGCTGGCCGCGCACCTCGCTGGTGCTCATCACCCTGCTCGGCGGCACCCTGGCTGCCGGCGGCGCCAACGCCATCAACATGGTGGTCGACCGCGACATCGACAAACTGATGCCGCGCACCCAGAACCGACCGCTGGTCACCGGCCTGCTGCGGCCTCGCCAGGCGCTGGTGTTCGCGATCTCGCTGGAGGTCGTCGCATTCGGGGTGCTGTGGATGTGGGCCAACCTGCTCTCGGCCGTGCTCGCGCTCTCTGCCACCCTCTTCTACGTCTTCGTCTACACGCTGTGGCTGAAGCGCACCAGCACCCAGAACATCGTCATCGGCGGTGCCGCCGGCGCAGTGCCGGTGCTCGTGGGCTGGTCGGCCGTGCAGAACAACGTCACCTGGACGCCCGTTGTGCTGTTCGTGGTGATGTTCCTGTGGACGCCGCCCCACTTCTGGGCGTTGGCCATCCGTTACGCCGACGACTATCGCGCCGCCAACGTTCCGATGCTGCCGGCTGTCGCCACCTTGCAGGTCACGGTGCGCAAAATGGTCCAGTACACCGTACTCATGGTGGCCAGCACGTTGGTGCTGTGGCCGGTGGCCGACCTCGGGCCCCTCTACGGCGTGGCCGCCATCGCGCTCGGGGGCCTGTTCCTGTGGGGAACCATCGATCTCGGTCGCAACCCCACTCCGCAGCGTTCCATGCGCGTGTTCGGGTACTCCATCACCTATGTCACCCTGCTCTTTGCCGCGATGACCATCGATGTCTTCCTGCACGCCGCGCGCTGACGATTTCCTTCCGGTGGGGCGCCCGCGGATAGTGTCGTCGGCGCACACCTGTTCATTCGATCTGTCACCTGAGGGCCTTGCGCGTCGCGCGCCCGACCTGAAAGAAGTTCGTCGCCTATGACCACCATCTCTCCTCACGCCGCCAGCGCTCCTGCCACCGCAGGGTCTGGGGTCGCGAGCGTGGCCGAGTGGCTCACCACCACCGACCACAAGCGCATCGGCCGCCTCTATCTGGGTGCAGGCGCGCTGCTGTTGCTGGCCACCGGCGCGATCTCGGTGCTCCTCGGTATCGAGCGCATCTCGCCCGACCGCGAGTGGTTGCCGGTCGGTTCACTCACGCAGTTGTTCTCCCTACAACGCTTCGGGCTCACCTATCTGGTGCTGCTGCCGCTCGTCGTGGGCGTCGCCACGGCCATCGTGCCGCTGCAGGTTGGCGCTCGTTCCTTGGCGTTCCCCCGCCTGGCCGCCGGCGGTTTCTGGCTGTGGCTGCTCGGTGCGGGCCTGGGCCTGTTCGCCATCATCAACAACGGCGGTCCTGGCGGCGGGAACCCGCGCTTCGTCGAACTGTTCATCCTTTCGGCGGCGTTGGTGCTGGCGGGTCTGTTGGCCACGGTGGTTTCGGTGGTCACCAGCGTGCTCACCACTCGGGCTCCAGGCATGAACATGCGCCGCCTGCCTTACTTCACCTGGTCGGTGTTGGTCGCAGGCCTCGGCCTCGTCGTGGCGCTACCGGTGCTCATCGGCAACCTGCTCTACCTCTACATCTCCTACCGCTACCAGTCGCTGAGCGAACTGGCTGGCAACCGGTCGTTGGCCCAGTGGGCCGGCTTCGGTTTCACCCAGCCCACCACGCTGCTGTTCGCCATACCGGCTCTTGGCCTGCTTGCCGACACGGTGGCCACAGCCACCCGCCAGCGACTTCGCCCGCGCGGCATCATCTACACCGGCATCGGCCTGGTGGGTGTCGCCGTGTTCGCCACGGTGCTGCAGTTCCCCGCCACGCTGCGCCCGGGCTTCACCAGCGCCGCCTTCGGCGACCAGCTCTCCGACCTGCTGCCGTTCCTGATGGTCCACGGGCTGCCGCTGTTGGGCTGCTTCGTCGCCGTTGCGCTGTCGGCCAAGGGCCTAGCGGCCAAGCCGAAGGTCAATGCGCCGCTCGTGTTCGCACTCTTCGCCAGCCTCACCCTGCTCGGTGCGGTGGCCGCCAACGCAGTGAACCACGTGGGCGATGCAGCCCTCGGTGGCACCACCTTCGAAGAGGGCACCTGGCTGGCCGTGGTGTTCGCTGGCGTGCTCACCGCCATGGGCGCCGTGGCCTACTGGGGCCCGAAGTGGTGGGGTCGCACGATGTCCGCCAAGGCCACGTTGCCGCTGGCGCTCCTCGCCTTCGCCGGTGCCCAGCTGGCCTCGCTGCCGCTGCTGGTCGCGGGCTTCGCCAACCAGCCCGGTGGTGTGTTCCCCTCGGTGGAAAACGTTCAGCCCGGCGTCACCGACCTCGTCGTCAACTTCAACTACTCGGGCCCGATGGAGCTGTGGAACATCCTCAGCACCGCCGGGCACGCGCTCGTGCTGCTCGCCGTGTTGGCGTTCGTTGCACTGGCAATGCGCTCGTTCCTGAAGGGCGAGGCCGCCGGCGACGATCCGTTCGACGGCCAGACCCTCGAGTGGGCAACCACCTCGCCGGCCCCGTTCGACAACTTCGCCGAAGTTCATATCGTGAAGTCCGCCGAACCACTGCTCGACCTCAAGCCCGCGAACCGGAGTGACGCCTGATGATCGCCCTTCCCTCGGCTCCTGCCCCGGCGCCGCGCCGGCAACTCCTCGTCGGCACCGCCGTCGCGTGCGCCGCCGGCACCGCCCTGCTGGGCGGGATGCTGGCCCTCTACCTGCGCTTCCGTGAGGCCGCCATCGACAGTGGCGCCTCGTGGGTGCCCGACGGCATCAACATCCCGTTGGTCCCGGCCACCGTCATGCTGTGTGCGTTCATCCCCGTGTGCGTGTTCGCGCAATGGGCGGTCTACTCGGCCAAGCGCGACGACCGGCCGCACACGGGTCTGGCGCTCGGGCTGGTGGCGCTGATCGGCATTGCGTACATCAACGCACAGGCCCACATCTATGCGCAGATGGAACTGCCGGCCAACGACGGCACGTTCAGCGCCATGTTCTACGCCATCACGGGTGCGTTCGCCGCACTCGTCATCGTCGGCGTGGTGTTCAGCGCGGTCACCGCCTTCCGCTACCTCGGCGGTCGCAGCGCCGATCGCGAGATCTTGGCCGCACATGCGCTGTATTGGTATTTCCTGAGCGCAGCGTTCTGCGCGCTCTGGCTAGTGGTCTACGTGACGAAGTAGCGGGGAGCCAATGTTCACCACAGGTTCGAAACTCTTCTTCGGGGCAACGCTGCTGTCCTGCGCGGGCGCTGTCGTGTTCGCGTTCAGCGCCGGCGGCCCCACCGGCATCATGGGCACGGTCGGTCTGGTCACCCTGGCCAGCGTGTTCGGGTTCCTGGCCGGCATCAACTACTTCAACCGCGACGGCAACGTGCCTGCGATGGAGCAGGGTGTGCAGCACACCTCCGCCGCTGCACAGTGGCCCGTGGGTAGCAGCATGTGGCCGCTGATCGGTGCAGTCGGCGTCGCCGGGCTCGCCATTGGTGCCGTCAGCAAGCCGGTCGTGTTCAAGGTGGCACTGGTCGTGGTGCTGGCCGCTGTTGCCGAGTGGATGGTGCAGGGCTGGAGCGAGCGCGCCAGCGCCGACCCGCAGTACAACGCTGCACTCCGCA
>Ga0105047_10011295_pt1 | contig 14500 bp, 14 predicted proteins | sample MAT04_FD_78384 | JGI IMG/M metagenome (GOLD analysis project Ga0105047, IMG submission 78384) | Freshwater microbial communities from Lake Fryxell liftoff mats and glacier meltwater in Antarctica - MAT-04 (megahit assembly) | ecosystem: Environmental > Aquatic > Freshwater > Ice > Liftoff... | reverse complement strand
CGCCCCCATCCCATCGACCCCCCAAGCGGGAGCCGGACAATGATCCAGCCTGAGCCGTTGAAGCTTCTCCTAGTCGCCGCCGTGGCGGTCAGCCTCGCCGGGTGCTCGACCCTGTCGTCGGTCAATCCCTTCAACCGCGGCGAAAAGAGCCGGTCGACGGCCAGCCAGGGCGAACGGATTCCGGTGATCTTCGGCGATGACACGGTGGCGGTCGCCGATGCTCTGAAGGGCGTCGACTTCAGCCTGCCGCCTCCGGCGCCGGTCACGGCATGGCCCCAGGCGGGCGGGACCCCCGACGCGCCTGTCGACCATGCAGAGGCCGCGCCTGCGTTCCAGATCGCCTGGCGCAAGGGCGTTGGTCAGGGCTCGAGCCGGCGCGAGCACGTCACCGCTCCGCCCGTGGCCGCCGTCGGCAAGGTTTTCACCATGGACGGCCAAGCGACCGTGGTAGCTACGGATTCCCGGACCGGCGCGCGGGTGTGGCAAGCGGACTTGCGCGGCAACGACAAGCGCGACCGCAACGCCTTCGGCGGCGGCCTCGCCTATGCGGACGGCAAGCTCTATGTCACTTCCGGATTTCGCTTCGTTGCGGCGCTGGATGCTGCAAGCGGCGCCGTGCTGTGGCGCACTGCGGTGGGAACGCCCATCCACGGGGCCCCATCCGTCGCTGGCGGCAAGGTGATGGCCATTGATCTGGAAGATCAGCTGAACGCCTTCGACGCCGCCACAGGCGCGCCGCAGTGGAACCATCAGGGCATTGTCGAGCCTGCCCGCATCCTGGCGGCCTCCAGCCCCGCGATCTCCGAAGGCACGGTGGTGGCCGCTTTTGCTTCAGGGGAAATCACGGCCCTGCTGACTGCGAACGGCAATGAACTGTGGACCCAGTCGCTGTCGCGCTCCAACCGCAACAATGCGCTGTCCGAAATCCGCGATATCGCCGGCCGGCCGGTGATCTACAAGGGCGACGTCTTCGCCGCGAGCCATTCGGGCGTGTTTGCAGCGATCGACCTGCGCACCGGCAGCGGCAGGTGGGTGATCCCGGTATCGTCGATCACGACCCCTTGGGGCGCGGGCGACGTGGTCTATGTGATGTCCAAGGCGGGCGAACTGATCTGCGCCTCTCGCGAGACCGGCAAGATCTATTGGCTGGTCGACCTCAACAAGGGTTTCAGGCCCGCCAAGGCCAGCCGCTTCTTCGGGCGCGGAACCAAGATCCGGCCCTATTGGTCTGGGCCCGTGCTGGCGTCCAACAGGCTGGTGGTAGTCTCGACCACGGGCCAGGCTCTGGCGCTTGATCCCAAAACGGGCGCGACCCAGGGGTCGCTGTCCCTGGGCGGCCCGGCGATTTTGACCCCGATCGCCATGGACGGAATGCTGTATGTGATGACCGACGAGGCCAATCTCGTCGCGATCCGTTAGGTCGGCCCCGGGGCAAGGCGCCCCGATAGAGAGTGAAATCGAAATGGCGTTGAAGCTGGCCATCGTCGGACGGCCCAACGTCGGCAAGTCCACCCTGTTCAACCGGCTTGCCGGCAAGAAGCTGGCGATCGTCGATGACCGCCCCGGCGTGACCCGGGATCGCCGGTTCGGCACGGGCCGAATTGGCGACCTGGACCTGGAGCTGATCGACACCGCCGGGTTCGAGGACGTCACCGACGAAAGCCTGGAAGCGCGGATGCGCGCCCAGACCGAACTGGCCATCGACGAATGCGACGTGGCCCTGTTCCTCATCGACTCCCGCGAAGGGGTCACGCCCCTCGACCACACCTTCGCCGAAATCCTTCGCCGCAAGAGCAAGCCGGTTGTCCTGGCCGCCAACAAGGCCGAGGGCAAGGCGGGGGCGGCCGGGGCGCTGGAAGCGTTCGAACTGGGCCTCGGCGAGCCAGTGGAGATTTCCGCCGAGCACGGCGAGGGCATGGCCGAACTCTATGCCGCGCTGTTGTTCGCCGAACCCGAGGAAGGCGACGAGCCTTCCCACTCCGACAACCCCATCAAGATCGCCATCGTCGGGCGCCCCAACGCTGGCAAATCGACCCTAGTGAACCGCCTCCTGGGCGAGGATCGCATGCTGGTCGGGCCGGAGGCGGGCATCACCCGCGACGCCATTCCGGTCGATTGGACATGGGACGAGCGCAAGGTGCGCCTGGTGGACACCGCCGGCCTGCGTCGCAAGGCCAAGGTGCAGGAAAAGCTCGAGAAGCTATCCACCCAGGATTCCATCCGCGCGATCACCTTCGCCGAGATCGTGATCCTGGTGATGGACGCTACGCACCCCTTCGAAATCCAGGACCTGCAGATCGCCGATCTGGTGGAGCGCGAGGGCAGGGGGCTGGTCTTTGTCCTGGCCAAATGGGACCTGGTGCAAGAGCCCCAGGCCACTCTGAAGGCTTTCCTGGAAGAGGCCGACCGGGTGTTGCCGCAGCTGCGCGGCAGCCCGGTTGTCGCCTTGTCGGCCGAAACGGGGCGCAACATGGAGCGGCTGATGCCGGCCGTATTCAAGGTTCACGACGACTGGTCGACCAAGGTAAAGACCAAGGCGCTGAACGATTTCCTCGCCCTGGCGATTCAGCGTCACCCGCCCCCCGCCGTCGCCGGCCGGCGCATCAAGCCGAAATACATGGCCCAGACCAAGGCGCGGCCGCCGACCTTCGTCCTGTTCGCTTCGCGCGCCGACCAGCTGCCCGAAAGCTATCGCCGGTATCTGATCAACTCGATGCGCGAGAGTTTCGATCTGCCCGGCGTGCCGATCCGGCTGGAGACCAAATCGACCTCCAAGGACAACCCGTTCAAGAAGGGCGCCGGGGGGCCGAGCCACGGCTCCAAGGGCGCCCCGCCGACCCGGCGGGCGGCCGCTGTCGCCAAGCGTCGCAAGGCGACTCTGGCGTCCAAGGACGCCCGGGCGAAGGGCTCTAGGCCGAAATAGGCGCCTGGGCTGCCTTCCAGGCGCGAAAGGACACACGGTGCTCCGGCGTCCGGTCTGGCCGGGCCAGGTCGACCACCAGCGGCGCGATTTCGGCGGGATCGGGAAGATCGCTGGGATCTTCGCCGGGATAGGCTTCTGCGCGCATCTTGGTGCGCATGGCGCCCGGATCGAGCAGGACGGTACGCAGGGCGGTGTCGTCGACCTCCTGGGCCCAGCAGTCGACGAGGGCCTCCATGCCGGCCTTTGTGGCGGCGTAGACCGACCAGAAGGCCCGCGGGCGCGCCACCGCCCCGCTGGTCAGGAAGATGGCGCGGCCAGCGTCGGCGATGCGCAGTAGGGGCTCAAGAGAGCGGATCAGGCGGAAGCTGGCCGTCAGATTCACCTGCACTACCCGCTCCCAGGTCTTCACCTCCTGGTGCGCCGTAGGGGTAAGCCCCCCAAGTTGGCCGCCAGCGTGCACCAGGATGTCGAGCCTGCCCCAGCGGTCGTAGATCGCTCTGCCGAGCTGATCGAGGCCGTCGCCGTTCTGCAGATTGAGCGGTGCAAGGGTGGCGCGCTCGCCCGACAGGGCGAGTATCTCGTCGTCCAGGGCTTCCAGCGCCCCCTGGGTGCGCGAGACGGCGATGACGTGGGCCCCGGCCCCGGCCAGAGCCAGGGCGCAGGCCCGGCCAATGCCGCGGCTGGCGCCGGTGACGACGGCGAGACGGCCCTTCAGCGGAAGGGAAGGCGATGGTGAACTCATGCCCCCCTATTCGTCATACGGGCAAGGCGCGCAAGGGTTTGGGAGCCTAAGTCTTCGGCATCTGGCGGCCGTAGCGGCGCACGATGATGGAGGCGACGATCAGCTGAATCTGGTGGAAGACCAAAACCGGCACGATCACGGCCCCGGCGACAGCGGCGGGGAAGAGCAGTCCCGCCATAGGGGCTCCGGTCGCCAAGCTCTTCTGCGAACCGCATATGACGGCGACCACGGCTTCGGCTCTGTCCAGCCTGAGGACCCTGGCGGCCAGGACGGCTGCGGCCAGAACCGCCCCCAGCAGTCCCAGAGCGACGAGGATCAATCGCGTAAGGTCCAGGGGCGACAGGGCGCTGAGGAACCCTCCGGCGACGGCGTGACTGAAGGCCATATAGACCACCAGCAGGATGGAGCCGCGGTCGATATAGCCCAGCATTCGGCTATGCTTGGCGACAAAGCCGGCGGCCACTGGCCGGGCGAGCTGACCGATGACGAAAGGCGCAAGAAGCTGCAGCACGACCGCCTTCAGCGTAATCCACGAGAACCCGCCCTGGCCTTGCATCAAGACCCCCACCAGCAGGGGCGTCATCGCGACAGCCAGGATGTTGGACAGCGAGGCGGCGCAAACCGCGGCGGCGACATTGCCGCGGGCGATGGACACGAAGGCGATGGATGACTGCACGGTGGAGGGCAGACAGGCCAGGAACAGCAGGCCCGGCCGCAGGGAGGCAGGCAGGGCGCCAGCGGCGTTCAGCGCCAAAGCCAGCACCGGGAACAGGGCGTAGGTGAGGATCACGATCAGCAGGTGCAGCCGTCCGGCGGACAGGCCGTTGATAATCGCCTCGCGGGGCAACCTGGCGCCTTGCAGGAAGAACAGCAGGGCGATCGCGCCATCGGCGACCCAGCCGAGCGCCGTGTCCGCCGCTCCGCGCGCGGGCGCAACGCTGGCCGCGACCAGGGCCGCGACAAGGATGAGCAGATAGGGATCGATCCTGAGGCGCCGTAGCAGGTGAAGCATCGTCGCTCCTAGCGCCGGCGCGCAGCGGCGCTAGGCGCTGACGAGTAGGGACAACTGCCGATCCTGGACCTCGTTGCGGCCCTCGGCGATCTCGCGGTCCAGCAGGCGGGTGGGGTAATCGCCGGTGAAGTAGTGATCAGTGAACTGGGGATTCGCGGCGTTGCGGCCGGTCTCACCCATGGCCCCATACAGCCCGTCTACGGACAGGAAGCCGATGGAATCGACCTCGAGCAGGGCGGTCATCTCCTCCAACGACTTGCTGGCCGCCAGCAGCTTGTCGCGGTCAGGCATGTCGATGCCGTAGAAGTCGGGCCACATGATCGGCGGCGAGGCCGAGCGCAGATGAACTTCGGTGGCGCCAGCCTCGCGCACCATGCGCACGATCTTCACCGAGGTGGTGCCGCGAACAATGGAGTCGTCGATCAGCAGCACCCGCTTGCCTTCCAGCACCGCCCGGTTCGGGCTGTGCTTCATGCGCACGCCGAACTCCCGCACGCCCTGGGTTGGCTGGATGAAGGTGCGGCCGACGTAGTGATTGCGAATGATCCCCATCTCGAAGGGAATGCCGCTTTCCTGCGCATAGCCCAGCGCGGCTGGCACGCCGGAATCAGGCACCGGCACGACCACGTCGGCCTGAACCCCCGTCTCCTGGGCTAGGCGGCGACCCATCCGCTTGCGCACCTCATAGACAGAGTGGCCGTTCACGATTGAATCGGGACGGGCGAAATAGACGTATTCGAAAATGCACGGCCGGGCGTGGGCGGCGGGGAACGGTTTGAGGCTGGTGATCCCATCCTCGTCGATGACGACCATCTCCCCGTGCTCTACATCGCGCACGAAGCGAGCGCCGATCATGTCGAGGGCGCAGGTTTCCGACGCCAGCACCGCCTTCCCGTCGAGATCGCCTAGCACCAGAGGCCGGATCCCCAGCGGGTCGCGCACTCCGATCAGCTTCTTGTTGGTCATCGCCACCAGGGCGTAGCCGCCTTCAATCTCGGTCAGGGCGTCGATGAAGCGGTCGACTACCTTGGATTTTCGCGAGCGGGCGATGAGATGGAGGATCACCTCGCTGTCCGAGGTCGACTGGAAGATGGCGCCCTCCGACTTCAGTCGGTCGTGCAGGGTGAGGAAGTTGGTCAGGTTTCCGTTGTGGGCGAGGGCCACGCCGCCATGTTCCAGGTCCGCGAACATCGGCTGAACGTTGCGGAGGAAACTGCCGCCGGCGGTGGAGTAGCGGGTGTGGCCGATCGCGGTATGTCCGGGCAGCCGTTGAACCAGATCGCCGCCGCCGAACGCGTCCCCGACGTGGCCGAGGTGGCGTTCGGTGTGGAAACGCTGGCCGTCGAAGGTGGCTATGCCGCAGGCTTCCTGGCCGCGGTGCTGCAGGGCGTGCAGCCCCAGAGCCGTGACCGCAGAGGCGTCGCCCACCTCAAAAACGCCGAATACGCCGCATTCCAATCGTGGCTTGTCGTCATCCGGATCGCGCTCGGGAACCGAAGTCCGGGGGCCGAACGGGGATATCTTCAAGGGCGACTCTCCGTCGTCTGACCAGGCGCCGCGCTGCCCGCCTCCGGATCGCCCGAACCGTCCCGGACAGCTTGTTCCAAATGGGGCGCAAGACGTCCGGCCACGGCCGAACCTTCGGGCGCGAGCTTGCGCAGGGCTTTGGCGCAAGTTTTCGACAAAGGATAGAGGGCGGCCTCAGAAATCCAGCGCGGCACTCTGTCCACAGGTGTGGCGGCGGTGAACACCAGATGGAAGACGCCCAGGGCGACAAGCCCGCGCAGAAGGCCGAATCCGAGGCCGCCGACCCGGTCGAAGGTCCCCAGGCTCTCGACATCGTTGACCTTGCGGCTGATCCCCGCGCCGAGAACGCGGATGAGGATATAGGCAGCGACGAGCACCACCAGCACCGCCACTGTATTGGCGGCCCACGCAGGTTCGATGGCCTGGCGCGCGACGGGGCCGGTGAAACGCAGCGACAGCAGTGCGACCAGCACCGCCAGCACAAACGCGAACACGGTGATGACTTCGCGCACGGCGCCGCGCACCAAGCCGATGACTGCCGAGATCAGCAGGATAAATATGGCGATGAGGTCGAAAAGGGTCACAGCGCCGTCTCCGGCGCAGGCCGCGTCATGATCCCGGCTCCCAGCGCGCCTTGTCTATCCGCTCGATCGCGTCGGCCAACCGGCTCACCCCGATCACCGGAAAGGGCGCGGCGTCGGCGGCCCCAACGGGCCCGAAGGCCCGTCCGAAGCCCAGTTTGGCCGCTTCCTTCAGGCGCGCCTCCATGCGGCTGACCGGCCGGATTTCACCCGACAGGCTGATCTCGCCGAAGACGACGCAGTCCTGGGGCAGCGGCGTGTCCAGCGCCGATGACGCCAGAGCCACCGCTGCGGCCAGGTCCGCGGCGGGCTCGCTGATGCGCAGCCCTCCGGCGACATTGAGGTACACGTCGCGGTTGCCAAAGCCAAGCCCGCACCGAGATTCCAGGACCGCCAGCACCATCGCCAGCCGGCCCGAATCCCAACCAACCACGGCGCGGCGCGGGGTCCCGTACGCCGAGGGCGCCACCAGGGCCTGCACCTCGACCAGCACGGGGCGGGAGCCCTCGATGCCCGCGAACACCGCCGCCCCGGCGGCGCGCTCGCCGCCTTCGCCAAGGAACAGGGCCGAAGGATTGCGCACCTCGCGCAGGCCCGCGTCGCCCATCTCGAAGACCCCGATCTCGTCGGTGGCGCCGAAGCGGTTCTTGGCCGCCCGCAGGATGCGGAACGGATAACCCCGCTCGCCCTCGAACCACATTACCGCATCGACCATATGCTCAATGACCCGCGGCCCGGCGATGGCCCCATCCTTGGTGACATGGCCGACCAGGATGACGGAGACGCCGCGCTTCTTGGCCAGGCGAACCAACTCTCCTGTGGCGGCCCGTACCTGGGTGACCGAGCCGGGCCCGGCCTCGTGGGCGTCGGACCACATGGTCTGGATCGAGTCGATCACCACCAGGTCGAAGCGGTCCTTCTTCAACCCGTCCAGAATCTCACGCAGATTGGTTTCTGCCGCCAGCTTCACCGGCGCCTCGGCGAGGCCCATGCGCGCGGCGCGCCCCCGGATCTGATCGAGGGCCTCCTCGCCCGAAATATAGGCGCAAGCCACGCCGCGGTTTGCAGCCGAGGCGCAGACCTGGAGCAGCAGAGTGCTCTTGCCCACGCCGGGGTCGCCGCCGAGCAGGACCGCAGACCCCGGAACGACGCCGCCGCCACAAACGCGGTCGAACTCCTCGACGCCGGTGATCACCCTGGCGGGTGCGGCAGCCTCGGATTGAAGGGTTTCGAAATTGAGGCCCCGCGCCCGGCTGGCCCTGGAGGGGGCAAGCGAGCCCGGCTGGCGGGTCGTCGCCTCTTCCACAAGAGTGTTCCAGGTCAGACACGCCGAGCACTGGCCGGCCCATTTGTTGTGAACCGCACCGCAGGACTGGCAGACATAGACCGCCCCATCCCGGGCCATGGGCTTACCTCGCGGGGCGAATCGGACAACCGCCGTACTCCAGTGTAGCGTGTGTCGCCGCCGCGCCGCTGATCGATAAGCCGGATATGGCCACTCCAGACGCGGTTTCAGCGGGCCACAATGTCGCGGTGCTGGTTGCGCTGGCGCCGAAGCAGCGGCCGCGGCGACTAGTCCTTGGCCCGCTCCTGATAACTGCCGTCCTCGGTCAGGATCACCACCCTGGTCCCGGCGGTGATGTAGGGCGGGATCATAATGCGATGTCCGTTGGTCAGGGTCGCCGGCTTGTAAGAGCCGGAAGCCGTCTGGCCCTTCACCACAGGTTCGGTGTCGGCGATCTCCAGGGTGACCAGACGGGGCAGTTCCAGGGCGATGGGGATGTCGTTATGGGTCGACAGCTGAACCGCCATGCCCTCCTGCAGATAGGCGGCCATGTCTCCGACGACGTCTTCGGGGCACACAACCTGATCGTAGCTCTCCGGGTTCATGAAGTGGTACCCTTCGCCGTCCTGGTAGAGGAAGGTGTGGGTGCGCTGGTCCACGAAGGCGCGCTCGACCTGTTCGGTGGTGCGGTAGCGTTCGGCCACCTTCACCCCGTCGGAGATGCGGCGCATGTTAAGCTGCGTCACCGGGGTGCCCTTGCCGGGGTGGATGTTCTCGGCGTTCAGAACGACATAGAGTTTGCCGTCCATGTCGACGACGTTGCCCTTGCGCAGTGAACTGGCGGCTACCTTGGTCACGTCTTCTTCCTCGTAACGGCTTTTGTCCGCACCTATAGCGAACCGAGCCGCAGCGCCAGCTTGATGAAAGTCGCACCCGCATTGGCCGACAACTGGCGCAGCCGCCAAGCCCACGCCAACCGCCGTCCGGTCCTTCTGGATCGCGGGAGGATCAAGGCCGCCCTGCGCGCCTGGTTCGAAGCACGCGCCTTCGCCGAGGTTGAGACGGCCTGTCTTCAGATTTCGCCGGGGAACGAGGCGCATCTGCACGCCTTCGCCACCGAAGCCGTCGCTCACGACGGCGGTCGAGCGCCGCTCTACCTGCGCACTTCGCCCGAGTTCGCCTGCAAAGGCCTGCTTGCGGAGGGAGAGAGGCTAATCTTCGAGTTCGCGCGCGTTTGGCGCAACCGCGAGCGCGGGCCTCTGCATCACCCCGAGTTCACCATGCTGGAATGGTACCGCGCCGAGGCGCCCTATGAGAACCTGATGGACGACTGCGCCGCCCTTCTAGCCCTGGCGGCCGAGACGGCGGGAACTCGCGTCCTGACTTGGCGGGGCCGCACCACTGACCCGTTTTGCGCGCCCGAGCGCCTGACGGTGGCGGAGGCCTTCGATCGCTACGCCGGCGTGGATCTGCTGGCGACGATCGACGCGGCGGGCGCGACCGACGGGCCCGCCCTGGCGAGGGCGGCGGCCTCGGTTGGAGAGCGGACGGCGCCCGACGACACCTGGGCGGATATATTCAGTCGACTAATCACTGGGCGAGTCGAGCCGAATCTGGGGCTAGGCCGCCCGACTATCCTCTACGAATATCCCGCGGCGCAGGCGGCGCTGGCGCGGCCCAAGCCGGGAAACCCGCGGGTCGCCGAACGCTTCGAGCTCTATGCCTGCGGCGTGGAACTGGCCAACGCGTTCGGCGAACTGACCGACTTGGCCGAACAGCGGCGACGGTTTGAGGCGGAGATGACTGAGAAGGCGCGGGTTTACGGCGAACGCTATCCGATCGACGAAGCTTTCCTGACCGCACTGGCGCGGATGCCGCCGGCCAGCGGCGCAGCCCTGGGCTTTGACCGCCTGGTCATGCTGGCGGTCGGCGCCGAGCATATCGAGCAGGTGCTCTGGACGAGGGTCGCGGGCGGCCGCGACCGGGGAGACCGCCAATGACGGCCTTTCGCAGTCCCGCCGCCCTGGTCGCGGCTGGATTGATCCCACCCGAAAGCCTCGCCGCCTTGGAAAGGGTCGCGGCGCAATATGCCGTCGCCCTGACCCCGGCCATGGTCGCTCTGGCCGCAGAGCCGGGGGTCGCGCGCCAGTTTCTGCCCGACGTGCGCGAACTCGACGTTTCGGTGGAAGAGACCGCCGACCCTATCGGCGACGACGCCCACAGTCCGGTCGAGGGGATCGTCCACCGATACCCCGACAGGGTGCTGCTGAAAATCACCCTGACCTGCGCGGTCTATTGCCGGTTCTGTTTCCGCCGCGAGATGGTCGGGCCCCAGGCGCGGAGCCTTTCGCCCGCCGCCCTAGACGCCGCCCTCGCCTATATCGCAGACAGGCCTGAAATCTGGGAGGTGATCATCACCGGCGGCGATCCCTTCGTCCTGTCGCCGCGCCGCCTGCGGGCGCTGATGGATCGGCTGGCCGCCATAGACCACGTCAAAGTCATCCGCTTCCACACCCGTGTCCCCGCGGTCTCCCCCGAGCTGATCACGCCCGCTCTCGTCGCCGCTCTGCAGGCGCCGGGCAAAGCCACCTGGGTCGCCCTTCACGCCAATCACCCGGAGGAGCTGACCCCCGCCGCCCGCGCCGCCTGCGCCCGCCTGATTGACGCCGGCCTGCCGATGGTCAGCCAGACCGTGCTGCTGCGCGGGGTCAACGACGACCCCGCGGTCTTGGGAGCCCTGATGCGCGCCTTCGTCGAGACGCGGATCAAACCCTATTATCTGCACCACGGCGACCTCGCCCCTGGCACATCCCATCTGCGCACGACCTTGGCGGACGGCCGTTCGCTAATGGCGGCCTTGCGCGGCGACCTGTCGGGGCTGTGCCAGCCAACCTATGTCCTCGACATCCCCGGCGGCCACGGAAAGGCGCCGGTGGGGCCGAACTATCTGGGGGAGGGCTGGGTTGCCGATCCAGGGGGCGGCAGGCACGCCTATCCGACGTAGATGCGCTCTGCTCTGCCGCCGATCCGCGTCAGTATTTCGTAGGGGATGGTGCCGGCGGCCTGGGCCGCATCGTCCAGCAGCAGATTGGGACCGATCAGCTCGACCATGGCGCCGGGCATGGCCTCGTCGCAGCCGGTGACGTCCACCGCGATCAGGTCCATCGACACCCGCCCCACGATGGCGCGCCGCTCGCCGGCGAACCAGACGGCGCCGTGAGGGGAGGCAGTGCGCAATACGCCGTCCGCATAGCCTGCGCCGACAATCGCCACCCGGCGCGCGGCGGTCGCCTCGAAGGCGGCGCCGTAGCCGACGGTTTCACCCTGCGCCACGCTGCGCACCTGAAGGATCGGGGCTTCATAGGCAGCGACCGCGCGGACCCGTTTGTCCGGTCGCTCGAACGGCCCGCCGCCGTACAGGGTTATTCCCGGCCGCACCATGTCGAAGCCGTAAGCCTCGCCCAGGAAGCTCCCAGCCGAGTTGGCAAGGCTGACAGGAACGCCCGGAAACAGGCGCGCGGCGGCGCGCAAGCGCCCCACCTGGCGGGCGTTCATCGGATGGTCGTCGTCTCCTGCGCAGGCCAGGTGGCTCATGATCAGGGTCAGGTTCAGGGGATCGAGCCGGTCGGTAGGCGCAAGAGCTTCAGCTTCTTCGATGCGCAGGCCCAGCCGATTCATGCCGGTGTCGATATGCAAAGCGCAGGGCAGGGCGTGACCTGCCGCGCGGGCGTGGGCGGCGTAGTCCTCGATTTGCCCCAAGCTGTTCAGAACCGGGACCAGGCTGCTGGAAGCCAGGCGGGCGGGCGATCCTCCCGTAGCCCCATCAAGGACATAGATGATTGCGGCGTCCCCCAGAGCGGCGCGGAGGGCCTCTCCCTCTTCCAGCCGGGCGACGAAGAAGGTGGACGCTCCCTCACGCCGCAGTCTGCTCGCCACCTGCGTGGCCCCAAGGCCATAGCCATCCGCCTTCACCACCGGCGCGACCATCGCGGGTCCAGCGGCGGCCTTCAGCAAGGCATAGTTGGCGGCAAGGGCGTCCAGATCGACGGTGAGGCGGGCGCGGGCGTGCATGGCGCCTTCTAGGGCGCCGCGCTGGTGCTGGCTACCGCGGCTCGAACCGCCCTTCCCGGGCGAGGTTGCCGAACTTGGTCAGGTCGGCGTTGAAGTGCAGCTTCACATTACCGATCGGGCCATGGCGCTGCTTGCCGATGATCACCTCGGCGAGGTTGTGGACCTTGTCCATCTCCTCCTGCCAGGTCAGGTGCTCCGGCGTGCCTTCGCGCGGTTCGGCGCGGCCCAGATAGTAGGCCTCGCGATAGACGAACAGCACCATGTCGGCGTCCTGTTCGATCGAGCCGGATTCGCGCAGGTCGGACAGTTGCGGCTTCTTGTCCTCGCGGTTTTCGACCTGACGCGAGAGCTGCGACAGGGCGAGTATGGGAACCGACAGTTCCTTGGCCAGGGCCTTGAGCCCCTGAGTGATCATGCTCACCTCCTGGACCCGGTTGTCGTTACGCCCGCCCGCGTCGCCGCCGGTGACCAGCTGCAGATAATCGACCACGATCAGGTCGAGACCTTGCTGGCGCTTCAGTCGCCGCGCCCGAGCAGCCAGCTTGGCGATGGACAGGCCGCCCGTGTCGTCGATGTAGAGGGGCGCGCCGGCGATCTCCTGCGAGGCGTCGCGCACAAGTCCGAATTCGGAGGCGTCGATTTCGCCCTTGCGCACCCGGTCGGACGGCACGCCAGACACCTCGGCCAGCACCCGGGCCGCCAATTGGTCGGCGGACATTTCCAGCGAGAAGAAGGCCACCACCCCGCCGTTGGATGTCTTGCGGCTGCCGTCCGGCAGGACGTCGTAGGCGTAGTTCTTGGCCACGTGATAGGCGATGTTGGTGGCCAGGGCCGTCTTGCCCATCGAGGGACGCGCCGCCAGGATCACCAGGTCCGAGCCGTGCAGTCCGCCCAGCATCCGGTCCAGATCGATCAGGCCGGTCGAGATCCCCGACAGGCCGCCGTCGCGGTTATAGGCCTCCGCGGCGTTCTCGATGGCGCTGGTCAGGGCCTCGCCGAAGGTGACGAAACCCGTCGAACTCGATCCGGTTTCGGCCAGGGTGTAGAGTTGCTGTTCGGCGGACTCGATCTGCTCGCGCGCAGCCTGTTCAGCGTCGTTCTGGGCGGCCGCCGCGATGTCGCCGCCGATGCGTATCAGATCGCGGCGCAGGGCCAGGTCGTAGATCACACGCCCGTAGTCGGCCGCATTGGCCGCCGGCGGCGCGCGGTCCACCAGGTCAGCAAAATAGCGCAGCCCGCCCAGCTCCTGAAACGCCGGGTCGGCCTTGAACCGTTCCATCAGCACGATGGGTTCGGCCAGCAGGCCCTTGCGGACATATTCTTCGATCACCGCGAAAAGGCGCTGGTGGAAGGGTTCGTAGAAGTGCCGGGCCTGGAGCTGATCGCTCAGACGCTCATAGGCGGCGTTGTCGAACAGCACTGAGCCCAGCAGCGCCTGTTCGGCCTCGATGTTGGAGGGAGCCAGGGCCGACGGCGCCTCAGCCGGACGCAGATCAAGGACGGGAACGATGGCCATGATCTACAGATAGCCCATGGCGCCGGCCGCCTGCATGCGGCGCGTTGGCTTGCCCACAGCAATAGCGGCGTCTGGGGATAAGTCTGGCCTCAGCCCTTGCGCATGGCCGGCTTGGACTTGGCGGCCGACCGCGCGGCGGCTTCGCGCTCCGACGCGCGCAGTCCGCCCTTGCCGCTGGGCGCGCCGCCCCGTGCGGCCTTCTTGGCGGCAAGCAGCTGAGCCATGGTCAGGGGGGCGGCGGGCGCCTTGGCGGCATCGTCGGGGGAGTCGGACATGGCCCCTTATAGCACAAGCTTGCCGCCGGAGCCCGCCGCTCCTAGTCTAGTGTTGCTCCGAGATTTCCTCCAGCGTCTTGCCCACCACCTTGGCGCCGTAGTCGGTGGCGATGTCGCCCAGAGACAGGATTCCCGCAAGCCCGCCCGCCGGGTCGGTGACGATCAGGCGCCGCAGCTGGTGACTGGCCATCTGGGCGGCGGCGTCGGCCAGATTGTCGTCTTCCTGGCAGCTTTGCACGTCGTCGCTCATCACAGCCGAGATCGGAGCCTTCAGATCGCCCCCCATGGCCGCGACGCGCAGGACGATGTCGCGGTCTGTGACGAGGCCCAGCACCTTGCCGTCCTCGAAGATGGGAACGGCCCCGGTGTCGATGTCGAGCATGATCTTGGCCACCGACTGCACGCTGTCGGTGGGTTTGGCGGTGACGACCTGGGCCGTCATGGCGTCGCTGACTTTCATGGGGAGTCCTTTGGGAGGGAAGGGCGTCCCCTACCAACCCCTATCGGGCGACCCCGTTCCGTGAGGGACGCGATAGTCCTAGGACGCCGGACCCCTTTATCTCGTGCG
>Ga0105047_10011292_pt1 | contig 14502 bp, 6 predicted proteins | sample MAT04_FD_78384 | JGI IMG/M metagenome (GOLD analysis project Ga0105047, IMG submission 78384) | Freshwater microbial communities from Lake Fryxell liftoff mats and glacier meltwater in Antarctica - MAT-04 (megahit assembly) | ecosystem: Environmental > Aquatic > Freshwater > Ice > Liftoff... | reverse complement strand
CCATGTGCAGGCCCAAGACGAAGTTGAGGCCGGTCGGGTTGCCGAGCAGGTAATCGAGGCCGAAGACGAGCTTGTTGCCGCCGGCCGGGGTGACGTTCGCGATGTCGAGGTGGCCCGAGGCGCCCAGGAACGGGCGAATCCCGTTGTTCCCGTCGATGTCCTTCGACGTCTTGAGCAGGCTGGAGGAGGCGGGAGGAGGCGCGGCGTGCGCGGAGCCGAGCGGCGCGAGCGCGACCAGCACGGCAACAAGAACGATCTTCTTCATCGAGCGCGCCCCGCCGGTGTCATAGCGCAGTCACGGCGCGACGTCACCGTAAGAGCGGGCGATCACGCGCCGGTCAGGACCTCGAGCGCGCGCCGGGCCTCGTTGCCCCCGCACTTCTTGTCCTTGGCCGCGCCCTCGAGGAGCGGAACTGCGTCCTTCTTCTTGCGATCGGCGAGCACCTTGATGGCGGCCTTCTTGTCCTCGCAGCGCGGGCTAGCCAGCGCTTCCTTCGCCGTCGCCAGCACATCCACCTTGTCGCCCAGCTTCTCGCGGGCGCCCATCGCCAGCACCCGGCCCTCGAGGGTCTTGGCGGTGGCGGAGAGCTTCACCAGATCGGCGCGGTGGTCGGCGTCGAACACGTCGGGCGCGCGCGCGGCCCAGGCGTAGTGCGGGATCGCGTCCTCGGCCCGGTCGCCGCGCACGTAGGCATGGCCCAGCGCCGCGCGCAGGGCGGGGCTGCGCGGCGCGGCCTCGACCGCTTCCTCGAGCTTGGACACCGCCCTTTTCACGTCGCCCTTGTCGATCAGCGCGCGCGCTTCCACCGCCACGGCGGGCAGGATCACCGCGGGCGGCGTCGGTGGCGCCGAGATCGAGGTCGCGACGAACGCTCCCAGCGCGATCAGCCCCACCACCAGCGCGGTCGCGATCCCGGGGTGGCGATCGATGAACCCGCGCGGCGGCGTCACCGGCGCCGGATCGCGGTGGATCGTCGGCTCGACGGTGGCGGTGACCTCGGCGACGGCCGATCCGAGATCGAGCACCGTGTCCGGATCGCCGCGATCACGGGGTGGCGGCGCATACGAGGTCACGTCGGGCATCTCGCGCGTGGCCTGCTCGATCGCCACCGCCGCGTCCTTCGCGCTGCCGTAACGATCGTGGGGGATCTTGGCCAGGAGCCGGTCGATGACCTCGCCGAGCGGCTTCCACGCGGGCGCCAGCGCCGCCGCCAGCGCCATCGGCACCGGCTGCTCCTCGACGTGCCGCGCGAAGATCCCGGCCGGGCTCTCGCCGTCGAACGGGACGTGCCCCGCGAGCATGCGATAGCCGATGATCCCCATCGCGTAGAGGTCGGAACGCGCGTCGAGCGACATCCCCATCGCCTGCTCCGGGGAGCAGTACTTGGGCGTGCCGATCACCATGCCCTCGCCGGTGATCGCGTGGCTGCCGGTCGGTTCGATCGCGCGCGCGATGCCGAAGTCCACGACCCGCACGCGCTGGCCCTCGATCAGGATGTTCGCGGGCTTGAGGTCGCGGTGCAGCACGCCCTCGGAGTGCGCGTGATCGAGCGCGGCGCAGAGCTCCAGCAGGATGGTCGCGACGCGCGCGGGCGGGAGCCGGACCTCATCGGTGAGCACCGCCTCCAGCGTCGTGCCCTCGACCAGCTCCATCACCAGGTACGGGCGGCCGTCGGCGTAGCCGAAGTCGATCACCGAGACGATCCCGGGGTGCTTGAGCTTCGAGAGCAGGCGGGCCTCGCGCTCGAAGCGCTGCAACAGATCGCGGTGGCCGAGCAGTCGGACCGGCAGCAGCTTCACGGCGACGGGCCGCTCGAGCGTGAGCTGGATGCCGCGATAGACCTCGCCCATCGCGCCCTCCCCGATGGGCGCGTCGAGCCGGTATCGCCCCTCGAGCGTCTGTCCTACGAGCGTGTTCACGACGGGCTGAGGGCGCGTCACGATAGAGCAAAGACCGCCCTTGCGTACTCGTGTGGAAGCCCTAATGTCGCCTTGTTTTGCGATACCTCCTGCTCGCCAGCGCCCTTTTCGCCTGTAGCAGCGGCGCCGAAGGCCCGCCGCCGCTCCCGCCGCTCCCGCCGCTCTCGGCCGCGCCGCTCGTGGACGCGCGGGTGCTCTCGCTGGTCCACCCGGTCGAGCCCCAGGGCGCGCGCTCGCCGGCCGATCCGTCCCAGCTCCAGGGCCTCCTGCGCGACGGCTTCGGGGACCTGGTCGCGGGCCCTGGCGCGACCGCGGTGGTCCACACCGTAGACGACGCTCCGCCGCCCGCGATCGGGGCCGCGCCGAAGCTGCTGGTCCGCTTCGTCCACCTCGCCGACGCGCAGCTCGCCGATGACGAGTCGCCGGCGCGAACGGTCTCGGTCGACGCGATGGGCGACACCAGCGCTGCGTTTCGGCCGCAGGAGGCGTGGGGCTGTCGGATGCTCAACGCCGCGGTCCGCACAGTGAACGCGGTCCACCTGAAGACGCCGATCGAGCTGGTGGTGGTCGGCGGCGACAACGCCGACAACGCGCAGCAGAACGAGGTCACCTGGTTCTCGACGGTGCTCGGCGGCGCGGCGAGCGCGGAGTGCGACTCGGGTGAAGACGACGATCCGATCCTCGGCCCGGACAACGATCCGAAGGATCCGTTCGTCGCGGCGGGCCTCGCGATGCGCTGGCTCTGGGTCACCGGAAATCACGACATTTTGGGCCAGGGCAACTTCCGCATCCTGCCCGACAGCCGCGCCAGCTTCATCGGCACCGAGGCGACGCTCGGCACGCGCGACTGGCGGCTGCCCGGCGCGCCCACCACGAACGGCCCGGTGCCGGCCGACCCGCGACGCGAGCCGCTCACCCGCTCGGCGCTGATGGCGATGGTCGCCGCCGACGCCGACGGTCATGGCGTGAGAGGCGTCGCCGATGGAAAGGCGTTCTACGCGAGCGACACCGCCGGCGGCGCGGTGCGGTTCATCGCGGTCGACACCGCGGCGGAGACCGGCGGTTCGAGCGGCGTCATCCACCGACCGGATCTGATGATGCGCGTGAAGCCGCTGCTCGATGCCGCGCTCGCGGATGGTGTGGCGGTGATCCTCACGTCGCACCACGCCGCGGGCTCGCTCGGCGACGGCAGCGGCTTCGCCGGAACGGTGCAGCCCGACGCGATCACCACCGAGGCGTGGCGGGCGTTCGTCGGCGGCTATCCGAACGTGATCATGCACCTCGCGGCGCACTCGCACCGCTTCCGCACCCGCGTCGCGCGGCCCGCGGGCGGACACGCCTATTTCGAGTACCAGACCAGCTCGCTCGCGGACTGGCCGAGCCAGCTCAGCGTGATCGAGGTATGGGATCAGGACGACGGCTTCCTGATGATCCGCAGCACCCCGTTCGACTACGCCGACGAGGGCGATCCGCTGGTCACCGAGGCGCGCCGCCGCACCGCCGCCGACTTCACGTCGGGCTGGAGCAACGTCGGGGTCGAGGAGAGCGGCTTCGTCGAGCTATGGATCGCGAAGCCGTAGCTGCTCCGCGAACCAGCGCGAGAAGCGCTCCGCATCGGGCTGGATCAGGTGGCTGTGATCGTACGTCTGATAGTCCGTTCGATCAGGCACGGTGATCCAGGTGCCGCCCGCGCCGCGGAATTTATCGGCGAAATCAGCCTCGGAGAAGTGGTGGACCTCCTCCTCGATCGCGTCCACCGCGGTGGATGACGGTAGCCTTACGCCGTAGACCTCGATGCCGTCCGCTCTCGCCTTCGCGACGGTGCGCATGAGCTCCGCGACGATCGCCTCGTCGATCGCGTGACCGGCCAGATAGCTGCGCGCGCCCTCGACCGGCGGCATGCCGGCGTTGCCCCAGACCGCGCCGCCGACGAAGGAGCCATCCGCGCGGAACTCGCGCCACGTGCCGAGCTCGGGCTTGCCGCGCAGCGTGTTCACGAGCTCCCACTTGGTGATGCGCGCAAAGACGCCGAGGAGCTCGGGGAGGTGTCGCCACTTCCAGACCTCGGACCAGGATCGCGCGGCGACGGGCGGCCATCCCTCGAGGCTGCGCGTGAGCGTCTTCGACGACATGCCGATGATCAGCACGCGGCGCTTCGCGCTCGGATCGAGGATCGCGAGGCCGCGCGAAAGGTAGTCGTCGAGGTACGCATTTCCCGGGAAAGCGAAGTTCGCGATGCGCAGCGTGCTGCTCATCTCGCGCGGCAGAAGATCGCTCGCCGAGCGCGAGTCGCCGAGGATCACCACGTCGGCGTCGTGGTGCCAGTCGGACTTGATCTGGTTCCAGCGCTCCTCGGGCATGCCGGTGATCTTGTGCGGCCAGAAGCGCGCCATCAGCGCCATCGAGAGCGCCGTCGCCAGGGCGAGGATGACCGGGCGGGTGATGCGCAGCTTCTTCATTCTAGAACACGAAGTAGACGAACCCATGCCCGGGCCCGCGGAGGAACACCGCCATCGTCAGCAGCGCCGCCAGCTCGTACGGCTCGGTGTAGAGCTTCATTCTCCGCCTCATTCGGTTGAACTTGGGTGGGATCTTCAGGTGGAACCAGAAGCTGCGCGCGTGCACGAACACCACCGCGCCCGCCTCGAACACGTGGCCCTTCACGATCTCGATCGGGCTGGTGATGTCGAAGCTGTAGAGCCGCCCGAACGCCTGCAGCGCCTGCGTCACGCTGGAGGCGCGGAAGAAGATCCCCGACGGCGCGATGAGCACGAAGCTGATCGCCATCGCCACGAAGCGCGTCGCTTCACCGCGGCGGATCAGGCGATCCTGGAACCCGGTGAGCCGCTCGTACCACATGATCGCGGCGAACCAGCCAGCCCACATCAGATAGTTCCAGGCCGCGCCGTGCCAGAAGCCGGACGCCAGCAGCGTCACCATCATCGCGATGTTCGCGCGCCGCTTGTTGCGGAAGTCCTTCCCGGCGACCGGGTAATAGACATAGTCGCGCAGCCACGCCATCAGCGACATGTGCCAGCGCTGCCAGTATCGGGTGGTCGTCTCCGAGAAGTACGGGTGGTTGAAGTTCTGCGGGAACTCGAGCCCCATCCACTTGCCGATGCCGCGCCCGATGTCGCTGTAGCCGCTGAAGTCGCAGTAGATCTGGACGCCGAAGCAGAGCAGCACGAACCACCAGTACGTCATGCTCCCGCTGACCGTCGTCGCCGAGAAGGCCTCGTCGACGAGGCCCGACACCTGATCGGCGAGCACCGCCTTCTTGAAGAGGCCGTAGACGATGAGGCGCGTGCCGTTCCACCACTTGAGCGGCGTGATCGGGTTGTACCGATCGAGCTGCGGCACGAAGGTCGACGCGCGCACGATCGGGCCGGCCGCCAGGCGCGGAAACAGCGCCAGGAAAGCGTAGAACTTGAGGATGTTGTAGGTCGGCTTGAAGCGCCCGCGATAGACGTCGATGCTGTAGCTCATCGACTCGAACGTGTAGAAGCTGATGCCGAGCGGCAGGCCGAGGCGCAGGTACGGGAACGGCTCGCTGCCCGCGCTCGACCAGTGCATCAGCTCGTTGACGTTGAAGATGATGAAGTCGACGTACTTGAACAGCGCGAGCACGCCGAGGTTGCTGCCGAGCGAGAGCCACAGGAACAGCTTCTTTCGCTGCGGGTAGCGGTCCATCGCGATCGACGCGAGATAGTCGATGAGCCCCGTGAGCAGGAGCAGCCACACGAAGCGCAGATAGCCCCACGAGTAGAAGACGAGCGACGCGAGCGTGAGGTAAGTCCAGCGGGCCGTGTTGTTCTTGCGGACGAGCGGCCAGAGCAGGAAGAACGCCGCGATGAATCCGACGAACTCGACGGAGTTGAAGTCCACGCGGGCTGGTGTCTAGCGCATGGGGACGCCGCGGTGAAGCCCTGGCGCGGTCGCATTTCGAGCGGCCGACGTAAGACTCTGCGTGGTATCTTTTGCGGGTGAAGCGCCAGGCACATAGGGCGGCCCTCCTGCTCGTGGGCCTTGCGGGTTGCTACGCCCGGGCCGAGCCGACCGCCAAGCTTCCGCGCGATCTGCCGGTCGAGTACCCCGACGCCGACGTCGCTGAAGACACCGGCGTGCCGACGCCGACGTACTGGCGCGACGTCTATCCGATCGTGTTCTCGCGCTGCACGTACTGCCACGCCAACGAGGAGCGCGATCGCCTCTCGGGCGCGCCGCCGATCGTGACCTTCGCGCAGACGCAGGCCGCGTCGCCGATCTTCCCCGGCCAGCAGATCTACGAGCGCATGGCGTTCCGCGTGCTCAACGACAACGGCACCGCCGGCAGCATGCCGCAGCTCGGCTCACCGATGGCGTCGATGATGACGCTCGAGGAGCGCCGCATCATCACCCGCTGGGCCGCGGCGGGCGCGCCCGAAGGTGAGCTCCCCGACGGCGGCGTGATCTATCCCGACGCTTCGCCGGCCGACGGGAGCGGGCCACCTCTGCCGTGGGCCAACGGGCCGGCCACGTCCGACGCGGGTCAGCCGGGCGTGCGCTACATCGACGTCTACGCGAACCGCGGCGACATGCGCACGCCGCATCAGCCGCTCGGCCGGCGCACCAACTACAACTGCTTCGTGTTCACGGTCCCGCCGCATCCGCAGGGCGCCGCGGGCGAGTATGCGATCTCGTTCTTGCCGCTGCTCCAGCTGCGCCGGAACATCCACCACATGGAGATCTATCGGCAGAACCCGGCTGATCCGCACGATCCGAGCTTCCCGGCGGACATGGGGCCGGCGGGGTGGCGAACCAATACCTGGTGGGATTGCGAGGGCCGCACCTCGCAGGAGCAGCTCATCGCCAACTATGTCCCGGGCCAGCCGGTGCCCATCGTGCTGCCGCGCGACGTGGGCTACCAGATCCACCCGGGCGACCGCTTGATGCTCGAGATCCACTACGACGGCGCGCCCGGGAGCACCGACGACATGAGCGGCTTCCGGCTGACCACCACCGCGACGCAGCCAGCGATCCGGAACGCAGGTGAGTTCTGGGTCGGTCCCTTCTTCACGCAGGACATCGCGCCGACCGTGGGCAACAACGTGAACAGCCGCGTGGTGATCGAGAGCGAGTGCACGATCACCCAGCCGGTGACGGTGTTCTGGGTCCGCCCGCACATGCACGAGCGCGGTCGCCGCCAGCAGTTCTGGATCCGCCGCGCGGGATCGCCGACGCGCACGACGCTCGCCGACGTGAACCCGTGGGACGTCGGCAACCAGCCGCTCATCGACGTCCCGCCCGCCGAGCAGCAGTTCGCGGTCGGCGACATCGTGGGGACGAGCTGCGAGTACCAGACGATGGGCCGCGACCTCCGCTGGGGCGCGGGCGGCAACGACGAGATGTGCTTCTTCAACATGATCCACTACCCGTTCACCTTCACGCAGAGCGCGTGCTGGGAGCGAAATTGCGCGGATCCGCAGCGGTGCCCGGTCACCTATCCCTGACGCTGGAACAGCAACGTGGGCCTGGCCGTGGACGTCGACCTCGCGCTACCCTGGCGCGCGAGGTGCCGGCGACCACACGCGCGGCCCGAGGTGGAGCGGCGCGACGGTCCACCCCAGCGCGTCGATCGCCGCCATGACCTTGGTCGCCCGCGCGAGATCGACCTCGCCGATCGTCGGGCCGAGCTCGGGTTGGTGCGCCACCAGGAGCGCCTCCGCGTGGCAGCCCGGGAGCCACGCCACCGGCCAGTCGCGGCGGAGCGCCTCCGCCGCGGCGAACGGGGACTCGCGGATCAGCGGCCCGACGTCCCACATCCCGCCGCCGACGAGGAGCACGTCCTCACGTGCGTCCATGCGCCGCCAGGCCGCGGCGTCGTCGAACGCGCGAGGGAAGGAGTCGTCGATGACGATCGCGCCTTCTTGCAGGCGATCGACCTCGAGCACCCGTCCACGGCTCGTCGCGGCGAGGATCAGATCGCATGCGTACAGCGCGTCGACGCGGGTCCCGTAGCGCGGGTCAGCGATCGTGACTTCCCGGGGCTCGCCCAGCCGCGACACGCACAGCTCGAGCGTCGCGCGGCCGATGTTGCCGAAGCCGAGCACGCCCACGCGCGCGTCACGCCAGGCTCGATCGCGCGTTCGCAGCGCCAGCTCGACGGTGCGCTCCATCGCCACGACCGTCGCGGCGTGTCCGGTGGTGAGGATGGTATCCCGCCCGACGGGCGTGCGACCGAGACCGGTGATGCTCGGGAGCATGCCGGCAAGCGCGATCGTGCGCGCCCGGGTGACGTCGAGCGCCGCTTCTAGGTGGAGTGGCCCGCCGAGATCGCGCTCGCTCAGCGGCAAGAGCACCAGATCCGTCGCCCCGAATCGCGTCTTCACCGTCTCGATGCGCGTCGGTCGATCGAACGGCACGGTCACACCCGCAGGCGCGTACATCAGGAGCGCGGAGGTGCTCGGGCACAGCGCGCGCTCCATCTTCTCGGCGATGATGGCCACCCGGGGGCCGCCGCGCAGGTGCAGCGTCACGCCGCCCTCGTGCGCGAGCGCCGCGATGCTCACCTCGGTGGCGGTGCTGCCGGTGTCGAAGAAGAGATCAGCCTTCTCCCAGGCTGCGGTCGAGATCGCGCGGGGCGGCTCGAGCCAGCTCAGGAAGTACCGGCCGAGCGCCAGCGTCGCGGCAGGTCCGAGCGCGGCGAGCAGGCTCGGTCCGGCGCTGTCGGCGTGGGCGAGCGCCTCGCGCAGCCTCGCGATCGAATCGGTCTCGTCGCGCGATCGGACGCGCACCGGCACACCCCGCGCGAGCGGCCCCACCGCACCCGCAAGACCGAGCGGATCGTGCTCGCGCCCGCTCACGGCGGTGGCGACGACGACGTCGTCGGTGTCGAGCGCCTCCTGCAGCGCGCGCGAGAAGGCTGCGAAAACATGCGCGAAGGTGCTCTTCGGGGCCTGGATGATCGCGCGGTGGCCGGTGGTCTTGCCGGCCTGGACGTTCACCGGCTCGATCGCCGCGGCCCAGTACGGATCCGTCGCGGGCGCCTCCCCGCGGAAGAAGCCGAGCTCCGGCTCCGGATCGCCCTCGTGATCTTCGAGCAGCTCGCGCAGCAAAATCCACATGCTATGCGCGTCGACGATGATGTGGTGCGCACGGACGATCAGGAGCCCGTCGTCCCCCAGCACGACATCGAACAGCGGCCCGCGATCGAGGCGCATCTCGATCAGCCGCTCGACCTCGGAGAGCTCGACCATCGGCGCGGTCCCGATGCGCTGCACCGGCCGCTGCCCCTCGAACGTCGCGCGCAGGATCGGGTGGCGCAGCTGGATCCAGCGCAGCGATCGCGCGATCTGCTGGCGATCGATCGGCCCCCTCAGCGGCACGCTCACGCGCATCACCGGCCGCGTGACCTGCCAGAAGCCGCGCTGCACCGCGCTCAGGAGCTCGGTGCTGCGCGCGACCGCCGGCTTCATCGCGCTCTTCGACGCCACCGCCGCGATCAGCTCGCCGAGCGTCGGGTGCTGGTGCAACCATAGCGGCGAGATGACAACACCCAGCTTCTCCTGGATCCGCGTGACCAGCTCGATCGCCAGCATGGAATCGCCGCCGCTCGCGAAGAAGCCGCGATCGCGGTCGACCTCCTCGAGCCGCAGCACCGAGCGCCACAGCTCGACCACCGGGGAGCGATCAGCCTTGCCCACGCTGGTCCGCGGCATCGCGCGCGAGAGCACGATCTCGTGCGGGATCATGTAGCTCGGCAGCTTCGTCGCCACGAACGCGCGGATGGCCTCGGCGCTCGGGAGCGCTCCGCGGCGGACCTCCACCGTCGCGCGCAGGCGCCCATCGCTGTGCGTGACGACCGCGGCGTCGACGCCCTCGTGGAGACACAGCGTCGCCTCGATCTCCCCCAGCTCGACGCGATTTCCGTGGATCTGGACCTGCGAGTCCTCGCGACCGACGAACACGAGCGCGCCGGACGACGCGCGCTTCACGCGATCGCCGCTGTCATATTTGCCTTGAAATGAAGTGCCGATGTAGCCGTCGGCGATCTCGCCGCGGATCACCAGCGCGCCGTCCTCGATCGCCGCCTCGCATCCGAAGCGCGGCCAGCCAATGGGCGTGAGCGCCTCGTCCGCCGGGAGCTCGCCGCTGATCTCGAACCACGTCGCGTTCACCACGGTCTCGGTCGAGCCGTAGAGGTTCGCGACGCGCGGGCCGCGCACGAGCGATCGCCAGCGCCGCACCAGCGCCGCCGGGACCGCCTCACCGCCGAGCAGCACCCAGCGCAGAGACGCGACGTCGGCCGCTGAAGCGCGCTCGATCGCGTCCATCAGGAACGACCACATCGAGGGGACCGAGTTGTAGATCGTCACCCGGTGGTCGCGGAGGAACCGCAGGAGCTGCGACGGATCCTTCTTCGTCGCGGCGTCGGCGATCACCAGCGACGCGCCGGCGAGGATGGGTGCGTACATCTGGCGGATCGAGCCGCCGAACGCGAGGGACGAGGTCTGGAGGAACACGTCATTCGAAGAGACGCCGAGCATCTTCTCGACCCACTCGAGGAACGTGAGCGCCGCGCGGTGCGAGACGCGAACGCCCTTCGGACCGCCGGTGCTCCCGGAGGTGAACATCACGTAGGCTTCGGAATTCCGAATACGAGGCCCCTGGGTGCCACTCGTCTCATCCGCGACATGCACGGGCAGACCGAACGCGCGCGCGCGATCCGCGAGCTCGGGCGAGGTCACGATCGACGCAGGCTCCGCCGCCTGCAGCACCGCCTGCGCGCGCGCGTCGGGCCAGTCGGGATCGATCGGCACGTACGCCGCACCCGATCGCATCACGCCCAGCACGCCAGACAGCGCACGCGGGCCCGGCGCCATCATCACCGCGACGCGCTCGCCGTCGAGGCGCGAGGCCAGCGCCGCCGATCGACGATCGAGCTCCGCGTATGTCAGGGCGCCCGGCACCAGCTCGTGATCGCCGTGCGATCGACAGGCCTCGACCAGCCGCTGATCGAGCCGATCCGGCTTCGGCGCGCGCCCCGCATCGAGCACGCCCTCCAGGATCGCCCGCTGCCCCCGCGCTAACCGCTCGACGGTGCCCGTTGCGAAGTGCCCCGCGAGGAAGCTGTACGAGAGCACCAGCTCGCCATCGAAGATCCAGCCGATCAGCCCGAGTCGCGTGAACCCGCTGGCGGATGCGCCGTTCACGTCGCGGATCCGCAGCCGCCCGATGGTCGGCGTCGACGCCAGCCCGAGGAAGCTGAACCCCGCGGGCGTGAGCCCCTGCGGTCCCACGTCGAGCCGCTCGGCGAGCTTCGCCAGCGCGAGCGACGAGGCGCCGGCGTGCTTCTGCGTCTCGCCGAGTGCCCGGTGGAAGCGCCGCGCCGACTCGACGAGGCCGCTCCCCACGCGCGCCCGCACCGGCAAGCTGTCGGCGAACGATCCGACGATGCGCTCGATGCCCTCGATTCGCGCCTCGCGCCGCGCGTGCGCCACCCGCACCGTGACGTCGTGCTGGCCGCTCACCTCGAACAGCATCTCGGCGTAGCTCGCGAGGACGAGCGCCGGCATGCTCACCGCGCTGTTGCGCGCGAGGGCCTCGAGCTTCGCCGTCACGCTCGCGGAGAGCGCGATCCGCACTGTTTTTGCCGGCCCTTCCGGGAGAGCCGCCAGGTCGTAGGGAAGGGCGATCGGCGGCACACCGTCGGCGAACAGCTTCGTCCAGTGATCGGTGAGCTCGGGCGCGTTGGCGGCAGGCCGCGTCCACCACGTCTGCGAAGCAGGCGCGCGCGACGGAGACGCATCGCGCGCCTCGTGCAGCGTGAGCAGCTCCTCGACCAGCAGCTTCGCGCTCCACGCGTCGATGAGCAGGTGATGGCCGTTCACCACCAGGCGCCGTCCGTCGGTGACGAAACGAATGAGCGGCCCGCGCTCCAGATCGAGCACCTGGTTCGCGATGACCTCGGGATCGACCGCGTCGATCAGCTCGAGCCGCGGCCGCACCTGACCGGGCACCTGCAGCCAGCGCCCGTCGCGCCGCGCCACCACGCTCGAGAGAACGGTGTGTCGATCGAGCACGATCTCCAGCGCATTTTGCAGCCTCCCGCGATCGAGCCCGTCCACCGTGCAGCTCAGCATCACGTTGCACGGCAGCGCCGGGAAGTACTGCTGCTGGACCAGGAAGGTCCGCTGTGCGTCGACCAGCTCGAGCGCTTCCGAGGCGACGACCGCAGGCGGCGCCAGCGGCACCGGTGACGATCGCTCGAGCGCGACCGCCAGCTTCTCGATGGTGTCGTTCTCGAAGAGCAGGGTGGTCGGCAGCGATCGCCCCGCGCGCGCCTCGAGCGCCTTCACCACGTTGATCGCCGCCAGCGAGTCGACGCCGAGCGCGGTGAGGTGCTGATCGTCGCGCATGCTCGCGGTGGGCATGTCGGTCTGCTCGCTGATGAGCGCGCGCAGCACGGCGCGCCAGTCGAGCGCCGGCAGCGCGGCGATCGAAGCGCGCTTCATGATCGCCACCTGCGGGACGCGCGCGGCGATCGCGCGCACCATCGCGACCATCGCCAGATCGGGCGCGATCGGCTCGATCCCTCGCGCGCGGTAGTGCTCCGCCAGATCCGCAGCCATTCCGACGTCCGCCCAGGGGGCCCAGTCGAGGCTCACGCGATCGGGGGCACCTCGCGCGTAGGTATCCAGCGCGCGGTTCGACGCCGCGTACGCCTCGATGCCGCGATCGAGCCCGGCGATGACGCCGGAGATCGACGAGAAGAGCACCGTCAGCTTTGCGCCCAGCGCCTCCAGATCCTCGAGCGCGCCGCGTTTCACCGCATCCGAGGGCCCCGCGAGGTGGAACAGTCCGTCGATCTCCGAGCCGAGCACCGCACGCGCCTCCGTCACGACCCGCGCGCGCTCCGACGGCACGCTCAGATCCGCCGCGATGTACGTGACGCGCGATCCGAGAGCGACGAGATCATCGGTCGCCAAAGACGCGCGCCGTCCGGTGAGCACCATCTGCGCGCGATAGTTTCGCGCGAGAAATCGAGCCAGAACGCCGCCGATGCCGCCCGACGCGCCGGTGATGACGTAGCGCCCCTTCCTGAGCAGTCGATCCGCTCCAGAGCCCAGCACCGGTGTCAGCGCGCCGTCCTCGCCGACCGCGTGCAGCCAGCCGTCGACGTCCGGCGCGACGACTCCGATGCGATGCACCCGCCCCGCGCTCGGCTCGGAGAATCGCGCCCGCTCGATCGGTGGCACCTCGCCGCCGCGAACGATCACGTGCGCGTTGGTCCCGCCGAACCCGAAGCCGTTCACACCGGCACGCTCGCCCGGCTTCAGCGCGCCGATCACCGCCAGCAAGCTCGCGCTCCCGCTCGCCCCGAGCGCGTGCCCGACGATCGCCTTCACCGTGGTGGTCAGCGGCCCGTGCGGATACACCGCCGCGATGCTCCGCAGCTCGACCGCATCGCCGATCTCGGTGCCCGTCGCGTGCGCCTCGATCCGCGCCACGCTGCTCGACGCGATGTCCGCCGCCTCGAGCGCGCTCCGCATCACCGCGACCTGACCCTCTGGCCCCGGCGTCATCACGCCGATCGTGCGCCCGCAGTTGTTGATCGCGGTGCCCTCGATGATCGCCCAGACCGGGTGGCCGCGCGCGATCGCCCGCTCGAGCGGCTCGAGCACGAAGATCGCGGCGCCGTCCGCGGGCAGCGTCCCGTCCCCGCGAAACGGCAGGAGCACACCGGTCGGCGACAGCGCGCCGGCCCGCTCGAACATGGTGTGCACGAGCGGCGTGAGGTTGAGGTTCACGCCGCCGATCAGCGCGGCCTCGCAGTCGCCCGCGCTCATCGCGAGGCAGGCCTGGTGCAGCGCGACGAGTGATCCCGAGCAGGCGCTGTCGAGCGTGAAGGCCGGCCCGCGGAGGTCGAAGGTGTGCGCGATGCGCGCCGCGAGCATGCTCAGGAGGTTGCCGGCGAGCGTCTCCTTCGGGGCCGCGTCGATCGCCCCGAGGATGGCCTCGAGGTACGCGAGCTGCCCGCCCGCCACGAATACCCCGACCGATCGCGTGTCGAGCGACGGCGCGCGGGCCAGCGCGTCGCCGGCGACGGTGAGGAGGAGCCGCTGCTGCGGATCGAGCGCGGACGCCTCGACGTCGGAGATCCCGAAGCGATCGGCGTCGAAGCGCTCGGTGTCCTCGAGAAAGCCGCCTCGGTGCGAGCCCCAGGGCGCAGGTCCGATCGCGCTCGTGCCCTCCTCGATGCTGCGCCACAGCGCGCCGAGCGCCGGCGCTCCGGCGAAGCGACCGGCGGCGCCGATGATCGCGAAATCCCCGCGTTTGCGCGTCCCCACGATATGTGTGCTTGTGTAGGCGGCCGTGCTCATTGAAGAATCACGCATTCGCTTCGGCTCTGCGCCGATACATTGTCCTGCACTGAGGACCGCCGACAGCGCGGTGCTTCACAAACCTTCCGAACGGAGCTCGATACCATGTCCAACGAAATTCAAGGTGGCAACCCCAAGACCCGCGCGATCCTCGACCAGGCCGGCGACGTCGGCAACGGCGATCCCGCGACCCAGGCTGCGCACCTGGGCATGGAAGTTT
>Ga0105047_10011291_pt1 | contig 14502 bp, 10 predicted proteins | sample MAT04_FD_78384 | JGI IMG/M metagenome (GOLD analysis project Ga0105047, IMG submission 78384) | Freshwater microbial communities from Lake Fryxell liftoff mats and glacier meltwater in Antarctica - MAT-04 (megahit assembly) | ecosystem: Environmental > Aquatic > Freshwater > Ice > Liftoff... | reverse complement strand
GTGATCGCGATGCTCATCCTGCTCTCCGCCCGCGAGGAGTTGGTGCTCGGCTGGTTCTCGCTCTGGCAGTGGGCGGTGCTGACACTGCTCGGCGGGCTGTTCACGCCGCTGTTGATGACCGCCTTGGATGCCACGCGAAACGCCCTCAGCTACCAGCGCGTGGCGGAGAACAGCTTCCGCTCCGACCGCCAAATCCGACGGGGCAGGAACTAAGGAAAGTTGAAACCCGAAATCCGAATGCCGAAATCCGAAGCAAATCCGAAGCCCGAAGCCCGCAGGCTCCATTGTAGGCGCCGACGTGAGGAGGCTTGCGGCCCAGGCATCCTGCCGGTGCGAAGGAACGCGGACTGGAGAAGCACAAGCAGGATTAAACGCAGGGCCGCAGAGAACGCAGAGGGACGCGGAGGGAAATCCGAAATCCGAAATCCGAAATCCGAAAGAAATCCGAAGCCCGAAATCCGCAGGCCCCTCTCCGCGTCCCTCTGCGTTCTCTGCGTCTCTGCGTTATCATCGGATGCGCAGCCTTCCCGCCGCCTGCTCGCACTCCGGGAACCGGCGCGCGGGCGCCCGCGCGCCGGTCCCGCTCAGTCGTCTCCTCACGTCGCCGCCTACAACCTCGCCCTTCGGACCTCGGATTTCGGACTTCGGATTTCCTTCGGATTTCGGATTTCGGATTTCGGATTTTCCACCCACTAATGCTCATCTTCGACCAACTCAAGAAGAACGACCCGCAACTGCGCATGTTGGCGCTGTTGATGACGGTCGGGTTGGGCGTTTTGCTGGCCGGACTTTGGTGGGTGCAGGTGGTGTCGGCGAAGGAATTCCAGTCGCGGCTGGAGACGCAGTCCTACCGCAGCGTGCGCATTCCGCCGGTGCGCGGGCGCATCTTGGATCGCAATGGAGTCGCGCTCGCGGACAACCGCCCCAGCTTCGACGCCAGCCTTTACCTGGAAGAAATGCGACTCGCCTTCAGGGACACCTTCACGAACCGCCTCGCCGGAGTGCGCCGCCAGTTCGCCGCCGCTCGCGCCGAAGCGGAGCGCAAGGCCGGACGCAAACTGACCAAGGCCGAGGCCAAGGCGTTCGCCGTGTCCTACCAGGTCAGGAGCGAGGTCGGGCGCCAGGCCCGTTACGAAGTGGTCACCAACATCGTCGCCAGCCTCGCCGGCCAACTGGGCCAACCGCTGACCCTGAGCCAGACGAATTTTGAGGGACATTATGGCCAGCGGCTCATCCTGCCCCTGCCGCTCTCCGAAGGCCTCGACCTCACCAACCTCGCGCGCTTCATGGAATCGCCGGTGGCTCCCGCCGGCCTGGACCTCGATTTGCAGCCGATGCGCTACTACCCGTACGGCACGCTGGCGGCGCACGTCCTGGGTCAACTTCGACGCGATGCTACTTCGGCGGAAGGCGAAGAATCCTTCCTCAACTATCCGCTGCCGGTCTATCGCGGGACGGTCGGCATTGAAGGCGCCTTTGACAAAAATCTCCGCGGTCGCGCTGGCTCGAAGGCCGTCCTCGTTAACAACCTCGGCTACCGCCAGTCCGAGTTTGTCTGGAGCCAGGCCGTCCCCGGCGACAACGTCCGCCTCACGCTCGACGCCCGCATTCAACAAGCCGCCGAGCGAGCGCTGGCCAAGGTCAGCCCGAACGTCCGCGGCGCGGTGGTCGTGCTCGACCCGCGCAACGGCGACCTCCTCGCGCTGGCCTCGGCCCCCGCCTACGATCCGACGCTGTTCCTGCGCCCGATCACGCGCACGAACTGGGATCGCCTGAGCGATCTGGAAACCCGTCCCCAGATCAACCGCGCCCTCCAGGAGAACTACGCGCCGGGCTCCATTTTCAAAATCATCGTCGGCCTGGCGATGTTGCAGCATGGCATCTCACCGAACGAAAAAATCACCGTCCCGGCCGACCCCGCCCGCCCCGGTCGCGGCTGCATTTACATCGGCAAACGTAAAGTCGAGGATCTCGCTCCGCCGGGCGAATACGACTTCCGCCGCGGCTTCTTGAAGTCCTCGAACCATTACTTCATCACCAACGGTCTGCGCACCGGCGCGCAGAATCTCGTGCTGCTGGCGCAACGGTTTCACCTGGGCGAACGCAGCGAGATTCCCACCGGCCAGGAAGTGCCCGGCGGCCTGCCCAGCCTTGAGCGAGTCGCGCGCGGCTGGACCGATGGCGACACCGCCAACCTCTGCATCGGCCAGGGCGAACTGGCGGTGACGCCGCTCCAGATGGCCACGATGGCGGCCGCGATCGCCAACGGCGGCACCATCTACTGGCCGCGCCTCGTGATGAGCGTCGAACCGCAGGACAGCTTTGACCCGCAGCCGCGCCAGACCTTTCCAGCGGGGCGAATTCGGGACCGCCTGCCCATCAACCCAGTCCACTTGAAGACTGTTCGCGACGCGATGCTGGCCGACACCGTGGATCCCGAGGGCACGGGCCACGGGGCGTTTTTCAAGGGCGGCAAGGCCGTCAACTTCAGCGTCGGCGGCAAGACCGGCACGGCGCAGGTGGCCGACGAGCACAACCGCGTCGTGGATCACATCGCCTGGTTTGTGTCCTTCGCGCCGGTGGAGAACCCGCGCTACGTCGTCGTTACCATGATCGAAGGTGGCACCTCCGGCGGTGGCATGGCGGCGCCCGTGTGCCGCGACATTTACCAGGCCATCGAGCAACTCGAAGCCGGCGGGAAAACCGTGGCCCAGCAAAAACCCTGACATGCTCCACGGCATCTTCCATGAACGCGCCCCGCTGTTCGACCGCCTCCAACTGGCGGCGCTCGCGGGCTTGATGCTCGTGGGCACGGTGTTTGTGTACAGCGCCACGATGGTGAACGCGCCGCTGGGCTTGTGGCAGGAATTCCGCGAGAACGGCTTCGCGCAGTCCGCGGGCTGGCTATCCGGCCAGTTGTTCTTCCGGCAAATCATCTGGTACGGGGCTGGCATCGGCGCGGCGGCGGTGTTGTGGTTCGCGGACTACCGCACGCTCATCCGCTGGTCGCTGGTGGTGTATTGGGCGTCCATCGTGCTGCTGCTCGCCGTGATGGTGCCGGGCATCGGCTCGATGCGCTTCGGCGCGCGGCGGTGGATTGACCTGGGCCTGTTTCAGTTCCAGCCCTCGGAGTTCGCCAAGCTGGCGCTGATCCTTGCGCTGGCGCATTACCTGAGCCGGCCGCTGGATGAATTGGCGCGGCCCCGGGTGCTGTGGACGGCACTGGGGATGACCGCCCTGCCGTTCGTGCTGATTTTGAAGGAGCCGGACCTCGGTTCCGCGATTGTGCTGTTGCCGGCGTGCTTTGCCATGTTGTACGTGGCGGGCACGCCGCGGCGGTTCCTGGTCCGGTTGCTGGCGGTGGCCGCGCTGCTCGCGGCGTTGTTCCTGGTGGACATCCTGTTCGCGCCGCCCAACTGGCAGCTCAAGTTGCAGGATTACCAGCGGCGCCGGCTGCTGGTCTATTTTGGTAAAGATTACGCTCCGCCGCCCGGCGCCACGAAGGCGGAGCTCGAGCGCCTGCGTCGGCAGCAGTTCGACGATTCGCACAATGTGCGGCAGGCGCTCATCTCCGTCGGCTCCGGTGGCCTGACGGGGAAGGGCTGGCGGCAGGGCACCCAGAATGCATTGGGTTACCTCCCCCGGGCCGTGGCGCACAACGACTTCATCTTCTCTGTCATTGCCGAGGAGAAGGGTTTCGTTGGGAGCGTGACCGTACTCACGCTTTACGCGGTGGTCCTCTTCACCGGATTGAGGATTGCCGGCCAGGCGCGCGACCGCTTGGGGAAGGTTCTGGCGACGGGCCTGGTGGCCCTGTTGTTCAGCCAGGTCTTCATCAATCTCGGCATGAACATTCGCATCATGCCCGTGACCGGGGTGCCACTGCCGCTGCTCTCCTACGGCGGAAGTTCGGTGCTCGCCTCGTTGCTCGCCATGGGCCTGCTGCAAAGCATCTACAGCCATCGAAAGTCATATTGATATGAGTGAAAATAAATTCGGCCGCCGCCGCCGCGGAGGCCAGCGCTTCCGCCCCACCGGCGGCCTGGGAAATCAGCCCCCGAAAAACGAAAAGGACGCCCAAGCGGCCCGCGCCGAAGTGCTCGTCGCCAAGCCCGTGCGCGAAGAGCTTTTCGAGCACCGCTACAAGAAAGAGATCGAACGCGCGGAGAATGTCTCCGCCGGCCTGCCGCCCGCCGGCCCTGAGCCGGATCCCGCCGCAGAATCCGGCGGGCCTTCCGTGCCCGCGGAGAGTGTGCCGGACCAGCCGTTCGCGCCGGTGAAATTCCAGGAACAGCCCAAGGGCTTCCTCGAACGCATCCGCGAGACCGCGGAGAAAATGGTCCAGAAGGTCCAGCAACTCGTCCGCCCGAAGGCGGTGATCCACAAGGAAATCATCATCAACGCCGAGGCCCTCGAGACGCGCGTGGCCATCATCGAAGAAGGCCGCCTCGAGGAGTTCACCATCGAACGCAACACCGAGGACCGCCTCGTCGGCAGCATCTACAAGGGCCGCGTGCGGAACCTTGAAGACGGGCTCAAGGCCATGTTCGTGGACATCGGCTTCGACAAGAACGCCTTCCTTCATTACTGGGACATCATTCCCAACAGCTTCGACAGCAGCATCGAAATCGTGGATCGCGGCGGCAGACGCCGGGAGCGCCCGAAGATCACCCAGAAGGACGTGCCCCGGCTCCACCCGCCCGGCAGCGACCTCATCATCCAGGTCACCAAAGGCCCCATCGGCACCAAAGGGCCGCGCGTCACGACCAACCTCGTCATCCCCGGTCGCTTCCTCGTGTTGCTGCCCACGTCGGATCAATCCGGCATTTCCCGCAAGATCGAGCACCCGCAGGAGCGTATGCGCCTGAAGAAGGTGCTCCGCCGCCTCAACCTCCCCGAAGGCATGGGCGTCATCATGCGCACCGCCGGCGAAGGCCAGCCCTGGCGCTATTTCGTCCGCGACCTCGCCGTGCTGCTCGACCAGTGGCAGCGGGTGCAGGAGAAGATCAAGACCGAGAAGTCGCCGGTGTGCGTCTTCGAGGAGCCGGACCTCATAGACCGCACGGTGCGCGACTTCCTCACCGAGGATGTCGAGCGGATCGTCATTGATAGCGCGCGCGACTTCGAGCGCGTCCGCGACAGCATCAGTCTCATTTCGCAGCGCTCTGCCCGCAAGGTGAAGCTCTACAACGAAGCGCAGCCGCTCTTCGACCGCTTCAACATCACGCGCCAGCTCGAAAACGCCTACAACCGCAAGGTCAACCTCAAGGGCGGCGGCTACATCGTCATTGATGAAACCGAGGCGCTGGTGGCCATTGACGTCAACACCGGCAGCCACAAGGGCGGCAAGGACCAAGACGCCACCATCCGCAAGGTCAACGAGGAAGCCGCCGACGAAATTTGCCGGCAGCTTCGGCTCCGCAACATGGGCGGCCTGCTCGTGCTCGACTTCATTGACATGAAGAACCGCCGCGACCAGCAGGGCCTCTACAACCGCATGCGCGATGCCCTCAAGCGCGACCGCGCCAAGACCCATCTGCTGCCGCTCTCGCAACTCGGCCTGATGGAGATGACCCGCCAGCGCCACTCCGAGAGTGTCCACCGCGCCGCCTACGACGACTGCCCGTACTGCAAAGGCCGGGGCCGGGTGAAGAGCGCCATCACCATGAGCGTGGAAATTCAGCGCAAACTCGGCGAAATCCTCCGCAAGCGCACCCGCGACGAATCCGACTTCCAGCTCAAGATCGTCGTCCACCCCACCGTTCTCGAACGCCTCAAGACCGAGGACGAGAAGCACCTCATCGAGATGGAGAAACGGTACTTCGGCAAGCTCTCCTTCCGCTCCGACCCGACGCTGCACTCCGAGCAATTCCGCATTGTCAACGGCGTGACCAACGAAGAACTCGCCAGCTCCAAGTAAGCTGCGGACAAAGTTGCCACAGGGGACGGACCGCCAGGTTCGTCCCCTCTTTCTTTTCCCATCTGCGGTCGTCCCCGAATCTGCGGGGGAAGATCAGGCCTCCAGCGAACTAGAACAGTGAGTAGATGAAGGGCGCGGCTCCAGTGCCGCCCAGCGTCGCCAACAAGCCGAGCAGCAGCAGCATCGTCAGGATGGGGAGCAGCCACCATTTCCGGTTCTCCTTCAAGAAACCCCACAACTCGGCGAAGAAACCGCCCCGGATTTCCTGGGTTCCGGCTTGTTCAAATTCACGCTGGCGTTTGCTCATAATGGTGTCCCGTAATCGGGCTTCAGTATTGTCGGAAGTAACTGCTCAGATCAAGGGGCGTCCTCTTCGGCTCCCAGAAGCTGGGCCGCCCGGGCGCCGGTTTGCGGCCGAGCAAGTCCCGTCCCCGCAGGCGAAAAAACACGGCTACCGGGGTGAGCACCAAGAAGTACAGGATCGCGAGCGCGACCAAGGAGACGAGCCAGCCAATCGGAAACGCCAAGACCATCGCCGCCACGAAGACCCAACGCAGGAGCGAGGGCCGGATTAGTCCTGGCAAACCCAGCAGCACGGCCACGCCGGCCAGCGTCAGGCCCAACCGCGGATGGCCTTTCCAGAAGTAATGGCTGGCGCCCAGGGCTAGGAAGAAGAGCAGCCAGAGGGCCGCAAATTGCCGGAGCACCCGCCGGCTGGGGTTAAAGGGAATCTCGGACCACTTCATAACGCAACTTAGTCGAGTCCGAAGCTGGCTAGATACTTCTGCCGTTCGGCCTGGGTAGCGGTCTGGCTCATCTGCTCCTTGAGCAGCACACAGTCCTCCAGAACCAAAACGTCCATGTCAGTGGCCAGGAAACAACGGTAAGCATCCGCCGGCGTGCAGACAATCGGTTCGCCCCGGATGTTAAAGCTGGTGTTGACCAGCACCGGGCAGCCGGTCAGTCGCTCAAAGGCTTGCAATAACCGGTAAAACCGTCCGTGCCGTTGCGCGTCAACTGTCTGGACCCGGGCGCTGTAATCCACATGCGTGATGGCGGGCAGAGTCGAGCGAACAACGTTCACCCGCTCGCGCAGATCGTCAGCCGACGAGAGTCTTGGCTTATCCCCCATTGCCAGCGGCTGACGGTGCTGCTCCAACACTGGGGCCACCAATAACATGTAAGGACTCTCCTGGTCGGACCGCAGACCGAAATACTCGCTTGCCCGCTCCCGAAGCACGCAAGGGGCAAAGGGACGGAAGCTCTCGCGGAACTTGATCTTGAGATTCATCGTCGCCTGCATAGTAGCATTGCGCGCATCTCCCAGAATACTGCGCGCGCCGAGCGCCCGCGGACCGAACTCCATGCGCCCTTGAAACCACCCGACAATCTTGCCGCCGGCGATTAGTTGCGCCACCCGCGCCAGCAGGGCGGCTTCGTCCTGGAACTGCTCGTGGGGCGTGGCTTGCGCTAACAAGAACTTGGCCACCACACTGTTCTCGAAACGAGGTCCGAGAAAACTGCCTTGCTGACTCTCCTGCCCCGCGGGTTGGCGTGGTTTGTCCAAGAGTTGATGCCAGACAAACAGAGCCGCGCCGAGGGCGCCTCCGGCATCGCCCGCGGCCGGTTGAATCCAGAGGTTGTCGAAGGGACCTTCCCGGAGCAGACGGCCATTGGCGACACAGTTGAGCGCCACCCCGCCTGCGAGGACCAAGTTAGTCATGCCCGTCTGGCGATGCGCTTCGCGCGCCATGCGCAGCACGATCTCCTCGGTGACTTGTTGAATGCTGGCGGCCAGATCCATGTGCCGCTCCTCTAACCGCGCTTCCGGCGCTCGCGGTGGGCCACCGAACAGTTGGTGAAACTTCTCCCCGGTCATGGTCAGGCCCTGGCAATAGTTGAAATAGTCCAGGTTCATCTGGAAGCTGCCATCGGGGCGGAGCGTCAGCAGATGCTTGAGTATCCTATCCACGAATACCGGCTGACCGTACGGAGCCAGCCCCATGAGTTTGTATTCGCCACTGTTGACCTTGAACCCGCAGTAGTAAGTGAAGGCGGAATAGAGCAGCCCCAGCGAGTGCGGAAACCGCAGTTGCTGCCGGAAGGCCAATTGGTTGCCCTCGCCAGTGCCGAATGTGGCGGTGCTCCATTCGCCCACCCCGTCAATCGTTAGAAAAGCCGCGCGCTCGAAGGGACTGGGAAAGAAGGCGCTGGCCGCGTGGCTCTCATGGTGGTCGGTGAAAACCAGGCGGGCACGCTTCGCCTCAGGCAAGTGCTGTCGCAGCGTGCGGCGCAGATGCAGTTTGTCCTTGAGCCAGACCGGCATTGCCAGCCGGAAGCTCTGGAAACCGGCTGGGGCAAAGGCCAGGTAGGTTTCCAGCAAGCGATCGAACTTGGTGAGCGGCTTGTCGTAGAAAACCAGGTAGTCCAATTGCTCCAGCCGCAGCCCGGCTGCCTGAAGACAATAGGCCACGGCCTGGGCGGGAAAGCCCGCATCGTGCTTCTGGCGGGTGAACCGCTCCTCTTGCGCGGCAGCGACAATCCGGCCATCCACGACCAGCGCCGCAGCGCTGTCATGATAGAACGCAGAGATGCCGAGGATGGCGGTCACTCGCGCCATGGTACTGGGTGAAAGCCGAAATCCGAAGTCGAAACAGGTGCAGCCAGCAGTTCTCATTTTGGCCCTGGGTCGCGTCCAGAACCGGCTAAAGCCGGGACTCCAAACGGCTTTCGGCAGCGGTTAGCGGGGTTGGGAGTCCCGCCTTTAGGCGGTCGGGGCCAGACCCGCAGCGGCAGGGCCGGCAAAAAACGCCGGGCAGGGGTGCGTCTGCCCGGCGATGTTCAGGGGACTTTCGCCCGCGGCTGACTATGGCCCGCCCTTCTGGAGGCGGTAGAAACGGTAGTACGGAGCGGGCGCATTGTTGGTCACGTTGAACTGTCCGCCCCAAACCCGCGGTTCGGGACCGACTGGGTTCCAGGTCGAGATGGACAGCAAACCATTGGCTTCCAATTCATAACCGGCGGCCCACTTGGGCCAATGGAGCCGCACGCGGCCATCCGCCACGGGTTGAATGGCGAGCACCACCGGCGGACAGGGCGTGCCAGAAACGATCAACGTGCAGTTGGTGCAACCGGGGCGCATCTGAGTTTCTTGCAAGGTTCGGAGGGGAAAACCCGAAAGCCGAAGCCCGAAGCCCGAAATCCGAACAGCTCCTCCCGGCCAGCGTGCGTCGGGCTCGTCTCCACCGTCGGCCTGGCGGGGTGTGCTGGGATGGGACCGTGGACCCGAACCGGCGAGTCGGCTGAGCCGGCCTGGCGGGGGGGCGGCTTTCGGTTTTCGGGCTTCGGACTTCGCGCGGCACCCGTTGCCCGTGCAAGAAAGTGAGCTGCGCCCGCGGCCCAGTCAGCCCGAAAAGGGGTGTTGAATCAGCCGCCGCGCCAGATATACTCGCCCGCTCGCGAATGGCCGGGGGTGTTCCCGGCGTGCGCGTCGTATGCAGATTCATTTGCTGAAATCCAAAATTCATCGGGCCTGCGTCACCGCCGCCGATGTGAACTACGAAGGCAGCCTGGGCATTGACCAGGACTTCATGGAGCACGTCGGCTTGCTGCCGTACGAGCGCATCCTGTGCGGCAACCTTGCCAACGGCCACCGCTTCGAGACCTACGCCATCCCGGCCAAGCGCGGCTCCCGGGCCATCATCCTCAACGGCGCCGTCGCCCACCTCGGCAAGACCGGCGACCGCATCACGATCATGAGCTACGCCGTCGTGGACCGGAAGAAGGCGCGCAAGTGGCAACCCGCCGTGATCGTCCTCGACGCCACGAACAAAATCGTCAACGAACGCGGCATTTGAACGCCGCTTCAACCCCCGCTCTCGCCATGCCCAGCCTCACCGCCGCCGAAGTCGCCCGCCACCTGGATGGTCAGGTCGTAGGGGATGATACGGTCACGTTGACCGGCTTTGCCCCGGCGGACCGTGCGCGTCCGGGCGACCTGACGTTCGCCGAGAACGCGGCCTATTTCGCCCGCGCTGAAGCCAGTGCTGCCAGCGCCATTCTGGTGGCGGAAGATTTCCCCGCTCCGGCCAAGACGCTCATCCGTGTGTCGAGCGCCAGGATCGCTTTTGCGCGGGTACTGCCGCTGTTTTTCCCGGAACCGTCGTACCCGCCGGGCGTGCATCCGACCGCGGTGATCGCGCCGAGCGCCCAGGTGGACGCCACGGCGCATGTCGGTCCGCACTGCACCATCGGCGACGGGGCGGTCGTCGGCCCGCGCAACGTCCTGCAAGGCCACGTTTGGGTCGGCGCCCAGTCCCACCTCGGCGAAGACGTGGTGCTTTTTCCCAACGTCACGCTCTACCCCGGCACCCACCTCGGACACCGCGTGCGCATCCACTCGGGCAGCGTGCTCGGCGCGGACGGCTTTGGCTACGTGCTCGACAACGGCATCCACCGCAAAGTGCCGCAGATGGGCAACGTCCTCGTGCAGGACGATGTGGAAATCGGCGCCTGCGTGACGGTGGACCGTGGCGCGCTCGGCCCGACGACGATTGGCCGCGGCACGAAGATTGATAACCTCGTCCAGATCGGCCACAACGTGACCATCGGCGAACATTGCCTGCTCGTCTCGCAGGTGGGCATTGCCGGCAGCACCAAGCTCGGCAACTACTGCACGGTCGCTGGCCAGGCAGGCTTGAGCGGCCATTTGAAAATTGGCAACCACGTCACCATCTCCGCTCAGTCCGGCGTGATGCGGGACGTGCCCGACGGCCAGAAAGTCTTGGGCGCCCCGGCCATGCCGGATACCGAGGCCAAGCGCCTGGTGATCGCCATGCAGCGCCTGCCCGACATTCTCCGCCGGTTGGCCGAGTTGGAAAAACACCAGCCCGGTCACCGCCCCGATTCCGGCTCCCCTCGTTGAGCGGTCCCGTTCCCATTCCCTTCATTCGTCCGCCCTTTTCTCGATGCCCAGACCTTCTAAACCCAACGTCACCCCGCGTCGCACGCGCTCCGTTTCCAAGTACGACGCGCACCACTCGGTCCTCAACCAGGCCTACGGCGCGCTCGCCGGGCTGCGGCAACAGCTCTCCGATTCCAAGTCCGCCATCTCCGAGCGCGAGGAAATGCTCCGCACCTTCAGCACCTGTGACGATCCGCAGCGTTCGTGGTTGATGCTCGAGGATTACTTCGAGCGGCTGAATCTCTCCCGGCGCGATTTCCCGGACACCGACTGGTGGCCCAAGATGCTCGCCGTCATGGGCAAGGCCCGCCTCGAGCAACTCGCCTTCCTCTTCCTCAAGGCCCGCCGCACGCCGCCCAACGAGCTTACACTCTTCGCCAACGGCGAACGCTTCGCCCAAGCGCTGGCCGCCGAGCGCGAGCAGGATCACCTCCGCCACCTCGAAGACTGGCTCTTCCCGCACGCGCCGGAGCATCTGGACGCCCCGCGCGCCGCGCTGCGCGTGGTCTGTGAAATCCGCCCCGTGGCGGACCAACCCTGGCACCACCAACTCGCTGTCCAGTTCTTCATCCAACGTCAGCGCGCCGGCGAGAAGCCCAAGTCCGTCGCCGAGTTGGTGGACCTCACCACCCGCGCCACGCACGAGGCCGAATTATTCCCGCCGCGCGACTGGGAGTTCATCCTGTGGCTGGCCGAGACTTACCGAGAAAAGGACCGCCCGGACGCCGACACCTTGCTGCTGACCGAGGCGGACTTGTTTCACTGGCTTACCCGCTGGGGCCACACCGACCGTCTGGAAGCCGCCAGCGGCCAGCCGCCGTTCAGCTTTAACGCCCAGATGGCGGAGTTGCTCCCGCACCTGGAGAATGGCGAGGATCTTTTCTTCACGCATCGCCTGCGGCTGCCGGACGGCTCGCTGACGCCGGTTTCGGAGATGAAGTTTTTCTCCAGCCGGCCCCCGCTGGTGCTGGCCGGAAATCAATTCTGCCTGCTGCGCAACGCCCCGCCGCTGTCGGTCCTCGAACACTGGGCGCAGAAGCCCGCCATCCCCGTCACCAAGCTCAGCCATCGCCTGCTGCTGCACTTGCGCAAGGCGCGCGAAGCCGACCAGACGGTCAATTGGGAACAACTCTGCATCGTGCATCGCGGCCGCCCGCAGTTCACCTTCGAGTTGCTCGATGAAACCATCCAACTCCGCCTGCTGGCCCGCAGCGAGCGCGACGAGAGCCTCTGGATGTGGACCGGCCATGTCTGGCAGCCCGAAGATCCGCAGCGCCGCAAGGCCGAGAAGCCGGAGATCATGGACGACGCGCGCCTCGAACCCGCGTCCGAGTGGCTGCGCAGGTTCGACTGGTTCACGCCCGAACCCGGCCTCTGGGTCGGCGACGCCAACGACCACGGCCTGAGCGTCCTCGCCCTCGCGTGGTCGCAGCGCCCGGAGGAGGCCGACTACCTCGGCGACGCCGCTTTCCATCGCCTTTTCCTCCAGCCCCGCCGGCTCAAGCCCCGCCTCGTCGTCAAGGGCAGCGGCATAGACTGGCTCAGCGTTTCCGCAGAGTGGGAGGAGGAAGGACTGCGCCTCTCGCCCGCCGACCTCGAACGCCTGGCCACGGCCACCGGGCGCTTCGTCAAACTGCCCAATGCCGGCTGGGTCGAACTCGACACCGGTGCCGTTCAAGCCGCGCATGAAGCGATGGCGGACCTCGGCGTGGACGGGCTTATCCCCGTCGCCCAGAAGATCGGCCTCGAAAACGCGGCGCATCTGGATGAAGAAGGTCTGGCCCGTTTTGCCGACACGCCCGCGGCGCAAGCGCTGCGCGAGCGCATCAAGGATTTCCGCGGCATCGCCCCGGTCAAGCTGCCCAGCGGCGTCCAGGCCGAGTTGCGGCCCTACCAGAAAGAAGGCTACGACTTCCTCTGCCACCTCAACGACATCAAGCTCGGCGGCATCCTCGCCGACGACATGGGGCTCGGCAAAACGCTCCAAACTCTGTGCTGGGTCGGCTGGCTCCGCGACCGCCACAAGAAAGATCCCAAGCCCGCCCTGGTCATCTGCCCCGCCTCCGTGCTGCACAACTGGCGGCGCGAGGCGGAGCGTTTCATGCCGAGCCTCAAGACACTGATTCTCCAAAGCGGCGCCGAGCGGCATAACTTGCGCAAACAGATTCCCCAGCACGACCTCATCGTCACCAACTACGCGCTGCTCCGCCGCGACCTGGAGGAATTCAAGAAATTCGACTTCAGCGCCGTGATCCTCGACGAGGCCCAGTTCATCAAGAATCCCGAGGCCCAAGTCACCCAGGCGGTGAAGGAACTGCAGAGCGGCCATCGCCTGGCCCTCACCGGCACGCCGCTGGAAAACCGCCTGCTCGATCTCTGGAGCATCATTGATTTCGTCCAGCCCACCTACCTCGGCTCGCAGGACTATTTCCTCGATACCTACGACCCGCGCGGCGCCGACGCCGACGTGGGCGCCATCCGCATCGCCCGCCGCAAGCTGGCCTCCAAGATTCGCCCGCTCATGCTCCGCCGCCTGAAACGCCAGGTGGCGAAGGACTTGCCTGACCGCATCGAGCAACGCCAGGACTGTGAACTGGGCGAGGACCAGCGCAAACTTTACCTCGCCGAACTGCGCCGCAGCCGCGAGCAAGTGTTCAAGGCCGTCTCCGAGAAAGGCATCGGCAAGAGCAAGCTCATGGTGCTGGCCGCCCTCACGCGCCTGCGCCAAATCTGCTGCCACCCGCGGCTCGTCGGCAGCGACGCCAACAGCGGCAAGACCGACACGCTCTTCGAGTTGCTCGAACAGCTCCAGGCCGAGAACCAGAAGGTGCTCGTGTTCTCCCAGTTCGTGCAAATGCTCGAACTGCTCCAGCGCGAGTGCGCCCTGCGCCAGATGAAGACCCACATCCTCACCGGCCAGACCAAACAGCGCGCCGAGGTCGTCAACGCCTTCCAGGATGACCCCGACGCCTGCATCTTCCTGCTGAGTCTGCGCGCCGCCGGCACCGGCCTCAACCTCACCGCCGCCAGCTACGTCGTGCTCTACGACCCGTGGTGGAATCCCGCCGTCGAAGCGCAGGCCATTGACCGCAGCCATCGCATTGGCCAGACCCAGACGGTCAACGCCTACCGCCTGATCAGTCCGGGCACCGTTGAGGAAAAAATCTGGGATCTCCAGCAGAGCAAGGCCCAAACCATCGCCGACGTGCTCGGCGAAGAAGGCTTCGCCCGCAGCCTGACCACCACTGACCTGGAATACCTGTTCTCCGAAGAGTAAGGCGGGCCGGCCGACCGCACCCTCACGTGTCCAACGCGGCATGACCGCTTCGCCGTGACGAGGCCGTGGGACAGGCGTCCCGCCTGTCTCTGACATCGTCTGAAACGCGTTCTCCCCCGAGTTCCAAGGCTTAGCGCAGAGTCACCGTTTAGTGACATCAGGGAATTAGTCTGGAGACAGGCGCGACGCCTGTCCCACGCGGTTGGCCGTGCTCTTAGCCCGAAGTTGGGGAGCACGCCCGCCCCCGGGCGTGGCTGGACGCGCCCTCGCGGCCAGCCTCCGGCACGCGAGCGGGGTGAGAAGTCTTGGGAAAATTCCGTGCGTTCGGAGTTTTCCGCGAGG
>Ga0105047_10011290_pt1 | contig 14503 bp, 14 predicted proteins | sample MAT04_FD_78384 | JGI IMG/M metagenome (GOLD analysis project Ga0105047, IMG submission 78384) | Freshwater microbial communities from Lake Fryxell liftoff mats and glacier meltwater in Antarctica - MAT-04 (megahit assembly) | ecosystem: Environmental > Aquatic > Freshwater > Ice > Liftoff... | reverse complement strand
GGGTCCGGACGCGTCGCTCGGATGCCTGGGAGTACCACGCGATGTGCGGCGTGAGCAGCAGATTTGGCGCGCTCAGGATCGGGTCGTCAGCCGCCGGCGGCTCGTGCGCGAGGACGTCGAGCGCAGCGCCGCCAAGGTGGCCGCCCGCCAGCGCGTCGAACAACGCGGCCTCGTCCACGAGGCCACCGCGCGAGACGTTGACCACGATGGCGCCGGGCCGCAACCGCTCCAGCTGGGCACGGCCGATCATGCCACGCGTCTCCGGCACGAGCGGCAGGTGCAGCGTCAGGATGTCCGTCTGCGCCACGAGCTCGTCGAGCGTGGCGAGCCGCTCGACGCCATCGGGAGCACCGGTCGCGTAGGGATCGAAGGTCACGATCCGGCCGACCATCGGCGCGAGCCGTGCCATGACCGCCCGGCCGATCCGACCACTACCGACGACGCCCGCCGTCAGCTCGTCGAGCGGCGGGATGGGCCCGACCGAGCGCCAGTCGCGGAACGACGCCCGCGCGACCCGATCACCGGCGACCACCCGGCGGTGGACAGCCAGGATCATCGCCACGGCATGCGTGGACACCTCGGCCGTGCAGTAGTCGGGCGTGTGGTACACGATCACGCCGCGCTCACGTGCCGCGTCGAGGTCGATGGCATCAAGGCCGGTGCCGGCGCGACCGATGACCCGCACGCCCGGGCCGAATGCGTCGATGTGGGCCCGCGTCAACGGATTGGTGGTGACCACCACGGCGTTCGCGGAGCGCGTCGCTTCGGCGACCTCGTCGGGCGTGGCAAGGGACTCCATGCGCACGATGCCGCGTGAGCCCAGGTGCGCCTGCTCGGCGCCGGTGTCCTGGTTGGTGCCCGCGGCGACGATGATGGTCGGCGTCACGACGCGGGCTCCGCCATCAGGGAGCGTGCGGCACGTTCGATGTCGGCCACCTGGGGGATGATGCTCTCGAACAACGTGGGGCTGTGGGCGATCGGAGCGTGACGCGCGGCGAGCCGGGTGACCGGCTTGTCCAGCCAGTCGAAGACCGCCTCCCCGATCGTCGCGGCGACCTCGGAGGCGACGCTCGCGAAGCGAGGTGCTTCCGTCACCACGAGCGCACGGCCGGTCTTCTGTACCGACGCCGTCACGGTCGCGAAGTCGAGCGGCATCACGGTGCGCAGGTCGATGACCTCCGCCTCGATTCCGTCCGCGCCGAGCCGCTCTGCGGCCTCCAGGGCCTTCACCACCATCTGCGAGTAGGCCACGATCGTCACGTGGGAACCCGTGCGCCGGATGGCCGCCTGTCCGAACGGGACGAGATCATCAGGCCCGCCCACCTCGCCGCGCACGCTGCCCAGGCGCTTGTGCATCATGAAGATCACCGGATCCTCACCGCGAAGAGCCGACTTCAACAGGCCTTTCACGTCAGCGGGCGTCGAGGGCAGGGCCACGAGCAGGCCCGGGAACGAGGCGAACAGCGCCTCCAGGCTGTTGTTGTGCTGCGCGGCGTAGAGTGCCACGCCGGACGAGGCGCGGATGACCAGCGGCATCGGCGTGCCGAACATGTAGCGCATCTTGGCGGCCTGGTTGACGATCTCGTCCATGGCGCCGAAGGCGAAGTCGATGAAGTTGAGTTCCACCACGGGGCGCATGCCATTGAGCGCGGCACCCACGCCGGCGGCGACCATGGCCGCCTCCGAGATGGGCATGTCGCGGACGCGCTCGGGCCCGAACTCCTTGCCCAGCCCGAGGACCTGCGCGAAGTGCCCGCCCCGGTCGAACAGGTCCGTGCCCAGCAGGAAGATGCTCGGGTCGCGCTGCATCTCCTCGCGCATGCCCTGCTGGTAGGCCTGGGCCATCGTCACGGTCGCCATCACAGGTTCCCCATTCCCAGATCGAGCGCAGTCACCTGCCGCGTGGCGTCCAGCGGGTCTGGCTCGGGCGATGCCTCAGCGAACGCGACCGCGTCGTCAACCTCCTGTCGCACGCTCGCGACGAAGGCGTCGAAGGCGTCCTCCCCGAGCTCCCCGGCATCGTCGAGCGCAAGGCGCAGCCGCTGGATCGGATCACGCGTCTCTTGCCATTCGCGCACCTCCTCGATGGTGCGGTAGTTGATGACCTGCCCAGTGCTGTGGCCCTCATATCGGTACGTGCGGGCCTCGATGAACGTGGGTCCGTCGCCGGTCGCTGCGCGCTCTCGGGCCGTCCGGATCGTGCGGAACGTCTCCGCGATGTCCTGGCCGTCGACTGCGTACGACGGCAACCCGAAGCCCTTCGCACGGGCCGCGATGGAGCCACCGCCGGTCAGCGTCTCGGTCGGGGTCTCGACGGCGTACATGTTGTTCTCGCACACGATGATCAGCGGCAGCTTCCAGACCGCGGCGATGTTGACCGTCTCCCAGGTCCGGCCCGTGTTCGCCCCGCCGTCCCCGAAGATGCCCACGGCGACCTGGCCGCTGGACCGTAGGTGTGCCCCGAGCGCCGCGCCCATGGCCACGCCCAGCCCGGCACCCACGATCCCGTTGCCACCGAGGAACCCCAACGACATGTCCGCGAGGTGCATCGTGCCGCCGCGGCCGCCGCGGCAACCTGTCGCCTTGCCGAAGAGCTCGGCCATGATGACGTCGGGGGCGAGCCCCTTGGCGATGGCGTGGTGGTGCGAGCGGTGTGCGCACGCAAGCAGGTCCTGGGGCTCGAGGGCAGCGGCGATGCCCACGGCGACGGCCTCCTGGCCGATGGAGAGATGCATGCCGCCGTGGATCTTGCCCGCCATCGACAGGGCGTCGAGGCGTGATTCGAAGTCGCGGGTGAGGAGCATCATGCGCAGCCACGCACGCATGGCGACCGGGTCGAGGCCGGTGATATCGATGGGCAGCTCGCGGGTGCTGGGAATGTCCCCCGCCGGAAGGGCGCTCATCTTCGGATCTCCCCATCTGCGAGGCTGGCGACATCCTCGATGGCGCTCACGAACGCGACCAGCAGGCGCGCCGCGTCCTCGCCGTCGAGGGTGCGATGATCAACGTTGAGCGTGGCGTGGAAGGAGTCGCGGACAGCGATCCCGTTCCCCGAGACATACGCGCGGGGCACGATGCGACCGACCGTGAGCAGGCTCGTCTGGCCCACGGCGATGACCCCGGTGAAGGAATCGACGCCGAGCGTGCCCAGATTGGAGAGCGTGGTCCGCGGGCTGTCACGCAGGTCATCGGGTAGCAGGCGGTCCTCACGCGCACGCGCGACCGCGGCCTCACGCTCGCGACGGAGGGTCGGGAGGACCATCCCCAGGACGTCGCGCACGACCGGGATCATGACGCCGTTGGGCGTGGCGACCGCCAGGCCGACGTCCACACTGCCGATGGCACCGCCCGCGCGGAGCGCCCGGGCGAGGGCACGCAGCATCAGATCGGTGTACGACGGTCGGTCAGACGCGCCGTACCCGGCGCGGACACGGGCCATCGCGGAGGCATCGACCTCGCGCGAGACGCTGAAGTGGGGCATGGTCGTCCACGATTCGACGACCTTGGCCGCGATGAGCGAGCGATAGCGACCCGGGGCCCCGGAGCTCGCGGCCGGGCCGGGCGCGGCGGGAGCGGACGGGGCAGGCGTGGGCGGCGCGGTGGCCATCCCAGCCGCCGCCTCCCGTGCCGATCGTCGCTGGCGAGGGCTGAGCAGATGGGGTGCGCGGGCACCCAAGGCTGCTGCCGCCGCCGTGGTGCCGGCGGGCGGGGCGCCGGCGGGCGGGGCGCCGGCGGGCGGGGCGCCGGCGGGCGGGGCGGCGGCCCCATCCGGGCTGGACCTGGCCGGCGCGGCCGCGGGTCCAGCGTCGACGACCTGGTCCTCACCGCCGGAGACGTGCGTGACCGCGACGCCGGTAGGGACCATGTCCCCCTCCGCGAACAACAGAGGGCCGAGGATGCCGCTGGCAGGGCTGGGGACCTCGACGGCGGACTTGTCCGTCTCGATCTCCAGCACGGCTTCACCCTCGACCACGCGGTCACCCGGCTGCTTGAGCCAGCGCAGCACGAGCCCTTCGGTCATCGCCACTCCGAGGGCCGGCATCAGGACCGCCTTCACCCTACCTCCTCACGACTCGCCCGATCCCGGCTGGCTCGCGACTCGTCGGATGATCGCCAGCACGGATTCGTTACAACCATACTTCAGATACGATGTGCGACGCAAGGTGCGAATCCACGCCGACGCGCTCGATCCGGGGTCCCAGCGCGAACGCCCTCGCCGAGTCGCGGCCGGCCCAATGGAATGGCACGATGTGTACCATCGCAGGGTGTCCAGGACGTCGTCACCGACGATGAGGCAGGTGCCTCCACCGAGCGTCCGCCCAGCGCGGACCGTGGCCTTGCACCTGCGCACGTTCAAGGCGGCGGTCTACGCCTCGATGGTCCGGATGATCGGCGAGTTGGAGCTGCCGCCGGGCGTCCGCCTGGTCGAGGAGGAGCTGGCGCACCGCTTCGCCGTCTCCAAGACCCCCGTGCGAGAGGCGCTGCTGCGGCTCGAGGCCGACGGGCTTGTCAAGATCGAGCCCTACCACGGCGCGCGCGTGACCTGGCTGTCGCTGGAGGAGTACCAGGAGCTGCTGTTCATGCAGGACGCCCTGGAACACGCCGCACTGCCGCTGGTCGTGGCGGACATCACCGAGCGCGACCTGAAGGCGATCGGCGAGCTCGTGGAACGGACCCGGCGCAAGCGCCTGGAGGGCGATAGCCACGGCTTCAGCGTCGTGGGCGCCCAGTTCCACGAGCGACTGTTCACGATCGCCCACTCGCCACGTCTCATCCGAGCGGTGATGTCGCTCATCACCGGCCCCACACGGCGGTACGAGAAGGTCTTCATGCATCAGTACGCGGACACCTGGGACCTGGAGATGGATATCCTCTCGGGTCGTTTCGAGCATGTCCGTGCGGGTGACGCCGCAGGTGCGACCGAGCATGTCCGGCGAGGCCGCGCAGAGATGCTGACGCTCATCCGGCAGCGCCTTGACGATCCCGCGATCGCGCCGTACCTCGCGCCCGCCGAGCCCGCCCGATCGTCGCGCCGGAGACGGACCCGTGCCGCGATGGTCGTGGGAGGGATCCTGGACTGTTGACTTGACCGGAAGAGTCGACGGTCTCGAAGGCTCAGCCAGAGAGCCTGGACGTGCGCATCATGGTGTCGTCCCAACCGCGGACCTCCGGCCGCAGCGAGACGCCGTGGCCGGGCGCCCCGGTCGGGCGCAGGCGACCCGCCTCGAAGGTCGGCAGACCGGACGCGACCTCCTCATACCAGCCGAAGTAATAGGCTCGCACCATCTCCTGGATCAACGCGTTCTCTGCGTTGATGCACAGGTGCACTCCCGTCGCGAGCGTCACCGGACCGCTGCAATCATGCGGCGTGAACGGCCGAAGGTGGAGAGCCGCCAGGTCGGCGACCCTGCGCGCGACCGAGATGCCGCCGTTCCAGCTCGGGTCGGTCATGATGATGCCCACCCCTGCACGCTCGAGCAGGTCCCGATAGGGGAACGGGCTGCCAAGGTTCTCGCTGGCCACGGTCGGGATCGTCGTCGAGCGCACGAACTCCGCGAGGACGTCGATGGAGTCCATACGGATGGGGTCCTCGATCCACATCGGCGCCAACGGCTCCATGGCCTTCGCGATGCGCACCGCCGCCGGCAGGTTCCAGCGGCCATGCAGTTCGAGCGCGACCTGCATCTCATCACCCACGGCATCGCGGATGCGCCGGAACGGATCCAGGCCGCGGTCGAGGTCACGAGGTGAGATCCAGTTGCCGCCGGTCTCGTCAGCGATGACGTCGAACGGCCAGATCTTCATGGCCCCGAAGCCCATGTCCAGGAGACTGTGGGCGAGCTCCGCCGGCTCATGCTGGAACGCCCACAGGTCCTCATGGCGGCCGCCGGGTACCACGCTCCCGAAGAGCTTGTCGCCCGGGATGCCGCGCTTGCGGCTGTACTCCGGTCCACCGCAGGTGTTGTATGCGGCGATGTCCTCGCGGGCGGCACCCCCGAGCGTCTGGTACAGCGGCTGTCCGGTGCGCTTCCCGGCGATGTCCCACAGGGCGATATCCACCGCCGATGCGCCGCGCGCCTCCGCGCCGATGCCGCTGCGGCCCCAATAGCGGTACAGCGCACCCCACAACCTCGGGATGTCCCGGGCGTCCTGCCCCAACAGGAACGGTGCCGCGGTCTCGTGGACGTAGGCACTGACGGCCTCTGCCCCGAACAGCGTCTCACCCAGGCCGATGAGCCCGTCGGCGGTCTCGACCTCCAGGAATAGGATGTTCGGGATGCGTCCGAGGAGGACGGTCGAGATGCGGACGATGGTCGAGTCGAGCCGTGCCATGGTGCTGACCTCGCTGCGGGGCCGACCAGGCGGATCCCCTCGAGGCACCACGGGCCGATGATCTATGGTACATGGGCTGCCGGCCGCACTCGGCGTGTCGCGGCGTGGGTGGGAGGAGAGATGCTGCTCGAATCGGCGACGGAGGTCGCCGGCGGCCTGGGGTTCCCCGAGGGCCCGCTGGTGCTCCCGGACGGGCGGATCGCGTTCGTCGAGGAGTACGGGGGGTGCGTATCGGTCCTGGAGGACGGGCGGGTGCGCGTGCTCGCTCACGTGGGTGGCAACCCCAACGGATTGGCGCTGGGGCCGGATCGGCTGATCTACGTGACACGCGGCCGCGGAGTGGTGGGAGCGTGGCTGGCACCGGACCTGGCGGTCCCGGCCATCGTCGCGGTGGATCCTGCGAACGGCCGCTGGGACGTGGTCACCACCTCCGCGGACGGTCGGCCCCTGCGCGCCCCCAATGACCTGTGCTTCGGCCCGGACGGAGCGCTCTATTTCACCGATCCCGACGACTTCCTGCCCGACGGCGAGCTGCGCGGCTGGATCTGCCGCCACACGCCAGGCGGCACGCAGGTGCGGCACGAGCTTGACAACACATTCCCGAACGGCCTCGCGTTCGACCCGGCGGGCCGGCTCGTCTGGATGGAATCGCACCGCAGGCGCGCGGTCGGTGAGACGCCGACCGGCGGCTGGGAGCCACTGGCCGAGCTCGGTCCGGAGACGACCCCCGACGGCTGCGCCTACGCGTCGGACGGCCGCCTCGTGGTGGCCACGCTCTTCTCCGGCGGCCTGGATGTCATCGCGTGGCAGGACGCCGGTCGGGGCATCGAGCGCATCACCTGGGCACGCGACGTGGTGCCCACCAACTGCTGTTTCGACGGCACGACCCTGTGGGTCACGGACGTCCGGACTGACTGGGACCAGGCGCACGACACGGGCAGGCTGTGGCGCCTGGAGACGACGCTCAGTGGGCTGCCGTTGTGAGTGCGGCCCGGTGACCGATCCCGAACGCACCGCACGCGTCGATCCGCTGGCGGCCTGGGCGACGCCGCTCGACGCGCCGATGTACCCGCGCTTCCCGGTGCCGTTCCGGGATCTCGAGCTGCTCACGCTGCAGTACCGGACCGACCCCGAGGCCATCCGCCGGCTGCTGCCGGAGCCGCTCCAGTCCACCGGGGACACGGTGCTGCTGCATGTCGCGCGGTTCGGGGATGTGCCCGGCATCGGCGCCGACGTCCACGAGTGCAACGTGATGGTCGGCGTCCGGCTGGACACGCCCACCGGTCCCGTGTTCGGTGCCTACTCGCCGTACTTCTTCCTGGACAACGACCGGGCCGTGGCCATCGGCCGGGAGGTCCAGGGGCAGGCGAAGCGGATGGCGACGGTGAAGCTGGAGACGCGTGGCGACCTGGTCGTCGGCACCGTGACCGCCAACGGCATCGATGTGCTCACGGGCACCCTGCCCTACAAGATCCGCGAGGCGCCGTTCGAGGCGCTGCGCTCGCGCGTGGACATGGTCACCAACATCAACCTCAGGATCGTGCCCGGCATCGACGGTACGGTCATCGCCCGGCAGCTCGTGGCGCGAGAGTTGGCCGATGTGAAGATCAAGGAGTGCTGGACGGGCCCCGGCACCGTGGAACTGCGCCCCAACGCGGCGGTGCCGCTGTACCGCCTGCCGGTGCTCGACTTCCTCGAGGGCTACCACTGGCGGGGTGACTTCGCGCTCGTGGAAGGTCGGGTGATCCACGACTACCTCGCCACGCCGGGTACGGGGCCTGGCTGAGCCCGGTGCACCACGTCGCGATCACCGGGGCGGCCGCCGGCATCGGCGCCCAGGTAGCCCTCGATCTCGCGGCGGCGGGTCGCCACGTCTGGTGCCTGGATCGCGACGCGGCCGGCCTCGCGGCGACCGTGGACCGCCTCCGCACCGCCGGTGGCACAGGTGACCCCATCACCCTCGACGTCACCGACGAAGCCGCCGTCGCGGTCGCCTTCCGGACCATCGGCGAGCGCGCGGACGGGCGACTCGCGGGCCTCGTCAACGGCGCCGGGGTCATCGTCGTCGGGCGCTTCGAGTCGTTCGCTGTGGCGGACTGGGAGCGGGTCCTCTCGGTCAACGTCGTGGGCACGTGGCTGACCATCAAGCACGCCCTGCCGCTCCTCCGGGCTGCCGCACCGGGCCGCGTGGTCAACGTGGCGTCCATCGGGGCGAAGCTGCCGACCGCCTGGACCGCGCCCTACAACGCGAGCAAGGCGGCCGTGGTCAGCCTCACCCGCTCCGCCGCCCTGTCCCTGGCGCCGGACGTGCTGGTCAACTGCGTCTGCCCGGGGCCGGTCGCCACGGACATGTACGGCCACATCGACGCCCGCCTTGACGAGCTGGGGGCTCCGCCGGAGGCGCGCTACGCGGCCCGGTCACGCGCCAACCCGCTGGGTCGCGCCGGCACCGTCGCCGAGGTCAGCGCCGCCATCTCCTACCTGCTCTCGGACGGCGCCGGCTTCATCACCGGCGAGGATCTCAACGTCAGCGGCGGCATGGTGATGTTCTGACCATGGTCGATGACCATGGTAACTTCGTGTCGTGGACACCATCACGATCTCGCAGTTCAAGGCCACCTGCCTGGAGCGCCTCGAGCGGGTGCGGCAGACCGGGCGGCCTCTGCTGATCACCAAGCGCGGCATCGTCATCGCGCAGGTCCTGCCCCCGCCACCCGCAGAGTCACCCGGAAGCGGCTTCGGCGTGATGGCGGGCAGGGCGATCGAAGTGGGCGACATCGTGGCGCCGCTGGACGAGGACGAGTGGGAGGTGCTGCGCTGATCGCCGGTCCGCCCTACCTGCTGGACACGCATATCTGGTTCTGGTACGTCCATGGCTCGGACCGATTGGCGCCCACGATTCGAGCGGAGCTGGCAGAGGCCGCCGGAGCCCTGTGGCTCTCGCCCGTTTCGGTGTGGGAGCTCGGTCTGCTCCACATGCGCGGGCGGGTCCGTCTCGACCCAGGACCGCGTGGATGGGTGACAGATGCCCTCCGAGCTCTGCCGCTCAGCGAGGCGCCCGTCACGACGGAGGTCGCGCAGCGCAGCAACGAGCTCGACCTGGACCATCGCGATCCCGCCGATCGCTTCCTCGCAGCGACGGCGCTGGTGTACGGCCTCACCCTCGTGACCATGGATGGGCGGCTCGTGGCTGCTCCGTGGCTGCCTACACGGTCAGCGTGAGGGTCGGCGGTGGGGTAGCCTCGAACGCGACACCTCCCACCAGCCTCAGAAGGACTCACCACGATGGCGCACAACCCCGCTGACGGCTCGCGGCCCCTGCTGCGCTCGCAGCTCTGGTTCGCCAACCCGGACGACCCGGACATGACCGCGCTGTACATCGAGCGGTACCTCAACTGGGGGCTCACGCGTGAGGAGCTCCAGTCAGGCAAGCCCATCATCGGCATCGCCCAGTCGGGGTCGGACCTGTCGCCCTGCAACCGCTCGCACATCGAGAACGCCAAGCGCGTGCGCGAGGGCATCCGCTCGGCCGGCGGCATCTGTTTCGAGTTCCCGGTCCACCCCATCCAGGAGACCGGCAAGCGCCCGACCGCGATGCTGGACCGGAACCTCGCCTACCTGGGCCTGGTGGAGACGCTGTTCGGGTACCCGCTTGATGGCGTCGTGCTCATGACCGGCTGCGACAAGACCACGCCTGCCCAGCTGATGGCTGCGGCGACCGTGAACATCCCGGCCATCGCGCTGTCGGTCGGTCCCATGCTCAACGGCTGGTACAAGGGCGAGCGGACCGGCGCGGGCACGATCAAGTGGCACGCCAAGAAGCTCAAGGCGGCGGGCAAGATCGACTGGGGCGAGTACGCGGACCTCGTATCGTCCGCGGCGCCCTCGCCCGGCTTCTGCAACACGATGGGCACCGCGACCACGATGAATTCGCTGGCGGAGGCCATCGGCATGATGCTGCCGGGCTCCGCGGTCGTGCCGGCGCCCCACAAGGATCGCGGTCAGCACGCCTACTGGGCCGGCACGCGCATCGTGGACATGGTGCGCGAGGACCTCAAGCCGTCGCAGATCATGACCCGCGAGGCGTTCGAGAACCTCATCGCGGTGTGCTCCGCGATCGGCGGCTCCACCAACGCCCCGGTGCACTACAACGCGGTCGCGGCACACATGGGCGTGCCCCTGGACAACGACGACTGGGAGCGCATCGGCCATCACATCCCGCTGCTCGTCGACCTCCAGCCCGCCGGCCGCTTCCTGGGTGAGGACTACTTCCGGGCCGGCGGCGTTCCGGCGGTCATCGCGGAGCTCATCGCCGCAGGCGCGTTGCCGCACCCCGACGTGCTGACCGTGAACGGGAAGACGATCCGCGAGAACTGCGAGGGCCGCTTCTCGGAAGACCGCGAGGTGATCCGTGCGTACGCGGCGCCCATGCTCGCGGACGCGGGATTCCTCAACCTGAAGGGCAACCTGTTCGACTCCGCGATCATGAAGACGAGCGTGATCTCCGAGTCCTTCCGAGCCCGCTTCCTGTCCGACCCGACCGACCCGGACGCCTTCGAGGGCAAGGTGGTCGTGTTCGATGGGCGGGACGACTACCATGCGCGCATCAACGACCCATCCCTGGGCATCGACGCGAACACCCTGCTGGTCATCCGTGGCGTCGGCCCCCTGGGCTACCCGGGCGCGGCGGAGGTGGTCAACATGCAGCCGCCGGATGCGCTCATCGTCCAGGGTGTCAACGAGCTGCCATGCATCGGTGACGGGCGCCAGTCGGGGACGTCCGGCTCGCCGTCCATCCTCAACGCGTCCCCGGAGGCGGCCGCAGGTGGCGGCCTGGCGCTGCTGCGCACGGGCGACCGGGTGCGCATCGACCTGCGCAAACGGACCGCGGACCTGTTGCTGCCGGATGAGGAGCTGGCCGCGCGGCGGGCGGCGCTCGAGGCCCAGCTCGCCGCGGGGTCGCTGCCCTACGTGCCCGCCAGCCAGACCCCGTGGCAGGAGATCCAGCGCGATCTCACGGACCAGCTGGACAAGGGCATGGTGCTCAAGTCCGCGGTGAAGTACCAGGACATCGCCCACGGCCCGAGGTCCGTGCCCCGGGACAATCACTGACGCTTGCTGGCGCTGCGTCCCGTGACTCAGCCCGCCGAGCTCGGCCCCCAGGTGGTACCAGCCGGGCTGTCACGCAGCTCGACGCCGGCGTCGATGAGGGCGTCCCGGATCCGGTCGCCCAGCGCGTACTCCTTGGCGACACGGGCAGCGGCGCGCAGCTCCACGAGCAACGCGATGAGGTCGTCCGGCACACCGCCCGCGGCGGCCGCGCCCGCGGGCACCAGCTCGCCGAGACGCACGATAAGCGCCTGGAGGGTCGCGCGGGCCCGGTCGATCTCATCGGTGCCGGCCGTGTCGCGCGACCACGCGATGAGCGAGTTCTCCATGGCCAGGACCGCCCGGACGGCGGCTTGCACGTCGCCCGCACCGGTGGCCACGTCGAACGCGACCGAGAGACCCTGGACCTCGTCCAGCAGCGGGCTCCGACCGACCGGCACCGATGACGCCGCCGGGCCCGATGCGTCCGCCGCAGGCACGGCCTCCGTGCGCCCCAGCGCGCCGTCGCCGTGGCGCAGCCGCGCCGCCGCGGCAGAGATCTCCGCCAGCGCCACCGTCGTGCCCGGCGCGAACACCTCCGACCGACCGCGCACGCGCACCGTCACGTTGCCCAGGCCCATGATGGACGCGGTCCCCGCGACGAAGTCGACCAGCAGCGCCGTGTGGGAGTCGACCCCGAGCACGAAGTGCGTGTCAGGCAACGCAGCCTCCAGCAGCACCAGGCGGCGCTCGCCCAGATAGCAGAAGCGGGTGTCGTGCGAGCCGCCCTCGGCATTGTCGTAGTGGGGGATGACCGCCACCGGGAGCCCCATCCGGCCCAGGATGTCCAGGCCCCGCAGCCACGTCGGTGCCTCGCCCACCTTGTAGATCTCGTACACCGGAACCGTCCAGGCGCCCAGGGTCAACGCTGCCGCGGAGGCGAACGTGACCACGCCGCCGCGCTCCAGCTTGCCGACAAGGATGTCATCGATCCCCGAGCCCTGCCACTGGCGCAGCGCATAGGACGGGGATCCCGGGCCCGCGAACACGTAGTGCGCGTCGTGCAGCCGGGCCAGCGCGGTCGCCCGCTCCACCGGGTCGCCGTCGGCGGTCCGGAACGGCGCCAGCGTCATGGGCATGCCCACGTTCTCCCGGAAGTACTCCAGGGCACGGGCAGTGATCTCGTCCGCGTTCTCTTGGAAGCCATAGGGCGTGTCGAGCATCACGGCAGGGACCGGCGGTGGCCCGGACCGGCCGAGCAACTGGCGGTGGACCTTGGCCATCGTGGGCGCCGTCTCGCCCGAGCCCATGATCACGAGCAGCCTGGGCGGGTCGTCAGACGTGTGGCTCATGCGTCGCTCATGCCGGGAAGAAGCCGTCCCGCACGGCATCGATCATCACACCGGCCAGTTCGTCCGGGCGCTGGGCATGGATGTCGTGATCGGCTTGCCGGAACCAGCGCACGCGCACGTTGGCGATGGTGCGTGCGGCGTCGTCGATGCCGTGGCGCCGGCTCGCGACACGCACCTGATCGTCCGCGGCACCCTCCGCGGGTGCCAGCAGGACCGGCACCCGGATCGCCGGATAGCGGTCGCTCGGGCGGTGTGTCCAGAGCTCGCGCAGGATCGCCATGTGGCGCTCCCGCGTCAGCCACGGCGCGATCGTGCCGTCAACGCGGACCTCGAAGTTGCCGAGCGTGCCCGCGATCCCTGCCTCCGGCCAGTCCGGGTGCGCACCCCGGATCCACGACTCCATCCGGGCAAGGGGCGTGCCGACGAGCGGCGGCGGCGCCAGGGCCTCCGCACACGCCTCCCACGATGGGAAGTCGCGTGACAGCTCGATCGTGCCGCCGTCCACGGCGACGATGCCGCGCACCCGGTCGGGGTGCCGCGCGCCCAATTCGAGGACCACGTTGCCGCCCCAGGACTGACCGGCCACCACCGGCCGATCGAGCCCCAGCGTGTCGATCGCCGCGACCAGGTCCTCCGTCAGCGTATCGAAGTCGTACCCTCCGTCCGCCTTGTCCGATCGCCCGTGTCCCCGCTGGTCGATGGCCACGCTCGCGAACCCCTGCGCGGACAGCGTCGCGGCCACGCCGTCCCAGGTCCGGGCGTTGGACGCGAGACCGTGGACCAGCAGGAAGGTGACGGGCTGCCGCGGCACCCCCGGCACCGGCTCGTGGGCGATCGCGGCCAGCGAGACACCACCGGTGACGGGGACGCGCAGGCGGTCGGGCTCGATGTCAGTCATGGGAGGAAAGCCTAGCGCGGTCCGCGCTCAGCCCCGGATCGGCGACGCCTCGCTTCGTGGATCCAGCGCCGCCTCCTCCGATTCGACCATGCGCAGCAGGTCCACCGACGCGGAGAGCCGCGCGTTGAAGATGCGCCGACCTGCGTCCAGCAGCGCATAGACCTCCGGGTCCGGCACGCGGTAGCGCACGGTCGTGCCGGCACGCTCCGCCTCCACGATGCCACGCGCCCGCAACAGTGCCAGCTGCTGCGAGACCGCGGATCCGCTCGCGCCGACCGCCGTGCTCAGCTCCCCCACGCTCAGCGGTCCGTCGCGCAGCAGCTCCAGGATCGCGAGGCGCATGGGGTGGGTGAGCGCCTTGAAGAAGTCCGCCTTGAAGCGGCGGAGGCGCTCGGCGTCATCCGTTCGGACAGGTGGCATCGACACCTGCACAGGGTACCGGAGCGTGGCGCGGTCCGAACGCAAATATCTGGATGTTTGAAGATATGATGGTCCCGATGTCCGCCGTCGATGCACGCCGCACCCTCGCCACGGCCGGACGGTGGTGGCCGCCGCGGTGAGCGCCGGCGAGGTCTCGCTGCTCATGGCGCTGACGCTCCTGGCGGTGGCGGCGGCCGGGGGACCGCTCGCCCATGGGGTGCCCATGGCGCGCAGGGTCGGAAGCTTCGCGGTGGCAGGGGCCGGGGTCGCGATCGTGATCCTGGGGCTCACGGCGATCACGGGTCCGGCGACGGCCGCACAGGCGGGCGACGTGCTCGGCTTCACCCCGGTCGATGTCCGGTATGACGCGCTCTCGGGCGTGTTCCTCCTCGCGCTTGGCGCGCTCACGGCG
>Ga0105047_10011289_pt1 | contig 14503 bp, 14 predicted proteins | sample MAT04_FD_78384 | JGI IMG/M metagenome (GOLD analysis project Ga0105047, IMG submission 78384) | Freshwater microbial communities from Lake Fryxell liftoff mats and glacier meltwater in Antarctica - MAT-04 (megahit assembly) | ecosystem: Environmental > Aquatic > Freshwater > Ice > Liftoff... | reverse complement strand
TTCCGCCGTTGCTCTGGCCGCTCATTAGCGCGTCTTTCACTCCGGCGTCGATACCCATAACGGCTGTCTCGATCATGCAGGGACTCAGCCCCGTTCTCGGGATTGCAAATACGCTTCAGTCGCCGGACCATTGGGATCCTCCTGCGTTTTCCGGAGCGAACCTCGCGGCGTTGCTGATGGGGTTGGTTGGAGTGGTGTTCGGCTGGCTAGCGGTGCGTCGCTTTGAACGCAACCTGGATATGAAGTGATACGCGCCTGCCGCTCGCGGCGTTGCACTCTGATGCAACGCCGCGAGCGGCAAACACTCACTGCGTGAGAATGCCGACGTCCTTGTTCTCGAACTCGCCCTTCATGATCTTTCGGTAAATGTGAGCGTCGGCTTTCACGATCCCCTGCGTGTCCTTCACCTTCACGATCGTGTCGGCAAGCCCCGGCGACTCCTCCCAGCCGGTCGGGGCTTCGGGAACCTGACAGAACAGCGAGTGATCGAACTTCGCTTTCGTGGGCACCGACCCGTCGTGGATGTGCACGGTTGGGAAGAACAGGATCTTCTTGTCGTCGCGGGGGAACTCGAACGCCATCGGGTGAACCTTCTGCTCGGCCTTCTCGTTCTTCTTGAGCTTGAAGACCGCGAAGCCGAACTCCTTGTACTGTGGCAGCTTGTCCCAGGCGGATTCGGGCAAACGGAACTGCTTGTCGAGCCTGGCAAAGTCCTTGATGGCTGGCACGAACGACGCCACGAATTTCCCGACTTCGACGACTACCAGATTCTTGGCTTCGCCGATGGAGAGATTCCGACCGACAGTTCCTCCCGACGGAACTGGGAACCCCTTGTGCATGTCACCGAAGAAGTCCTCGTACTTTTCGAGGTTGATGAACTTCACGGCGTCCTCGGCCGAGTCCTTCGGTGTCGGGATGGGCAGGATCATGGCCAGGTCTTCGCCGGCTTTGAACTTCATGCTGTAGACGAGGAACTGGCGACCGTCTTTGGACGAGTTCGCGAAGATGTTCGTGTCCGCAACCACTTCGACTTTGCCAGAGAAACAGCACATGAGCGAACCCTCGGGAGGAAGTGCAATACGGAGATTATCGCCACGATGCGCGGCAGAGTCAAAGACTAGCGTCAAATCTTCCGTAGCAGAATCGCGTGCTCGGCACGGGGGCGGGCGCGAAACGCCGCCATCGTCGGGCCGTGGAAGTGCGGTCGAATTTGCGACGCTCGGGCTGCCGGGAAGAATCCACAATCGCGGGCCGTGCTGGCCACGATTTCGTCGGCGCGAAGGGCAACGTCACCCACCGCGGAATCTGCCATCAGCAGCACCAACGGGCCATCCTTGGCAAGGAACCGCCCAGCCGCGACCAGGAACTTCCCCAACTCGCGTGACCACGCAACACCGGCATTTTGCGGCGGGATTCGCTGATAGGTCGAGCGTGCCCCGATCTCGCCGTGAGCCAACGCGGACGCATTCAGACCCAGCCAGCGCAAACGCACCGAGTGGTGCGAGATGTAGTCATACGTCGCGGCATACGGCGGCGACGTGATGATCGCGGCCATGTTCCCCAGGGGCAGCGTCTTCAGTTCCGTGGCGTTGTCTTGTTCCACGAATGCGGGCTTGGGGGCTGGCGTCGGCAGCAGCATCCGCAACGCCGCGAAACTGCGGGCGAGTTCCTCCGTTTTCTGCACGAAGATCCGCGACGGGAACCCCGGAGCCGTGCGACGCCCACCAACGCCCGTGGACGTGTCGCCGCGTTTCTTCGACAGCTTCACGAGTATCGCCGAGAGAACCAGCATCAGATCGGGTTGCGCCGGGTCGTTCCGGAGCGTTTCGAGTTTCGCCCTGAGCGAATCGAGTTCGAGCAAGACGTGCGGCTCGAAGATCTCGACATCCTCGGGCGGGAAGCGTCGCGAGGCACCGGCCTTCGCCTTGCGGCGTTCGTCGGCGGAGGCGGCGCAGAGCTTCGCCTGCGCGACGAGATGTTCGAGTTCCGCACCGTCTCGGGGACGCGACTTGCACCTGGCGAGCCGCACCGCGAGCGGGTTCAGGTCGGTGCCGAACGGAATGCGACCCTGGATCAGCGCTTCGACCAGCACAGTGCCCGAGCCACAGAACGGATCGAGGACGCGAGCCCCCGACGGCACGAACGCACGCACGAGCCTCGCCGCGGTGATCGGGTGCATTCTCGCCGGGTAGGTGTGGAAGCCGTGGACGTGGACACGCGAAGGGTCCGCGTCGTCGTCGGTTGACGGCGGAACGTCGAGAGCCTCGGCGAGCAACCGTGCATCGGGTGCGTCGCCTTCGGTGTCGATGCGACCGCCGACGTTCGTCAGCGCACGGCGTTTGCGGGGTGGCTCCGTCATGGTGTTTCTCAGACCAAATCGTGTTGGGAAGTCGCATCCCATCGTTTTGCGAGCCACGGGGTTTATCCCCGTGGTCTTCGCATCCCCAAGAACCACGGGGATAAACCCCGTGGCTCGCAATGCATTCCTACTCAGCACTCAGACGCGCAGGCTCTCGGAAGAACGCCACGAATAACACGAACCCCACGGCGTAACCGATCAGCGGAAGAATCCACACGGCGTCCCAGTTGGTGACGTGACCCGTGCGGTGAGCCGCGACCCAGTGCCCGGCGAGGTAATTCCCCGCGAGCACCGCCGGCCCGCTCGACATGAACGTGACGAGCGCCTGCGTGCCGGCTCGCAAATGATCCGGGGCTTCGCGGTCCACGAACAGCGACCCGATCATCGTGAAGAACGCGTAACTCCACCCGTGCATCGGCAACCCGAAGACCACCAGCAGCGGCACGTTCCCCCAGTAAAGAAGGGTGTTCCGCAGCACCCACCCGGCTAGGCCGATCGCCATCATTCGCTTCAGCCCGAAGCGGCGCACCAGAAACGGCGTCGCCGCCATGCACCCGATTTCGCACCACTGGGCCAGTGTCATGATGACTTCCGGCCCCCACGTTCCGAGCGGTCCGAGATGCACCTTCACGCCGAGGTCTTGCAGGTACGGTGCGGTGAACAGCGTGTAGAACTGGTTCATCATGTTGCAGATGAACAGCACCACGGCGAACACCACCACCGGCCGATCACGGAGCATCTTCAACGCCGGCAGCCCGAGCACTTCGCGGATCGGTCGGCCGTACCCCTTCGGGGGCGTATGCGGCAAACGCAATGCATAGCCGGCCAGGACGAACGACGCGGCGGACGCCAGGAACAGCGGATCTGCCGACACGGGTTCCAACGCCCAGCCCACGACCAGCCCGCCAACAATCCACCCGAACGTGCCGACGAGCCGAACGTAGCTGAACGAGTCCTCCGAGTTGGGCAGGTTGCGGAAGCTGATAACGTTCGTAAGCGTCATCGTGATCTGACACCCGATCGAGTACAGCAGCATCATTCCAACGAGCGGGCCCACTACCAGAGACGCATCCGCATTCGGCCCGCTGTGCGACTGGCACCACCAACCCGCGACCCCCAGGATGATCGCCATGCACAGGTGCGAAACGGAGATCACCTTCTCGGCCGCGAACCACCGATCCGCGAGAAGCCCGACGACGAACGGAGCGGTCAGCCCGCCGATGGCCAGCATCATGTACACGAGCCCGACCTCGGTGGAGATGAACCCGAGGCCGCCGTGTTCGGGTGACGCCGGCAGGTACCGCGTCAGCGGGACGACCCACGCCCCGAGCCCGAAGTATTGCAGGAACATCATCACCGCCAGCCGTCCTGGCACCGAACGCAGCATCCGTTCTCCTGGCTGAGTCGTGCGATTCGCCACGCCGCTGTTCTATCAAGAAGCCCGGTCGTCCGGAGTCGCGTTCCCCGGTATGATGCCATTCGCGTCCCAACTCCACTCCCACAATCTGAGGTACCGGTGCGATGCTCTGTGCGGGCTTTGCGCTGTTCTGCTGGCTCGGTGCCTTGTTTGTGGCGCTGTTCATCGGGTCCGCGTTGCTGCGTGCCGGCATCGGCCTTGCCAACCGCGTCATCGGCAAGGTGAAGAAGGAAGGCGTCATCGGGTACGCGGACTGGGACTCCGACGACAGCGATGAGTTCGACGTGATCGTGAGAGTTGACACCGAGTACGCCATTCCCGAACCTGGGATCCTTTTGGGAATGGGCATCACGTTCCTGGCGTCGGTGGTCGAGGTCGTTATCGCCTTTGCGCTTTCGGCGATGTTTGATACTCCAGCGAACATGACGGAGGGGCCGGTTCAGATTGCCGCAATCCTGATCGAGGTCGCGGCGGGCTTCGTCGTGCTTCTGGGACTCCTCACCTGGATGCTGCCGACCCAACCCAAGTGGGCAGCCATGGCCTCCGCGTTCACGTATCTGATCGTGATCGGACTTGGGATACTGATCTACGGTCTTGCCGTCGCTGTGCTCAAGTAAGTTCGATTCTTCGTTGCGGCGGATCGGTCGATTGCTAGAATTTAAACTGTTTTGAGTCGCCCAGTCGCACCTCCGGCCGAACACCGTCACGCGACAGGTTCCTTCACAGCGAGTATCCCGTGGGACCGATGATAGCTTGTGTCGGCGTGCTTGTCGCCATTCCGATCGTCTTCATGATTGCGGCGGCCATCTTGCGACTGTCGGTTTCGTTTGCGAACGTGTTCATCAAAACGGAACCGCCCCGGCATTCTTTAGACGTGTATCCGGACTACGGGGACTACGAGGAATTTAAACGTGGTCGTCGCTCCCGTTCCGAGTCGGGCGGTGGGATTCCGGTGCCGAGCACGGGTCAGGCCATCGTCATCATCCTCGTCACCGGGCTCATCAACCTCGTCCTCAGTTTCGGTGCCGGGCTCGCAATCGGCGCCTCCGGGGTGCTCGATAAGATGGACAGGCAACAGGCTGAACTCGTCTTTCAACTCGCGAGCTTGCCGATCGGATTCCTCACGAGTTCGCTTGTCCTCGCGGGGTTGCTGCCGACTTCGTTTTGGCGAGGGTGCCTCGTGACCATTTGCCAGTACGTGATCGTCTTCGCGATTGTTGCCGTGATTGCCGCAGCGGTGCTCGGAATTATTGGGTTGCAGAAGGGCGTCGGCGGGTAAGCGTCTTAACCCGGCGGAAATGAGAGTTGTTGTGGGACAAGCTAGTTCTCCCACAACAGTGGACGGTCCACGTCACCAACGACGCCAGCGGTACGGGTTGTAGGCCGGGTATGAGTACGCGTTGTACGGGCGGTTCCACCGCATGTAGTTGACGTACCACTGCGGATAGCCGCTCGGCGTTGTGTTGCCACCCCAGTTGTAATAGCTGCTGTAGGGGTAACTGTAGTTGGCGTAGTTGTAATACCCTGCCGGGTAAACGCCGTAGTTGTAATTGTAGCCGTAACCGAATGGCGTGCTGTAGTAACTGGTGACGAACTGGGCATCTGCCCTCGCGGGGGTGACTGCTGTTGCCGCGATGCAGCCGCCATACACGAGTGCGGCCAAGGCCAGTGTTCGAATACTCCTCATTGGTGCCTCCCGATCGGGCGAAGACGACGAATGAGTGTGCAAGCCTCGTGCCCACCAGCCCCAAAAAGGCGACTCACCCGTTACTGAACACGAACACCGGCGGCTCGTTCGGGCCGCGGAGCAAGCGCCCGTCAGCGGCTCGACCACGCCGCCACTGGTGTCGATGCGGATTCGCACCGCGTTCGCATCCGGTGCGGCAATCTTCTCGTGACCGCTCACCTGCACCTTGCCCGGAAATCGCAGCGGATTCGCCGACAGGGTGCGATCGGCGCCGAGCCAGACAGGATAGTCCGGCGTGAATAGCCGATCCGTGTTCGTCCCGAATCGCGGGTTCACCACCGCACGATCCCACACTTTTCGACGCAAGCACTCCAACTGCACGGACGCCGGGCAGTCCAGTTCCTGCGACAGCCCGTTGTGCAGGAAGATGTGCCCTTCTGCCTCGGCCATCCACGGCAGGCTCGCCAGGAACTCGCGGTGTTCGCTCGGCATCGCGGCCTTCAACCGGTCGAGTTCCTGCTCCCACTTCACGGCTGGAAGATAGTCGGGGCTGTGGCCGTCGAGGTAGCTTCGGAACGTCCATTTGTGGTCGTAGGCACCGCCGTACCGCTTCACCCAATACGCGGACGCTGGCCGGTCGTGCAACGCGGCCGCGTTTACGAGTGCGTGGTCGTGGTTACCCGTGACGCACGTACTGCCGGGCTTCGCAGCGATCAACTCCATGACCCGTGAAACGAGTTGCTTCACCGTCTCGGTTCGGTCCACGAGATCGCCCAGGAAAACGAGCCTCGCAGACGGCCATTCGGGGAGTTGCTCGAGTCGCGTTACGAGCTTGTTGAGCCACTCAACTCGACCGTGGAGATCACCGATTGCGATGATGGGGTAGTCAACAGTCGTCGGCAAGTTCATGGTGAGTGGCGTTGAAACGCTTCTCGCGGTGTAAAATGGGACTAGATTGCACAGAGCATCTTAGCTCGCGAATGCGGACTTCGGAACGCGGAGTCACGCCATGCGCGTCGATCTGTTCGGGTTGTCGATGGATACACCGGGAACCACGTTCTACCTGTGGTCCCCGTGGCGCTGCTCGGCCCTGGAACACAAGCTGTTTGAATCGCTGCGTGCCATCCCGAACGCGAGTCTGGAAGCGGCCGCGGACGAGGTCCGCATCCACATCACCGACGCGAAGGGCTGGAAGGCGGCGGTCCAACACCTGTCGCGCGTGCTGAAGGGCTGGCAGGAAGAAGCCTCCGACGGCGGCAAGGAAGAGCGGCGGGGTTGGCGTTGGCTTTTGGAGGCCGACGTGGACGCGGCCGGTTACGACATGCAGGGCGAGAAGGCGAGCTTCTGGGCGTACCTGCGGCTGTCGCTGGATCGCGGTGGCGTCGGCGAAGCCGAGAAGGGCGAAGACCTCGACCTCAACGGATTCGGCGTGCAGGTGTGGGGGCAAAGCGAGTAATGTTGTGCGTGGTGTCGCGGTCGCCACAGCCAACAACTCAGGATACCTCGATGTTCGCCACCCTCTCGACGCGGCTTCGCTGGAGTTCGCTGCTCCTCGCGGCCGGAATGCTCGGCTTCGCGTTCCAGCCGTTGCCGCTGGTTGTTGCTCAGGACAAGAAGGCCGAAAAGCTCGCGGAACCGATCACGAAAGGCCAGCGAGTCTTCACCTGCGGTCACAGTTTCCACGTGTGGGTGCCGGGGATTCTGAACGACCTCGCCAAGAAAGCCGAGATTCCCAATCACACGCAGGCCGGCCTTTCGTCGATCGGCGGCTCGCGGGTCATCCAACACTGGGACGTCGCCGAGGAGAAGAACAAGGCCAAGGGGGAACTGAAAACCGGCAAGGTTGACGTGCTGACGCTGTCGCCGATCTTCCTGCCTGACGAGGGCATCGAGAAGTTCACGAACCTGGCGCTGGAGCACAACAAGGACATCCGCGTCTGCGTCCAACCCATTTGGCTGCGCTGGGACGTTTACGAACCCACCATGAAGAAGCCAGCGAAGGTCGATCACAACGCGATCACGGCCGACGAACTACGAACCCGGCACGCGGCCTATTTCAAGTCGATTGACGAACACATCACGGACTTGAACAAGAAACTCGGCAAGACGGTGCTGTACGTTGTGCCCGCTCCGCAGGCGGTCATCGCGCTTCGCGAAAAGATCATCGACGGGAAGGCTCCCGGGCTGAAATCGCAAGATGATCTGTTCACCGACGCCGTCGGTCACGGAACGGCACCTCTGCAAGTGTTGGTGTCGTACTGCAACTTCGCGGTCATCTATCGGCGAAGCCCCGTGGGGCTGCCGGTGCCGTCCGCGTTGAAGCAAGCCAAGCTCGGGGATCAGGAAGAGAAGCTCAATCGCCTGCTGCAAGAGCTTGCCTGGGAAGCGGTCACGCAGCACCCACTCAGCGGCGTGCGTATCACGCCATAGCGCTGTGGAATGGCTTCATTCAGTGGACCGCGGGCGGCTCGCCCGCTCAGCCTGCAGAGTCCGGTAAGCTCAAGATCGTTTTCCGATAGCAATTTGCACTGTTCAGGCAAGCGGGCGAGCCGCCCGCGGTCCACAGACGAACACTCCTGCAGGCGCCACCATTTCTGAGCACGACGGGAATCAGCTTTCGTAATGGACGGCCAACCAGACCGTGGATTGGTGGGGATCGGTCCATTCGACCCGGTGCCTGCGATGTGCGGGGATGTTGATGAACGAGCCCGGTGTCATCTCGGTGGTGCCGTCTTCGAATTGCACGAGGGCGGCACCCTGCAACAACACCACGAACTCGTGCTGCGGCTGATCGTACCAGAAGTCTGCGGGCGAAGCGTGGCCGTGCGAAACGATCCGTTCGATTCGCACGTTCGTGGCGGACAGGAGCGTTTCGACAAGTTCATCCGGCAAGTTCGTGGGCAGATCAGCGAACAGGTTTGCGGTGCTCACGGTTCAACCGCTTTCACGAGCTTCGTCACGGTGCCGGTCACACGCTTCTCGATGTCGTTCGCCCACCGCAACGCCGGGCGACCGTACTCGTAAAGGTTCGGCCCGCCTTCGTAGCCGCCCTCGTCCCAGACTCGCCGCGATGGGATGTAGGAAATCATGTCGTCCGCGTAGCCGCACACCCAAGTCTCGGGTCCGTACTCGGCCTTGAATTGCAGGGCGTAATCGACCACGGTTTCCGCACCCATGCCGATCATCAAGGTGTCCTTGCCGAGCCGCCAGGCGTGCAGCGGGTACGGGTACGACGCAGCAAACTTCTCACCCGCATCGAGCTTCCCCAGCATCCGTTCCGCCCATCGCTTCTTGACCGCGTTGGCGTCCTTCGATGCCGTCACCAACTCCTCGCGAGTGATGACCTTCTCGTAAGGCAGATCCACATACTCGAACGCCGTCTTCAGCCCGGGCTCGATCGGCTTCAACGGCTTCTTCAGTGTGTCCTCCACTGCGTCGGCGAGCATGTTGCCGTACTTCTCGCAGAGTTCGACCGTGCGGCGGGGCAGCGGGTTCTGATCGCCGCCGCAGGTGTTCACGAACATGGCCATCGCGCCGGGGTGATTCTGCTCCACCGCGAGTTGCGCGAAGCCGGGGTAGTCGCCGCACCATTTCGTGAAGTTGAGCGTCGTGGGATGGCAGGCGTAGCCGAAGAGAATCGCGACGAGCTTCTTGTCTGCGCCGGTCACGGTCATCACGGGAACGTTGTGATCGACCGGGCCCTTGAGTTCCCCCTTGGCGATCAACGCGGGCACGTCGGCCTCGCGGTTGTTGCGCCGGTTCACGGCGAAGGTCGCCTTCCCGCGTCCGGTTGCGAGGGTCGCGGGGGCAAGGTTCTTGAGCGACTCGCCGACCATCTCCACGAGTTTGCCCTCCATCAGCGTCGTGTATTCGTCCACGAGTTTCACCTGCTCCGCTTCGATCGGGTAGTAGTCCACGAGATCGAGACCGAGCCGCGGCCCGCAGTGGTTGTGCGAGAAGGTGAACATCACCTGCCGGCGTTCGAGCTTGTGCTTCTTCTGGAGCTGCTCGAACACGCGATCGCTCATCTCCTTCGGCACGCCCTGGAAATCGCTGGTGATAAGGACCACGCGGTTGCCCTTGGGGTCTTCGAGTGCGAGGGCTTTCATCCACAGGTCGTGCAGCTTGCCGTCGGGGGCGCGTTTGCTTCCGTAGCCCGCGAGCCACACGCTTTTCTCTGGCGTGATCACCGCCTTGGCGACTCCCGCCTTCCAGGTGGGTTCTTGTCCGATGGCGATGCCGCTCGACCCGCACAGCGCGAGAACCAGCAGACCGAGCAAGTGCGTGGGTGTGAACTTCACAGGCAGCCTCCGGGATCGAATGGCAAAGGTGACACCGCGAAGAGTGTCTTTCACCTGTCCGACACAAGCATAACCAACAAAGTTCCCCGTGTCCTCACTCGAGAGTTGTTTGCGAGCGATGCCGTTGGCGGAACCTGGCAACAAGAAGTAGACTCTTCTGACGTGCAACGGGTTCCACCAACGCCCCAGGATCGCCATGCAAACCCAGTTGAAGGTTCACCTCTCGGCGTTCATGTTCCTCCAGTACTACATCTGGGGGTCGTGGTACGCCAGCATGGGGGCATACCTCGGCGGCGACCTGAAGTTCGACGGTCAGCAAATCGGACTGGCCTACGGCGCGTTCGCGATCGGCTCGATGATCGCGCCGTTCTTCGTCGGTTTGGTCGCCGATCGCTACTTCGCATCCGAGAAGATTCTCGGTGTGCTCGGCCTCCTCGGGGGCGTCATTCTGCTGCTGCTTCCGGGGGTCACGGCGTTCGGCGAGTTCTACCCGCTGTTGATCCTCTACTGCGCCACCTTCGCCCCCACCCTCGCCCTCGGGAACTCGCTGGCACTGCACCACCTCCACGACGCGAAGCGCGACTTCCCCCGTGTGAAGATGCTCTCCGCAATCGGGTGGATCGCGGGCGGCGTCACCGTCAGCCTTCTGGAAGCCGAGAAGACCGCGAACCAGTTCTACCTCGCGGGCGGCCTCTCGGTCGCGTTCGGGCTGTTCGCCTTCACGCTGCCGCACACGCCACCGAAGAAGGTCGGCGCGGATGTCTCCGTCGGCGACATCCTGGGTCTCGACGCGCTTGGGCTGCTGAAGAAGCGGTCGTTCGCCGTGTTCATTGGCTGCATGTTCCTGATCTGCGTCCCGCTCTACTTCTACTTCGTGAACATGGCGGTGTACCTCACCGAGTTGGAGTGGCCGAACTTCGCGGCACGCATGACGCTCGCACAGGTTTCCGACGTGGTGTTCCTGTTCCTGCTCCCGGTGATGCTGCACCGGTTCGGGTACAAGTGGACGATCGCCATTGGCATCGTCGCGTGGGCGGCGAGGTACTTCCTGCTGGCGGGCAGTGTGAGTTCACCCGTCACGGCGCAAACCGCCCTGATCTTCGGGGCCATTCTGCTGCACGGAGTCTGCTACGATTTCCTGTTCATTGCGGGCCAACTCTACGTCGATGACGAAGCGAATGAGCGAATGCGTGGGGCCGCGCAGGGGTTCATCGCGTTCATCCTGTGGGGCGTCGGCGCGTTCGTCGGGACGATGCTCGCCGGGGTGGTGATGGCAGCCCACAAACTGCCAACCCCGATCGGGAAGATCGAGCACGACTGGGCCGGCATCTGGATTCAGCCGGCGATCGGGGCCGTGGTGGTGCTGGGCGTGTTCCTGATCTTCTTCCGCGACCCAGGCAAGGTGAAGACCGAAGAGGGAACGCCGTGAACTTTCTCGTGGGGGTGGGGCAGATCCTCGTTGAAGGTGGCCGACCGGCCTACTCCCGATGCTTGTCGAGTGCCGCCAGCGCCTTGCGGACTTTTTCTTTCAGCGCTGTCGGTATTATTTCGTGGTTCAACACCATCGATGCGGCTGCTCGCTTTTCTTCCAAAGTTGAGGTCGGTATGCCGCAGAGAGCCTCGAACAGGTCGTTCGTCATCATAGCGCCGAAAATGCTTCGAGGCGGAACGGGACTCAGTTGAGCCGACAAGATTTTGACGGCTTCCTTTCGGCTTGCGACCGCATCCTCGGGCCTACCGAGCAGTTCGTGTAGTGTCGCGATGCGGTTGAGTTGCCTTCCCGTTTCATGCCGCGCGACGAAGGCCAGTTGTTGCTTGGCGTGGCCGAGCGATCTCTCGTACTCCTTCTGTGCGAAGTAATAATCGCTGGCCGATTCGAGAGCCTTCGCCTGCTGTTCGGCAGACAAGTGTGGGAATCGCTGAACATCTGCGAGAGAGGCATCAACCTCGCTCGCCGTAGATTTCGGATCACCACACACCGCCTGGAAACCGATCAGCAGCGCTGACGATTGCTGGTTCGCCGTCGCGTGAGTGTCACGGCTGACGGCTTTGCAGAATTGCCGCGATTCGGCATACTGCTTCTGCTGAAGCCTCATCATCGCCATCAGATTGTTGGCCTCGACCCGATAAACGGCTGCGTCATCTTTCGCTTCGAGATAGGGTTTCGCAAGCGATTCCGCGTCTTTCGGGTTCGCCCGGTACGTCTGGAGGAACTTGTTGCGGAACGCGACGAAGTCGGTGTGGCCATTAGTGCCGCGTGACGGTTCTTCCGCTGACGTGACGAACTTCGTCCTGACCCATGCCCTGAGTATCGAAGCTCCATAAGCCCTCGCCATTGCTGGGTCCGATGGGGTGGTCGGTTGTGCATACGGGATCTCCAATGTTGCGGCGAACACGGCACCCTTTCTCGTTGCGAAGAAGTGCGAGTTCATCTTGCAATTTTCTGCTCCTGGCTTGTTCGGATCGATCAGGAGGTTGATTGGTGTCATCGCCACCCGTGGGCGTTCTTCATTCAACCAGTTGCTCAGTTCATTCACTTTGTCTTTGATGTGTGGAACGGCCAGCCCGAGAAAATGGAAGGCTTCGTGAATGTCGCCCAGGAGATACGGGCAGTGCAGATCGAGTGCGAATTGGATATTCTGCAAGTCCGCCAACTCTTGGATCGCTTTGATTTCAGGGTAAATCGCGTCCTTGCCGTAGTCGCGATTGTGATCGTGGGGCAGGCGGTTTTTCCCTTGATCGCCTGCGTGAACACCGTCCGCATCGACCAAGGGAACCGCATAGATGACATACTTTTGACGGAAGGCGACCCCAGCCAACGAGTCGGACATCGCTTCTTGTAGGATGCCTTCGAGAACGTAACTCGCCAACGACTCGCAGGCGTGATGCCGAGCCGTCACCAAGACAGCCTGCACCCCTTTCCCAGGTTTGCCGATTTGAATGAGATCAACTTCGCGGCGACCGATGCGTGTCTCGGCGAGGACACTGCGCTTGAGGTTAGCATTGGCGGCATGCTTTGCTAGGAACAGGTCCAGATCGCCTCGCAGGTACGGGATCGCGACCGCGAAGCGAACCTTTTGTTTCGCCTCGGTGAATGTGAACGTGAAGCGATCCTGCCGCACGACGGTCTTGTCGTTACCGGCGGGAGGTGCGAAGGCCACATGTTCCGCACCAAGCCATTTCCAACTCTTGCCCCCATCGAGGCTGACGGCAGGGCCACGGACTCCAATCATCGGGGGATTCGCGAATGTGAATGTTACCTTGCCGACCTGAGATGCTTCCGCCTCGAAGTGCCAGTAAAACCAAGCTGGCCCACCCCGCAGGTCCGGTGCGATTTCGATGGCACTCCCGTCATTTTTCACGACTTTGACGTTCCCGCCGGGAAAATCTACCCGGATCGCGACCTTCATCTCGTCGCCCAACACCTGCGTGGGGAGCAGGACGAAAAGTAGCGTGGGGAGAAGGCGTGTGAACGACATCGGTATTCCTCGTGATTGAGCCACGAAACTGATCTTTCAAGGATGTTTGCGTCGAAAAGCACATCGGGGATCAGTGGCTACGTCTTCTTCTTTCTGACGCGAGGCGAAGGTCGCTTCAACGCTTTTGTTGTCTTGGCTCGCCACCAAACGAACGGGATGTCGTCGCCCTGGTGGTAGCGCATGGTCCCGGTGATCGTGTCGTCGGCTGCGTTGTAACCCGCGTCGGCTGCGGCACCGCTGATGTCGTCGCCTTCGTCGGTGCCGACAAACGTGAAAAAGATCGCCGCCCCGTGAATCCAGACCTCGTCCACTCGCCCGTCGATCTCGCCTTGTTGCGCGCCGAACTGGAAGGTCGCTGAGAACCGCTCGAACTCGGTGTGGGTGATCAGGACGTGCGGGTCTGGTGTCAGGCTGAGGTAGTCGTCGGCCATCGTCGGGAGTTCGACCACTGCCCATTTTCCGGAAAGATCGAGCGGCGGGCGAGAAGGGATTCGAGGCATGCGTCAGACCCTCGCCTTCTTTCGGCGATCAACTTGACGGATGACTTCGTCCAGCGAGGCATCGTCCAGCGAAGCGAGTTTGCAGAAGTCGTCAGGGCGTTGCATCACTCGGTCGCGGATGAGTGGCGGCATCTTCTTCGCCAGCAGCAGCAACTCCGTTTCGTCGGCTTCCAGAGCGACTGCCAACTTCCTGACGAGTTCTTCGCCGGGGTAGAGTGCGAAATCCAGTTTCTCCGACTCGACCTTGCTCAAGTAGGTGTGGTGGATACCCACCGCCGCCGCCAGCTTCTTCTGGCTGAAGCCTTTCTCTTTCCGCAGTTTCCGAAGCCGAACTCCGAAAGTCATCGTCATTGCTACTGTCCTTGCGTCGGTTTACCTCACAGAATAAACTCGTTGCAGTTGGAATTCAACCTCGGTGAACGGAAGATCCGTATGGCCCTCAAGAAAGCCGCCGACAACGGTGCCGCTATCGGCTTCGAGGAGAAGCTCTGGCTTGCTGCTGACAAGCTGCGTGGGTCGATGGACGCCGCCGAGTACAAACACATCGTACTCGGCCTCGTCTTCCTCAAGTACATCTCCGACGCCTTCGAGGAGCAGCGAGGCAAGATCGCGGGTATGCCGGGTGCCGATCCCGAGGACCGCGACGAGTACAAGGCGGACAACGTCTTCTGGGTGCCGATGGAGGCTCGCTGGACTGCGACCGGCGAAGTGAAGGGCATTCAGGACAAGGCACGCGACCCACGGATCGGCAAGTTCGTGG